>Ga0079037_100000288_pt1 | contig 21504 bp, 23 predicted proteins | sample Mud3Dept4metaG_FD_71479 | JGI IMG/M metagenome (GOLD analysis project Ga0079037, IMG submission 71479) | Freshwater wetland microbial communities from Ohio, USA, analyzing the effect of biotic and abiotic controls - Mud 3 Core 4 Depth 4 metaG | ecosystem: Environmental > Aquatic > Freshwater >... | reverse complement strand
ACGCTACGCTGCCCGCCGTTGTGGCCCGCCACCACCGCGATGCTTCCGAAATCCGCTGTGAACGTGGTTTCCCATGCCATCGGGTTTGCCTCCTCTTCCGTTGTCAAGGTGCGGCCCGGTCGGCGCGGTGCCGACCTGAGGAGAGATTAGCACGACGGTCAAGTGGGTTGCGGTGCAACGATTCTCAGCGGCCCTACCCTCGGAACAGGCTGGTTGTGTGGCATTAGTCGATTCTAGCCCTCGGAAAGCCTTGCAATGCAAGGGATATCAGGCATTCGGATATCGATTGGACAAACAGGAGTTCGCGGGTCCTCTATTAATATATGGTACCTACAAAAACTCGTGCGCTACATTCCGTAAACGGAGGGTCCCCCGCTCCGTAACTGCGGCTACACCGCAACACAGAGAAAAACGAGGGTCCCCAGAGAGAAGAATCTACGGGCTGTAACCACCAGATGTTGTGGTGTATCGATTTTCTTTCCTCTTTAGGTTGACACCCTCCCTGGGAAGTTGTATACTGCTCTTATACGAGGGAGCGACAAGAGGATAGCGACCGAGTGAAGAGAAACTGAGCCAAGGGTCTAGAGGAGACCCTTGGCGAAGAGAAGATAGATAGACTGCGAGCGTGGGGATGGAAAGCGAGCATAGAGCGGAACCGCTTGAAGAGCTTTCGAGAACCGTAGAGCGCATCCATCGTGACGTGATGGATGCGCGTCAGTTCCTAGACTTCCTCTTCCCTGAGGATTCAGGGAAACCAGAATCTCCTCTTCACCGCAACTACTCTGATACCCGTGGATAGGGTGAAGGTATACGGAACCCCAACTTCCGCTAGGGTCCTAGGAGCAAGACCCTAAGACCGTGCCATCGCCCACCTGAAAAGGTGGGCTTCGGCATGGAACGAATCGGATTGGTTATCGCCAGCGTTTGTGTAGCTCCTCTCATCGCCTTCGCGGTACTCTGGACAGGCATACTGATGTCTTTGTTCGTGATGTGGCTCTGGTACACAGGGAGCTTCATCCCTGTAAGCTTCTTGGTCCTTGGAGCAGGATACTATCTATTCCACCGTAAAGGCTTGACAAAGCCTAAGGAGTATGGTATACTTCCTACTTAGTGGCTACATACTGCACAACCTGTAACAGAGGAAGCTGGGCCTGCAACTGTGGGCTCAGCTTCGCTGCGCGTGCCAAGGGCTTCCAGGTCAGTTACTCCGGCTTCGAGTCTAGAGAGTTGAAGAACTACTACGACTCCGAGGCCATCCGAGACCAGTTCGGTGAGGACTCCGAGGAACGGTACCTGGAAGAGACCAAGGGCAAGGATATGAAGTACCTGATGTCTGGTCCTGAGTACGTCGTCAACCCCGAAGAACTACATGGGTAAACCAGCAGACACCAACGCCAAAGCTATCGCTCTCAAGGTGCTCGCAGAGGGTGGTACCCAGGAAGAGGCGGGGAAAGCGGCAGGGGTCCACAGGGTCACTGTGGCTCGCTGGAAAGCGGAAGACCCGGAGTTCGCTGCGGCTCTGGAACAGGAAGGTAAGTCCCAGGCCAAGATAGCGGAGAAAGGTCTAGCCCTCCTCCTGCCTCACGCCCTCAAGGTCTACGAGGCGGCTCTGCTCGGGGACAAAGCTGACAAGATGATGAGCATACGGCTCAAGGCCGCAGGTGAAGTCATCAAGCGGCTCCAAGAGTTCGAGAAAGCTCAAGGACCACGAGCTTCCCAGGGGACCACCAAGTTCGAGGATAGACTCGCGGAGATAGGGCCTGATGACCAAGAAAGCGACTAACGACCTCATCAGAGATTTCCGCAGAGACCTTGAGCTATACTGCAAAGTCTGTCTTCAGATTCGTAAGAAGGACGCCACGCTGAACTACCTTGAGTTCAACGAGGCGCAGAAGATAGTCCACGAGAAGATATCCCAGCAGCGGAAGGAAACAGGGCGTGTCAGAGCTATCGTCCTCAAAGCCCGACAGGAAGGCGTCAGTACCTATGTGGCAGCCAGGTTCCTTCGGAGACTACATCTGTGGCCCGCTACGTCTGCCATGGTCGTTGCTGACAGTCTCGAACGAGCAGGGGTCCTATACGATATATATGCTCGATATTACGACCATCTGCCACCCGAACTAGCCCCTACCCGCAAAGCTGTGGGGAGGCGGAAGCACCTCAGTTTCGTCCACGATTCGGATATCTCCGTAAGGCCAGCGAGTGACACAGAGGCAGGGCGAGCGCAGACCATCCACCTGCTCCATGCTTCTGAGTTAGCGTACTGGGGGACCACAGGGTACGAAGCCTGGATATCGCTGATGCAGGCGGTCCCGCAGAGCAACTCTGAGATAATCATAGAGTCCACCGCCAAGGGAGCAGGCGGATTGTTCCACGAGATGTGGGAGTCCGCAGTGAACGGTGAGTCTAACTGGCTCGCCATCTTCCTCCCGTGGTGGATTCACTCAGAGTACGAGATGGTCCCTGACGATGAGACCCGCGACCTCATCCTGAACGACCCGGACGATTTCGAGAAGCAGGCTCTCACCGAGGGTATATATTACGAGGGCGAGTTCCACACGCTGAGTCTAGACAAGCTCGCGTGGCGGCGAGCCGTCATCGTGGAGCGGTTCGGTGGGGATAGACAGAGACTCGGCAGGGACGCGGTACGGAACTTCCAGCAGGAATACCCTGCTACCGCAGAGGAAGCGTTCCTCGTCAGCGGTGCCTGTTTCTTCGATGAGGACCAGATACGCCTGATGACCAGAACCTCAGGAGAAGCGAAGACCCGAGGGATGTTGGGCCTGAACGACAGGCTCGTGGTGTATAGACCCAACCCACGCGGGTTCCTGCGGGTGTTCGAGAACCCTGATGACGAAGGGCATTACGTCATCGGGGCTGATACCGCAGAAGGTAAGTTGGTTGCGGAACGCATGGGTGGGAACTCAAGCACCCAAGAGCGGGGCGGACGGGACTACTCCTCCGCCGTGGTCTATAGGGTGGACACGGACCAAGTGGTCGCTGAGCTTCACGGGCGCGTAGCTCCTGAAGTGTTCGCAGAGCAACTGAGACTCCTGGGGAACTGGTACTCCTGCGGCGAAGGCGCGGCTCGCTCCGTGGCCCTCATCGGGGTAGAGAGGTCCCACAGCTCGGGGCAGACGGTCCTGAGGCTCCTGAGGGAGCATTACAGGTACCCACGGCTGTATTGGCACCGAGAGATGAATAAGCTCACACGCAGGACCAGCCGAACCCTCGGGTGGAAAACCACCGTAGAGACCCGGATGCCGATGCTCGATGAGCTAGGGCATAAGGTGAGACTCGGACAGATTGAGATACCCTCCAAGGATATCGTCCGAGAGATGGTAACGTTCGTGATTTGGGAGAACGGAAAGCCTATGGCGGAGGAAGGGTGCCACGATGACCGGGTGATAGCCCTCGCTATCGCTAACCAGATGGCGCGTGAGCACCGTCACGGGTGGCAAGGTGACTCCCCTACGCTGTATGAGCCTGCCGACGAGATGACTGGATAACGTATGGATATACCTCTTGACCTGAAATCAGACAAGGAAGACCTACTTCCTAACACAGAAGAGGGTCAGCGGAACCTCCTCACCTGGGTCCTCAAGGCATTCACGGATGCTGAGGCCGCGAAACAAGGTTATATGGAGCAGTGGCGTCGGTACTACAAGATGTACCGGAGCTTCGTGCCCAAGCGGAAGCAAGGTGAATGGCGCAGCAACGTGTGGTTCCCCCTAAGTTTCTATCTTATAGAAACTATACTCCCCAAGTTGGTCGCTCAGATGCCCACGTTCAACGTCTATCCCGAGGAACCGGAGGACGAACAGGGCGCGGAGCAGATGGAAACTTTACTGTCGTGGAGTATAGACCGTTCTGAGGCGTATCTCCCGCTCGTCGAAGCGTTCAAATCCGCGCTGATGTACGGTACAGGCATCATAAAGACCGCTTACGACGAGAAAACCGGCTACCGGATGACCCGGAAGAGCATAATGGAACCCGTTATGCAGTCTATAGACACGGGTGAAACCGATTTCAACGGGGCTGGCATCTTCGGACAACAGCAGATAGGCGAGCAACCGACCGGAGAATGGGAGATGACCCGCGAAGAGTTCATCAGTTACGCGGGTCCGACCGCTGAATGCGTCGATATCGCTCAGTTCTTCCCCTCTCCCGAGGCTGCGACCATCGACGACGCCAGTTACGTCATCCATCAGGTCTTCAGGAACCGTGACCACATCGAAAAGATGGAAAAGATGGGGGTCTATAAGCTCCCGAGCGAAGATGATTGGCATAACTTCCTCAGCAACTACGACTATCCCATGGCCGAAAGGCTTGCATCGGTCGGATTATCGCCCTCAGGGACCGTGAACACCGAAGGACTCATCGAAATCCTCGAAATATGGACCGATGAGGTCGTTGTGGCCGTGGTTGGTAGGCGTTTGGTGGTCAGAGCGGAGAAAAACCCCTATGCGCACGGCCAAAAGCCCTTCATACGGGTCGTTGACCACATAGTTCCCCATGAGTTCTGGGGAATCGGGGAGCTTGAGCCCGAAGAGGGCATCCAGGCCACCCTGAACGCCCTCTGGAACGGGCGAATCGACAACGTGAAGCTCACGATGAACAAGATGTACGCCGTGAGCACCAACTATATCAAGGATTTGAAAGACCTTACCAGCCGTCCGGGCGGAATCATCCGCGTGGAGGATGGTATGCCTATCCGTGACGTGGTTCAGGAGATAAATCTGGGTGATGCCACGGCTGGGAGCTACCAAGAGGCCGCTGAGGTCGAGCGGATATCCGAAAAGGTGAGCGGTGTGTCCGCGTACCAGATGGGGATGGATAATAACTCCAACCTCAACCGCACCGCCACGGGTGTCGCCCTCATCAGTGAGCAGGGGAACACCCGATTCTCTCTGAAACTGAAGCTCTCTGAGATTACCGGGCTGAAGAAGCTGGCGTACCAGTACGGCAGCATCCTCCAACAGTTCATGCCAGAAGAGATGCAGATACGGCTCATCGGTGAGGACGGACAAGCTGAGTTCGTGCCCATCACGGCGGAGTCTATACAGGGCGCGTTCGATTACCGCATCGAGTCCGAGTCTTCCGCACAGACCGAGACCGTCCGCAGGGAACAGACCCTCGCTCTCTACAATATGCTGGCAGGCAACCCGGTGGTCAACCAGACCGAGCTTGTCGAGGACGTGCTCAAGAGCTTCGGGCGTAAGGACACCGAAAGGTATATAGCCCCCCCGCCCCCGATGATGGGGCCGGGACAGGAACAGGGGATGCTCCCTCCGGGTGAGGAACCTGAGGGCATGGAAGAGCAGGTACCTAATGGTCAGCAGGAGATTCCTCCTGAACTCCTCGCACAGATGATGGGCCAGGGATGAATATACAGGAAAGCGTCGAAGATATAGAAGAGCAGGAGCGTCGGCTCCAAGACGTGCGGCGTCAGGTGGCCGAGGTTGACTTCGAGCTTTCCTTGTTCTATACCGAGGCGTGGCCTCTGTTCGAGAAGCGATTGCTGAAGATTGAGCGTGATTCTACGGACGCGCTCATCAACGGAAAGGAAGATGCCGATAGTCACCGAGCCAAGATAAAGCTTGTGCGCCACCTCCTCTCTGTCAAGCGAGACCTTGAACAAGAGAGAAGCCGTCTACAAGATGAGGAAGAGAATGAGTGACGTATTCAATGTCGGCAGCTTAGATATAGAGAACAACGAAGCACTAGATTTCCTCAGGGATGAGGTGCCCTCGGCAGAGGAGACCACCGAGCCAGAGCAGTTGCAACTGCCACTGGATAGTCCAGAAGAGGAACCCGCTTCCGAACAGCCTGAGGAAACCCCTGAGGTTCCCTTGGCTGAGTCTGTCGAAGAGGAAGCGACCCCGGAATCGGAACCCGTGGAGGAGACTCCCGAGGTCCGGTGGGCCGGGAAATACACGAGTCCCGAGGAGCTTGAAAAGGGCTATAAGGAACTTCGTGACCTTCAGCGCAGGACGGCAGAACGCGCGAAGGTTGCAGAGCGCCAGAGATTGCAGGTCGAGCAAAGGGCACTCGAACTACAAAAGGCGCTTCAAGAGGCGGTCCCCGTTATCCAGCAGGTTATGTCCAAGAAGCCTGCGCAGAAGGACGGGGAATCGTGGCCTTGGGAGGACGGGGAAACCCCCGACACCTTGACCCCTGCTCAGGTCAAGCCCCTCATCGACCAGGCCGTTCAGACCCGACTCATGGAGGAAGAGCACACTCGGAACCAGCGTGCGGTTGAAGAGCAAGAATCGCGTGCGGCTTCTGAGGCATTGGCTCAGTTCTTCGCAGCTCATCCCGATATCGAACCCGATAGCGAGGATGACTCCAAGATAGCTGAGACCATCGTGACACTCCATAAATCTTGGGAGCCGGAGGGTTGGACCCTAGACCTCACGGACACTGGGAACTACGAGATTGCGTATGAGGCATCCCAGCGTCCCGCGTTGCGGAAGGTGCTAGAGTTAAACCCGTCGTATATCGAGTCTGAAGAAGGTATGCTGCTGGCCCGAGGCCAAGCCGAGTTGCTTGAGTCTAGACTCACCCAGCAGCAGGACAAGCCCGCACCCACCACGGAGCAACGCCGTGTCCCTAATAAGCCGGTGGCCGAGAAGGCTTCTGGCGCAGCGCCTCCACGAGACGAGCGACCGCTGGATGAGTTCGATGCTGCTGTGATGGCTCTCCGTAAAGAGAAGACCCAGAAGGGTAGCATCTTCTTCTAACCGATACACCCGCTTCGCGGCCTCGGTTGGTACCCCCGTAAACCTACTATGAAAGGACACAGCATATGCCTGTGACTATCAAGCAGGGTTCGGGCGCGACCACGCACATTGGTCTTGGTACCGACGTGACCCTTGGCTACAACGGAACGACCGCAATCCTGGTCCGTGACGTTGGCCCCAAGGTGTTCTACGTTGACCCCTCGGCTTCCCCCTTCACGCTTCTTAGCGAGAAGGCGGGGTCCAAGGTCGCTACGAACCCTCGATTCGAGTGGTATGAGAAGGGGCTTCGCCCCAAGACTTCCGCTCTGAGTAGCTCAGTTAACAACACTACCACGGATATCCCGGTCGTCACCGGAACTGGACTTTACTTCCAGAAGGGCGACCTCGTTCTCAACCCGTCCACCGCAGAGGTTATGAAGGTTGCTTCTGCTACGGCTGACGTTGTGGTTGTGGTCCGTGGTATCGCTGGTACGACTGGCGCTACTTCTACGAGCACCAACGACTCGCTGTTCGTCATCGGGTCGGCATTCTCTGAAGGCCAGGACGTGTCCACGCCTGACGAGTGGCAGAGTGTTCAGGTGTCTAACTTCACGCAGATTTTCCGGCGTCCCTTCGGCGCGACCCGTACCCGCGAGGGTTCTGAGTCGTACTTCGGCGGGAACCGTGAGACTCAGCGTGCGGAAAAGGCCATCGAGCACGCTATAGACATCGAGAGGGCAATGCTCTTCGGGTACGGGTCGGAAGACTCTACCACGCAGGAAGGTTCCCTCGGGGCCGGTGCCCCGCTCCGTACCACCCGTGGATTCGTCAACTTCGCTACGGGATTCGGTAACGGCTCGATGCAGGTCAAGGATGCTGGTGGAACGCTGACCGAGGCTGAGATGGAAACGTGGCTTGCCGACGTTTTCTCGAAGACCTCTGCGACCGATTCCCGCACGCTGTTCGCGGCTGCGGGCGTCATCAGTGTTATAGACCAGCTTGCTGCGGCCCGTCTTCAGACGGTGCCTTCCGACAAGACGTATGGTATCGCGGTGACGCAGTGGCTCACCTCGCACGGTACGCTCAACATCGTGAAGCACCGCCTGTTGGAGAATGGCCCCGGTGGGGCTCAGGGCTGGGGTTCCTGGGCTTTGGCTGTCGATGTCAGTAAGCTTATGTACCGTCCGTTCTCGAACGGTGCGACCAAGCTGCTGATGGACCGTCAGGGTCCTGGGATGGACGGCTGGATTGACGAGTATCTCACGGAGGCGGGCCTTCAGGTCTCGACTCCTGAGGTTCACGGAATCCTCAAGAACGTGACGGCGTAACCGTCTGAGTTCGGGGGGGCGAAAGCCCCCCCCTCATCCATAGGAGAACTACATGGCAACTGTGACTTTCGATAACGGTACCGTCTGGAATAACACCCTCTCTGGCGATGCGAAGTATTCCACGAAGGTTCCTGGTCACGCTGGACAGGGCCGCGAGGTTCGTGGTATCGGCGGGTCTATACGCGGACTCACCACTGCCGGGAAGCGGCCTGTCATCCTGACGGGTACCTTTGCGTTCGACTCTTCGTACCCCACGGGGGGCGAGGACATCAGCGCCATATGGGATGCGTTCCCCTCAGGAGTTGTCAGCGGTGTGCTTTTCCAACAGCCGAACGTGGCTGCGGCAAGGACCGTTGACGTGAACACCACGAGCAAACTTCTGTTGGCGTACACCGATGGGCTCGTGACTCAATGTACCGCCACCACGAACCTTTCCGCTATTACCAGCCTCCGCTGGGTGGCCTGGGGTTACTAAGAAAGGATTATCGCTGTGATATTTATGTCCCAGTTTGAGAATATGACGTATGTGGTCCGCCCGAAGTGGGAGCAGGTTCACCCTGTTTCCGGTAGGGTCACACCCGTCCCTGGGCTCTCTGTGAACTTCCGAGGAAGAGGTAGACTCTGGGATTCTGAGTCTGCACAGAAGACGAACCGCTGGTCCGATGAAGAGCGTAAGCAAGTTGAGGACTACCTGTTGAACCATACGGATTTCGGGCACCATCTCTGGCTTGCCCCCGGTCAGGTTGCCCCCGAAGGGTACAAGACGAACGCTACTCCTGAGGAACTGCGCTGTTCTCACTTCGTCACCGAGAAGGGTGAGATTCGTCAGTGTAAGAATCCGGCCCTCGTCGGTGAAGAGTTCTGCGGAACCCACAAGCCCTCTCTCATCAAACAGGGGCTCCTCAGCACAGCGGATTAGGGGGTACAGATGGGTAGACAAGGAGTTCTAAAGGTCGTCACTGGGACTAACCCAGCGGCGAACAACGAGGTGTCAGAGACCGTTCCTGCTGGCAAATACTGGCAACTTATCAGCTTCGCGGTGACGTGTGTTCAGGGTGCAACGCAGACCCCGAACCCGTCGTTCATCATAGACGATGGTACGAACGTCCAGTATCTTGCCCCAGGATTCACCACGGCACAGTCTATCTCTACGACGGTGCGGTATATGTGGGGTGCTAACTACAAAGAGTTTGACCTTACTGGTACATCCCCTAACAGATACGGAAGCAAGACGCTTCCTGGCGTGATGCTTCTGTCTCCTGGTTGGCGGGTCCGTACCTCGACCTCTGGTATAGGAGCGAACACCGATTACGGTGCTCCTTCTGTCATCGTTATGGAATACGATACCGTCCCTGGAACGGAGTATATAGTCTGATGAAGAAGCTGAAGAAGCTTTGGAACAAGTTGATGACGGTCATCTACGGCCCGAACGTCGTTGTGAGTGCCGTACTCACGAAAGCTGATGGCACCGTTGTCAAGTACGATAAGCTTGCCACAGGGCGGGCTCGGTTCACACCTGAAACTAAGTAGGAGGAAATATGGCTGCTGTTCTAACGCACACCGGGGAAGAGTGGGTCACGCACCGTCTCGCTGAAGATGCTAACGCGACCTACGATATCCCAATGTCGCACATCGGTCTCGGTACCGGGACCACCGCTGAGGCGAAGACTCAAACGGCTCTGACCACGGAGATTACTGATGGCACGCCTGCGCGTGGGACCGTCACTATCTCTGTTACGGGGTCTACGGACACCGCGAAGTACCAGGCTGCGGGGGCCGCTATCACCGCTGATACCACTTATGCTATCACCGAGGCTGGCTTGTTCACCGCCTCTTCTGCTGGTGTTATGGCTATCCGTGCCACCTTCGCTGCGGTCAACATGAGTGCCAACGACACCCTGGCGGTCACGTTCACGATAGACCCTTCGTAATACCATAAAGTAGTCCTACATGGCTATATCTTATGTCGGCAGTGTTGTTGGCAATGCCACCAACGGTGGGTCAATCACACTGGCTCTTCCCGCAGCGAGAGCAACCTCTGACCTTATCATCGCCGTTCTCGGAGCAGGCGACGATGACTTCACGGAGCCAACTCTAGCGATAACCACGGCGGGCTACACAGAACTAACAACATCGACTATAAGCGTTGACGGTGGAACTGCGGGTGACGCCAACCTAGCTGTATTCTACAAGTACCACAACGGTACAGATACGAACATCGTTTCGACGGCGAGTGGTACAGGCACCGACTCATCTACCGCGCTTGCTGTGATGTTGTTTCGGGATGTGGCAAGCGTCGCGCAAGGCGGACCACTAGAGATATCTATACAGACCGCAAACGGTACCACAGGCGGAGACCCAAATCCACCTCAGGTTTCTGGATTCACGGAAGCTAGCAGCGCAGTAGTCATCGCTGGTGCGGTAGGAAACACGTCAGCACTCACGCTGACGGCTCCGACGGGTTACACCACCAACGCTGTCAACTCCATCGGCAATGACAACTTCGATATTTCGGTCGGTCTTGCTTACAAACTAGCCCCCAGCGACCCCGAAGACCCAGGGGTATTCACTGATAACGGTGCCGGTGCTGCGTGGGCCGCAGTGACGATGGTTCTGAAGGCGACACCGCCTATTCAGAACTACACCCAAACCGCTGCGATTACAGCAACACTTTCACCAGGGATACTGAAGGCAGGAGCCAGATTCACGAGCTTGGCTTCTACCCTTACACCAGCAACGAAACGCGCAACTTCTAAACTAAAGAGTGTGCCGAGCGGAGACGACACAGCCAGGGACTACTATTACACCTTCGAGGGAGGGTCAAATGGCGTAGGACTCACAACGAGTGATACCGGAAGCGGTACACAATGGACTGGGTTCAACACAGGTTCGGGCAACTCAGTGACCTATTCGACCACTGCTCTTCATGGAACCCTCTCTGGTAGGTACTACGCCGCTGGAACCAACACCGGAGCGGCCAGCTATTGGGTCGTCGGCGAGGTCGATTCCATCTATACCCGGATTTACGGAAGATTTGCTAACTCCAACTCCCTCACGAGGATAATCTACTTCCTAGACTCTGATGGACCAACGAGCCTCGGTGGAGCACGGTTCACAACAGGGCGCGTATTGGCGATGTTGGATGATATTGGGACAGTCACAGGGTCTACGTTCACAGCCGTCCCTGCTCTGAACGAATGGTTCAGGCTAGAAACATACTTCAAACAGAGCACCGGAGCCTGGGAACTTAGGTTGTTCACTGGGGCAGACCTAGAGAGTGAGACTCCTACAGAGTCTCATAGTGGTACCGGAGCGAGTTTCACCTATCCTACAGCAATCTTCGACCGTGTAAGGTTCGGGACAGCAGGCGCCGATTTAGAGTTGTTCATCGACGCTATCGCGGCAGACTCAAGTGGATGGATAGGCCCACTAAGTACCTCTAGCTCGTGGCTAACGGTGGCTACCACCAAGACTACAAGGCTTCTGAGTGCTATCACAGAAACCTTCCTGGTGGCTACTACCAGAGCCACAAGGCTTCTGAGTGCCATCACGGGAACCTTCCTTGCCGAGTTTACCAAGATTTACGACGGCGTGAATGGAACCCCGTTCACCGAAGAAGTCAACATCAGCGCCACCCTCTCCCCTTCTACCATCAAAGCTGTCACGAAGACAGCCGCTATATCTGCAACCCTGGCTATCGCGTTTAAGAAAGCAACGGTTCTAGCTAAGAACATAGCGATGAGTTTTGCTGGTGGTGCTACGCCCCTTGAGTTCCGCAACGCCGCGACGAACAGCAACGCGAACCAATCAACTATCGTCGTAGACAAGCCCACCGGGACGGTCGAGGGCGACCTGATGGTCATGGTCGTCGGCATCTTCTATCCCGAGCGGTACAACCTCCCGACGTTTACACCTCCGGGGGGTTGGACGTTCGAGGGCTACGCGGACGTAGACGACCTCGACGAAGACTTCAACGAGACGGTCGATGACTGGTGGATTCGAGTCTACACCAAGGTCGCGGGTGCTAGCGAGCCCGCGAACTACACTTACGGGGCAACCATCGAGAACGGCAACGAGATAGACATCGCCATCCTGACCTACATCGGTGCTCCGACGGGCGAGGCGATGCCCTCGGAGGACTTCGGCTTCAACTATGAGTTCGGGCTGGCGGACACCTACGTCAGCCCGACCGTCACCGCCGATGCGGGCGACCTGTTGTTCTACATCAATAACGACGGAACCACGGTTGCTCCGTCGGGCATGACCGAGCGGGTCGGCATCGGTGGTTCGCCACTTGCCTCCGCAGGGCTGTTCATTGCCGAGGAGCAACGGCTGACAGCGGGGGCAACGGGGACACGCACCCCCGTTTCTCACACCTACTCGAAGCTCGCAGGGAGCGCGACGGTCCACGGTACGGGAGGAGGAGCGGGGGGGGTAGCGACAAAGAAAACCGTCACCACCGCCAAAAACATAGCCGCTACTCTAACGGTGGCGTTGACCAAACTAGGGACGTTCGTTAGAACGATAAGTGTCGGAGTCACGGGAACTGTAGCGATGACCCGACTAGCTATATACTCGAAACTCATTGCGGTGGGCGCAACCCTTACTCCCGTCGTAAGGAATGCAACTTCTAAACTCCTAGCTATCACGGGAACCTTCCTCGCTGAGTTTGACAAGGTTTACACACCAGCAGGAGCTGACCATTTTACCGAGCAAGTCAATATCACCACCACCCTTTCCCCTGCTACCCTCAAGGCTATTACCAAGACAGCGGCGATATCTGCGACCTTAGCTGTGGCGGTCACGCGCCTCTGGATAGCAGCCAAAACCATAGCGATATCAGCTACTCTTGCAGTGGGTCGAACCAATGCCGTAAGAAAGTTGGTCGCTCTCGGAGCTACGCTCACGCCTACGGCACGGAAGGCGCTCACGAAAAGTATAGCCCTTGGTCTAACGGGTACGGTAGCCCATCTCAGAGCTACCGTGAAGAATATAGCCCTCACCCTGACCGGAGCGGTAACGTTCGCTCGGAACTGGATAGCGACGAAGACGATAGCTGTGACTGCCACTCTCACCCCTGCGGTGAAGAAAGTGGTCACGACCACCAAGAGTATAGGTGCTACCCTCACCGCAGCATTTGAGAAGTTCTATCAGTCTGTTGCCGGTACCCCCTTCACGGAACTGGTCCAAGTTACCTCCACCATGACGGTCGGGGTCACGCGGGCTACGCGCAAGATTATAGACCGGACGGCTACGCTAACGGCGGCGATTAGCCAGAAAGCCTCCGTGAAAAGTATAAACTTGGCGACGACGTTATCGCTCACGGTTAGGCGAGTTTCGAGGAAACTCGTGGCTCTGACCAGCACGTTTACACCAGCCATCGCAAAAACGGCTGCTCAGCGGTTGGTCATCGCGGTCTCGATGACGGCCACCCCAGCGGTCCAGAAGGCGACCAGGCTCCTCAAGAGCCTCGGGGCCACGCTCTCGGTGGTCTTCGACTTCTTCGTTCCTGGCGTCCACGCCACCGCCACCTGTACCGTTACGCTCTATCACAAGGCCAAAGCGAGTGTGGAGATATACCACACGGCCACAGCTACCGTGGTGAATCTGAACAAGGGAGAAGGATACATAGATGGCTACTAAGTTCTACGTCGGGGACACCCCGAAGTTCACCTGTGAGTTCCGGGTTGGTGATACCCTCACGGACCCGACGACCATCACCTTTAAGCTCTATACGCCGAACGGCACCACCACGACCTACACCTATGGTGGGGGTACCGTGACCAAAGACAGCACCGGCATCTTCTCTAAACAGTATACATTCGACTCCGAGGGTACATGGCGCTGGAAGTGGGTAGGTACCGGGAACGCTGCTGCGGCGAGGGCTGGCACGGTATTCGTCGAAGACACTCCATTCGAGTAAGGACCGCACATGGCATTCACGCTGGAACAGATGCGGCAGAAGGTCTATAACCTGCTCAGGGATTCGGAACGCAACTTCATCGCTCCTGAGATGGTGGCCGGGTGGCTGAACATGGCACAGACCGACCTCTGCCTAAGGACGAAGGTGATGACTAAAGAGGCGACAGGGGCTACCATCGTCTCCACCCTTGCTCTACCCACTGATTTCGTAGCGCCTATCAGCTTCACGCTGACGGACGGTGACAGTACGAATAGGGTGGAGTTCACGAATGAGGATGTATTCGATTCCTACCAAGATACCGGCAACACTCCCCCGCGCACGCTGGCTCGGATATTCAATGAGAATATCGAGATATACCCAGCGGCATCGGCGGGTACCTCCTATGCGCTGAGATATAGTTATATGCCTGCGGACCTAGAGGATTCTACCGATGTATGTGTGCTCCCGATGGGTCTACAGCTCAAGATGGTCCAGTACGCTACCGCTCAAGCCAAGTATGCGGAGGCTGAGATAGATGAGGCTGACCGCTATATCTCCGAGTACGAACGTGAACTTCCTGTCCCGAACATCGGTAAGGACAAGTATATATCCTCGCCTATGTCTATCATCCCTGAACGTACCGCGCCTGAAGTTCAACAGATACAGCAAGATGTGTATGGAGACTGGTCATAATGGCTTTCGAGAGAGTACGTTCGGCGAGGCAGGACCTTGGCAACTACTCCCTGGCACCATCGTTCGGTGGGGAGGATGTCAACTTCGAGAATCAGACGGATAGGACGATAAAGCCGTTGCTCGCTAAGGCACAGAAAGTGATAGACGGAACCGACTCCTTCAGTTTCGATGACATACAAAAGGCTATCGCCCTTCTCATCGTTGGGAAAGACTGATGAGTGAATACCGCTCACTACCGATAACCGCAGAAAAGGGTCTCCTTGGGCATATCGAAGATTCGATGATGCCCCCTGGGTTCATGGCGAAACTAGAGAACTGGGTACCCGATGCCTCTGGCTCCCTGAAACCCCGTGTGGGTTGGTTGAAGCCGAGTGCGACCAGCGCCCCTTCTACGAAGGTAGGGCGCGGTATAGGGTACTCAGCACGTCAGGCAGGGTACGAGACTCCTACCTTATTGCAGGTCGTCAGAACCAGTGTTCCTAATATGCCTAACGGCACCAGCGTTGCTCTCACATGGCCTCAGACCACGACCAACGGAAGTCTTCTGATAGCATTGCTTTTCAACGTCGGTGAGTGGACCCTCAGCCCTACTCCTTCATCCACAGGATGGACAGTCCTCGGGACTCCTGCCACGACCGATGCTTTCTTTGTGTTCAAGATTACCAACGCTGCTCCTCGAAGCGGGACGGAAACGTTCACATGGGGAGCCACGTCTGCCCCGATACCTCTTATCCTCATGGAGTGGTCGGGTGGCAGTGATATCCAAAGTATCACTGCTGAGACCGATACTGCCGCTGCTCCTGACCCCGTGACCGTAACCTATGTGAACAACACCGTGACTTATGACCCCTCCGTAGTGATGTCTCTAGCGACAGCAGCTACCAGCTCGTCAGGAAACTACGGGTTGAGTTTCACCACCCGTCATTCTTTCCCATGGCAAGAAATCACCGACGCTGACTGGCACACGAACGGGTTTGGTGAAAGCACCGACACAGACCTGGCGGCTTATGCGTCTTATAGACTTACAGATGCCGACGTAGACCCACCGGATACGGTCGCTGATACAGATGCAAGCAGTTCTAGCGTAGCCTGGAACAGCCGTTCTTTGGTCATCCAGCCGAAAGCGAAAACAGCAACCACCTTTGATATCAACTACCTCGTGGCGAACGCAGAGAGCAGCGACTACAAGGTTTACTTCAAGGGAGCTGCTGACCTTACCACAGGAGCGTGGTCACTGATAGACACTGTGACCCCAGCGACCGCTGTGGTGAGTGACCCTGTGGCTTTCGCCACTGGCTTCAACCGTACATTCTATACGAACCATAGGTTCGCTACCTTACGAGCATATAACCCCACCTCAGGAGCATCAGAATCAATCACGAACGGTCCTGCGGGTAGATGCGTGGCGGTCCATAAGAATAGGGTCTTCGTCGGTGGTACGGTTGTCAACTTCTATAGACTTTACTACTCCAACATCAACGACGAGACCACTTGGGGAGCGAACGATTACATCGACATCGGACGGGACGATGGTGAACCCATCGAGGAGATAGTCCCGTTCCGCAACGCGCTCTTCATCGGGAAGAAGACCTCACTGTGGTACCTCTCAGGGTCAGGACCAGACACGTTTTCCCTGACGAGGCTCCCCACAGGGGGTATCGCTCCGGGGCGTTCTCTGATGCCGACACCATATGGGGTTATATGCGCCGGAAATAAGCACATATGGATGGCAGATTCGAGCGGAGAAGTGACACTCATTTCCCGTCCCGTAAGTGATACTTATGCTATCACGACCTGGGCAAGCATGAGTTTCATCAACGATGTGGTCAGCATCGTGGATGCTGGTACGGGTACCGTCTGGTCCCTCGACCTCAGCACGGGCGTCTGGTACCAAGAGAAGCATGACAATACCGCCGAAGCTCCTGCGGTCCTCTACAACTACGACTACACGCAGTTGATGGCTCCGAGGAACGGGACCACAGGGACATTGCTGAGCTACCGCAATATCCCTGGGTCATCTCTTCAGAAGGACTTTGATACCCTCAGCACCACCTATAAGGTGTGGACCCCTGAAATGTGGCCCGTAGGTCCTGGCACGAAGATAACCCCTCGCCACCTGATGTATAAGGTCAGGCAGCGCGGAGGGACGGTCTCCGAGACCGGCATCACCGTCTATACCTACGGGAACGGAGCCGAGATTCATCGGGACGTTATCGGGCCGTGGCCCGACACCGGAGTTTATCGTGAACGGCTCGATGTGGGTGGGGCAAGCGGTATAGATTACATCCAGTTCCGGTTCGAGCAGACGGTCCCCAGCGGGCAGACAGCGGTGTTCGATATAGAAGAACTGATGTTCGGCTACGACGTGGAACCGAGGCGCTGATGCCAGTTTACACCAGCAAGAAGTATGGCTATAGCTTCAGGTACAAGAGTGGCGGCGGAAGTACCGATACTGCTGGACGCCCCGCCTACTCTTCCACGCGCACCTCTCTCGCCCCTGCGAGTATAGAAGAGATGGAGGAGATAGCTTACTCTATCGAAACAGGAACGGGTGGGATAACTACCATAGATTTTTGGGACGATAACCTCCTGGCGAGCCAAACAGCTCACCAGATACATACGGGCTCAGGATTCACTCTAAGCTACATTATGCCATACAGAGGCTCTATTATAGCGACAGCCGTATCAGGGAGCGCGAACAAAACAGCAGGTACAGCATCGTTTGATTTCTTCATCAACGGTGTCAACAGCGGAGCTTCTTGCTTGCTCCCTGACAGCACAAAGTATGCTTATGCTAGGTTCAACAAAGGCCAGTATGGATGGTCCACTGGTTCGTATGTTGACATCAGGGTAACAACCGATGGGTCCTATGCTCCTGCTACGCTCGACTTTGAGGTGGTATGTTACCTAGCACTCGACCAAAGCGAGGTACAGTGATGGGAGATATAGTCAGACCAGGGAGAAGGGCTAATCAACTTACCGCTTACTCTCAGCCGCTCACGGCGGCTCAACGTAAGAACTGGGGGAAGAAGATAAAGCCCCTTGGGTTCGAGGGTCCTGCCGGGAAACTCGGTAGTGCTTTCGTTGGAGGTGCGGGTAGTGACCCCTGGAAGGCTTATCTCAAGGGAAACTATGCCCATGGTGAAGAGCGCCAAGGCGCTCGACAGAACCTCCGCCAGCTCAGCCGTGAATGGGGGCAAAGCGATTACAACACGCGATACACCGATATGCCAAAGAACTTCATAACTAAACAGTTTGGTAAGTTCATCGGCGAACAGCAGCAAACGCCTGAGATGGGGTATAACCCCTTCGGTGCGTATAGTGATTCTGCCACGACAGGCTCCACGACTCCTACCTTCGTTTCAGGTCTAAGCGCGAATCCATCGAGCTATGACAAATGGGCAGCGAAGAAGGAAGCGGGGAAGATGGAAGCTCCTCTAGGGAGTGCTGCCTGGTACGCTCCCGCTCATCAAAATATCGCCTTGAACTACGGAGGGGAACGAGTCGGTAGGCTTCTGGAAGCGGCTATCGCTAGCGGAGACCCCACCGCAATCCAAAAGTATTTCACCTCTCAGGGGAAGAAGCTTTCTCGACAGGCGATAGGCCAGGCTATCCAGGGAGGATACATCGGTGATGCCGATAGGACGTACCTCAGAGACCTCGGGTGGAAGCTAGGGCAAGGTGCTACGCCTGATATCAACGCTGTCTATGCTTCCCGCGCTGCGGCTAGGGGGCAGGAGCAATCGGCCACCCCAGGGGTGGATGAGGAAACAGGAGTTACCTCTGCTCAGGCAGCTACCGACAAGATAAAGGCACAGGCAGAGGCTATGGGCCTCCCCCTGACCCCTGAGTTCGAGGCACAGATGAGGGTCTATGAAGACCAACTGAGCGCACAGCTAGCCCAACTGGGTATAGCGAAGGAGCAGATTCAGCCTATGGTGGACCTTGCTCTCGAACGCATGGCGACCCAGCAGGGTATAGAAACCGGGTCGCTGCGCGAGGGGCTCGTGGACCGGGGTATATACGACTCGGGGACGACCACCCGTGACTGGTCTAGACTGAACGCGGACTACACGCGGCAACAGCAAGACCTCGCTATGAGCGCCGCTCAGCAGTACGCCGATATAGCTGGTCAGGAAGGCGAGGCATACCTCAACTACCAACAGCAGATGATTGAGGCGCTTATCCAGCGTGCTCTCGATGCCGCTCAGAACGTTCCTCTCGGACTCCCTACCTCGGGGTATGAGGGAGTCACGGGGACGAAGAGTTCCACGAGAGCAAGCCGTCGGCGCGACCGGCGACGAGACCGCCGCTTAGACAGGAGGGCGTCATAATGCCTCGTAAGAAGAAGGTATACCGCCAAGCGACGAGGGATGTGAGGCTTTCTAACAAACCTGCCCTCCAAGCTATCAAACGTGAAAGCAAGCGTGGAGCCAACGAGTACGCTGACTACATGGGTGCTGCTGATTGGGCCTACAAGGGCCTGATAAACGAGCTTCAGGGATTGAACCCTCAGTATAATCAAATCTCCAATAACATAGCCGACTCGCTCAACGCGCAACTTGGCGAACTGGCAGGACTCCTGGGTACGGCGAACCCAGCAAATGCGCCTGAGGGCTCCCCTGAGGGTATAGCCTACGGTACCCCGGCTGGTGAGGCTGCGGCTGCCGCAGGTCTATACGGTACGCTGGGGGCCGGGGGGCTCGAACTCCTCGGCTCTCAGCGTCAACGGAACCTCGGCTATACCACCAGCGCGAAGCGTCAGGGTGCGATAGAACGAGAGACCGCACAGACCAACCTCATCCAAGACTACCAGGATTTCCAACAGGAAATGAGGGACCGTAGGTTGGGTATCACCAGTACCATGCCGCTAGAGATTCGTCAGCGGATAGACCAGATAAAGCAGCAGAACCTACAGAACAGGATAGCCCGTGAGCAGCTAGCGATAGCTAAGCAAGAAGCTGAGAGCAACGCGGCTATGGCTGAGATGATGATGGCGAACATCTCAGGTCTTCTAACTCCACCTCCTACGAGAGATACGGGAGTTGATGCTGGCACAGACGCAGGGACTACTAATCCTTATCCTTCAACCGCTCTTACTGAAGACCGTGAAGGTGGAACCACCGAGACACCAACTCTCTCGACCTTGAACGGCGGAACAAGAACAGCAAGGATTATCGAACTATACCGCAAGTATGTAGGGCAACCGCCGATAGGTCCGTACACTCGTCAGCAGTTGCGAGGGATGCTCCAAGCTGCACGAAGAGCAAGAGAGAATCGAACATATCTCAACCCATATACTCCCTCCGATTCTTACCCGTGGGGCACAAATGATACTCCCGAGGTAGGTCTTCAGCTAAATCCTTACCTCCCATGGGGTCCAAACGTATATTACCCTGACCCCGACGAACCGTTGTACGGAGGATAATATGGTGAACTTCAACCCATACGAAACGAGTAGCCTAGAGAATCTTCTTGCTGCTCTACAGGGCGGTCTAGACCCGAACCAAGGGTTCAGCGTGCTTTCCGATATCCTCGCTCAGCAGCAAGCCAGAGCACAGACCCGTAAACAGAATATGCAGGCATACGCAGGTGAACTAGAAGGCATGGCGACGATGTACCCTGATAGACGGTCTACCATGACAGCGGTGAACGCCTGGGATACCGCAAACCTCGTGGGTCCGAAACAGGCTGACACGCTGCGGGACACGGTACGGACTCTATACCCGGAGGGGCGTGGCACTCCGTCGCCATTGTTCGATACGTCTAGCCTTCCGATGCCTGAGTCTACTGGGCCTATGCTCCCTGAGACCTATGCAGATGTCCCTAGTATCGACCAGATAGCCGATATGAATATGCAGTTCAACGAGCCTGGGTATCCGATGTATACCGAGACCAATGACATCTTCGACCCTGCGGTGATTCAGGAAGAAGCGAACAAACTCGCGGCTGGATTGGTTCAGGGAGGGGTGCCTGTAGATAACCTTGCGTACTTCGTCGAACTGGCTCTTATGAAGGATGACGAGATACGACAGTACGCTTCGCTGAACCCAGGGAACATAAGTGATATAGCTGCTAGGGCTGCTACCCTAGTTTCTAACGTGACCCTAGGGACTCTATCAGGAGCAGGTTGATGACCCAGTATATCGACCAGCTTATACAAGCTGTAAACGAAAGCGATACACCGAAAAAAACCCTGAGCACCATACTCGTTACAGGGTTCCCTAACGCTACCCCTCGCCCCACGCTCTCAAGCGTGGCGGCTCCTGCTGCCTCACCTATGGGTATCGTACAGCCTGAGCCTGGGGTGGTTTCCCAGGTGGAGGAAACATCTCTACTCGGATTGCCCTTAGGGTTCGCAAAGAACGTCGCTGGTGGCCTTGGGATGCTTACCCAAGGGTTGACTAGTCTCGTCGGCGCAGCCGGTCACGATATCTATAAGGGTCTTGCTTCTGCTGTTATCCCCGGAGAACAGTCGGTAGAGGAAAGTCCTACCGCCCTCTTGGGGATGGTAGGAGCCATGACGGGATACGACGAGTGGATGCCTACTGAGATATCTCAGGGTAAGGTCGGAAGCTTCCTCGGTATCCCCACGAAGCTAGGTTTGCCTGAGGGTGAAGACGCCCCCTCTATGATAGTGGAAGATATGAAGGCTCGGTGGGGACCGCTTCTCAGAGGAGATATCGGTGAGTTCGCCGAACAGCTTTACGAGAAACCCGTTAGCTTCGGTCTAGACGCGCTGATGTTCGCAGGTGCTCCTGGCGCAGCAGGCCGGGGTGCCGGGTATCTAGCGAAGGGTGCTCCTGTCTTTGGCCTGAAACTCGCTCGACCCCTCACGAAATCCACTGGTCTGACCAAC
>Ga0079037_100000287_pt1 | contig 21512 bp, 19 predicted proteins | sample Mud3Dept4metaG_FD_71479 | JGI IMG/M metagenome (GOLD analysis project Ga0079037, IMG submission 71479) | Freshwater wetland microbial communities from Ohio, USA, analyzing the effect of biotic and abiotic controls - Mud 3 Core 4 Depth 4 metaG | ecosystem: Environmental > Aquatic > Freshwater >... | reverse complement strand
CGGTGCACCCGTGACGCGCGCGGCCCAGCCCCAGCCCTGGTCGACTCCGGTCGAGTCGACGGAGATCGTCTGCCCGAAGAGGTCGGCGGCCGCGGACCAGCGGTCAGCTCCGTAGTAGACGGCGCCGCCGAGGCGCCGGTCGGGCGTCCAGGCGTCGGCGTACGACCGCTCGATGAACCAGATGTCCTTCGAGGAGGTCAGGGTGTCGTACCCGAACGGCACCTTGAAATGGCCGGCCTGGATCGTGGTGTCCGTGAAGCCCTGGTAGCCGATGAAGGCGTCCTTGATGTCGACGGCGTTCTCCGCGAAGTCGACGTCGAACTCGGAGAGCCAGTCCTTGGCGATCACCGTCTTGAATCCGATCCGGGCGCGCCGGAGCGTCACGCCGTTCGACAGGCGGTTGTCGGATCCGCTGAAGAACGCGCCGTCGAACTGGACCCGGCCGGCGAGGCGGAACTTGTAGGCGCCGTCCGCGGTTTCCCACGAGAGCTGGCCCTTGTCCGTGACGGTCTTCAGCTCGATCCCCTTGGACTTCTTGGCCTTGGCGGCGTCCTCGGCCTTGGCCTCGGCCGGCGCGGCGGCCTTCTGCTGCTTCTGGAGCTGCTGGACCTGTTTCTCGAGGTCCTGGATCCGTTTTTCGGTGTCGGTGGTCTGCTGGGCCGCGGCCGGGAAGGCCAGCAGGGCGAGGAAGAGGGCCGGGACGAGGAATCTCTTCATCAGGTTCTCCTTATTCGCTGTTCGATGCGTGCCCGGGTCTGTTTCGTCTCACTCGCCGACGTTCTTCGCGCCCGGCCAGCGGTAGAGAAAGGGGTTCCCCTTCTCGTCGAGGGGCCGCCGGTCGGCATCGGTCACGACGGAGTTCTCGTAGTCGAGGACGGCGTCGCCGATGAACTTGATCGTCGCGGCGCGGCTCTTGAAGCCGGGCGAGCTGAGCATCAGCTTCCCGTCCTTGTCGCGCCCCTTGTAGGAGGTGAACCAGGTCTGGAGGATCGTCGTGACGCCGGGGAAGCGGCGGTCCAGCTCCTCGATGCTCCGGACGGTGCCGAACGGCGAGTTCTCCATGACGACGACGACCTTGTCATCCTTCTCGCCCGTGTCGACCAGGCTCAGGATCCCGATGGCGCGGCCCTTCACGACCGACCCGGTCGGGACCGACGGGCCGAGGACGATCGCGTCGATCGCGTCCCCGTCGCCTCCCTTCGACTTCAGGAGGATCGAGCGGGGGATGTTCCCGTAGTTGCAGGGGTAGCCGAGATACTGGACGTAGCGGGGGAGGCCGTTCTTCTGCTCGAGCTCGATCATTCCGCTCTTGAGGTCGACCATGTACTTCGCGGTCGTGCCGGCGGGGATCTCGATGACGACGTTGACGGTGCCGTCCACGTTCACCGGGTCGTAGCCGGTCATGAAGCTCCGCTCGCCCTTGAGGACCGAGACCTGGGGCAGCAGCGTCTGGGCGGCGGCGGAGAAGCCCGTGGCGGCTCCGAGCAGGAGCGCGAGGACGACGACGCCGGTCTTGATGAGGTTCTTCTTCATGGTGTTTCAGCTCCTCGTTGTTCTCACGACGGGTCGTCGTTCTGCGCGGCCTTCGGCTTCTTCGCCTTCTTCGAAGGGTCGGCAGCGGGGGCGGCCGGAGTCGCGGGCTTGGCGGCCTCGGCCTCGGCGGACTTCTCGGCCTTCGGGGCGACGGCCGCGGCCTCGAAGGGCTTCTCGGCCTTGATCGCGGGGGCTCCGGCCGGCAACACGACGACGTGCGGGCGGCTCTTCGTCTTCGGGTCGTCGTAGGCCAGGTTGGGGCTCTTCAGGAGCTCTTCGGAGATCTTCTCGGGGGCGTAGGCAAGGAGGTACATGACGGCGCCCCACCCGGCCGTGCCGGGGTCGACCACGTCGTAGATGAGTTTGGCGGCGTTGACGAGCTGCTCGGGGGTCCGGTCGCTGTTGTGCTTCGTGTAGCGCCCGGACTTGTTGTTGATCGTCCAGACGTTCGTCGCCTTGTCGTAGAGGATCTCGCCGCTGATCCGCCCCGGCGCGCCGCCGAGGGCCGAAACGTGGCCGAAGTTCTCCCGGGTGCCGGGCTTCCGCTCGGACTTGTCCTCCGGGCGATAGAAGCCCTTCTCGTACGTTCGCCCCAGCGGATGCGCGGCTTCCGGGGTGATCGAGACGCAGCCGTCCAGGTCGATGACCCAGTTGTACGGGGCCATCTTCACGTCGAGGATGGCGGGGAACTCCTTCGTCGCGACCTGCAGGTACGGGTTGAGGATGACCTTGCCGGTCTTGTCCGCCTCGTAGTGCTTGATGTAGGCCGGCTGCGACGGCACGCCGTACTTCTGGTCGAGCGCGACGAGGTTCTGGGCCCCGAGAGGCAGCGCCACGAGCGCCAGCAGCAGGGCTCCGAGCGCGAGCTTCGCGATCTTGTTCATCGTTCTCTGTCTCCTTGCGTGATCCGTTGGCGTTACGGCTTCTTGGCCGGAATCGGCCGGTTCATGAGCTTGCGGACCTTCGAGCCGCCGAACTTCTCGCCGTCGGGCATCGCGACCCCGGCCATCTCGCCCTGCAGCACCTTCACGAGGAACCGCTCGCCGACGGCGTGGGTCTCGGCGATCGCGTAGAAGTCGAGGTCGCCGTATCCGAAGGAGAAGTCGTAGAGGTAGGGGGCGCCCCCTTCCTTCGTCGCCCAGCCCTCCATCGAGACACCGCACGGCTCCGTGCCGGGAAGGACGACGGCGCCGGGGCGCACGCGATACGACCAGGCCTTGGTCCCCGTGAGCTTCGTGGAGGCCGGGAGGCCGAGCTTCAGGAGCTCCGGCATGAACTTGCCGAAGTCGCCAAGCGTCATCGCCCCGAGCTCGGCCGGCTTGACGCTGAAGCTGGAGCCCTTCTCGATGATCTCGACGAGCACGCCGCCCGGGCTGGGGCCGACGTTGCCCTCCGCCTCGGTCTTCGCCTTCAGGTCGACGACGGCGAGCGGAGTCGCAAGCGTCTTGAGGGCGTCGTCGTGGATCGCCTTGACGGTGACGCTCACGGTCTCCTCGGGCTTGCCGTCCTTGTACTTCGTCGTGATCCGGACGAGATAGCCCTTGCCCCAGAGCGCCTGGTCAGGCGTGTCGAAGTACTCCTTCGTGGAGATCTCGATCTTGAGTGCGTTCTTCTCCTTCTCCGTGACGGAGAAGCCCCACTTCGCCGCGCCGGCCTTCACCTGGCCCCAGAGGTCCTTGAAGGCCTCTTCGGGCGTCCCCTTCGTCTTCGCGGGATCGAGCAGGAACTTGTACTCGCGCCCGCCGACGTTCTCGAGCGTTGGAGCGGGATACTTTGCGATCGTCTGTGCGTAGAGCGGCTTCGGCTCGTCGGCGGCGGTGGCCACGCCGGAGGCGACAACGAGCGCCGCGACGAGAAGCCGTGAGACGGCACGGGTCTTCATGAAATTCCTCCTGTGACCGCGAGGTGCAAGCGGCAAGCCACCGGAGAGGTCCGAGCGAAACGTTGCAGTATCAGGAAATAGAGAGATGACGTGCGGGGTCCGGAGACCTCGGCGGTGCGGGATCCCGCACTCCCTGTGCGGCTTCTCGCTCAGTCGCCGGCGGGAGCCAGGCCCAGGACCTTCAGGCGATCGTAGAGCGTCCGACGGGCCATCCCGAGCACCGCCGCAGCCTCCGCGACGTTGCCCCCCGTGTGCTGCAGGACCCGCTCGATGTGGAGACGCTCCATCTCTTTCATCGTCGCAAGCTCTCCCGAGGGAGACGGGACCGGGCGGGGGCCCTCGAGATTCGCGTCGAGGGCCTCGAGACGCTCCCCCTTCTGGAGAATCATCGCGCGCTCGAGGACGTTTGCGAGCTCGCGGATGTTCCCGGGCCACGGATAGCGACGGAGTTGCGACTCCGTGGCGGGGCCGAGGACGACCTCGGGCCGCCCCATCCGGGCGCAGATGGCGTGGAGGATGTTTCGTGCCAGGAGCGGGATGTCCTCGGGCCGCTCGCGAAGAGGGGGGATCCGGAGCGTCAGCGTACTGACGCGATAGTAAAGATCGTCGCGGAACTTCTTGGTCCGCACGGCCTCCTCGAGGTCGAGGTTGGTGCTCGCGAGGAGCCGGATGTCCACGTGCCGGTCGCGCACGTCGCCGAGCCGGCGGAAGGTCTTCTCCTCGAGCGCCTTCAGAAGCTTCGGCTGGATCGCCGGATCCATGTCGCCGATCTCGTCGAGAAAGACGATCCCGCGGTGGCCAACCTCCAGGAGCCCCGGCTTCGGCGTCACGGCCCCCGTGAAGGCGCCGCGCTCGTGGCCGAACAGCTCGGACTCGAGAAGCTCGCGCGAGAGGCCGGCGCAGTTCAGGTTGACGAACGCCTCCTCACGGCGCGGCCCGTTCGCGTGAACCCAGCGCGCCAGGACTCCCTTGCCCGATCCCGTCTCGCCGAGGATGAGGACGGGGCTGTCCCACTCGAGCATGAGCCGCGCGCGCTCCTCGAGCTGGCGGATCGCGGCGCTCGTTCCGAGGAACGGGTCGAGGGTCCCCGGCTGCTCGCGGAGGGCGAGCTCCTGCCGCTTGCGGAGCCGCTGCTGCTCGAGAAGACGGCGGATGATGAGGAGGAGGGCCTTCGACTCCACCGGCTTGGTCAGGAACTGCTCGGCCCCCTCCTTGATCGCGCGAACGGCGAGGTCGATCGAACCGTGCGCGGTCAGGATGATGAAGGGGGTCTCCTCGCTGATCTTCTTGACCTCGGGGAGGAGGTCGAGCGACGTGCCGTCCGGCAGGCTGTAGTCCGCCACGACGATGTCGTGGCCGACGTCGCGGAACCGCTCGAGGGCCTTCCGGAAGGTCTCCGTCTCGTCCACGTCGAGGCCGCTGGCGCGCAGGAAGGCCGCCATGCCGTGCCGGACGGCGGGGTCGTCCTCGACGAGGAGGATCTTCGCGTCAGGCACGGGCGCTCTCCGGAAGCTCCATCCGGAGGCGCGGCGCCGGCAGCCGGACCGTAACGCGCGCCCCCCCTTCCGGCCGGTTCGCCGCCTCGACCGTGCCGCCGTGCTCCTCGACGACGCGCTTGACGATCGAAAGACCGAGGCCCGTGCCCCCCTCCCGGCGGGTGAAGAAGGGCTCGAACGCACGCGAGAGGGCCTCGGCCCCGAACCCCGGGCCGTCGTCGGCCACGGAGAAGGACCACCAGTCATGGCCGGCGGCGCGCGTGCGGCGGCCCGTCACCGCGACGACGCCCTCCTTCGGGGCGTGCTGGAGCGCGTTCTCGAGGAGGTTGCGGAACACCTGGTGCATCCTCCGGGCGTTGAGGGGCAGGACGAGAGCCTCGTCCTCGAGATCGAGCCGGACGGAGCAAGTCGAATCGGCGGCCAGCGACTCGCAGGCGTGCCACGCCCCCTCGAGCAGGCTTCGGACGTGGCACGGCTCGGGGTTCAGCGTCCGGGGCTCGCCGTAGTCCCGAAGGTCGTTCATGAGGCTCGAGATCCGCTCGGCGCTCTCCCGGAGGGCCGAGACGAAGGGGCCGAAACGTGGCTCCTCGCCGAACGTCGCCTCGAGCGCGTCGAGGTTGATGAAGATGCCATAGACGGGGTTCCGGATCTCGTGGACGACGCCGCCGACGAGCGCCCGCAGCGACTCCTCCGCCCGCCGCCGCTCCGTGATGTCCGTGCAGAGTCCGGCCACCCGCGCGGGCCGGCCGTCGCCGTCCCAGGCCACGATCTTCCCGGCGTCGAAGATCCAGATCCACTCACCGCCCTGCGTTCTCAATCGGTACTCGGCCAGGTAGCGGGGAAGCCGCCCCTCGAGGTGGGCGTTCAGCGCCGCCTCGACCTGTCTCCGGTCCTCCGGGTGGATCCGGTCGAGTCCGGCCTCGAGGCTCGACGCGACCGCTCCGGGCTCGGCGCCGATCATCTCGAACCAGCGAGGGCTCCGGTAGAGGTGCCCGGCGGCCAGGTCCCAGTCCCAGAGCCCCTGCTGCGTCCCCTCGAGGGCGTGGTGGAGGCGCTCCTCGCTCGCCTTGAGGGCCGCGAGGGCCTCCCGGAGCGCGGTGATGTCCCGGGAGATTCCGGCGATCCGGTGGATGCGCCCCCACTTGTTCCGGACCGGCGTCAGAACGGTCTGGAAGTTCCGGGTTCGGCCGCCGACCCGGTGCTCTTCCTCGAACTGGAGGGGCCGGCCCTGCGCCAGGACCTGCTCGAAGTGCCGGAGGAACGGCCCCGCGCTCGTCCCCTGGAGACAGTCGGCGGCGGGCCGTCCCGCGAAGTCGGGGTTCAGGAAGCCGACCCCGGCGTTGAGGGGCGGGTTCACCGTCTCGAAGCTCATCAAGCCGTCCTCGGCGATCCCGATGACGTAGATCCAGTCGAAGAGGTTCGGAAAGAGGCGGTCGAAACCCTGGTCCGGGGACCCGGCGCCGGCGAGGGGGGGCGCCGCGGCGGCGCCCGGCGCGCCCCCGACGAGGCGCGCCCGCGCCCGGGCCGCGGTTTCGGGAAGGCGGGAGAGGTCGGCGACGATCTCGTGGGCTCCGGCCCGGAGGAACTCGAGCTGGAGTTCCTCCGGCGCGGCGGGCGCGTACACGAGGATCGGGACGGAGGGGTGCCGGGCCCGGAGCGCCCGGAGCGGCTCGAGCCGGGCCGGAGCGCCGCCCGGGACCCGCATCAGGACGACCTCGTCCCCTCCGGATGAAAGGCTCGCCAGCCTCTCCTCGCTCCAGCCGGTCACGTCGATGACGGCAGAGATCCCGGGGAGGACGGCATCAGGGCGGGACATGGAATCTCCGGCTCAGCGAGCCGAGGATACCGGGTTCGCGCCTCCCGGGCCGGCCGGCGTGCTGGCGCCGGCCGACGCCGCTTTCCGCGCCGGGGAGTCGGCGCTGACCGGAAGCTCGAAGACGTTCCGGACGATGTAGAGGCCGACGAGGGCGATCAGCATCGCCGCGAGCGGCGCCGCGACCCAGCCGAGGGCGATCTTCCCGAGCTCGCGGACCCGGATGCCGCTCTTCCGGACCAGCGAGATGCCGAGGATGGCGCCGACGACCGCCTGCGTGGCCGAGACGGGGACGAGCGGCCACCCCGGGAGCCCGCGGGCGTGGAGCACCTGCTGGAGACCCGGCGAACCGAACAGGAACTGGACGGTTCCCGAAGAGAGGACGACGAGGAGGGCGGCCAGGGGCGAGAGCGACGTGAGCCCCGTCCCGATCCGCAGCATGATCCGCTCGGAGTAGGTCACGATCCCCGTGGCGATTGCGAGGCCTCCGAGGAGGAAGAGCATCTCGACGCTCGTGGCCCGGAAGGGGCCGAGCGACGTCGACTCGGGAAACGGGGAGACGCGGACGAAGACTCCCATGACGTTCGCGATGTCGTTCATTCCGAGGCTGAACGCGGCGAACGCGCCGACGACGAGGAGGCCGACGCGCGTCAGGACGTCCACCTCGAGAAGGTGGACCTTCAGCCGCGGGATCGCGGCGCGCATTCCGAGGAAGAGAAAGGCGGCGATCGTGCCCGAAAGGAGCGGACTCGCGAGCCACGACGACAGGAGCTGGGCGAGCGCCTTCATGTCGGTCGGGCGTCCCGTGAAGAGGTTCCAGCCGACGATGGCGCCCACGATCGCCTGCGTGATGGAGACGGGGAGCCCCGTCCGCCTGAGGAGGAGGACGACCGCGAGCGCGGCGGCGAGGGCCACCGTGAAAGCGCCCGCAATCGCGTCGATGGCGCCGAGGCGCCCCAGCGTCCGCGTCGCCCCGTGGCCTCCCGAGACGGCGCCGATCACCACGAAGACGCTCGCGACGAGGGCGGCCGTCCGGAAGCGGAGCATCTTCGTCCCGACGGCGGTCCCGAAGAGGTTCGCGGCGTCGTTCGCCCCCAGCGACCAGCCGAGGAAGAGCCCGCTCGAGAGGAAGAGCCACGTCACGTCGGGGCGCCTCCGTCAGATCGTCCGCTTGATCGTGTAGATCGAGAGGCGGTCGGCCACGTCCTCGGCCCGGTCCGACACGGTCTCGACGTGAAGGCAGAAGTACCGGAGGTGGATCTTCCGGGCCAGCTCGAGGTCCCGCGCGAAGATCTTCCGCTTCAGGCGGTCGGCGAGGCGGTCGGCCTCCTTCTCGTAGAAGTAGACCTTGTGGATGTGGTCCGGGACGGCCGTGATGTCGCGGAAGAAGGCGCGGACGGCCGAGACGATGTGCTGGGCCGACTCGACGGAGGCGTGCGCCAGGTCGAGGTAGTCCGCCGAGAGGTCCGGCGGAATCTCCGGCCGCTCGACGGCGAACTGCGCGAGTGTCTTCTTCGCCTCGTCGATGACGTTGTCGATGTTCTCGAGGAGGCCGAGGACGTCCCCCCGGTGGTCGGGGATGAGGGACTCCGTGTAGAGGCGGGTCTCGATCTCCCGGCGGAGGGCGTCGGCCTTGTGCTCAAACTCCCCGATCGCGCGGAGACGCTGCTCGAAGCGGTCGAGGTCCGACCGCAGGTAGTCTTCGATCCCCTGTCCGAAGACGAGACATCCCTCGCTGATGGCGTCGAGGAGCTGGTCGATCTGGGCCTCGAGAGCCCGGGTCCTCCGGAAGAGCAGCGGCATCGGCTTCCCCTTTGCGATCTCCGGCGCTTCAGTCCATCCCCACGACGCGCTTGGCGGCCCGGAGGTAGTTCGTGTTCGGCAGGTCTGCGATTCCGAGGCCTTCGACGACCTGCTTCATGCCGGCGTAGTTCTCGCTCTCGGCGCAGGCCGACTCGACGAGGGCGCCGTTGAACCAGACCTGGGCGTACTCGCAGATGACGCCGTCGATCGTGAAGCCGTACCGCATCTTCTCGACGGTGACGGCTGCCATCTCGCCGTGCCGACGCGCCATCCGGACGAACTCCTCGATGGAGTAGGTCTCCTGGTCGAGGGCCATCTCGACCCCGAGGTGGCCGAGGATGCTCGCGAGGTCGGCCTTCTTCACCGGAAACTGGAACTTCCCGCGTGGCTGGAAGATCTCGTAGCCCTCCGGCGTCTCCCCGACCTTCGTCTTGATGTCCAGGAGACCGTCCCGGACCTTGACGTTGGCCTCGTTGGTCCGTCGGCTGAGGAAGTAGGTCTCCGGCGGCATCTTCCGGGCCTGGAAGAGGACGGTCCTGCCGTTCCACATCCTCTCCTTCACGCGGTCGATGACGCCGTGGCCGAAGACGCGGAACTCGGCGCGGGGAACGATCTTCGCGGCCTCCTCGGCCGTCGTGGCCGCGTTCTTCGCAAAGGGATCTGCCATGTTCACTCCTTGTTTCGGGCGACGAGGTCCCGGAAACCGACGAGATAGAGGCCGGCCAGCGCGACGCCCGCCACGAGCCAGAGGAGAGACCGGCGGTCCGGCAGGGCTTCCAGCACCATCGAGGTGTCGTCCCCCTGCCTGAGGTTCGCGAGCCGGAGGAGGGCGTTCTGGCGGCCGCCTTCGCCGCCGAGTCGGACGCGGGGCTCCACCTCGGACTTCGTCTGCCGGGGCAGCTGTTCCCGGATGGCCTGGAAGCGATAACCCTCGGGGAGGGTCACGAGCACCCGGAAGTCCCGGATGAGCGTGACCTGCGTGTTCACGAAGGCGTACCGGAGCGTCCGGCTCTCGGCGGGAATCGTCAGCTTGGCCCCCGGCGCGGCGTTCTCGGCCTTTACGAAGGCCTGCGGAACGTCGAAGTCGAACGTGAGCCGGCTCGGGGCGGTCGCGGCGGCCGGCAGGGTGACCCGAAAGGCGCCGGAATTCGCCTGCGGCGGCTCCAGGCGGAGACCGTCGGAGGCCTCCGCCACCCGGAAATTCGTCCAGGCGCCGTGGCTCAGCGGGACCTCCACGGTCTCGGAGGAGCCGCCGGCGATGACGAGCGTGCACGCCGCGTGACCGGTGCCGTCGGGAGCCACGGACAGGCTGGTTGTGTACTGGCTGATCTCGGCCGCCCGGACGAGGCCCGGGACCAGGAGGAGAAGGATGGAGAACGTCCGCGCCGTCTTCACTTCGGCATCGCCCAGAAGGACGGCGTGATCCCGATCCAGTGGAACCACGTGGCGGCGGAGAGGACGAGAAGGACGAGCCCCACCGTGCAGACCGTGATTCCGTACTTGAAGTTGTCGATCACGGAGTACTGGTTCGTGGAGAAGAGGATGACGTTCGGCTTCCCGCTGATCGGGAGCCCGACGACCCAGTCGATGGTCAGGGCCGCCGGAAGGGCCAGCGACACGGGGTCCCAGCCGAGGGCCTTCGACATCGTGATGATGATGGGGAGCATGATGATCGTGCGCACCGTCTTCGAGGTCGTGAGGAGGTGGCTGTACATCATCACGGCCACGATGATCGTGAAGGCCGCGCCGAAGGGGATGGCCTTCAGGTTCATCCCTCCGAACAGCATCCTTACGCCCCATTCGGCCGCGCCGGTGTCGTCGAGGGCGAGCCCCCCGGCGTAGGCGCCGGCGCTGAAGATGAGCAGGTGCCACGGGATGTCGGCTTCCTGCCACTGGAGGACGCCCCATCGCGGGAAGAGGACGAGGACGGCGCCGAGGAGCGCCGCGAACGGCGCGCTGATCTCCACGCCGAACCACCGCATGTGGAAGATGTCGGTCATCCAGAGGAAGAGGACGACGCCGAAGATGGCCAGCGCCTTCTTCTCCTGGAAGCTCAGGGGCCCCATCGCGGCGTGCTGCGCCTCAATCAGCGGGAGGCCGCCCTCCACGCTCGGCACCTGCTCCGCCTGCGGTATCGGGAAGATCACCTTCCGCCCGACGAACCACATGATGAGCATCGTCACGATGGCGATCGGGGCTCCGGCGCGCATCCAGTCCATGTAGTAGATGCGGTGGCCGCCCATGCTCTGGATGAAGCCGACGGCGATGAGGTTCGCGCTCGAGCCGGTCATGCTGATCGAGGAGAGCACCGAGATCCCGGCGAGGTTCAGGAGGAACATGTTCTTTCCGAAGTTGTTGGGGTGGGCCTCGCTGGAGCCGTAGATGCTCGCGACGACGATCATCAGGGGGAGCGTCATGACGCAGCGCGCGGCTGTGGCGGGGATGAGCGGGGCGAGGGCCAGCTGGATCATCACGAAGGCCAGGAGCGCCCAGGAGGCCTTGCGGCCGAACTTGACGATCAGGAAGAGGGACATCCGTTTGGCCAGGCGCGTCTTCACGAGCATGGAGCTGAGGATGAACGCGAGGAGGTTGAGCCAGATCACCTCCATCCCCAGCACGTCCATGATCGGCTTGGCCGCCGACGTCCGCGTCACGAGGAGCAGGAACATCAGGACCAGGGACGTGACGTAGGTCGGGAACGGCTCCGTCACCCACCAGACGAGGGCGAGCAGGAAACAGGCGGTGCCGGATTGCGCCGCCGCGCTGAGCCCCGTCCCCGGGGGCAGATAGAGGACGAGGAGAAAGAGGGCGATGCCGCCGGGGAACCCCAGGTAGCGCATCCAGCGCTCGGTGACGCTCTGGGCGTCCCGGGGCTTCGCCGACAGAGTCATCTTCTCCATGTCCAGGAGTTCCTGGAGAGTGGGAGCCCGGGCCGTCGCTACGTCTTCAGGCATGCCCCCCCCTGGTGCAGCCCCGTGGATCCTGGATCCGGAGTGTGTGACTCGTGGAATTGTCCCATTCCCGGAAGGGGTGCCTCACGATGCCCGGGCGGTCTGCAAGCGTCGGGCCGTCCCGGAGCGGGAGGGCAAGACCGGATCGTGGAGTGAGATGGCGGAGGGCGCGGCTCCGGGGACGCTGCGGGCCCGTGCGGGTTCTCGCACGGCGAGTGCGGAGGTCCGCTCAGCGGCGGCCGCGGTCAGGAGCAGCGCGGGCAGCGGCCCCGGAGGGTGACGGAGACGCTCTCGACGGTGTGGCCGCCGGGGAGGCGCCGCTTGGGGAGGGGGGGGAGCGCGTCCCACGCGACATCCTCGACGGCGCCGCAGGCCGAGCAGACGAAGTGGTGGTGCCGGCCGATGTTGGCGTCGTACCGGGCCACCGCGTCGTCGAAGACGAGCTCGCCGACGAGCCCGGCGTCCCGGAGCGAGTGGAGGACGTTGTAGATCGACGCGCGCGCCGTCGGGACGAGCCGGTTCACCGCCATCCCCACCTCGTCCGCCGTCGGGTGATGGGTCACGCCGGCGAGATAGGCGAGGACCGAGACGCGCGGCTGCGTCACGCGGAGTCCCGCCTCCTTCAGGCGCGTCTCGGCCGAGACCTTCGGGTCCGTCATGAGGTTAGATTAAGTCCAAAAAGCGCCGGACGCAAACCGGGCCCCGGAAAGACCTATCGTGCGTCGCTCGCCTCGGTGATGAAGGCGCGGCCGAAGCGGCCGAGGCGGGGGCCCTTCAGGAACTCCTGGTTCCAGCTCCACATCACCCCGACGGCGCGGCCGAGAAGGTCGGTCTGGGGGCGCGTCCCGAAGAAACGGGCATCGCGGCTCTCGTCCCGGTTGTCCCCCATGACGAAGATCTCCCCTTCCGGGACGGTGATCGGCCCGAAGTTCCGGAAGGCGGGGCGGTCGGGGAGGATCCGGACGGGATGGCGGCGGCCGCCGAGGTCCTCCGTGCCCAGGAGGATCGTCTCGCCGTCGTCGCTCTTCTGCTCGGGGAGGAGCTCGACGGGCATCACCTTGCCGTTGACGTACAGGACCTCGTTCCGGAGCTCGATGACGTCCCCCGGGAGCCCGATGAGGCGCTTGACGAAGGGAACGCTTCCTCCGTCGGGGTTCCGGACGACGACGACGTCACCCCGCCGCGGCGTCCCGGTCGAGAAGAGCTTCACGCGGGAGAAGGGGATCCGGATCTGATAGGCCGACTTCCAGACGAAGACCCGGTCCCCCTCGAGGATCGTCGGCTTCATCGAGCCGGTCGGAACGACGTACCAGTCCGCCAGGACGGAGCGGCCCGTCAGGATGATGGCCGCCATGATGACGAGGTGGCGGATGTCGCGGAGGAGCGCGGCGCGCTTTTCGGGCGTGAAGGCCATGGCGGGGGCGGATCTTCGCACAACCCGTGCCGCCTCCGCGCTCTGCCGCGCTATCCTCCGGGCCGATGCCCCGCTACACGGACGCGCACGCCCGCTCCGGTGTGGACGCCCCCCTCCCGCCGCTCGAGACGTGGCCGTCGCAGTACCCGGAAGACTACGAGATCGTCATCTCGATCCCGGAGTTCACCTCCATCTGCCCGAAGACCGGCCTTCCCGACTTCGCGCTCCTCACCGTCGCTTACGTTCCCGACCGGCGGTGCGTCGAGCTGAAGTCGCTGAAGGAGTACCTGCTCGCCTTCCGTTCCCTCGGCATCTTCAACGAGAACGTCGTGAACCGCGTCCTTTCGGACCTCGTCCGGGCCGTGAAGCCGCGCCGGATGACGGTGAAAGGGGTCTTCACGCCGCGCGGGGGAATCCAGACGACCGTCGAGGCCCGGTGGCCCCGTTCGCGCTCCCGAGGGACTTCCGGTCACCCTTGACAGGACGCCGGGGCGGACACATCTTGGAAGTGCCTCGAAGCCTCCGGAAGCGGACCCGAGCACGAGTTCCAGAAACCGTAACCGAAGGACCGCAACCGCCGGCAGAGAGGCGGCAAAGGGCCGGTTCCGAGCCCGGGTCTCCCGACCGGGAGGGCGCCTCGGCAACGAGCCGGCTTCAAGAAGGACCGCGGATGCGGTCCTAAAAAGGGCGGCAAAAGGAGCCGCCCCACAGCGGTCCCGGCCCAACAGGGCCGGGACCTTTTACGTCCGGCGCTACTTCTTCTTCGGAGCCGGAGGCTTCGGGAGCGCCGGTTTGACGGGGGGGAACGTCCCCTCGGGCGTCATCCGGCGGAAGAGGGCGAGGGCGTTGATCGTGTCGAGCTCGACGGGGCAATAGTCGCCCACCTTCCGGAGGGCCATCTCCCCCGAGACGCGGGCCTCCGCGACCCCCTTCGCCTTCATCTGTCCGAGGATCTCGAGGAGCCGCGTGAGATACGTGCGGGTGAGCGACAGCTCGTCGAGGCCCGTCATCGTGAAGGGGCCGCGCGTGGCGACGATGGCCGCCGGGTGGAGATCGGCGATCCGGTCGAGCGTCGCGATCCACTCCTTCGGGTCGGCCCCGGAGTCGGAGGCCATCGGGCAGCGCGTCGGAGTGACGAGGTCACCGACGTAGGCGACGCGGCTCCCGGGGACCCAGATCCAGAGGTCGTACTCGGTGTGCGCGGGCGAGGGGGTGGCGAAGATCTCGACGGTCTGCGACTTCCCGACCAGGACGAGGCGGTCGGTGACTCCGAGGACCGTCGGCGTCTTCCCTTTCGGCGCGCGGGCGAGGGCCGCGACGAGCTCGAGAGCGCGCTGGTTCACGATCAGCGTCGCTTCAGTCGGGAGGAGCGCCGAGAAGCCGTTGTTCGAGTCGGGGTGGAGGTGGGTCATCACGACCCACCTCACCGGCTTGTCCGGGAGCGCCTTCTTGGCCGCGGCGAGGAGGTTCTTCGCGTCCTCGGCCGAGGCGCCCGTGTCGACGAGGAGAACCCCGTCCCCCATGTCGAACCAGGCGCAGTTCGTCCCGCCGAACCGGCCGGCCCAGGCGAGGGGGTCGATCTGGGCCGTCTCGTAGGGGGGGATCGCCTCGGGCGCCGGCGGTGAGGCGGCCTTCGCGGCGGGAGGGGCCTGGCTGCGGGCCGCGGCCGGAAGGAGAAGCGCCGCGAGGGCGATGGCGAAGGTCGTCGTGCGGAACCGGTTCATGAGGACTCCTGTTCATCGGTGCGGCTCCCTCCGGGCGCCGGAAGGCGCCGGAGGAGCTCGCCGCTCCGGAAAAGCTCGATCTGGGCCTCGACCTCGCGGGCGAGGGCGGCGGTGAGGAGCGGCAGCCGTTCAGCCCCGAGGAGGCGCTTGGCCGCGGCGAGGGCGGGAAGAGAGCGCTCCGCGTAGTCGGCCGCGCGGGCGACGGCGGCGGGGAGGCTCGGACCCTCCTCGACGAGAAGGTCGACGAGACCGATCTCCTTCGCCCTCGCCGCGGGAATCCGGTCGGCGGCGAAGACCGCGTCCGCCGCAGCCCCCGCCCCGATCCGGAGCGGGAGGTAGAACGTCGCGCCCCAGGCCGGGACGAGGCCGACGGCGGTGTACGACGGGAGGAAGAAGGCGGCGTGCCCTTCCGCGGCTGAGGCGACTCTCACGTCGGCCGCGAGGGCGAGGCTCATCCCCCCGCCGGCCGCCGGGCCGTCGAGCGCCGCAAGAACGGGGCGCGGCGCCTCGGCCATCGCGGTGACGGCCCGGCCCCCCTCGAGAACGAGGTCGCGGAACCCCTCCTCGTCCCCCGCCTCGGCGAAGGCGCGCATCACGTCGAGGTCTCCCCCCGCCGAGAAGGCGTTCCCCGCCCCGGTCAGGATGATCGCGGGGACGGTCGGGTCTTTTCCCAGAGCTTCGAGCGTTCCGGCCAGCACCTCGGCCATCTCCGTGCCGAACGCGTTCCGGGCCGCGGGGCGGTTCAGCCGGACGACCGGGATGGTCCCCTCGAGAAGGACTTCGATCGTCGCCGTCTCTCTCCGGCCGGAGGTTCGTGCCCGCTCCCGGCAGGCGTCGAGGAAGGCCCGGAAGAGGCGCTTCTGATCGGAGCGCGCCACGAGATCCTCCGGGTGCCACTGGACGGCGGCGCAGAACGCCCCGCCGGGGCGCTCGACCGCCTCGACCAGATCGTCGGGCGAGGCCGCAAGGGGGACGAGGGCCGGGGCGAGGTCCTTCACCGCCTGGTGATGGCGCGAGTTGACCGCGCCCGCCGCGGCGACGGCCCGGGCGAACGGGGAGCCCTGGGCCGCACCCGGCGCGGCGCGGACCGCGTGCTCCGGGGCGGCGCGGTCCTCGTCGTGGTCGCCATGGAGGACACCGCGGCTCCGCTCGGACGGCAGGTCCTGCCAGAGCGTCCCGCCGAGGGCGACGTTCAGGACCTGCAGCCCCCGGCAGATGCCGAAGACGGGGCGCTGCCTCGCCGAGGCCTGCGCGAGGAGGGTGAAGTCGAGGTGGTCCCGCTCGGGCCGGATGTCGACGCGCGGGGCCGAAACGGTCTCGCCGAAGTGAGCCGGGTCGACGTCCGGCCCCCCCGCGAGAAGGAGCCCGTCGAAGTCCTCCGGGAGCTTCTCGCCCGGATGTACGAAGGCAACCTCCTCGGGAAGGGCCCCCGCGCAGAGAAGGGCCCCACGGTACCGCTCGTTGGGCTGCATCCGGTCGGTGGCGATGAGGATCTTCATGCGGGGGAGGGCCGCGTCCTGCGCGGAGCGCGGATTATAGGGAGGCGGCGGGCGCGGGGTCCTGGAAGCGGGTAAAGAGGTACCACTGCTCGGGGTTCTCCCGGATGACGCGCGACAGGATCTCCACCCACCGTGCCATCGCGGCGGAGAGCTCCTTCTCGTCCGGCTCGCTTTTCGAGCCGGGGGCGAGGCCGAGGCGGATCGGCGGCTCGACGACGGTCCGGTAGCGCCCATCGGACTCCATCAGGACGAAGACGGGGAGAATCGGGACGCCCGCGATCGCGGCGAGGCGGAAGGGGCCGACCGGGAACGACGCCGTCCGGCCGAGGAACGGAAGGGGCCGCCCCGTCCCCGAGACGTCGCGGTCCCCCTGCATCGCCACGAAGCGGCCCGCGCGGAGGGCCTTCAGAAGGGGGACGAAGGCGAAGGGAGACGACGTGACCGGGATCCCCTCCACTCCGATCCGGGCTCGCGCCTCGGCGCGGTGCTGCTCGATGACGGGAGAGGGGTCCGGGACGTAGGCAACCGCCGCCGACGCGCCGAGCCCGCGGAGGAAAAGCCCCCCCAGCTCGAAGTTCCCGACGTGCGCCGTCAGGAGAATCGCGCCCGTCCGCATCCGCGTCGCCTCGACGAGCCTCTCGTGCCCCTCTCGCGAGGAGACGAGGGACTCCGGGTCGAAGTCGCTCCGGGAGGTGTAGCGGAGGAGGTCGATCCAGAGGCGCGAGTGGCTCGACACCATCGCCCGCCCCGTCTCCTCCACGCGCCGGTCGGAGGGGGGGAGGCCGAGAACCGCGGCGACGTTCTCCACGATCGCGTCGTGGACGCTCTCCCGCTCCCAGATCGCCCGCTCCGCCGTCGCCTCCGCGAGCCGCGCCACCCACGTCGTCGGAAGCGTCCGCGCCATCCACCGGAAGAATCCGAACCAGAGCCCGAACGTCAGGTGGGTCAGCCTGGAGACGATCGTTGCCGGCTCGGCCACGGGGCGAGTATCGGCTACGTCGCGGGTCGGTCAAGGGGAGCGAGGGCGAAGTCCCTCTGATGCCGATGCAGGAGAGGGAAGCGCTCCTGCCTCCGCGCGACTAAGATCCGGTCGGACGCGAAGGAGGCCCCATGCGCAGGCCCGTCGTTCTGATCACCGGGGCGAGCGGCGAGATCGGCCACGGTCTGATCACCGCCCTGTCCGAAGACGGCTCCCGCCCCATCCTGACCCTCGACCTGAAGCCCCTCGAGGGGGACCTCGCCCGCCGCGTCGAGCGGCAGTACGTCGGTTCGGTCCTCGAGCGGAACCTTCTCGAGCGGATCCTCTCGGAGTACGAGATCGACCTGATCTTCCACCTCGCCGCGCTCCTCTCGACGCGCGGGGAGTTCACCCCCGTCACGGCGCACCAGGTGAACGTGGAGGGGATGATCTTCATGCTCGAGTTCGCGCAGGCCGAGCGGGTCTCGCACGGGCGCCCCGTGACCTTCATCTACCCGTCGTCCGTGGCGGCGTACGGTCTTCCCGACCTGACCGGGAAGGCGCGCGCCGGGCGGGTGAAGGAGGACGACTTCAACCAGCCGGCGACGATGTACGGCTGCAACAAGCTCTACTGCGAGCACCTCGGGCGCTACTACTCCGAGCGGTACAAGCAGCTCTCGGCCGAGCCGGTCTCGCGGATCGACTTCCGCTGCGTCCGGTTCCCCGGCCTCATCTCGGCCGTGACGGTGCCCTCGGGCGGCACGTCGGACTACGCTCCGGAGATGCTCCACGCGGCGGCGCAGGGGAAGCCGTACAACTGCTTCGTCCGCCCCGACACGCGGATCCCCTTCATGGCGATGCCCGACGGCGTCGAGGCCCTCCTGAAGCTCGCGGCGATCTCGTCGGACCACCTGACGCGGCGGGTGTACAACGTCGGGGCGTTCAACCCGTCGGCCGCCGAGATCCGCGACCTCGTCGTGAACGCCTTCCCCGGCGCGGCGATCTCCTTCGTTCCCGACCTGAAGAGGCAGGGGATCGTCGACTCGTGGCCGGCCGACGTGGACGACTCGGCGGCGCGGAAGGACTGGGGGTTCTCGCCGAAGTACGACCTCTCGCACGCCTTCAGCGGGTACCTGATCCCGGCCATCCGGGCGCTGTACGGGAGATAGGAGAACGTGGCCGGGGGGCCGCGGCCCCCCGGACTCCTCTCAGTCTCCCGCGCTGTCGTCCCGCACGAAGCCGTGCCGGGTGGCGGTGACGGCCACCTCGACCGGCTTCACGAAGCGGGCCACGGCGTTCTTCGTCCCCTGGACGCGGAGCTTCCCGAAGAGGAACTCGAACTTCCGCTCGAGGGCCTGGCCGATCTCGTGCCGGACCTCCTCCGGAAGCCCCCACGCCGCCTTCTTGAACGGGCCGATCGCCTTCTTCCTCGACTTGTAGAGGAACTGCTCCTCGGTGTCCTTCTCCTTCCGCTCGTCCGCGGCGTTCGTCCGGAGCCAGGCGTAGATCTCGTCCTTGAGCTCCTTCGGGAAGGCGGGGTGCTCGTAGACCATGTTCTGGAACTCGGTGGCGAGGTGGACCTCGCAGGCGCCGTGGTTCGGGAACTCGTGGAACATCTCGGCCGGGAGGGTCGAGGCGCCATGCTGGACGGCCCCCGCGAGGCCGTATTCGCTCCGGGCGATCTTCGAGATCGCCTTCATCGCCTCGAAGTCGATGGAGACCCTGGCGACCGTCCCGTCCGGGAGGACGACGCCGCCGTGCGACGTCCCGGTGTTGATGGAGATCTTCGAGACGCCCGTCATCCCCGCGGGGAGCGCCGCCCGGTAACCGTTCATGTAGGCGCGGAACTCCTCGGGCGAGGAGACGTCCTTCCCGACCTCGCCGATCTCGCCGCCGACGGAGACCGTGATCCCCTTCGGCTCGCGGCCGCGGATGAAGGCCGTGAAGTGCGCGGCGTTCTCGAAGTTCTTCCGCTGCTCCTCCGTGACGTTCGCCTTCCCGAGCTCGACGAGGGTCGAGGTGTCGATGTCGATGTTGAAGAAGCCGGCGGCGAGCGACTCGTCGATGAGCATCTCGATGGCCGAGAGCTCCGGCTTCGGGTCGGCCGCGAACTTCTTGGCGTTGACCTGGAAGTGGTCCCCCTGGATGAAGACGGGCCCCTCGTGCCCCTCGCGGATCGCCGCGCCGAGCATGACGGCGGCGTACTCGGCGGGGCGCTGGTCCGTGTAGCCCATCTCGCTCCGGGCGATCTCGAGGAGGAAGGCCCCGACGTCGTGCTTCTTCGCCGCGCGGAAGATGGCGCGGGCCGTGTCGTACGACAGCATCCGGACGTTGATCGCGGGAGCCGTGAACCCCCCCGACTCGCCCCGGCCCATGGCCATGTAGAGGTCGTGGATCGAGGCCGGCAGGATGCCGAGCGCCGCCGCGGCCTTCCGGATCGCGCGGCGCGCCTCGTCGCGCTTCTTCGCGTCGGTCTCGAAAACGGCCCACCGGACGAGCGCGTCGATGTGCATCGAGCGGAAGGCGGCCGGGTCTCGCCGGGCGTCGGCGACGATCGAGTCTTCGAAGCTGGTCATGGTTCTCCTCCGAAAGCGGGCGAGCCGATTCTATGGCGGGATCTTAAGATCCGGGCGTGACCCGGCGAGGCCTGAGCGGGGAGGAGCTTTCGTTCCTCCGGGAGATCGCGGGCGGAGCGCACGTCGCGACCGCGGCGGACGACGTCGCGGCCTACGCGAAGGACTGGACGCGCGACCTCGTCCACGCGCCGGCCGCCGTCGTGAAGCCGCGGACGACGAAGGAGGTCTCCCGGATCCTCGCCTTCTGCGATGCGAAGCGGATCCCCGTGACGCCGCAGGGGGGACGGACCGGAATGTCGGGCGGGGCCCTCGCCGTCCAGGGCGGGATCGCCCTCTCGCTCGAGCGGATGAATGCGATCCGCGAGATCGACGCGGCGAACTTCGTCGCCGTCGCCGAGGCGGGGGTCGTCACGCAGGCGCTGCAGGAGGCGGTCGAGGGGAGGGGGCTGTTCTATCCCCCCGATCCCTCCTCGCGCGGCTCGTGCCTGATCGGCGGGAACGTGGCGGAGAACGCCGGCGGCCCGCACGCGGCGAAGTACGGCGTGACGGGGAGGTGGGTCCTCGGCCTCGAGGCGGTCTTCGCCGACGGGCAGGTGACCGCGACGGGGGGAAAGACGCGGAAGGACGTGGCCGGATACGACCTGACGTCCCTCCTCGTCGGGAGCGAGGGGACTCTCGCCGTCGTGACGGCGGCCTGGCTGCGTCTCATCGCGAAGCCCGCGGCGTGGGCGACGGTCCTCGCCCCGTTTCCGTCGCTGTCGGCCGCCGCGGCCGCCGTCGGCGAGGTCCACCGGCTGGGGCTCGTCCCGTCGGCCTGCGAGATCGTCGACCGGCCCTCGGTCGAGGTTTCGTCGAGGAAGAAGGGAGTGGGCGTCCCGTTTCCCGAAGCCGAAGCGCGGATCCTCCTCGACTTCGACGGCGGCTCGGACGGGGAGGTCGAGCGGGACGTGACGCGGGCCGGCGAGATCCTCCTCGACTGCGGCGCCCTCGACGTCGCCCTCGCCACGGACGAAGCGAAGAGGCGGCTGCTCTGGGAGGTCAGGCGCGGGATCGCCGAGGCGATCCACGACCTCGGCGTCTCGGTCGAGCTGGATCTCGCCGTCCCGCGGAGCGAGCTGGTTTCCCTCGTCGAGGGGGTGAGGCGGATCTCGGCGGCCGCCGGGCTCCACCCCTTCTGCTACGGCCACGCGGCCGACGGAAACCTCCACGTCCGGCTCCTTCGCGAGAGGGGGGCTGCGGACACGGCGGTCTTCGACGAGGCCGTGAACGCCATCTACGCGGAGGCGGTCCGTCTCGGCGGGACGATCACCGCCGAGCACGGCGTCGGTGTCATCCTGAAGGAGCTCCTCCCCCTCCGGCGCGATGCAGCGTTTCTCTCCGCGATGCGCGCCGTGAAGAGGGCCCTCGATCCGCATGGAATCCTGAATCCGGGGAAGGTGTTCCCGGAGACATCCGGCTGACGCCCGTCAGGGCCGGACGTAGAGGGTGAAGGGGCCGGCGGGTCCGGCCGGCCTCATCAGGAGCGGGACGGCGTCTTCGAGGAGAAGGGGTCGAAGCCGCCAATCCGGCGACGGGGCCATGCAGACGCGGGAGAGGCGGCCGCTCTCGATGTCGAGAAGGAGGCGCGCCTCTCCCGTCCGTCCGAACGCCGTCGAGCGGGGACAGTCGAACGGCGTCGGATTCCTCACGCCCGAGACGAGGGACCAGAACGCCGCGTCCGAAGAGAGGAGGAAGAGCGGCTGGCCGGCGGCGGCGCGACGGAGCTCGGCCGCCTGCCGCCGGACTTCGGGCGCGCCCGAGGCGGGGAAGAGGACGCCCCGGACGTGGGGAAGCCCGAGGAATGTCCAGGTCCCGCGGAGGAGA
>Ga0079037_100000286_pt1 | contig 21541 bp, 17 predicted proteins | sample Mud3Dept4metaG_FD_71479 | JGI IMG/M metagenome (GOLD analysis project Ga0079037, IMG submission 71479) | Freshwater wetland microbial communities from Ohio, USA, analyzing the effect of biotic and abiotic controls - Mud 3 Core 4 Depth 4 metaG | ecosystem: Environmental > Aquatic > Freshwater >... | reverse complement strand
TCACTCACATAGTGACCCGCGGTCGTCATGTTCATGCTCCCCCTGTAAGCGATCAGAGATTCAGCGTCATCTGCACCAGTTCCGGATCGTCGGGATCGCGTCGCACCGCGAAGCCGTGCGACTTCGACAGCTCGATCATCCGTACGTTCTCGCGCAGCGTCACTCCCGTCATGACCTTGAGGCGCCGGCCCCGCGCGGCCTCGATCAGCATGGCGAACAGGTTACGTGCGAGCCCCTTGCCCTGCCAGGCGTCGCCGACGACGATCGCGAATTCGCAGGTTTCCTCATCCGGGAGGGTGATGTAGCGGGCGACGCCGATCTGCTCCTGGCCGTCCGGCGTGTCGATGACGGCGACCAGGGCCAGCTCGCGGTCGTAATCGATCTGCGTGAAGCGCGACAGCATGGCCGGTGTGAGGCTGTGCAGCCCGAACATGAAACGCAGGAACTTCGATTGCTCCGAGAGCCCGTTCACGAAGGCGGATTCGATGGCTGCGTCCTCCGGCCGGATGGGACGCAGGGTCGCGGTGACGTCGCCCGGCAATTCCAGGGTCTGGACCAATCCGCCCGGATACGGATGGATCGCCATGTGATCGTAGGGTCGCGCCGCGGAACCGCTGCGCTTCACGCCGAGCCGCGCGTCCACGACGATGGCTCCCGTGTCCGTGACGATGACGGGGTTGAGGTCCATCGCACCGAGGTCCGGCAGCTCGCACACGATCTCGGAGACCCGAAGCAGAATCTCCTCGATGGCCTCCTCGTCCGCAGCAGGTGCGCCACGCAATGGCTGGAGCGCCTGGCCGGCCCGCGTGCGACGGATGAGGTCGCGCACCAGGAACTGATTGAGCGGCGGCAGGGCGACGGCACGGTCCCGGATGACCTCGACGAGCGTTCCGCCGAGACCGAAGCTGATGGCCGGCCCGAACACCGGGTCGCGAACGACTCCGACCATGACCTCGCGGCCGTTCCGCTCCCGGTACATGGGTTCGATCAGCACGCCCTCGAGCATTGCGTCCGGGCGGGCCGTCGCCACGTTCGTCAGCATCGAGTGATACGCTTCCTGCACGCCGTGGGCATTCTCGAGGCCGAGCCGCACGCCCCCCACGTCGGTCTTGTGTGCGATGTCGGGCGAAAGGATTTTCATCGCGACCGGGAATCCGATCTCCTGCGCGATCATCACGGCCTCGGCCACCGAGTGCGCCGGCAAGCTGCGCACGATCGGCATGTTGAACGCGGCAAGCACCGCTTTCGACTCGGCCGGATTGAGCCATTCCCGCTCCTCGGCCAGCGCCGCGTCGATGATCAGTTGCGCCGCTTCGCGGTCAGGTACGGATGTCGGCGCCAGCGGCTCCGGCGCCTGCAGCAGCTGCAACTGGTTCGCGGCGAACAGGCCGAGCCCCGCAATGGCATCGACGGCCGCCTCCGGCGTCGCGTAGCTCGGGACCCGGTGGGCCGCAAACAGGCTGCGGCTGGCCGCCACGGTCTCCCCTCCCATCCAGCACGTGAAGAGCGGCTTGCGATGCGTGGCCACGATGTCGATCAATGCCTGCGCAAAACCGTCCGCGTCCGTCAGGGCATGCGGCGTCAGGATCGCCAGCAGGGCATCGACGGCGGGATCCTCGAGTGTGATTCGTACCGCGGCTCCGAACTGCGTCGCCTCGGCGTCACCGCGAACGTACACCGGGTGACCGCTGTGGGCACTCGGCGGCAACAGGGCGTGCAGCTGCTGCAGCGTCGTCTCCCCGAGGTCGGCCAGCTGCAGCCCGCGATCCTTGGCGTGGTCAGCGGCCAGCGCACCCGGGCCCCCGGCGTTGGACACGATGGCGAGCCTGCGGCCGGTGAGACGCGCGCCGGAGCCGAGCGTGGCGGCCGCGGTGTAGAGGTCGGAGAAATCGCGAATGCGCAGGACGCCGGCACGGCGCATCGCCGCGTCGAATACGTCGTCGGAGCCCACGAGCGAGCCCGTGTGGAATGCGGCAACGTCGGGCCGTTCCGCGTGCCGCCCGGCCTTCATGACGACGACGGGCTTCATGCGGGACGCCGCGCGCAGCGCACTCATGAAGCGACGCGCGTTGTCGACGCCTTCCATGTACAGCATGATGCTGTCGGTCGCCGGATCGCGGGCCAGGAAGTCGAGGACCTCACCGAATTCGATGTCCGCGCCGATGCCGGTCGAAATCACCGTTGAGAAACCGACGTGCCGGGCGCGCGCCCAGTCGAGGATGGCCGCGCACAAGGCGCCCGACTGTGAAACCAGCGCAAGCCGGCCGGGCAACGGCTGCCTGGGACCGCAAGCCGCATTGAGCCCGTTCTCGGTACGGATCACGCCGAGGCTGTTCGGGCCGAGAAAGCGCAGCCCGTATTGCCGGGCGCGGCGTCTCACCTCGGCCTCGAGTTCGCGCCCCTCTGGCCCGCCCTCGCGGAAACCTGCCGAGATGATGACTGCGCCGCGGACGCCGGACGTGCCGCAGTCGGTAATGATGCCGGGGACCGTCGCCGCCGGGGCGACGATCACGGCCAGATCCGGGGCGGATGGAAGGTCCCGGACGCTGGCGTAGACCTTCTGCCCATCGATGGCCTCGTGGCGCGGGTTCACGAAGTGCACGGCGCCGGAGAATCCGGCCTCGCGCAGGTTGCGACGCACGACGTCGCCGATCGTGCCCGCGGTGTCGCTCGCGCCGACCAGGACGATCGACGCGGGTTTGAAAACGGCTTCGGTGCGTCTGGCGGGCACTTTGTACCTTCGTTGAGCCGAGGTGGCCCCATGCATGCTAACTTTATATTGTCGTTCGATCACCCAGGGTCACCGCAGCCGGAGTTCCCGATGTCCGTGGCGTTCATTTCGCACGCGGCCTGCCGCCGCCACCAGATGGGGGACGGTCATCCCGAGCAACCGGCCCGGCTCGGAGCCATCGAGAATCAGCTGCATGCGCGCGGTCTGTACGACTTCCTGGTGCATCACGAGGCTCCCCGAGCCACCGTAGAACAGCTCGCCCAGGTGCACCCGCGCGACTACATCGAGCGGTTGAGCGCGCTGTCTCCCGCCGAGGGACTCGTGCGCGTCGATCCTGACACGGCGATGTGCCCGGAAACCCTGGAGGCGGCACTCAGGGCCGCCGGGGCCAACGTGCTCGCCGTGGATCTCGTACTGCAGGGCGCCGTCGAGCGCGCCTTCTGCAACGTGCGCCCACCGGGTCACCACGCCGAGCGTGACCGGGCCATGGGCTTCTGCTTCTTCAACAACGTAGCCGTCGGTGCCGCGCATGCGCTCACGGCCTACGGCCTGCGGCGCGTCGCAATCCTGGACTTCGACGTTCACCTCGGGAACGGCACGGAGGACATCTTCAGACACGACGATCGGGTGCTCATCTGCTCCAGTTTCCAGTACCCGCTGTATCCGGACATGAATCCAGGATCCGTGCCGGGCCGCATCGTCAATTGCGCGCTGCCGCCCGGCAGCGGCAGCGAGGAGTTCCGCTCCGCCGTCACGACGCGCTGGCTGCCGGCGATGGAGGAGTTCGCACCGGAACTGATCTTCATTTCTGCCGGGTTCGACGCCCATGCCGCCGACGAACTCGCCGAACTGCGACTGGTCGCTGCTGACTACGCCTGGGTCACGGAAGCCGCCTGCGCGGTCGCGGCCCGTCATGCCCACGGTCGCATCGTTTCGACGCTCGAAGGCGGCTACGACCTGGCGGCGCTCGCCACGAGCGCGGCGGCTCACATCGACCGGCTGATGACTACCTGAAGCTCCACCGCAACTCGAGAGCCCCGCCCGTCTGCAGCTCGACGCTCGTGCCAAAGCGGCGCCCTTCGCGATTCAGCATGTCCCGCAACCAGGTGGCGTCCAGCGCCGAAGCACGGTTCACCCTGAACCTGCGGATGCATGTCGGAATCAGCGTCAGGGACCGCAGCCGTCCGCTCGCGGGGTCGAGCTCGGACAGGTACATCAGGGACAGTTCGGGGCGGAACGATTCGTTCCCTCTGATCCCTTCGTAGTCATTCAGGAAATCGCCGCAGCCATAGAGGATGAGCTTGTCCCGGTAGACCTCGATCGGCCGCGGATGATGGGACGAGTGGCCGTGGACGACGTCGACTCCTGCCTCGTCGATGAGGCGATGCGCGAGTTGCCGGTGCTCCCGGGGCACGTCGTACCCCCAGTTCCCGCCCCAGTGGATGGAGGCGATCACCAGGTCGCCCGGCTGCTTCAATGCGCGGACATCGCGCGCGACGTGCTCCGCCGCATCGGGCGCGGATTCGTCAAGCACGTTCACACCCGCCCTGCGCGTGCGCGCGGCCCACGCCATCGGCACGCCCGCGCTCGGGCTTCCATAAGCAAAGACCAGCACCCTGACACCGCTCAGTGTGTCGATCGCGGCCGGCGCCGCGGCCTGCGCCGCGTTCGTTCCAGCGCCCACGGAGCGAATTCGCGCCGCGCGTAGAGTTGCAATCGTCTCCTCGAGCCCGTCGTAGCCCCAGTCGAGCACGTGGTTGTTCGCAAGCACGCAACAGTCGATCTTCGCGGCGACCAGGCACTGCACGTTGGCGGGCTGCATCCGGTAGTGGATGCCTTTCCCGGGCCACGCATCCCCGGCGGTCGTCACGGCAGTCTCGAGATTGACGAGGCGTACGTCCGGCCGCGCCCGCTCGAGTTCGGCCAGCGCATCTCCCCAGATGTAATCCGGCCCCACTCGCCTCGGGATGACGCCGCTCGCGCGCTCCGCAATCTCGACGTACTCGCGGGCGGAGTCCATGTATCGCTCGAAGAGGCGCGGGTTGCCGGGGTGCGCGAGGATCTGGTCGATGCCGCGACCGGTCATCACGTCGCCACACAGGAACAGCTTGACTCGACAAGCATCCTCGCGCAGCGTCCCGGTGATATCCGAGGACTCGGGTACTGCGTCTGCTGCGAAACCCCAGAGCATCGCTCCGCCGGCCTGCATCAGGAATCGCCGGCGAATCATGGCCGCAGCAATCGTCGGAGTTCGGCGAGCGGTCGCGTGTTCACGACGTCCTCCGGCTCGAGCCAGCCGCGGCGCGCCTGTCCGACCCCGAAACGCATCAGGTCGAGATCTGCCGCGCGATGGGCGTCGGTGGAGATCGCAATCCGGACGCCCGCGTCCTTCGCCATCCTGCAGGCCCGGTCGTCGAGGTCCAGCCGGTCGGGGTGGGCATTGAGTTCGAGGATCCGGCCCCGCTCGCGCGCGGCATCGAGCACACGCTCCAGGTCGATGTCGTACGGCTCGCGCGCGTTGATGAGTCGTCCTGTCGGGTGGGCCAGGATCGAGAAGTGCGGGTTGTCCATGGCGCGCAGGATCCGCTCCGTCTGTTTCTCGCGGCTGCGATTCAAGCCGTAGTGGATGGCGCAGACGGCGAAGTCGAGTTCCCGCAACACGTCGTCCGGCAGGTCCAGCGAGCCGTCGTCGAGAATGTCGACCTCCGCCGACTTGAGAACGACGACTCCGTGCAGCCTGGCATTCAGTCGGTCGATGGCCCGGACCTGCTGCAGCACCCGGCGCCGGTCGAGCCCGTGCGCCACGGTGACTCGCTTCGAGTGGTCGTTCACGGAAATGTATTCGTAGCCCCGCTCCGCCGCGGCCCTGGCCATGGTCTGCGCGGTGTCCTGGCCGTCGGAGTCCCGGGTGTGACAGTGCAGGTCACCGCGGATGTCGCCGAGGTCGACCAGTGCTGGCAGGCGCCTTTTTCGCGCCGCATCGATCTCGCCACGATCCTCCCGGAGCTCCGGCGGGACGAACGGCAGGCCTACGGCGCCGAAAACCTCCTGCTCGGTGCGGCCACCGATGCGGCGCTCGCCCCTGAACAGGCCGTACTCGTTGAGCTTCAGTCCCTTCGCCGCGGCAAGCCTGCGGACTGCGATGTTGTGCGCCTTCGATCCAGTGAAGTAGTGCGATGCGGCGCCGAAGCTGGACGGCGCGACAACGCGCACATCCACGTGGATGCCATTGCGCAATCGGACGGTGGCGCGGGTCGGCCCCTTCGCGGCGACCTCGACGATGTCCTCGTAGCGCACCAACCGGTCCATGACGGCCGCGGCCCGGGCCGCGCTAACCAGTACGTCCAGGTCGCCGACCGTCTCCCGCCGGCGCCGGAAGCTGCCCGCGACCTCGACGTCCCGCACCCCGTCCACGCTGCGAAAATACCGGACCAGCGGCGCGACGAGTTCTTCCGCATCGGCAAGTTTGAATCGCGTCTCCGCCGACACGACCCGCGCGGCACGCTGCCCGATCAGTCGTTCGGTCTTCGGACCGAACCCCTCGATCTCGCGGATGAGGCCGCTGCGCGCGGCACGTTGCAGGTCCTCGATGCTGCGGATCCTCAAGGCCCGGTAGAGCGCTCGCGCACGCTTGGGGCCGAGTCCCTCGATCCTCGTCATCTCGAGCAGCGGCGCAGGAACTTTCGCCCGTACCTGCTCGAGCAGAGGGAGCTTGCCGGTCCGAACGATGGTGCGGATCTTTCCGGCGAGGTCCTGGCCGATGCCGGGCAGCTCTTCGAGGTCTGCGCCCTCGTTCACCAGCTCGGACATGCTGCGGGCATGCCCGCGGATGACCCGGGCCGCAGTCCGGTACGCACGGATCCGGAACGGGTTCTCTTCCCGGATTTCGAGCAGGTCGGCGAGTAGCTCGAACATGTCCGCGATTTCGCCGTTGTGGACCGGCATGGCTCAAGCGACCGTGGCATTGACACGCGTACCCTAACCCAGGCGCACGAATCTGTAATCCGCAGCTTCCACGCGGCGCCGTACCGATCGCCAGACGGCCGCGGGAAGTCTATAGTCCGCTGCAGTCGCCGGCTGGATGGCCGACCGCGACGCGACTGCAACAACGACACCAACGACACAGGGGAGAGACTCCGTGAAGATGAACACGACGAGGTTTGCCTTGCCATTGCTGCTCGGCGCCCTTTGGGCCAGTTCGACAGCGATCGCGCAGGAGCAGGACTCCTATATCTACGCGACCTACTTCTACTGCGACGTGACGCAGCAGGAGCGCGCCGACGAGATCGTCGAGAAACTCGACAAGCCGGTCTACGACGCCGCGGTCACCGACGGCAGCATCACCGCATGGGGCTGGATGGCCCACCACACCGGGGGCAAGTGGCGTCGGGCCGAGTACCACCAGGCGCCGAGCATCGATGCGCTTGTGGCGGCACAGAAGAAGATCGGCGACCAGATCGAGGCCAAGAACAAGGCCTTGAGTACGGAGGCCGGCAAGATCTGCAACTCCCACGACGACTACATCTGGAGGCGCGTCGCCGGCAACGCCGGACCCCGCGGCAAGGTCAGCTTCTCAGTCTATTACGTCTGCGATTCCGGGCGCGAGGACCAGGCCGACGCATTGGTCAAGCGGGTGTTCGCCCCCATGTACGACAAGCTGGTCGCCGAGGGCAAACTCATGACCTGGGGCTGGATGGAGCACATCGTCGGCGGCGAGTACCGCCGGCTGTCGACGATCACGGCCGCCGACGTGAATTCGCTGGTGGCCGCGCGGACCAGCATCGTCACTGCGATGCAGGATGACCCGCTCGCCGCAACGCTCGACGACATCTGCGGCTCGCACGCGGACTACATCTGGGAAATCAAGTTCGAGAAGCCGTAAGCCGACGACGGGTTTCGTTGCTGACAGGGGCGTAATTTCATGCGATATCCAGCGGTCGCCGGCCGCCTGATCTTGCGGGCTCTCCTCATCACGATCACCATCGGAACTCCGGCTTGGAGCGCAGCGGAGGACGCCATGACGCGCAGCTCGTACCAGGACCTGGTGGCGCTCTTCGAGGACTGGCGGGCATTCGAGCGCCCGCCCATGCGAGAAGGCGCGCCCGACTATACCGCCCAGACATTCGCGCGGAGGCACCGTGAATTGAAGGGCTTCCAGGCACGCCTCGCCGCGATCGACCCCGCCCATTGGCCCATCGAGCAGCAGGTGGACTACCAGCTGCTGCGAGCCGAGATGAACGGGTTTGATTTCAACGTGCGGGTCCTGGCGCCGTGGGCGCGCGACCCGGCGTTCTACGCATCCGTCTGGACTGCGCAGAGTGACACGCCCGCACACGAGGGTCCCACGCATCATGGGCTGACGGAACTGTGGACCTACACATTCCCGCTGACGCCTGCGGCCCAGACGAAGCTCGCCGGCGAGCTGCGGACGATTCCGCCACTGCTCGCCCAGGCCCGGCTCAACCTGGTCGGCAACGCACGTGACATCTGGATCACCGGGATCGGCACGATGCAGCAGCAGGTCGCGGACCTCACTGCACTCGCTGAGAAGACCGCCGGCTCCGGCCACGAACTCGCGAGCGCGGTGCGAGCGGCAGGAGAAGCCACGTCCGCTTTCGTCGCGTGGCTGGAGCAACAGGCCCCGTCGAAGACGGGGCCCTCCGGCATCGGCAAGGAGAACTACACCTGGCAGCTGCGCAACGTGCATCTCGTGCCCATGTCCTGGGAGCAGGAAGTCAGCCTGCTGGAACGGGAACTGGCCCGCGCGCATGCATCGCTGCGGCTCGAGGAGCAGCGCAATCGCGGTCGTCCGCCGATTTCGGTGGTGTCGAGCCCGGAGGAATACCAGCAGCGCTGCAACGAGGCCATCACGAAGTACATGGCCTTCCTCGCGCGCAACGACGTCCTGCCGATCCACGACTACATGGACCCCGCCCTGCGCGAGCGCATCGGCGAATACTCGCCGGAGGCCACGCGCAATTTCTTCGCGATGGCGAGCCATCGTGAGCCGATGACGCTGTTCACGCATTTCTACCACTGGTGGGATCTCGCGCAGATGCGCGAGAGTCCGCACCCGAGCCCGTTGCGTCGCGACCCCCTGCTCTACAACATCTGGGACAGCCGGGCCGAGGGCATGGCCACGGCGGTCGAGGAGATGATGCTGCACGCGGGTTACTACGACGACAATCCGCGTGCGCGCGAAATCGTCTGGATCATGCTCGCGCAAAGGGCGGCGCGCGGCTTGGCGTCGTTGTACGCACACGCCAACGAGTTCGACATCAAGCAGGCAAAGGCCTTCCAGGTGGAGTGGACGCCGCGCGGCTGGATGCGCCCGGACCTCGACCTGCTTGGTTTCGAACAGCAGCTCTACCTGCGCCAGCCGGGCTATGGTACGAGTTACGTCACCGGCAAGTACCTGCTGGAGGTGCTGATGAAGGACCGGTCGAAGCAACTCGGCGACGCTTTCGCGCTGCGAGGCTGGTTCGAGGAAGTGAACGCAGCCGGCCTGATCCCGGTGTCACTGCTGCGCTGGCAACTCACCGGGCAGGATGACGAGATCCGCGCCTTGACGACGACGGAGTGACGGCAATACCCGGCCGCGGGACGAGGATCCATCCGTGTTCGAGCTCGATGCGCTGCTGCTTGCACGGGTCCAGTTCGGCTTCACGATCTCCTTCCACATCGTGTTTCCGGCGCTCACGATCGGGCTGGCCAGCTACCTGGCCGTCCTCGAAGGCGCGTGGCTCTACACCAGGCAGCAGGTCTACCTCGACCTGTATCAATTCTGGTCGAAGATCTTCGCCGTTGCGTTCGGCATGGGTGTCGTGTCCGGCCTCGTCATGGCATACCAGTTCGGCACGAACTGGAGCGAGTTCTCGCGATTCGCCGGGAGCGTCACGGGCCCGCTCCTGACCTATGAAGTGCTGACCGCATTCTTCCTCGAGGCGGGCTTCCTCGGGGTCATGCTGTTCGGACTGCGCCGCGTCGGCCCGGAGCTGCATTTCCTATCCACCGTCGTGGTCGCCGTCGGGACGTTGATCTCGGCCACCTGGATCCTGGCTTCGAACAGCTGGATGCACACGCCGCAGGGCCACGAGATCGTCGACGGGCGCGTCATACCGGTCGACTGGATGCTGGTAATCCTTAATCCGTCATTCCCGTATCGTCTCGCACACATGGTGGCCGCCGCCTACCTCGCGACCGCGCTGATGGTGGGCGCGAGCGGCGCGTGGCACATCCTGCGCGGCCGCACCGATCCGGCGATCCGCACGATGCTGTCGATGGCGATGTGGATGGTGCTTGCCACCGCGCCACTGCAGGCATACCTCGGCGACCTGCATGGCCTGAATACGCTGGAACACCAGCCCGCAAAGATCGCTGCAATCGAAGGACACTGGGAGAACCATCCGGGTGAAGGCGTTCCCCTCATCCTCTTCGGAGTGCCCGACATGGACGAGGAGCAGACGCAGCACGCCCTGGAGGTCCCGGCGCTCGGCAGTCTGATCCTGACCCACAGCTGGGACGGCCAGATCCCGGCGTTGAAGGATTTCCCGCGCGAGGACCGGCCAAATTCCACGATCGTCTTCTGGACGTTTCGCGTGATGGTCGGGCTCGGCATGCTGATGATCGCGCTGGGGGCCTGGGCCGCCTGGTCGAGGTTGCGCGGCCGCCTCCACTCGTCGCGGCCACTGCTGCGCTTCGCCCTGCTCATGGGGCCGGCGGGCCTCATCGCCGTCCTCGCGGGCTGGTTCACCACGGAGATCGGCCGCCAGCCGTGGATCATCCAGGGCTTGATGCGGACCGCCGATGCCGTGTCGCCTCACGGCGCCGCACCGATGGGAACCACCCTGGCCATTTTCGTCGCGGTGTATTTCGCGGTGTTCGGCGCCGGCACCGTGTACGGACTGCGGCTCATCCGCAAGGGGCCGAGCGCTGCCGCGGCAGAGGCGGAGCACGTCTACGGCGGAGCGCGCATGCGCGAGGTGACCTGATGGGCATCGACCTTCCGCTGATCTGGGCCGTGATCATCCAGTTCTCGATCATGATGTACGTGGTGATGGACGGCTTCGACCTGGGCATCGGCATGCTGTTCCCGTTCTTCCCCAGGAAAGAGGACCGGGACGTGATGATGAACACCGTCGCGCCGGTGTGGGACGGCAACGAGACGTGGCTCGTGCTGAGCGGGGCCGGCCTGCTCGCCGCGTTTCCACTGGCCTACTCGGTCGTACTGACGGCCCTGTACCTGCCACTGGTGATGGTGCTCGTGGGATTGATCTTCCGTGGCGTCGCCTTCGAATTCCGCTTCAAGGCCGAGGCGGGCAAACGGCGCATGTGGGACAAGGCCTTTGCGGCCGGCTCATTCACCGCGACGTTCTTCCAGGGCGTGGCCCTGGGGGGATTCATCGACGGCATCGCGACGCACGACGGCCGGTTCACCGGAGGTGCCCTCGAGTGGCTGACGCCATTTTCGATCTTCACTGGCGTGGGACTCGTGGCGGCCTACATGCTGCTCGGCAGCACGTGGCTGCTGATCAAGACCGAGGGCGCGCTGCAGGAGCAGCTGCGCCTGCGAACGCGGCGCTGGGTGTGGGCCCTGCTGGCGGTGATCGCGGCGATCAGCCTCTGGACGCCGCTCGAGCACCCGGCCATCGCCGAGCGATGGTTCAGCTGGCCCAACATCGTGTTCCTCGCGCCGGTCCCGCTGCTGGTCGCGGCGGCCACGTTTTTCCTCCTGCGGGCGCTCTCACGCGGCCGCGAGGTGAGCCCCTTCCTGCTGACACTTGCGCTGATCTTCCTCGGCTACAGCGGACTCGGCATCAGCCTGTGGCCCAACATCGTCCCGCCCGACATCTCGATCTGGGAGGCGGCAGGTCCCCCGCAGAGTCTCGGTTTCACGCTGGTGGGCGCCTTGCTCATCATCCCCTTCATCCTGATGTACACGGCCTTCGCGTACTGGGTGTTCCGCGGCAAAGTTCGCGCGGGGGACGGCTACCACTGATGGGTGCGGAACCCGAACGGAGCTGGTGGAAGCGAATCGGCTGGCTGCTGCTCATCTGGATCGCCAGCGTCGCTGCCCTGGGGTTCGTGGCAGCGATGCTCAGACTCGTGATGCGCGGCGTCGGGATGACGTCTTAGCGGCACCCACCAGTTATGCTTGCCATGACTCGCACGAATCCTCGTACGCGAGCCGGAGATGACGGATGCAGCAGGACAGGTCGGCGCGGATGGAAACACTGGTGCGCACGGCGGCGCGGGCGCGGGCCACTGGGGATTTCCGCGGCGCACTGGCCGTGGCGGACCAGGCGGCACGGGAGCGCCTGGCGCATCCCGTTCTGCTGCGCATCCAGGCCGAGGCGCTGATTGCTGCCGGCAAGTTCGCGGACGCGGGCCGGCTCCTCAACGCAGCGCTCTCGCTTGCCCCCAACGATGCCCCGACGATCACCGACATCGGCCGGCTGCTGATGGCCGAGAGCCGCACAGAGGACGCCATCCAGGCGTTCAAAGCCGCGGTGACCATCCGGCCGAATCTGCCAGATGCCTGGTTCGAACTTGCTTGCGCGCACGAATTCGCGGGCCACGATGATGACGCCCAGACGGCCTATCTGAAGGCTGGCGAATTGGCCCCAAACGAGGCCGGGCCGCCTGCAGGACTGGCCAGCATCGCCGTGCGGCAGGGGAAATACGACGAGGCTCGCAGTCATGCGGAGAAGGCCCTGGGACTTTGCGACGGCCACCCTGTCGCCAGCCTCGCGCTGGCCACTGCGGACCGGAACCAGCGCAACTTCGATGCAGCGCGCGTGCGGCTTGAGGCGCTGCTCGATCGCAAATCGCTCAATGACGAGTTGTCGCGCGTTGCGCTCGGCGTGCTTGGCGACGCCTTGGACGGTGTCGGCCGCACGACCGATGCCTTTGCCGCCTATACCCGAATGAATGAACTGATCCTTCGCCTTCACGCGCCCCGGTTCGGCGAGAGAGGGCCCGTCGAGAACCATCTGCATTTCGTACAGCGGCTGACCTCGTGGTTCGAACGGCAGGACCCGTCGATCTGGAGCGAACCGATGCAGGCCACCGGCAGGCCAGGCCCGGTCCGCCGACACGTCTTCGTGCTCGGCTATCCGCGATCAGGCACGACTCTGGTAGAGAACATCCTCGCCTCGCTGCCGGACGTGCGAGCCCTGGAGGAGGCCCCTACGCTGACGGACGCGGACCTGGCCTTCCTGCGGGACGACGAATCACTCGACAGGTTGAGCCACCTCGATCCGGCACTGGCCGAGCAGATGCGCGCGGCCTACTGGACACGCGTACGCGCCGAGGTACCGGATGTGGACGGTAAGACTTTCGTCGATATGGCGCCGCTCAACGGCGTCAAGCTGCCTATGATTGCGCGACTGTTTCCGCAGGCGATCGTCGTGCTCTGCCGCCGCGATCCGCGCGATGTGGTGCTGAGCTGTTTCAAACGCAATTTCCGGGTCAATGCGTCGACATACCAGTTTACGAGCCTCGACAGCACTGCCCGGCATTACGACGCAGTTCAGCGATTGATGGATCTGCACCTGCAGGCGCTGCCACTTCCGGTACACGTCGTGGACTACTCCAATCTCGTAGCCGACTTCGATGCGACGACCCGGGCACTGGCGGATTTCGTCGGAGTGCCGTGGTCCGCAGAGATGCGCGAGTTCAACCGCACGGCGGCCGAGCGCAATGTCCGCACGGCCAGTGCCCCGCAGGTGCGCCAGGGCCTGTTCGACGGGACACGCCAGTGGCTCGGCTATCGTGATCAGATGGAATCGGTCCTGCCTGTTCTCGAGCGTTGGGTAGTGAAGTTCGGCTATGAGATCTGAAAAATCAGGGAGAGGAAAGTGACGACCTACCAGGAGTTCCACGCCCGCTCGATCAGCGACCCCTCCGGCTTCTGGGGAGAACAGTCGACCCTGATTGACTGGCACACACCGTTTGCGCAGGTACTCGAGTACTCGCGACCACCCTTCGCCAGGTGGTTCGTCGGCGGTCGCACCAACCTCTGCCACAACGCGGTCGACCGCCATCTCGAGACGCAGGGCGACGCCGCCGCGCTGATCTACGTTTCGACAGAGACGGGCGAGGAGAAGACCTACACGTTCCGGCAGCTGCACCGCGAGGTGAACCGCGTGGCGGGAATCCTCGGGGGGCTGGGCGTCGGCAAGGGTGACCGGGTCCTGATGTACATGCCGATGATCCCGGAGGCGGCATTCGCCATGCTCGCCTGCGTGCGCATCGGCGCGATCCACTCGGTCGTGTTCGGCGGGTTCGCATCGGTGAGCCTCGCGACGCGAATCGACGACGCCAGGCCGAAGGTGATCATCAGCGCCGATGCCGGATCACGCGCGGGCAAGGCGGTGCCCTACAAGCACCTGCTCGACGAAGCCATCAGCCTCTCGAAGTTCCCGCCCGCCAAGGTGCTGCTGGTCGATCGCGGCCTGGCCGAGATGGCGCGGGTCCCGGGCCGCGACGTCGATTACGCGAAGCTCCGCGCCGCGCACATGAACGACGAGGTGCCCTGCGCGTGGCTGGAGAGTTCCGAGCCCAGCTACATCCTCTATACGAGCGGCACGACCGGCAAGCCGAAGGGCGTGCAGCGTGACACGGGCGGCTACGCGGTCGCGCTGGCTTCATCGATGGATCTCATCTTCGGCGGCAGGAAGGGCGAGACCTACTTTGCCACGAGCGACATCGGCTGGGTGGTGGGCCACAGCTACATCATTTACGGCCCGCTGATCGCTGGCATGGCGACCATCATGTACGAGGGTACGCCGATCCGTCCCGACGGCGGCATCTGGTGGAAGATCGTCGAGCAGTACAAGGTCACGACGATGTTCTCCGCGCCCACGGCGATCCGCGTGCTGAAGAAGCAGGACCCGGGCCTGCTGAAGAAATACGACCTCTCCGCATTGCGGCTGCTGTTCCTCGCCGGCGAGCCGCTCGACGAGCCGACGGCGCGCTGGATCGCCGACGGCCTCGGGAAACCGATCGTGGACAACTACTGGCAGACCGAGACCGGCTGGCCGATCCTCGCGGTCCAACGCGGCGTCGAGGCGTTGCCCAACAAAGTCGGATCGCCCGGCGTCCCGGTCTACGGCTACGACGTTCGCCTGTACGACGCGTCCTCCGGAGACGAGGTCGGCATCGACCAGAAGGGTGTCGTCGGCATATGCGGCCCACTGCCCCCGGGATGCATGACCACGGTCTGGGGCGACGACAAGCGCTTCGTCGAGACCTACTGGAACAGCGTGCCGGGACGCGAGGTGTACTCGACCTTCGACTGGGGCATTCGGGACAAGGACGGCTACTACTTCATCCTCGGCCGCACGGACGACGTGATCAACGTCGCCGGCCACCGGCTCGGTACGCGCGAGATCGAGGAGTCGATCTCCTCGCATCCGAACATCGCCGAAGTCGCGGTGGTGGGCGTGACCGATTCGCTCAAGGGCCAGGTCGCCATGGCATTCGCCATCGTCAAGGACGTGAGCATGATCGACACGCCTGAGAAGCGTCTCGCCCACGAGGGCGCCGTGATGAGGGTCGTCGACAACCAGCTCGGCGCCGTGGCCCGGCCGGCACGCGTGCATTTCGTGACTGCGCTGCCCAAGACCCGCTCCGGCAAGCTGCTGCGCCGTTCGATCCGGGCGCTCTGCGAGGGGCAGGATCCCGGCGACCTCACCACCATCGAGGACCCCAGCGCGCTCGAGCAGATCCTTGCTGCGGTCAGGGGCTAGAGCCGCAGCGAGCGCGATCGCCGCGCTGTTCCTGTCGGCCGCGGCTCCGGCGGCGGATGACGGTTTCACCGTGCCCGCCTGGCCCTACCCTGGAAACACGCCGCCCCCTGCCGCCGTGCCTCCGTCCGATGACACGACCTTGCTGCGCGTACCCAACAGCGGCGCGGCATTCACGCGAGCGCAGGTCACTGACCTGTTTGCCCCTCCCGACTGGCATCCCGACACGCATCCTCCGATGCCAGTGGTTGTTGCGAAGGGACGGAGGCCTTCCGTGTACGCCTGCGCCTACTGCCATCTGCCCGATGGCACCGGGCGGCCGGAAAACGCCGCGCTCGCAGGCCTGCCGGCCGACTACATGGCGGCACAGATTGCCGGCTTCCGCAGCGGAGCGAGACTCAGCGCATGGCACGGCCCGTACAGACCGACGGACCTGATGCGGTCGTCCGCGGAGAGCGCGACCGACGAGGAAGTCGCCGCCGCCGCGGACTACTTTTCGAAGCTGCCGATGAGACGTCGAGTCGAAGTGGTCGAAACCACGGACGTGCCGCAGACGCGCGAGATCGGCTGGCTGTATGTCCCCATCGAGGGTGCGGGCACCGAGCCGTTGGGGCAGCGCATCATTGAAATACCCCTCGACCACGAGCGCCACGAACTGCGTGACTCGGCATCAGGGTTCCGTGCCTACGTGCCGGAGGGGAGCATCGCCCGCGGGAAAAGGATCGTGGAAAGCGGTGGCGACGGGCTGACCGTCGCCTGCGGCAGCTGCCATGGCACGCAACTCCGTGGCGCGGGGCTCATCCCTCCCCTCGCCGGCCGGTCGCCGACCTACATCGTGCGACAGCTGCTCGCGTTCAGGACTGGCTCACGTGCGGCCGCGGCCGGAGAGCCCATGCGGCCCGTCGCAGAACGGCTTGCCGTCGAGGACATGATCGCGGTCGCAGCGTATGCGGCTGCGCAGGAGCCGTGAGCTCGTCGGGAAGCGCAAATGGCGTGGCTAGATCGGCTTCGCGCCTGACCCTCGCCCACCGCGCAGTTCGTACTCCTGCGTGCCGCGGTGATAAATGTGGTCGGTGTCGAGTGCAGCCGTCTTGGCATACTGGAATGCGGGCGCCAGCGATTCGTAGATCGGCTCGAAGCCGCGCTGCTCGGTCAGGTGAAACAATTCCCGGAACGACTCGATCACGAAGTAGGTCGCCTGCAGGTCCGAGATCGTGTAGTCGGTGCGCATCACCCGGTCGACGCTCAAGTGGACGCGGTTGGGTGAGCGGCCCTCGATGGAGAATACGGTCTCGGTCGGTCCTGAGAGGATGCCGGCACCGTAGATGCGCAGCTGGTCATCCTCGAGGATCAGGCCGAACTCCACGGTGTACCAGTAAAGCGCGCTCAACGCTTTCAGGCGGTTGTACTTGAGCGCCTTCCACCCTGCCCGCCCGTACGCCGCCATGTAGTCCGCGAACACGGGGTTCGTCAGCAGCGGCACGTGCCCGAACACGTCGTGGAACACGTCCGGTTCCTGGATGTAGTCGAACTGCTCGCGTGTGCGGATGAAATTGCCCGCCGGAAAGCGGCGATTGGCCAGGTGGTAATAGAAAACGTGATCGGGGATCAGCATCGGAACCGGCACCACGGTCCAGCCGGTCAGGCTCTTCAGCTCCTCGCTGATCGTATCGAAATCCGGCACGCCGCCGCGCCCGAGGTCGAGCCGTTCGAGGCCATGCATGAACTCCCGGCAAGCGTGGCCCGGCATCAGCTGCATCTGGCGCGCGTAGAGCTCGTCCCAGATACGGTGTTCCTCGGGCCCATACGTTCGCTGGGCAGGCTCGAGCCAGTCGTCGCCGAGACCCGCTGGCTTCTTGAGCGGCGCCACGTAAACGGTGGCAGGCAGGTCCGGAATTCGCGTGTAGTCGAAGTCGGCGGCCATGCGAACAATATACATTCTTATTGCCGCGTTGACCTACCCCGCAGCAGCGGCCGGAACGTGACTCATCGCGTATTCCGACATTGCGGTGATGGTCAGGGACGGATTGACGCCGGGGTTGGCCGGCACCGTCGAACCATCGCAGACGATCAGATTCCGGTAGCCGAACATCCGGCTCTTCGCATCCACGACCCCCGTCGTGACGTCGCTGCCGATGACCACGCCACCCAGGATGTGCGCCGTGGTCGGGATGTTGGCCCAGGCCTCGAGAACCATGCTCTGCGCATAGCCGCCCGTGTGCGCGGCCAACCACTCGGCGGCGCGGTTTCCGACCTCGATGAACGTCGGATTGGGCTTTTCCGGATCCTGCTCGGTCGTGAGCGACACGCCGCCAAACAAGCCGCGCGTCGCCCGGAACGAGATCGCGTTATCGAGACTCTGCATGACGAGGAAGAGCACCGATCGACGCGACCAGCCGACCGGCCAGAGCGTCTTGAGGAACGTGACGGGATGGCGCAGCACGTTGCCGAGCCACATCAGGGGTCGGGTCAGCCGGCTGCCGTTCCCGGTGATCAGCGTATAGAGCAGCGACATGAAGTCGCCGTGGCGACCGTAGGTGACGAACTCGATGTGCGTGTCCGGCCGTGGAAAGATGCTCGCGCTGATTGCGACGTCGTTCCACGGGCGCGCCATCCCTTCGGGTAGCGTGACCGCAAGGATGGACTCGCTGTTGGTGCGGACCAGTTGCCCGAGCCGGTCGCTGATTCGCGGCAGCGACCCGGCGAGCTTGCATTTCGCCAGGAGGCGATTCGTCCCCAGGGCGCCGGCGGAAATGACCACGCCGCCTGCCGTGAACGTCCGGCGCTCCTTGCGGAGCCACGCGCCAGGACGCTCGGTCGTCACCCGGTAGCCATCGCTGCCGTCCTCGGCGCCGAGGGGACGAATGTCGACGACCTCGCGCTCAGGAACGATCTGCGCTCCGCGCTTCTCGGCGAACCACAGGTAGTTCTTGAGCAGCGTGTTCTTGGCGCCCTCGCGACAACCCACCATGCAGGCGCCGCAGAATGTGCACCCGGTGCGATCCGGGCCCTCGCCACCGAAATATGGGTCCGGTACGGTGGTGCCGGGGTGGCCGAAGAAGACGCCCACCGGCGTCCGCTTGAACGTGCCCTCGACCCCGAACTCGCGGCCGACCTCGCGCAGCAACTTCTGGCCGTCGCTCTCCCGCGGTACGGTCTGTACACCGAGCATCTTCTCGGCCGTGTCGTAATGCGGCGCGAGCGCCGCCGCCCAGTCGTCGAGCCCCGACCACTGGGCGTTCACGAAGAATTCCGGGCTCGCACGGTACAGCGTATTCGCATACACGACGCTGCCGCCGCCGACGGCCGATCCGCTGGCAATGAACACGTCCTTGAATGGCGTCAACTTGAATATGCCGCGCAGGCCCAGGAACGGCGCCCACAGGAAGCGATTCAGGTCCCAGGTCGATTTCGCGAAGTCCTCGTCGCGAAAGCGACGCCCTGCCTCGAGGACCGCGACGCGGTAGCCTTTCTCGGTCAGGCGCAACGCCGAGACGCTGCCGCCAAAGCCGGAGCCGACGACCAGCCAGTCGTAATCCTGTGCACTGTCTGGACTGGTCATGTGGCTCCCGACGGCACGCGTACTCCCCGGCGGCGCCTGCCTGCACCGCAACCTCACGCTCGAGTCTGGCTGATACCACTCTGCGCTGCCAATGCAATGCCGGCTTACTCGTAATGAGTCCTGCGCATTGTCAGTCGGCGTCGTACAGGCTCAGCTGTGATACCGGCTGTCCCGGTATTTCAGTGCGGCTTCGAGTTCGAGATTCGCGTTCGTGACGTCGGCGAGGCGCCGACGCTCCTCGGATGTGAGCCGGCCGCTGTCGCCGTATTGCTCACGCACGTGATGGTACCTTTCTGCCATGCGATCGAAGTCATCCTGCAACTCGTCGCGTGGCCTGCCGCGCTGCATCTCTCCTGAGAAATCACTCGCGGCCGCAGCCAGTGCGCCGACGTCGCGAGTCTCGTGGCCCGTCGAGGTGTCGCGACTCACTTCCTGGTAGAAGCGTTGCGCATTGTCGTCGAGGCGGTCTGCAGCGGCGCGCGTCTCACCATGCGTCGCGTGCCGGCCCGGCTGCGCGTGTAGACTGTCGACGCGGGTGGTTCGCCAGGGCAGCCCGCCGTTTCATGCAGGGGACCCACAGTGACGCTGACATCGATCCGCCGCAGGCGTGATGCCAAGGTCCGTCGCGGAGCCGCGTTGTGCGTGCTCGCGACGCTGGTCCCTGCCTATTCTCATGGCGAGTCGACGTCGAGCGACTGGCAGTGGGGCGCAACTGTCTATCTGTGGTTGCCGACCCTGGGCGGCGAGACCTCGTTTCCTTCCGGTGGCGGCACGCCGTCGATCGACATCGGCGTCGACGATTTTCTCGACAGCATCAACTTCATCTTCATGGGCGCGCTCGAAGGCCACAGGGGAAGGTGGGGCCTTTCGACCGACGTCATCTACCTCGATCTCGGCGCTTCGGAGACGAAGACGCGCGACTTGACCATCGGCCAGATCGAGCTGCCGGCTTCCGTAAACGCCGACGCGAGATTCGACCTGCGCGGGTGGCTCTGGACGGTGGCGGGCAGTTACACGGTGCTTCGGCAGGAGAACCTCTCGATGGACGTGCTGGCGGGGGCGAGGCTGCTGGACCTCCAGGAGGACCTGATGTGGACCTTCGAAGGTGACCTTTCTTCGCTGCCGCTGGGCGGAGCATCGGGGTCCAGTCAGGCAGGTGACAGCCACTGGGACGGGATCGTCGGCGTGAAGGGGCGCGCCGTCCTTGGCGCCGAACGCAACTGGTTCATGCCTTACCACCTGGACGTCGGCACGGGCGAATCCGATTTCACCTGGCAGGGGATGATCGGCCTCGGCTACAGCTTTGACTCGATCGAAATTCTCGGAGTCTGGCGTTACCTGGACTACGAGCTGGGTTCGAGCACCCAGATAGAGTCGCTCAATCTGAACGGACCGGCGCTCGGAGTCACCTTCCGATTCTAGCTTGGGCAGGCGCACTGCCTGGCCCGCCCCAGGTGTCCGGACCACCCGCAGAACGAACAGCCGATTCCTAGCATTTTCGATTTCCGCAGCCATCTGGATGCAGTTGCCTGTCGGCAACCCCCGAAGCGGGGGATAACTCGGTGATTCCTGAGGCGGCTGCAGAAAGGCGGTGGCACAATTGTGGCGTGGGACCGGCCCGTCCAGCGAGCAGACCGCTGGTTCGATTCCAGCACGGTCCACGAATACTGCATCCCCCAACATCAAGGAAGTCACTATGAAGTACACGTTCCTCGGAGTCATGGCCGCAATGTTCATGGCCCTGGCCGTCCCGGCACAGGCTGACAAGACAGCGGGGGCCCGCGTCGACGACTCGACGATCCAGTCGTCGGTCAAGGCTGGTCTCCTTGCGGAAAAGGGCGTACCCAGCAATGACGTGAACGTCGAGACGTACAACGGCGTCGTACTGCTGAGCGGGTTCGTCAAGACGCAGGAACAGAAGGACGCGGCTGGCCGCGTCGCCAGCGGCGTCTCGGGTGTCAAGCAGGTCCGCAACCAGATCGCAATCCACGAAGCCACTTCGATGGGCACGAAGATGGATGACACCATGCTCGTAGGCAAGGTGAAGGCTGCTCTCATCGATGCAAGCGACGTCAAGGGTGGCCAGATCAACGTGGAAGCCAGGGGCGGCATCGTGCAGCTGGGCGGCTTCGTAACGTCCGGTACCATGCGTGACCGCGCCATCGCAATCGCCAAGGGTATCGACGGCGTCAAGCGCGTGGACGACGCACTGTTCGTAAAACCCCAGTAATCAGCCTTTGATCATCGTCATGGAGGCCCCGGCTCGCGGGGCCTTCATGGATGTGCCCATGATCAGCACCACCGTGCCCGACCGACGTCCTGCCACGCGTCTTCTCCCCTGGCTCGACGCGATCAGGAAATGGTCGGGTTCCAGCTGTGCAGGCCGTCCTCGGCGAGCGCGGCCATCAACTCACGGTGCCCGAAGGCGCGAGTGGCTGGCTGGAAGCCGGTCGCCTTGATCTGCCCGTTCAGCAGGCGCTTGGCGGACTCTGCGCACAA
>Ga0079037_100000285_pt1 | contig 21547 bp, 22 predicted proteins | sample Mud3Dept4metaG_FD_71479 | JGI IMG/M metagenome (GOLD analysis project Ga0079037, IMG submission 71479) | Freshwater wetland microbial communities from Ohio, USA, analyzing the effect of biotic and abiotic controls - Mud 3 Core 4 Depth 4 metaG | ecosystem: Environmental > Aquatic > Freshwater >... | reverse complement strand
ATACGTGTTCTTCATCTTCCAGCTCACGTTCGCGTGCATCACGCCCGCGCTGATCGTCGGCGCGTTCGCCGAGCGCATCAAGTTCAGCGCCGTGCTGCTGTTCACGGTGCTGTGGTTCACGTTCGCCTACCTGCCGATCGCGCACATGGTGTGGTTCTGGGCCGGGCCTGACGCGTACACGGATGCCGACGCCGCTGCGGCCGCCACGGCCGGGGCAGGATTCCTGTTCCAGAAGGGCGCACTCGACTTCGCGGGCGGCACCGTGGTGCACATCAACGCAGGCATCGCGGGTCTCGTGGGCGCGCTGATGCTCGGCAAGCGCATCGGCTACCGAACGACGGCGATGCCGCCGCACAACGTCGCGATGGTGATGATGGGCGCCTCGCTGCTGTGGGTCGGCTGGTTCGGCTTCAACGTCGGCTCCGGCCTCGAGGCGAACGGCTTCACGGGCATGGTGTTCGCCAATACGATCCTCGCAACTGCCGCCGCGGCGCTCGCCTGGTCGTTCGCGGAGTGGATCCATCGCGGCACGCCGACGATGCTCGGTGGCGCATCGGGAGCCGTCGCGGGCCTCGTCGCCATCACGCCGGCCTGCGGCTGGGTGGGCCCGATGGGCGCGATCGCGATCGGCCTGATCGCCGGTCTCGTCTGCCTCTGGGCGGTGTCGAGCCTGAAGAACAAGCTCGGCTACGACGATTCGCTCGACGTGTTCGGCGTCCACTGCGTGGGCGGAATCATCGGCGCGCTGCTGACGGCCGTGTTCTGCAATCCGTCGCTCGGCGGCACCGGCGTGTACGACTACGTGGCGAACGCCGTGGCCGAGTACTCGACGATCGCGCAGTTGAAGGCGCAGCTCTGGGCCGTGCTGCTGAGCCTCGTCTGGTCGGGCGTCGTCGCCGCGGTCTCGTTCAAGCTCGTGGACATCGTGATCGGCCTTCGGGTCACCGAGGAGCAGGAGCGCGAGGGCCTCGACACGGCTTCTCACGGCGAGCGCGCGTACAACTGACCGGGTCTGTGGAAGGCGGTCGTTCCTGGTTCGGCCGTCTTCACCCCCCCTCGCGGGCGCTTCGGCGCCCGCTTTTTTTTCCCGATGCGCGCTCCGTCGCACTTCCGCGGAGACCAGCAGTACGGCCGTGGGGACAACGGCGCCGGCCCTGCTAGACTCGGGCCACCGAAATGGAGGCAGCCCGAATGAAACCGACAGTGACGCTCGTGGCAGCGCTGGTAATCGCAGCCGGCGCCCAGGCGGGCGACGTCTACGTGACGAGGGACGCGAAAGGCAACCCGGTCTACACGGACACGCCGCAGACACTGCCCGCCGAGAAGGTCGGCATCGCGAGTTCGAGCACCGACCCGGCCGTGGTCCAGAAGCGCTATGCGGACACGATGAGCCAGTACGCCAAGGACGATGCGCAGGAGACCAGTTCCGCCACCCAGGCCGCGGACTCGAAGAAGGCGAAGGAGATGACGGCCGGGGACAAGGCCAAGCGCTGCACCGACGCCCGCCAGCGCTACCAGGCCCTGATGGACGCGCAGCGGCTGTTCGAGCAGGACCCGAACGGCGAGCGTCGCTACCTCGACAGCCCGGAGATCGACGCTGCTCGCGCGAACGCCAAGCAGGTCATGGACGAGTTCTGCAGCGGCCAGTGACGTGAGCCTCGCCACCGGTTTCATCGGCCTCGGTGCCATGGGCCGCGGCATGGCTCGCAACCTGCACAAGGCGGGACTGCTGCAGGGAGTCTGGAACCGGACGAAGGCACGCTCGAGCGAACTTGCCGCGGAACTGCGCGTTGCGACGGCGGCAGATCCGGCCGCGCTGGCAGCCATGTGCGACGTGGTCGTGCTGTGCGTTGCGGCGGACGCCGACGTGCTCGAGGTCCTGGATTCGATGCTGCCGGGACTCCGGCCCGGCTCCGTCGTGATCGACTGCTCCACCGTGAGTGCCGACACGGCCCGAGAGGCTGCGACACGCCTGGTCGGGCGAGGCGTCGAGTTCCTGGACGCGCCGGTGAGCGGCGGCGTCGAAGGCGCGCGCGAAGGCACGCTTGCGATCATGGTGGGTGGCCCACCCGCCGCATTCGAGCGAGCAGGCGCGGTGCTGTCGGCGATGGGTCGCACGATTACGCACTTCGGCCCCACCGGCTCCGGCCAGGCGGCCAAGGCCACCAACCAGATCATGTGCGCGGGCATCATCCAGGCCGTCGCGGAAGCCATGGCATTCGCGAAGGCCGAAGGACTGCCGCTGGACAAGCTCGTCGAGACGCTCGGCAAGGGTGCCGGCTCGAGCTGGTACTTCGTGAACCGCGCGCCGAACATCGTGCGCAACGACTACCCGGCCGGCTTCCGCGTCCGGCTGCACGAGAAGGACCTGCGCATCTGCCAGGACATGTCGGCGCGGCACGGCGTGCGGTTGCCCGTCGTCGAGACGACCCTGGAGCTCTACCGCAGGCTGATCGAGCAAGGGCACGGCGACGAGGATATCTCCACGATCTTCCGCCTGAAGGACGCATTGTTCGCGCGGCCCGGATGAGCGCGCAGACACCGGCTGAAGCCGGAGACGGGCACAGCGCCTACCTGCCGGATTTCTGCGAAGCGCGCACGGTGCTGGCGATCGTGCTGGTCGCGGCCCTCGTGGCGGTGGTCCTCGCGCTCGCGCGGCAGAGCGTCGGGGCCGAGTTCCTGACCGAGCTGGCGCGGGTGTCCGTCTACCTGCTCTGGACCAGCCTGCTCTGCGCCGCGCTGCTGTGCAGGGCACGCGCGACGCTCGCCGGCCTGTCGCTGCCGGCATCCTCGCTCTGGGCGCTCGCCATCATCGTCGGCACAGTGGCGGTCGTTTCGGAATGTGTCTACTGGTTCGGTCGACTGTGGGCCGCCAGGCTCGGCGTCGCATCCAGCTTCTTTCCCGAACGACACTGGTCGTTCCTGCTGCCGAACCTTGCCATCGCCGCCATCGTCGGCGCGGTCGCGCTACGCTACTTCTACGTCGCATTCGAGTGGCGCCGCAGCGTCGAGCTGGAGGCGCGGGCGAGGGTTCGGGCGCTGCAGGCACGCATCCGCCCGCACTTCCTGTTCAACAGCCTGAACACCGTCGCGGCACTCACGCGCTCGGACCCCTCGCGCGCGGAGGAGGCGATCGAGGACCTCGCCGACCTCTTCCGCGTCAGCCTGAACGACTCTCGCGCCCAGATCTCGCTGCGTGAAGAACTGGAAGTTGCGCGAATCTACCAGCGCATCGAGCAATTGCGGCTCGGCGACCGTCTTCGCGTGCGCTGGCGGGTCGGCGAACTCCCGCCGCGTGCAATCGTGCCGAGCCTGCTGCTGCAGCCGCTGCTCGAGAACGCGATCGGCCACGGCATCGAGCCGCTGCCCGAGGGAGGTGTCGTGACGGTCGACGGTAGCGTGGACGGCAGCGAGATCACCATCGAGGTCCGTAACCCGGTTTCGCAGGTGGCCCGCGCGGTGCGATCCGGCAACCGAATGGCGCTCGACAACATCCGCCAGCGGCTGGAGCTCGTATTTCCGGGCCGGTCCGCCGTCGAGGTGGTCGATTCAGGCGACGACTACCGGGTCAGGCTGAGCTTTCCGCTGGTGCTCGGAACCGCGGAGTCAGCCGACTGGAAGTGACAGGGCGGGGCGGGGCAGCGGAAAATGCCGCCCAGCCCATGCCAGCAGATCCCCGCCCTCCTGAACCGATGCGCGCGCTGATCGTCGACGACGAACCGCCGGCGCGCGATCGCCTGCGCAGCCTGCTCAGCGAACTCGACGACGTGGTGGTGGCCGGCGAGGCTGCCAACGGGCGCGAGGCGCTCGAGATGTGCGCCGATCTCGAGCCGGACGTGGTCCTGCTCGACATCCGCATGCCGGGCATGGACGGGATCGAGGCGGCGCGACACATGAGTGCGCTCGACACCCCCCCCGCGGTGATCTTCACGACTGCACACGACGAGCACGCGCTCGAGGCCTTTGAGGCCCAGGCGATCGGCTACCTGCTGAAGCCCGTCCGGCTGGAGAAGCTGGCCCGCGCGATACGGCGTGCAGCCAGGGTCGCGGGCCCGCAGCTGATGCGGATCGCGGATCTGTCGCAACTCGGGCATCGCAGGTCGCAGATCTGCGCGCGGCTCGGTTCGGAGTTGCGGCTCATCCCCGTCGAGGATGTGTTCTACTTCTCTGCAGGCCAGAAATACGTCACCGTCCGGCATCGCGGCGGCAGCGATCTCATCGACGAGCCGCTCAGGGCGCTCGCGGCGGAGTTCGCGCCGGAGTTCGTCCGCATCCACCGTAACTCGCTGGTGGCCGTGCGCCAGGTGAGCGCGGTGGAACGCAGTGCCGACGGGCATTACCTCGTGCGGTTCACGGACTGCGCCGAGACTCTGCCGGTCAGCCGGCGTCACGCCGCGCAGACGCTGCGGCAGTTGAGAGGCGAACACTGAGTGGGCGACAGGCAAGACGACATCGGCGAATCGACGGTTACGCTCAGGGAAGACTCCGGCGCGGCCGAGCGCCGCTTCTACGTCAGGCTGGGCGGCGTGCTGCTGCTGGCAGCGCTCGTATACCTGGTCTGGCGCGTCGTGACACCGCTGTGGCAGCCGCTGCTCTGGGCAACGCTGCTCGGCTCGCTGCTGGCGCCGGCGAACAGCCGGCTCGCCAACCGACTGGGCGGCCGCGCGCGGCTTGCCAGCGCGATCACGACGTTTCTGACAGTCGTGCTGTTGCTGCTGCCCGTGGCCATGATCGCCGGCGCAGTCGCTGGCCAGGCGGCGCAACTGCTGCACAAGCTCAATAGTCGGACGGTGCAGTCGACCAACGCCACGTCGCTGGACCTTTCGCAAGTGCACTGGCTGGACCAGCCGCTCGACTGGCTCGGAAAACACGCTGGCATCTCGATCATCCAGGTCCAAGACTGGCTCGTCAGCGCTGGCAAGTACGCACTGCAATTACTGGCCTCCTCCGGCGGCACGTTCGTGCTCGGCGCGCTCGGTACGCTGTTCAGCTTCCTGCTGATGCTGTTCGTGCTGTTCTTCGTGCTGCGCGACGGGCCGACGCTCGCGCAGAGAGTCGTGCGCATGCTGCCGATCGAGCAGCGCATGCGCGGCAAGCTGTGGCAGCACCTCAGGGAGGTCACCCGCGCCGTGTTCCTGGGCATCGGTGTCACGGCGCTGGTGCAGGGCACGCTCGTCGGCATCGGCTTCTGGATCGCGGGTCTTCCCTCCGCGCTCGTGTTCGGCGTGCTGGGAGCTCTTTTCGCGCTGGTGCCGCTCGTGGGCACCGTGATCGTCTGGGGGCCAGGCGTCCTGTACCTGGCGAGCCAGGGCGACTACGGGCACGCGATCTTCCTGACCTTATGGGGTACGATCGCCGTGGGCATGGTGGATAATTTCCTGCGCCCGCTGCTGATCTCGGGCCGCGCCGAGGTTCCGACACTGGCGGTTTTCGTCGGCGTCATGGGCGGCCTGCAGGCGTTCGGCTTCATCGGGCTGTTCGTGGGACCAATCGTGCTCGGCCTGCTCGTCGCACTCTTCCGCTTCCGGATCGACGCGGCCGACGGCACGCGCGAGTCCACCTGAACAACGCAATCCGGGAGTCCGTCGTGTCGCCACCGCTACGCATCGCCACTCGACGCAGCAAGCTCGCCCTCTGGCAGGCCGAGCACGTCGCCGCCCTGCTCCGCGCCGCCCATCCCGGCACACCGGTCGAACTGGTGCCGATGAGCACGCAGGGCGACCGCGTGCAGGACCGCGCGCTCGCCGAGGTCGGCGGTAAGGGTCTCTTCGTCAAGGAACTCGAGGTCGCGATGCTGGAGGGCCGCGCGGACATCGCCGTGCACTCGATGAAGGACGTCCCGAGCGATCTTCCGCCCGGATTCTGCATCGCCGCGGCCCTGCCGCGCGCCAATCCGCACGACGCGTTCATTTCCTCGCGCTTTTCGAGCTTTGCCGAGCTTCCCGGCCAGGCGCGAGTGGGCACCTCGAGCCCGCGCCGGCAGGCGCAGCTCAGGAGCGCGCGCCCGGACCTCGTCCTCGAGTTGCTGCGCGGCAACGTGGATACCCGCCTGCGCCGGCTCGAGGAAGGCGGCCTTGACGCAATCCTGCTCGCCTGCGCGGGTCTCGAGCGACTGGGGCTCGGCGCGCGCATCACCGAGGTGCTCGATCTCGACCTGGCCGTTCCTGCCGTCGGCCAGGGAGTGATCGGCATCGAATGCCGTGAGGAAGACGCTCGCAGCCGCAGCCTTCTGTCCGCGTTGCACCACGTCGATTCGTTCCAGCGGCTGAGCGCGGAACGCTCGTTCGCGCGCACGCTGCAAGGCAGCTGCCATTCACCGATCGCGGCGCACGCTTCGCTCGACGGCACGACGCTCACGCTGCGCGGATTCGTCGGCGCGCCCGATGGACGCGAGGCGTACCGCGACTCGATCAGCGGCTCCGCGGCCGACGCGGTCGAGCTCGGCCGGACGCTCGCGAGCCGCATGCAGGCGGCAGGAGCAGGCCCGCTGCTCGACCGCCTGCGCAGCGAGGCCGGCACCCAGCCGTGACGCAGCCGCTGGCAGGACTCGTCGTCGTCGTCACGAGGCCGGCCCGCCAGTCTGCGCGATTCAGCGCACTGCTGACTGGGCACGGAGCGGCACCGGTGGCGTTTCCGACCGTAGCCATCGAACCGGTCCCGCTCGACGCCGACGTCCGTGCGGCGCTCGGCGCGCAGCCGATCGACTGGGTCATATACACGAGTGCGAATGCCGTCGAGCAGGCGCTCGCGCAGACCGGCTGCCTCCCGAGGGCCGCGACTGCCGTGATCGGCCGGGCCACGGCGCGAGCAGCCGAGGCCGCCGGGATAAGCGTCGACGCCATTCCCGCGGCAGGCGTCGACTCCGAGGGCCTGCTGGCACTGCCGGCTTTCGCGGCGCCCGCAGGCCGACGGATCGTGCTCTTCAAGGGCGCAGGCGGACGCGATGCGCTACGCGCCGAACTGGCCCGTCGCGGCGCAGCGGTCGTGGTCGCCGAGGTCTATCGCCGAGTGCCGGTCGTGCCGGCGGCAGGGTCGCTCGAGAAACTGGCCAGCGCCTGCGCCATGGACTCCACCGTGGTCGCAGTCACGAGCGTCGAGGTCCTGGAATCCTTGCTGCTGCTCGCGCCCGAGTCCCGGGCGCCGCGCCTGGTGGAGACGACCCTGCTCGTGCCAGGCGAACGGGTTGCGGCGGCCGCACGCCGGCACGGCTGGCGTGGGCCGATCGTCGTGGCCCGCAGTGCCGAGGACGAGGCGATGCTCGATGCACTGATCGAGCGTCGGGCAGGCGGCGGCGCGCCCGTGCCTGCGTGATACGATTCGCGCGTAACACCCCGGCGCCCGCTCGAATCCGATGTCCGCCGAAATTGAATCCCTCTCTGGCGAAATGAATGCCCGGCGCGCCGCCGGCGGCGGCACCAGCCCGATGCTGGTCGCCATCGCCGTCGTGGCGCTGCTGCTTGCGATCCATGCGCACTGGCGTCTCGGCCAGTTCGATGATCGGATCGACCGGGTTCGCGGCCAGGTCAGCCAGGTCCGCGGCGTCCAGGACCGGCTCGCAGGACAACTCTCGACCCTGACGGCCCGCCTCGAGACCTCCCAGAATGCGATGAGGACGGAGGTTCGCGGACTTCGCGAGCTGCCTGCGCAAGTTGGCGAGCTCGGCCGCAGCGTCGAGGAGCTTCGCACGCGAACCGAGTCACCGCAGCGTGCCTGGGTTCGCGCCGAGGCGATGTACCTGCTCGACCTCGGAGCGCGGCGCCTGAACCTCGAGCAAGACGTGGTCACCGCGATCGTCGCGATGGAGACGGCGGACGCTCGGCTGGCGACTATCGACGATCCGGCGGTGGCGGAAGTGCGCCGGCTGCTCGCCCGCGAACTCGCGGAGCTGCGCGCAGTGCCGAGCCCCGACCTGCCGGACGTGCTGGCGCGGATCGCCGCGATCGAGGCCACGCTGCCGACGATGAAGGTACTCGGCGTGCCGGCGACTCAGGGGCGCCGGCTCGAGACGGCGCCGGAACCCGCCGGCCCGCTCGAGCGGGGACTGCATCGTCTTTCACAGGCGCTGCGCGACCTGGTCTCGATCAGGCGGGTCGACCCGGCGACTACGCGGCTCGTGACGCTGGAGGAACAGGCGCTGCGCCGCCAGCACCTCGAGCTGCTGCTGTTCGCCGCCCGTGTCGCCGCGATGCGGCCGGACGCTGCCGCATACCAGCAGTCGCTGCAGGCAGCCAGCGCCTGGCTTGCGCAGTTCTTCGACGTGTCCTCGCCAGCGGTCGCCGCCGCACAGGCGGAAATCGCCGCACTGCGAGGCATCAACATCGCGCCGCCGCTGCCTGCGGTGGGCGCCGCGGCCCGGCAGCTGCAGCGTGTCATGGGCGGCAACGCGGCATCTCCATGAAAGGTGCCGCGATCGTCGCCCTGGCGCTGGTGGCCGGCGGGCTGCTCGCTCACCTGCTGCTGATCGACCCGGGTTACGTTGCCGTTCGCCTCGGCCGCACGCTGTTCGAAACCACGCTGCCGATATTCGCTCTGCTGCTCGCAGGCGGCTACTTCCTGGTGCAGGCACTGCTGGGAGCCGCGAGCGCCCGGGCACGGCTGGCGCAGTTGCGAACCGAGCGACGCAGGCGCCGCGCGCGGGAGGAAACTCAGCGCGGGCTGCTGGACCTCGCGGCGGGCAACTGGAAGAGCGCGGAAGAGCTGCTGTCGCGTTCGGCACCGGACGCCGATTCGCCGGCAGCCAACTACCTGGTCGCAGCGCGCGCAGCGGACCTGCTCGACGCGGTGGCCAGACGGGACGAGTGGCTTGCGCGGGCCCAGGACGACGCGCCGGGCGAGCGGGCTGCCGCTCTCGTCACGCTGGCCGAGATGCAGATGCGGCGGGGACAGGACGAGCCGGCGCTGCAGACGCTGGAGCAGCTCGACGCCTCCGGCGACCTGAACTCGCGCGGCCTGGAACTCATGGCGAGGCTGTACCAGAAGCTCGGGCGTGGCGCCGAACTGCTCGCGCTCGGTCCGCGGCTGCGCAGCGCCAAGGAGCTGCCAGAGGCGCAGGTGAACGAGCTTCTTGCACATGTGCATCTCGAGGGGATTCGTGCCGCCGGCGAGCACGCTGACAAGGCCCGGCTCGAGAAGGCATGGTCGGACCTCCCGCGCGGCGTGCGCAGGTTGCCGCAGTCGATCACCACCTATGCGCGGGCGGCGATGGCATGCCAGGATCATCCGGCGGCCGAGAAGATCCTCCGCGAACTGATCGACGGGAATGCAGACCCCGGTGCCACGAGACTCTACGGTGACCTGGTGCTCGCCGATCCGCTCGCCCCGCTCGAACGCGCGGAGGCCTGGTTGCGCAAACGTCCTGACGATGCGGAGCTGCTCGCGAGCTGCGCGCGACTGTGCCTGCGCGCCGAACTCTTCGGCAAGGCACGCAGTTATCTCGAGGCGAGCATTGCGCGGCGGCCGAGCCAGGAAAACAGCCTGATCCTTGCTGACCTGCTCGAGCAGATGGGCGAGCACACCAGGGCCGCCGCCTGCCTGCGGCAGTCGGTGATGCAGTCCGTGGGACGACGCACCAACCTGCCTCGTGTACGCCTGCGACGGCGCTGAAACGCGCGGGACTCAGCCTGGCCGCATCTTCATCTTCGCCAGCGTGTCCGGGGCGTAGTCGAACGAGTCGAAGAAGAGCCGCTCCCGCGGCAGGCCGTGCGCGGCATAACTGACGCGAATTGCCTCGATCATGGCCGGCGGTCCGCTCGCATAGACGTCGACTCCCGAGAGATCCGGGTGGTCGGCCAGTACCGCTTCGTGCACGAGGCCACGTCGAATCCCGTCGCCGGCTGTCCCGGGGTCCGACAGGACCGGCCGGTACACGAATCCTGGCCGCGTGCGCGCGAGATCTTCGAGCCAGGCATGCTCGTAGAGACCGTCGATGTCCCGCGCGCCCCAGTAAAGCGTTATGGGCCGCCGGTCTCCCGTGGCGAGCAACTGCCGGACCATCGCCCTGAGCGGCGCGTACCCCGTGCCTCCGCCGACCATGATCGCGGTGCGCGGCGACTCGGTCCTGAACCAGAAATGCCCCAGCGGACCTTCGATGCGCAACAGCGCGCCCGCGTGCATGCTCTCGAACAGCTGTGCCGTGAAGCCGGTGGTCGATGCGCGCCGCACGTGCAACTCGAGCGGCGGCCCATCGGCCGGTGCGCTTGCGATCGAGAAGCTGCGGCGGCGGCCCGCGGAGAGCATCACGTCGAGGTACTGCCCCGCCCTGTAGTGCAGCGCCTCGACGGCGGGGAGGCGCAGAAAAACCGCCATCACGTCCGCGGCGACCAGCTGCATGCGATCGATGCGACAGGGCAGGCTCTTCACTTCAACGTCCGGTGCCGGTCGTATCTCGCGGACCTCGACGTTGAGATCGGTGAGCGCCATCGCCTGGCACAGCAGAGCGTAACCCTCGCGGACCTCGTCGGCCGTGATGCCGAGCGGAACGTCGCCGACGTAGCCAATCGTGCCGTCGATGACTCTCGCCCGGCACGAGGCGCAATGCCCCCCCTTGCAGCTGTGCGGCAGGTTGAGGCCTGCGCGCAACGCAGCGGCGAGCACCGTCTCGCCGGTCTCGGCAGTGAACGACTGGCCCGTCGGAATGAGCGTGACCTGTGGCACCTGCACAGCATGCCATGAAGCCTCCGCTGTCGCCGGACGCCTGACAGCAATCGCGTATGCTTGGCCGATGGATCGCAGGTGCTTCATCGCGGGCTGTGGCTACGTCGGTCGCCGGCTGGCCGAACGGATACGACCTGCTTGGCGGGTGGTTGCGCTCACACGGTCGCCCGGGAGCGTCGCTGCATTGCGCGCGGCCGGTATCGAGACCATCGATGCGGACCTCGATGCCCCGCACTTTCCTGGAGGACTGCAGGCGGCGGCTGACGGCGCGGCCATCGCCTATCTCGCGCCGCCCCAGGACTCCGGCACCAGCGACGCCAGGCTTGGGCGATTCCTCGACGCGCTCGGCGAGGCGCATCCGACCGTCTTGCTCTACATGAGCACTACCGGTGTCTACGGTGACGCGGCCGGCGCCACGGTCGACGAGTCGAGCTCGACCGAGCCCTCGAATGACCGCTCCCGGCGGCGCGTTGCGGCGGAGCAGCTCACCCGCGCGTGGTGCGAGGCACGGGGCGTACGCCGGGTTGTCCTCCGCGTGCCGGGCATCTATGGTCCGCACCGCCTGCCGCTGGAACGGCTGCAGCGGGGCGAGCCGGCGCTGGTGAGCGCTGCCGCCGGTCCCGGCAACCGAATCCACGTGGATGACCTCGTCACGGCCTGCGTCGCTGCGCTGGAGCGACCGGTGAGCGGCGTCTTCAACGTCGGCGACGGAGACCACTCGAGCACGACCGCGTTCCTGCAGGTGACCGCCGAACTCGCCGGACTGCCGCCACCGGAGCTGGTGACGCTTGCCGAGGCGCGCGTGCGCATCAGCCCCGGCATGCTCTCCTACCTCGTCGAATCGCGACGCGTCGCGACGGGTCGAATGCGCGACGAACTCGGCGTCACGCCTCGATTCACCACCGTCGCAGCCGGCGTCGCCGCGAGTCTCGCGGAAATGCGCGCGCAGGGCCACTGAGCGTCGGCTATCCTTGCGCGATGCGGCTCGCGTTCACGAAGATGCATGGACTCGGCAACGACTTCATCGTCTTCGACGCCGCCAGTCCCGAAGCAGTGCCCTCGCCCGTCGTGCTGCGCCGGCTCGCCGACCGCCGTACCGGGATCGGGTTCGACCAGGCGCTGGTGCTCGAGCCACCGCGCCGCAGTGGCACCGACGTCTACTACCGCGTCTTCAACGCCGACGGCTCCGAGGTGGAGCAGTGCGGCAACGGCGCCCGCTGCATCGCGCGGCTGGTGGCAACGCGCGCGGCACGCCAGGACCGGCCATTGTCGATGGACAGCCCTGGCGGCATCGTCCATGCGCAGCTGCGCCGCGACGGCCTCGTGTCCGTCGCCATGGGCGTGCCCGACTTCGACCCGCGCTCGCTGCCATTCGACGTGGAGCGCGAGGCGGCCAGTTACCGGATCGAGACGCCCGGCGGCCCGGTCGAGTTCGGTGCCGTGTCCATCGGCAACCCGCACGCCGTGATCCGTGTGCGCTCGGCGGACGACGCGCCGGTGGACAGCGTCGGACCCGCGATGGAGAATCACGCGCGATTTCCGCGGCGGGTGAACGTAGGGTTCCTCGAGGTCGTCGATCCGGGCCACGTGCGCCTGCGCGTATTCGAGCGCGGCGCAGGCGAGACGCGAGCCTGCGGCACGGGCGCCTGCGCGGCCGTCGCGGTCGGCCGCAGGTTCGGGCCGCTTGCCGAGGAAGTCCGGGTGGACCTGCCGGGCGGACGCCTGATCGTGCAGTGGCCGGGGCCCGGCGAGCCGATCTGGCTCACGGGACCGGCGGAGACGGCCTTCGAAGGCACCGTAGAAACTTGAGACCGCGCAGGGGAGACGAACATGAACAAGCAGCCGATACGCGGGACCGAGCCCGGGTCGCTCGCCGAGGAACAGATCGGTGAGTACCTGGTGGCGCACCCGGAGTTCTTCGAGCGTCACCCAGGGGTACTCGCACGACTGCGTCTTCCCCACCAGCGCGGCAGCGCGGCGGTGTCCCTGGTCGAGCGCCAGGTGCTGGTGCTGCGCGAGAAGCATGAAGCGCTCGAGCACAAGCTGCACGAACTGATCGAGAATGGTCGCGCAAACGACGCGATCACCGACCGTGTGCACCGGCTGACAAGGCGTCTGCTGCGCGCCCGCGACCTCAAGTCGGCGGTCGCCGCGCTCGAGACCGCGCTGCGCGAGGATTTCGGCGCATCACGCTGGCTGCTGCTGCTCACGGATCCTTCGATGCCCGGGCTTGCCGGATACCACAGCTCTCATGTGCGCGTCGTGGCGAAAGCCAGCGCCGAACTGAAGCTGCTCGAGACTTTCTTCGAATCCGGGCGGCCGCGCAGCGGGCAGCTCCGCGACTCGCTGCGCGACTACCTGTTCGGCAAGGACGGCGTGCAGGTCGGCTCCACCGTACTGATCCCGCTCGGCGAGCGTGGCTCCCTCGGGCTCCTGGCGGTGGCGAGCCACGACACCGAGCGCTACCTGCCGACCATGAGCACCGACTACCTGGTGCGCATCGGCGACATCGTGACCGAGGCGCTCACGGCCCGCGGCGCATGAGCGAAGCGCTCGCGGAAGGGGTGACCCGCTTTCTGCAGAGCCTGCGCAACGAAAGACGGCTGTCGCCCCACACCCAGTCGGCCTACACCCGCGACCTCGGGACACTCGTCGCATACTGCGACGAACATGGCGTCACCGCCTGGGACGGGCTCGACCCGCAGCACATCCGCAGCTTCGCAGCGCAGTGCCACCGCCGCGGCCTCGCGCCGCGCAGCGTGCAGCGGCGGCTCTCCGCCACCCGCAGCCTGTTCCGCTACCTGATCCGCGAGGGCGAACTCAAGCGCGATCCGTCCGCGGACGTGCAGGCGCCGAAAGCCCGCAAGCGCCTCCCCGTCACGCTGGATGCCGACACCATGGCGCGGCTGCTGGAGTTTCGCACGGACGACAGCCTCGCCGTGCGCGACAAGGCCATCATGGAGCTTTTCTATTCGTCAGGGCTGCGTCTCGCGGAACTGCTCGGTCTCGACCTCGCCGATCTCGACCTGCGCGACCGTGCCGTGCGGGTCATGGGCAAGGGCCGTAAGGCACGCATCGTGCCGGTCGGCCGGCAAGCCGTCGCGGCGTTGTCACGCTGGCTCAAGGAGCGCGCAACCATCGCCGGGGTCGGTGAACTTGCCGTTTTCGTGGGCGTGAACGGCCGGCGCCTGGGCCCGCGCATCGTGCAGCGTCGGATCGCACAGTGGGCGCTGCGGCAGGGACTGCCCGAGCACGTCCACCCGCACATGTTCCGCCACTCTTTCGCCTCGCATCTGCTCGAGTCCTCGAGCGACCTGCGGGCCGTCCAGGAACTGCTTGGACACGCCAACATCAGCACGACCCAGGTCTACACGCACCTTGATTTCCAGCACCTTGCCCGGATATACGACGCAGCCCATCCCCGGGCGAAGCGGAGGGCGACGAAGGCGATAGGCGATAGGCGATAGGCCGTCGGCTGTGGGCCGGAATGTGCTGCCAACCCGACCTACGGGCCACGCCCCTCTGCCTTGGCCTCTTAGCCCACGCCTCTCCGCCCACGTCCCTCAACCGACAGCTCTCCGCCCGCCGCCTTCCCGGAGCCTCACGCCATGTCCAACTTCGATCCCCACGGCACCACCATCCTCTGCGTCAGGCGCGGCGGCCTCGTGGCCATGGGCGGCGACGGACAAGTGACCCTCGGCAACACCGTGATGAAGGGCAACGCGCGCAAGGTGCGGCGTCTGCACGAAGGGAAGGTGATCGCCGGCTTCGCCGGCGGCACGGCGGACGCCTTCACGCTGTTCGAGCGCTTCGAGGTCAAGCTCCAGCAGTACGGCAACCTGACCCGCGCGGCGATCGAACTGGCCAAGGACTGGCGCTCGGACCGCAGCCTGCGGCGCCTCGAGGCCCTGCTCTGCATCGCCGACGCCACGCACTCGTTCATCGTCTCCGGCAACGGCGACGTGATCGAGCCCGAGCACGACCTGATGGCCGTCGGATCGGGCGGCCCGTTCGCTCACGCCGCCGCTTTCGCGCTGCTGCAGAACACGGACCTCGACGCACGCACGATCGTCGAGAAGGCCCTCGGCATCGCCGCGGACATCTGCATCTACACGAACCGCAACGTTACGATCGAGACGCTCGGAGAGGTGATTGGTGACTAGCGGTTAGCGGATAGTCGGAAGCCCGGCTGCGCCGGGCGCTCTGACTTCTTACTAACCGCTAACCGCTGGTCACTGACCGCTTTCCGGCTCCTGTCCCCTACCCCCTGAACACTAACCGCTTCCCATGTCTTCCATGACCCCCCGCGAGATCGTCCAGGAACTCGACAAGCACATCGTCGGCCAGGCTGCGGCCAAGCGCGCCGTCGCCATCGCTCTGCGCAACCGGTGGCGGCGCATGCAGGTGGAAGAGCGGCTGCGCGCCGAGATCACGCCCAAGAACATACTGATGATCGGTCCGACCGGCGTCGGCAAGACCGAGATCGCCCGCCGGCTCGCGCGGCTCGCGAACGCGCCGTTCATCAAGGTCGAGGCGACGAAGTTCACCGAGGTGGGTTACGTCGGGCGCGAGGTGGACTCGATCATCAAGGATCTCGTGGACGTCGCGGTCAAGATGACCCGCGAACGCGAGATCGAGAAAGTTCAGCCCCGCGCCATGGATGCCGCCGAGGAACGTGTGCTCGATGCGCTGCTGCCCCGCCCGCGCGCCGTTGGAACCGGCACCGAGCCCGAACCCGCTCGCGAGGGCGACACCCGGCAACGGTTCCGCAAGATGCTTCGCGAGGGACAGCTGGACGACCGCGACATCGAGATCGAGCTGCGGGCCGTCCCGGTCGGCGTCGAAATCATGGCGCCGCCCGGAATGGAGGAACTCTCGCAGCAGCTGCAGGGGATGTTCTCGAACCTCAGCGGCGACCGGACGAAGACACGCAAGGTCAAGGTCCGCGAAGCGTTCAAGCTGCTGACCGAGGAGGAGGCCGCGAAGCTGGTCAACGAGGACGAGCTCAAGACACAGGCCCTCGGCAGCGCCGAGCAGAACGGCATCGTTTTCATCGACGAGATCGACAAGATCGCGCGCCGGCAGGAAACCGCCGGCGTGGACGTCTCGCGCGAGGGCGTGCAGCGCGACCTGCTGCCGCTGGTCGAGGGTTGCACAGTCAACACCAAGTACGGCATGGTCAAGACCGATCATATCCTCTTCATCGCGTCCGGCGCTTTCCACATGTCGAAGCCATCCGACCTGATTCCGGAGCTGCAGGGCCGGCTGCCGATCCGCGTCGAGCTCGACGCGCTGAAGGTCGAGGACTTCGTGCGCATCCTGACCGAGCCCGACGCGTCGCTGTGCCGCCAGTACGCCGCGTTGCTCGATACGGAGGGCGTACGGATCGAGTTCGCACCGGATGGCGTACGCAGGCTGGCGGAGGTGGCGTTCGACGTGAACCAGCGCACCGAGAACATCGGCGCCCGAAGGCTTCACACCGTGATGGAGCGATTGCTCGAGAGCGTTTCGTTCGAGGCTTCGGACCGATCCGGCGCATCCGTCCTCATCGACGCCGGCTACGTGGACCGCAACCTCGGCGAGCTGGCGCGCGACGAGGACCTCGCGCGCTACATTCTGTAGTCCGCTTCCCGCAGCCCAGTCTCTGCGACCATTGCCGGAGCCACGCCGTTGACGGAACCGCACCCGACCGAGATCAAGCTTCGCTCGCGCTCGCGCGTGCTCGACGTGTCGTTCGACGACGGCACCCGCTTCGAGTTGCCGTTCGAATACCTGCGCGTCTACTCGCCGTCGGCCGAGGTGCGTGGGCATGGCCCGGGCCAGGAGGCGCTGCAGCTCGGCAAGCACGAAGTCGGCGTGCGGTCCGTGGACCCGGTCGGCAACTACGCCGTGCGCATCGTGTTCGACGATGGCCACGACACGGGCCTGTACACCTGGGGATACCTGCACGAGCTGGGTCGTACGCACGCCGAGAACTGGCAGCGGTACCTCGACCGGCTCGCGAAGCTCGGCCTGCCCTATCCGACGCCGGTGCCGTCGAAACGTCACGGTATCGGCTCAAGCTCGAAAGGTGATTGAAATGATCCCCGGCCCCGATGAGCGATGCGCGGCGGATTACTGGTTTTAGCATGGGCCATACAGTCATTTTCGTCAGCTACCGTACTCTGCCAGGGCAGATCGATGAGGCTATTGCGGCCATTGGTGCGCTGATCGCCACTGTCCAGGCCGTCGAGCCGGATTGCACATGCGGCAGCCTCACATCCAGGCCTTCATCCAGAGTGCTTCCGCATTTCTGACCGGCCCGCCTGAAATCACCTTCTGGCGGCAGGTGAGTGGTGCCTGAAGAGTCACTCGGCCGGGGCCCGGCGAAAGCCCCCCGTACCCCGACCCGACCGGTATGGCGGCCGACCGCGTAGAATGTCGGGCCTTATGAGCGAGACCAGGCGCAAAGACACGCCAGCCGACGGGCCCGGCTCGGTGGACTTCGGCTACCAGCAGGTCCCGAGGGACCAGAAGGCCCGGCGCGTGCGCGAGGTCTTCGACTCGGTCGCCGACAAGTACGACCTGATGAACGACCTGATGTCGGCCGGCGTGCACCGGCTCTGGAAGCGCTTTGCGCTCGGGCAGACCGGCCTGCGACCGGGACAGTCCGCCCTCGACGTGGCGGGTGGCACGGGCGACCTCGCGGCAGGCATGGCAGGACAGGTCGGCGAAGGCGGTCTCGTGGTGCTGTCGGACATCAACGCCGCGATGCTCGAGGTTGGCCGCGACCGCCTGCTCGACCGGGGCCTGATGCGCAACGTGCGCTTCTCGATCGCGAACGCGGAGTGCCTGCCGTTCGAGGACGAGAGCTTCGACTGCGTGACGATAGGCTTCGGCTTGCGCAACGTGACGGACAAGGCGGCCGCGCTCGCTTCGATGCACCGCGTCCTCAAGCCGGGTGGCCGCCTGCTCGTGCTCGAGTTCTCGAAGCCGGTGCTGCCCGGCCTGAAGCCCATCTACGACGTCTACTCGTTCAGCGTGCTGCCGTGGCTCGGCAAGCGCGTGGCCGGGGACTCCGACAGCTACCAGTACCTCGCCGAATCGATCCGGCGCTTCCCGGACCAGCGGACGCTGCTGGCGATGATGCGCGAGGCGGGGCTCGAGGACTGCAGCCACCACAACCTGAGCGGCGGCATCGTCGCCCTCCACAAGGGCTTCAAGTACTGACATGCTGCTCGAGCGCCTGGCGGAAGTGCTGAACCGCAACATCGGGGAATCGCGCAAGGCGCAGGCGCTTTGCCGGCAGCTCGATGGACGAGTCGTGTCGCTCACCGTCGAGGGAACGCCTTTCGCCTTTTTCTTCACGGCGGAAGGCGGACGGGTTGCGCTCTCGACGAGGCACGACGGCGACGCGGACGCGAGCCTGTCGGGCACTCCGATCGCGCTGCTGGCACTTGCCGGTCCGCGCGCAGAGGGTGCGCTGCGCGGTGGCGGCGTTCGAATCGAGGGCGACGCCGAGGTGGCGCAGAAGTTCCGTGAACTGCTGGCGCAGGCACAACCGGACTTCGAGGAGGAACTCGCCCGCGTGATCGGAGACGTTGCCGCACGACAGGTTGCCAACTTCGCGCGCGGATTCCTGGACTGGGGCCGCAAGGCCGGCGGTTCGCTCGGGACCAACGTCGTCGAGTACCTGCAGGAAGAGGGTCGCGACCTGCCGACGCGCACCGAGACCGAGGAATTCCTGGCGGAAGTCGATCGTCTGCGCGATGACGCCGAGCGACTGGAGGCCCGCCTCGCACGGCTCGAGTCACGCGGCACGCCGGACGGCGCGGCGCGGATCCGCGCGAAAGCAAAGTAACGCGGGCGCGCCGGCTCTCCTCACCATCCCCTACCCCCTGGTCACTGATCACTCTCCAATGCGCCTCCGCGTCATCGGCCGACTCATGCAGATCCAGCGCGTGCTCGTGAGGCACGGGCTGGACGAGATCATCCTCGCGACACACCTTTTCCGGCCGCTGCGCTACGTCTTCTACCTGTCGCCGGCAACCTGGTTCGAGCGCAGACGGGGCGGTTCTCGCGGCGAGCGCATCCGCCTGGCGCTGGAGGAACTCGGTCCGATCTTCGTCAAGTTCGGCCAGGCGCTTTCGACGCGCCGCGACATGATGCCCGCCGACATCGCGGACGAACTCGAGAAGCTGCAGGACCGCGTCCCGCCTTTTCCCGGCACCGAGGCGCGCGCGATCGCCGAGCGCGCCTATGGCCGCCCGGTGAACGAAGTGTTCGCGGAGTTCGACGAGACGCCGCTCGCGGCAGCGTCGATTGCGCAGGTGCACGCGGCGCGCCTGCGCTCCGGCGAGGAAGTGGTCGTGAAGGTGCTCCGGCCCGGGGTGCGCGAGAAAGTCGAACGCGATCTGGAGGTCATGTACGTCGTGGCTGGTCTCGCCCGCGACTACGCGAGCGAAGGCCATCGCCTGCGTCCCGTCGAGGTCGTCCGCGAGTACGAAAAGACGGTCCTCGACGAGCTCGACCTGATGCGCGAGGCCGCGAACGCCGCGCAGCTGAAGCGCAACTTCGCCGGCTCCGACCTGCTGCACGTTCCCGCGGTCTACTGGGACTACTGCCGGCCCGAGGCCATGGTGATGGAGCGCATCCGCGGCGTCATCGTGAGCGACATCGACGAGCTGCGCCGGCACGGCACGAACATCCAGCGTCTCGCGGAGAACGGCGTCACGATCTTCTTCACGCAGGTGCTGCGGCACAACTTCTTCCACGCCGACATGCACCCGGGCAACATCTTCGTGCAGCTCGAGGATCCCGAGTACCCGAAGTACTGCGCTGTCGATTTCGGCATCGTCGGATCGCTCGATGCCCGGGACCAGCATTACCTTGCCGAGAACTTCCTCGCCTTCTTCGATCGCGACTATCACCGCATCGCGCAACTGCACGTCGATTCGGGCTGGGTGCCGGCCGAGACGCGCGTCGAGGAACTCGAGGCGGCCGTGCGCACGGTGTGTGAACCGATCTTCAACAAGCCGCTGTCGGAGATCTCGTTCGGCCAGGTGCTGCTCAGGCTGTTCGAGACCGCGCGCCGCTTCCAGATGCAGGTCCAGCCGCAGCTGATCCTTCTGCAGAAGACGCTGCTGCAGATCGAGGGCCTCGGTCGCCAGCTCTATCCCGAGCTCGACCTGTGGAAGACCGCGCAGCCGATCCTGCGGGACTGGGCCGCGGACAGGCTGAGCGGCCGCACGCTTGCGATGGAGCTGCGTCGCCAGCTGCCGGACGTGAGCGAGGCGCTGAGGATGGTGCCGCAGATACTGCAGCAATTCGTTCAGCAGGCGTCCGAAGGAAAGTTCCGGCTCAGGGTCGAGCAGGCGGGGCTCGAAGAACTCCGCGGCGAGCTGCGCGCGAGTGCACGGCGTCGTGATGCGACCGTGATCTGCGGAGCCGCGCTGCTCGGCGGGCTCGTGTGGCTGGCGGTTGGGCCGTCGCCCTGGCCGGGCCTGGCGCTCTGCGTGGCGGGGCTGGTGGGGGCAGTGGCGGCAGGACGGAGCGGAGAGTGACTAGTGATCAGCGGTTAGCGGTTAGTAAGAAGTCAGAGTGCCCGGCGCAGCCGGGCTTCCTACTAACCGCTAACCGCTGATCACGAACCGCTCTCCGATATCCGCTAACCGCTGGTCACGAACCGCTCGCCTCCTTCCGCGCCGCCGCCCACCTCGATCCACGTCGCCGCCGCCCTCGCGACCAGCTCCCCGTCCTCGTCGAAGAGCGCGGTGCCCGCGTAATGCTTGCGCCCCGCCGACCCGAGCTTCCAGCCGATGACGATGCAGGGCTCGCCGGTGTGCACCCGGCGGTCCACGTGCGCGTGCATCTCACCCAGCACCATCGGGCGCCGGCCGGCGGAGACCGCGAAGTATCCCGGGCAATCGAGAGCCGCCCAGTGGAACTCGACCGCGACCTTGCCGTCCCCGGCATCGAGCCCGTCCGAAGGCAGCCACGGCGCCGCGACGAGCCCTGTATCCAGCAATCCCGGGAAGATCCTCAGGCCATCGCCGCGCCGCCGATGCGGTCCGCAGACGAAACAGTCGGGAAAAGAGTGGTCGCGAAACCCGGCGTAGTGCTGCGACGCCCACACGGCCTGCACGTATTGAGGAGGCGGCGGCACGTCGAGGCCCAATCGCGCCGGTGTGCCGCGCGCGACCGTTCCCGCTGCGGAACCGAGCGTCCACTCCCCTGCCTCGTCCTTCAGCACGTTAAGCGGCACTGCAAGCGGCGGTGGCGCGACGAGCCGGACCCGCAGGTCGGCGCCCGTCGCGACCGCAAAGGCCCCGCACACATAGCCGCCGTTGCCGGAGTCCGGCGGGCCATTGAAACGCCGGTCGATCGTGAGTGCCCTCAAGGGCCCTGCTCCGCCGGCTCCACATCGCCCGCGCAGCGCCAGCACTCGGAGAACTGCGCGTCCATGTGCTCCCCGCAGCCCGGGCAGACCCATGGATCGCCGACGGGCCGCGGCCGCAACGCCTGCTCGATCAGGCCGCGCGCGCGCAGCTCCTGGCCTGACTCGGCAACCCACAGCTCGGGCCAGCACTCGATGAACGGGATCTCGCCGATCACGCCCGCGAGCCGCTCGTTGCGCACGAAGCACGCGATGCCTTCTGCTTCGAGCACGTTGCGCAGGTGCGCGACCTCGATCGTCGAATCGGCCGTATGGACCTTGCGCATCGAAAGTCCGGCGCACTTCAGGCGCGCAACGAGTTGCGCCGCTGCAGCGATGCTGCGACGGGCGGATCGACTGCGAGGATGAAACGCGTATAGATCTCGGGCAGCCGCTCGACCACATGCTCCTTGCCGAGCATGTTGCCCGCTTCGACCGCCCGGCGGAGCACCGGCAGCGTGAGTTCCTCGAGCGCCTCGG
>Ga0079037_100000283_pt1 | contig 21688 bp, 21 predicted proteins | sample Mud3Dept4metaG_FD_71479 | JGI IMG/M metagenome (GOLD analysis project Ga0079037, IMG submission 71479) | Freshwater wetland microbial communities from Ohio, USA, analyzing the effect of biotic and abiotic controls - Mud 3 Core 4 Depth 4 metaG | ecosystem: Environmental > Aquatic > Freshwater >... | reverse complement strand
GCGGCAGCTGTCCTACCCGATCAACAAGGTGCACAAGGCGCACTACGTCCTGATGAACATCGAGTGCGACGGCGACACCCTCCACGAGCTGGAGGACGCCTTCCGCTACAACGATGCCGTCCTGCGCAACCTGATCGTTGCGCGCAAGGCACCCGTCACCGAGGCGTCGCCGCTGGCGAAGGCCCCGGAGGGCAGGGAAGCCTCCGCCACCGAGGGCGAGGAAGAGGCTGCCTGAGGCGAGTCATCGCGCGATCGACACCGGTTAACGTAGGAGCAAAGACATGTCGCGTTTTTTCCGTCGCAAGCGTTTCTGCCGTTTCAGCGCCGAGGGCATCGAGGAGATCGATTACAAGGATCTCAACCTGCTGAAGCAGTACCTCAGCGAGACGGGCAAGATCGTGCCGAGCCGCATCACGGCGACGAAGGCCAAGTACCAGCGCCAGCTCGCCACGGCGATCAAGCGCGCCCGCTACCTGGCGCTCCTGCCGTACTCCGACAGGCACTGAGCGTCCCCCGCGGGACGCTCGACGCGGCCCGGATGAGCCGATGAAGGCCCTGGCGTCCTTCGTCATGAAGGGCTGGTCGCAGGCGACCGGCGTGGCGGTGCTGTGTGCCCTGCTGTCGCCGGTGCTGGCGCCGCTCAGCCTGGTCAGCGGGGCCGTGGTCGCCCTCGTGACCCTGCGCAAGGGCCCGGTGCCGGGCCTGCAGGTTGCCGGGGCGGCGGCGCTGGTGACGGTGCTCGCGGGCCAGCTCGTGTTCGGGCATTTCGTTGCCGCGCTCGCGTTCGCGCTGCTCCTGTGGGTGCCGATGCTCGTCCTGGCGCTCGTGCTGCGCTACACGCGGTCGCTGGCTTCGACGCTGCAGGCGGCGCTGCTGTTCGGTGCGGTGCTGGTGCTGTTCTACGTGATCGGCTTCGACGACCCCAAGGCGGAGTGGAAGACCCTGCTCGAGACGGTGCTGGGCGGCTTCTTCGAGGCGCAGGAGATCGACGAGGCGAGCCGCGCGGCGCTGGTGGAGGCGATGGCGCGGTGGATGACCGGCACGCTCGCCGCCGCGTATTTCCTGCAGCTGGCGGCGTCGCTGCTGCTGGCGCGGTGGTGGCAGTCGTTGCTGTACAACCCGGGCGGGTTCCGGCAGGAGTTCCACGCCCTGCGGCTGAGCCGCTGGCTCGCTGTCGCCGCCGTGCCGCTGTTTGCCGCCGTGTTTTTCGACGGCCTGCCGGACCTGCTGCGCTATCTGGCCCTGCCGGTGGCTGCGGCGTTCTTCGTGCAGGGTCTGGCCCTGGCCCATGGCCAGCTGGCGGCCTTCAATGCCGGGCCGGGATGGCTGATCGGCATCTATGCATTGCTGGTGGTGGCGCCGCCCTACGCCTTCACGGCGCTGACCACCGCGGGTTACGCCGACGCCTGGATGGACTTCCGGGCGCGGATGGCTAAACGAATGGGCGGTCAGGATCGGTCCTGAGCCCGTGCTGACGACGAGAGGTCGATGACGATGGACGTGATTCTGCTGGAGAAGGTCGACAACCTGGGCAACCTGGGCGACAAGGTCGCCGTCCGCCCCGGCTACGGCCGCAACTTTCTGATCCCGACCGGCCGCGCCGTGGCGGCGACTGCGCAGAACCTCAAGGCCTTCGAGGCGCGGCGGGCCGAGCTGGAGAAGCAGGCCGCCGAGCGGCTGGCCTCGGCCCTGGCGCGCAAGGAAAAGCTGGACGGCCTCGCGGTCACGATCAGGCACCGCGCCGGCGACGAGGGCAGGCTGTTCGGCTCCGTCGGCACCGCCGACGTGGCGCACGCGGTCGATGCGCTGGGCGTCGAGCTCGAGAAGAGCGAGATCCGCCTCCCGCAGGGCGCCCTGCGCGTCGCGGGCGAGCACGACGTGACGGTCCATCTGCACGCGGACGTCAACGCCACCCTCAAGGTGACGATCGTCGGCGAGTGACTTAGGCCGTCTCGATCGCAGGGCAGCAGCGGCCTCCAGGCCGCGACTGCGGATCGCGCGGTGGACGGCGCGCCCACCCCGATGTCCAGCTGCGGCAGCCGAAGGGTGGGCCGTGCCCGCCGTCGGCCCATCGAGCCGGCCCTGCCCGCCTGGGTCGCGGAACGGGCGGAGCGCAGCGATGCCCACCCGACAGGCTTTCCCGTATCCTAGGGTCGAGCCGTTGTCCGCCGACCCCCGATGCCCGAGACCGCCTCCCACAGCGAAGCCAGCGCGCCGCATGCCGCGGACCGGCTGCGCGTGCCACCGCATTCGATCCAGGCCGAGCAGGCGGTGCTCGGCGGCCTCATGCTCGAGAACGGCGCCTGGGACCAGGTTGCCGACCGGGTCGGCCAGCGTGACTTCTACCGCCGCGAACATCAGCTGATCTTCCAGGCGATCGGCGCGCTCGCGGAGCGCGGCAAGCCCTTCGACGTCGTCACCCTGGCGGAGGAGCTCGATCACAAGGGCGAGCTGAACGGTGCCGGCGGCTTCGCCTATCTCGGCGCCCTCGCCAACGACACCCCGAGCGCCGCCAACATCCGCGCCTACGCCGACATCGTGCGCGAGCACTCGGTGATCCGGCAGCTCATCCGCGTGGGCACGGAGATCGCCGACAGCGGCTATCGCCCCGAGGGTCGGCGCGTGCCCGAGCTCCTCGACAGCGCCGAGCAGAAGGTGTTCGAGATCGCGCAGCAGAAGGCGCGCGACAGTGCCGGCTTCGTTCCCATCAAGAGCCTGCTGACCAAGGCGGTCAACCGCATCGAGCTGCTGTACGAGCGGGACGAGGCGATCACCGGCGTCTCCACCGGCTTCAACGATCTCGACGAGATGACCTCCGGCCTGCAGCCCGCGGACCTCGTGGTAATCGCCGGCCGTCCCTCGATGGGCAAGACCAGCTTCGCGATGAACATCGCCGAGAACGTCGCGATCAAGTCGAAGCTGCCGGTCGCGGTGTTCAGCATGGAGATGCCGGGCGAGGCATTGACGCTGCGCATGATCTCCTCGCTCGGGCGCATCGATCAGCACCGGGTGCGCACGGGCCGCCTGGAGGACTCGGAATGGCCGCGCCTGACCTCGGCGGTCAGCCTGCTGTCCGAGGCCCCCATCTTCATCGACGACATGGCGGCGCTCACGCCGACCGAGGTCCGCGCAAGGGCGCGCCGGCTGGTGCGCGAGGCGGGCGGCCTGGGACTGATCGTGATCGATTACCTGCAGCTGATGCAGGCGCCGAGCGAGGGCGAGACGCGCGCGACCGAGATCTCCATCATCTCGCGGTCGCTGAAGGCCCTGGCGAAGGAGCTGCACGTGCCGGTGATCGCGCTGTCGCAGCTGAACCGCAACCTCGAGCAGCGCCCCAACAAGCGTCCGGTGATGTCGGACCTGCGCGAGTCGGGCAGCATCGAGCAGGACGCCGACATCGTCATCTTCATCTATCGCGACGAGGTCTACAACGAGGACAGCCCCGAAAAGGGCGTCGCGGAGATCATCATCGGCAAGCAGCGCAACGGCCCGATCGGCACGGTGCGGCTGACCTTCCTCGGCCAGTACACCAAGTTCGAGAACTTCATCAACGACGTGTACGGCGGCGGCTATGGCTGACCCCGGGACGGCCGGGTAACCGCAGAGGCGCCGCGGCGCCTCCACGGCAAAACGAGATTTCTCGCTTCGATGCCGGGACCAATTCCCCAAGTCGTGATCGACCTCGACGCGCTGCGCCACAACCTGGCGCGGGCGCGGGCGGCTGCCGCGCGCAGCCGGGTCATGGCGGTCATCAAGGCGAACGGCTACGGCCACGGCCTGCTGCGCGTCGCGGCCGCGCTGCGCGATGCCGATGCGCTGGCGGTGGCGCGGGTGGGCGAGGGCGTGCAGCTGCGCGACGCCGGCTCGCGCATGCGCGTCGTGGTGCTCGAAGGCTGCTTCGACGAGCAGGAGCTCGCGGAGGCCGTCGGCCGCAACCTCGATCTGGTTTTCCACCAGCCGGACCAGCTCCGGCTGCTCCAGCTTTCGCGCCCGCGCCAGCCACTGCGCTCCTGGCTCAAGGTCGACAGCGGCATGCACCGGCTCGGCTTCGACCTCGACGCGGCGGAAGAGGCCTATGCGACCCTGGCAGCGGCGGCGTCCGGGGTGGAGCCGCCCGGGCTGATCACGCACCTCGCCAATGCCGACGACCTCGCCGATCCCTATACCCGCCATCAGCTCGCGTCGTTTGGTCCCCTCGCCAGACGCCTCGGCGCGCCGGTGTCGGTCAGCAACTCGGCCGGTATCCTCGGCTGGGCGGATGCCCACGGCGACTGGGTGCGGCCGGGGCTGATGCTCTACGGCGCATCGCCGTTCATCGGCGGCCGGGCCGTGAACCACGGGCTTCGGCCGGTGATGACCCTGCGCAGCCGCCTCATCGCAGTCAACCACTACCGGCATGGCGACCGGATCGGCTACGGCGGCACCTACGTCTGCCCCGAGGCGATGCCGGTCGGCGTGGTGGCGGTCGGCTATGGCGACGGCTACCCACGCCACGTGCGCTCCGGCGCCCCCGTGCTGGTCGCGGGCCGCCGTGCGCCGCTCGTCGGCCGCGTGTCGATGGACATGATCAGCGTCGACCTGCGGGGTGTTCCCGGCGCGCGCGTGGGTGACCCCGTGGTGCTGTGGGGCGACGGTCTGCCGATCGAGGAGATCGCCGAGTGGGCCGATACCATTCCTTACCAGCTGACCTGCGGCATCACTCCGCGCGTGGCGGTGGTCGAGGCGGCTGCGGCTGCCGTCGGCCCGTCCGAGGCCAGCGCGTGAGCCGCGGGCCCAAGTCGGTCTATGCCTGCACCGCGTGCGGGGGCCAGTCCAGCAAGTGGGTCGGACAATGCCCGGACTGCGGCGCCTGGAACACGCTGCAGGAGAGTGTCGCCGTCGCGGCGCCGGCCACCGGGCGCTTCGGCAGCTACGCGGGGACCGCAGAGGCCAGGGTGCGGACGCTGGCGAGCATCACCGCCGGCGGCGAGGCACGCCTGACGACGGGACTGGACGAGCTCGACCGGGTGCTCGGCGGCGGACTGGTGGCAGGGTCGGTGGTGCTGATCGGCGGTGACCCCGGCATCGGCAAGTCCACCCTGCTGCTGCAGGCCCTGGCGAGCCTTTCCGAGCACGTGCCGGCCCTCTACGTCACGGGGGAGGAGTCGGCGGAGCAGGTCAGCCTGCGGGCGCGACGCCTCGGGCTGACGGGCGACCGTCTGGGGCTGCTGACGGAGACCGGCGTGGAGCGCATCCTCGCCCAGGTCGCGGCGGAACGGCCGCGCGTGATGGTCGTGGACTCCATCCAGACCCTGTACACGGAACTGCTGCAGTCGGCGCCCGGCTCGGTGGCCCAGGTGCGCGAGAGCGCTGCCCAGCTGGTCCGCCACGCCAAGCGCAGCGACACGGCGGTGTTCCTGGTCGGCCACGTCACCAAGGAGGGCGCGCTCGCCGGTCCTCGCGTCCTCGAGCACATGGTGGACACGGTGCTGTACTTCGAGGGCGAGGTCGGCAGCCAGTTCCGGCTGGTCCGGGCGATCAAGAACCGCTTCGGCGCGGTGAACGAGCTCGGCGTCTTCGCCATGACCGACCGCGGGCTGAAGCCCGTGAGCAACCCGTCCGCGATCTTTCTGTCGCGGCACGAGCAGCAGGTGTCCGGCAGCGGCATCCTGGTGACGCGCGAGGGCACCCGGCCGCTGCTGGTCGAGGTGCAGGCGCTCGTCGACCAGAGCCCGCTGGCAAACCCGCGCCGCGTCGCGTTGGGGCTGGAGCAGAACCGGCTCGCCATGCTGCTCGCCGTCCTGCACCGCCACGGCGGGGTCGCGATGTACGACCAGGACGTCTACGTCAACGTGGTCGGCGGGGTGCGCGTCACCGAGACCGCCGCCGACCTGCCCACGCTGCTCGCCGTCCTGTCGAGTTTTCGCGATCGGCCCTTGCCCCACGACCTGGTCGCGTTCGGCGAGGTCGGCCTGGCCGGCGAGGTGCGCCCGGTGCCGAGCGGCCAGGAACGGCTGCGTGAGGCGGCCAAGCACGGCTTCCGGCGGGCGCTGGTGCCGCACGCCAACGCGCCCAAGCGTGGCATCGAGGGCCTGGAGATCTTGCCGGTGCGGCGCCTCAGCGAGGCGCTCGCGGTCCTCGACTGAGCCCGGTCAGCCGAGCATCGACAGCTCGCGCTCGAGCAGCGCGGCATCCCCCAGGTTGAGCTCGACGATGCGGCGCAGGTGGCCGGCACTCTCGATGTCGATGTGCCGGCAGCAGAGGCCGACGTGGTCCGGCTCGATGTGCGCGACCGCCGCGTGCATGCGGATGTGCGCGTCCGGCTGGTGGAGCCGGATGTCGACGAGCACACCCTCGTCGGGCTGGACCCGCCAGCCGGCCGGGCGCCGCACGAGGACTCCCTTCAACGACACGTCGACGACCCCCGCGTCGCGGATCTCGCGGGGCGTGATCAGCTGGGCGGGGGCGTCGAACAGCACCCGCTGGAAGCGCCGGCGCTCCTGGGCCTTGCTGTCGTTCACTGCCGGTTGCCCCCTTCGATGGGTCGGTCTCGCCGGACTATCGGCGGGTCGCGCCCTTAGTGAAGCGCCGCCGCTGCGTCACTCCTCGCCCTCCGCGGTCCGGCGCATGGCCGGATAGATCTTCGCCACGCGGACGGCGTTGTCCTGCACCTGGAGTATCTCCATCGGGTAGCCGGCGATCAGCAGGCTGGTGCCGGTCTCCGGGATAGACTCGAGCTGCTCCAGGATCAGGCCGTTCAGCGTCTTGGGGCCGTCGGTGGGCAGGTGCCAGCCCATGGTGCGGACGAGGTCCCGCACGCTCGCCGCGCCGTCGACCAGGTAGCTGCCGTCGGGCTGCGGGTGGACGTCGCTGATGCTGTCGAGCGGGTCCGTGGTGAATTCCCCGACGATCTCCTCGAGCAGGTCGGCGAAGGTCGCGAGGCCGAGGACGTCGCCGTACTCGTCGACCACGAGCGCCACGGTCTGGCGGGCGCGCTGCAGGTTGATGAGCAGCGCGGTCAGCCGGGTCCCCTCGGGCACGAAGTAGGGCTCGCGCAGCAGGCCGCGGAGGACCTCCTTGGTGATCGCGGTCTCGTCCATCTGCGCCTGCATGAAGTCGCGGACGTGCAGGATGCCGATGACGTTGTCGATGCTGCCCTCCCAGACCGGGATGCGCGTGTACTGGGTGCGGCGCAGGAAGGTCAGGATGTCCTCGACCCGCTCCTCGAAGTCGATCCCGTCCACCTCGCTGCGGGGGATCATGATGTCCTCGACTGTGGCCTTCTCCAGATCGAGGAGGTTCACCAGCATCTTCTGGTGGCGCTTCGGGATGAAGGCGTCCGCCTCGAGGACCGCGGTGCGCAGCTCCTCGCGGGTCAGCGCGTCGGCCCCGCGTTCCTCGACGTTGACGCGCAACATCCGCAAGACCCCCTTCGCGATGACATTTATCGCCCAGACCAGCGGATAGGTGACGGTCAGCAGCGGCTTGTAGACGTAGGCGGCGGGGTAGGCGAGCCGCTCGGGGTGCAGGGCGGCCAATGTCTTTGGGGCCACGTCGCCGAACACGAGGATCAAGACCGTGATGACCGACGCACCGAGCGCGACCGAACCGCCGTCGACGCCGCCGAGCTCGACCGCGACGACCGCGGCGATGGACGCGAGCAGGTTGTTGACGAAATTGTTGCCGATCAGGATCAGGCCGATGAGCCGGTCCGGGCGCTCGAGCAGTGCCAGCGCCCGGCTCGCGCCGCCGTGTCCCTGCGCAGCCAGGTGCCGGGCGCGGTACCGGTTGAGCATCATCAGGGCGGTTTCGGAGCCGGAGAAGAAGGCGGAGAGGCCGAGCAGCAGGACGAGCACGCCGAGCAGCATGAGCACCGAGGGATCGTCCAATGCCGAATACCTGTGGGGGTTGGGGGGGTGGGGCCTTTCTAGGGGGCGGGCGCCGGGGTGTCAAGAAATGCGCCGCCGCGCTCCAGGGTCAAAGAAATGCGCAGCGTCGCTTTTTTGACATTTCGCGAATCGGGTGCTTAACTATCCGATAGCAAATAATGAAAGTTCATTTTTCACCATAGCTTAGCCGGGAAACCTAAACCAATGAGCGAGCAGGGCACGCCCGCGGCGGCACTCGGCGCCGGTTGTGTCGTCCTGGCCGAGGCGGATGCCGAGAACCGGGAGTACCTCCGGACCGTCCTCGAGTTCATGGACTGCCCGCCGCTGCTGGAGCGCCGGCCCGAGGTCATCGGCGAGGCCGTCGCCGCCGATCCGACGAACTGGAGCGCCCTGTTCGTCGGCGACTCGCTGCCGGAGGACGAGCGCGAGGCCCTGATCCGCTTCGCCGCGGGCCACAAGCCCCGGATCCCCGTGTTCCTCGTGCACCGTGGTGACCCGCCCCCGGTGAGCAGCGACGTGCTCGGCACCCTGGCGCTACCCACCCGCTACGACACCGTGCTGAGCCTTCTGCACCGCGGCCAGGTCTACGCCGAGCAGCGGAGCGGGGAGGGCCCGCGACGCCCGCTCGAGCTGTTCCGCTCGCTGTCGGGGAACAGCCGGGCGACGCGGCGGATCGCGAAGATGATCGAGCAGGTGGCCGACACCGACGCCACGGTGCTGATCCTCGGCGAATCCGGCACCGGCAAGGAGGTCGTCGCCCGCAAGCTGCACTACCACTCGAGCCGGCGCGGCAAGCCGTTCGTCCCCGTCAACTGTGGCGCGATCCCGAGCGAGCTGCTCGAGAGCGAGTTGTTCGGCCACGAGAAGGGGTCGTTCACCGGGGCGATCAATGCCCGCCAGGGGCGCTTCGAGCTCGCGGAGGGCGGCACGCTCTTCCTCGACGAGATCGGGGACATGAGCATGCACATGCAGGTCAAGATCCTGCGCGTGCTGCAGGAGCGCACCTTCGAGCGCGTCGGCAGCAACAAGACGATCCACTGCAACGTCCGGATCGTCGCCGCGACCCACCGTGACCTCGAGGACGCCATCCGTGGCGGGCGGTTCCGCGAGGACCTCTACTACCGCCTCAACGTCTTTCCCATCGAGATGCCGCCGCTGCGGGACCGCGCCGAGGACATCCCGGTGCTCGTCAGCGACCTGATCTCCCGCATGGAGCACGAGAAGCGCGGCTCGGTTCGGCTCACGCCGGCTGCCGTGGCGGCGCTCTGCCACTACCACTGGCCCGGCAACGTGCGTGAGCTGGCGAACCTGATCGAGCGTCTGGCGATCCTTCACCCCTACGGTGTGGTCGACGTCGCCGACCTGCCGGACAAGTTCCGGGCCGGGCAGCCCGGCCGTGACGACCTCGCGGTGACGACCGGCGTCCCGATCGCGGTCGACGTCACCGATCCGGTGTTCGCCGCGCCGCGGCTGCCCAACGATGGGCTGGATCTCAAGGAGCACCTCAGTCAGCTCGAGGTCAGCCTGATCCGGCAGGCCCTCGATCAGGCCAATGGCGTCGTCGCGCACGCGGCGCAGATCCTGCGCATGCGCCGCACGACCCTGGTGGAAAAGCTGCGGAAGTACGGGCTCGCCCGCGGTCAGGATCTGGCGGAATTCTGACGCGCCCGCCTTCCACTTTCCTCTAACCCAAGGAAAATCAAGGGACTTCGGGACTGGCACGATTCCTGACTGAGGCAGGCGGCATCCAAGGGACCGTCTGCCATGGCGATCGTCACCAATCCCGATTCCGCCCCCGAGGTCCGCCGGCTGGCCCGGCGCCTCGCCTCGCTGCTCGATGCCCTGCCCGCCGCGATTGTCGTCGTGGACGGCCGGGGCCGGGTCGACCAGTTCAACCCCGCGGCCGTGAGCCTGTTCCCGACCGTCGCCTGGGGGCGGCAGTGGCGGGACGTCCTCGACGAGGCGGCGGTCGCGCGCAACGCGGCCGACGACGAGTGGCGGCTGCCCGACGGCACGGTGCTCTCGGTGTCGCGCCGGACGCTGCGCCCCGATCCCGGGCAGATCCTGGTGCTGGCGGACGTGACCCAGACCGCCGCCCGCGCCGCGCCGAGTCCCTACCACGCGGCCGCGGTCGACGGCTTCGTCGCCGCCGACGTCCGGACGCTCGAGCTCAAGGAGCTCGCCCGCCGCGTCGCGGCGACCGACGTGACCGTGATGATCAACGGGCCCAGCGGCACCGGGAAGGAGGTGCTGGCGCGCTTCATCCACGCCCAGTCGCCGCGCGCGGGCGGACCCTTCGTCGCGATCAACTGCGCCGCCATCCCCGACGCGCTGCTCGAAGCCACCCTGTTCGGCTACGAGAAGGGAGCCTTCACGGGCGCCCAGCGCTCGGCCGCCGGCAAGTTCGAGCAGGCACAGGGCGGGACGCTGCTGCTCGACGAGATCTCCGAGCTGGACCTCGGCCTCCAGGCGAAGCTGCTGCGCGTCCTGCAGGAGCGCGAGCTGGAGCGGGTCGGCAGTCACGAGACGATCGAGCTCAACGTCCGCGTGCTCGCGACCAGCAACCGCAACCTGCGCGAAGAGGTCGCCGCCAGCCGGTTTCGCGAGGACCTCTTCTACCGCCTCAACGTGTTCCCGCTGACCCTGCTGCCGCTGCGCGAGCGCCCGCGCGACATCCTGCCGCTGGCGCAGGCGCTGCTGCAGCGCCGCGTGGCACCGGGCGAGCCCGTGCCGGCACTCGCGCCCGAGGCGAGCGACAGGCTGCAGCAGCAGCCCTGGCCGGGCAACGTGCGCGAGCTCGACAACGTCATGCAGCGCGCCCTGGTGCTGCGCCACGGCGCGATGATCCAGGCCGCCGACCTGCGTTTCGAAGATCCGCCCGCTGACCAGCGCGCCGCGGTCCCGTCCCATGGGTTGTCGGCGGACCTGCGCACGGTCGAGGGGCAGCGGATCCTCGAGGCCCTGCGCAGCGCGAACGGCAGCCGGCTGTCGGCCGCCGAGTCGCTCGGCATCAGCCCGCGCACGCTGCGCTACAAGCTGGCTCGACTGCGCGAGGCCGGCGCGGCCGTTCCGCGCTGAATGGCGGTGCTGGCGCGGAATCTGCACTGAGCGCACCAGCCTCGAGCGGATGACGGAGACACGACGCATGAGCACGCTGGAGATCAGCCGGGTCCTCGCCGAGATGCGGGCCCTCGCGGCGCGCAGTCAGGGCGCCGTCCGGGACGTGCCGGAGGGCACGGGCAGCTTCGGCGACCTGCTGAAGCAGTCGGTCGACGCCGTCGACCGGCAGCGGCAGGAGTCCAGTGCCCTGCAGCGCAGCTTCGAGCTCGGCGAAACGCAGGACCTCGCCACGGTCATGCTCGCCAACCAGAAGGCCAACCTCTCGTTCCAGGCCATGGTGACGGTGCGCAACCGCCTGGTCGAGGCCTACAAGGACGTGATGAACATGCCCATCTGAGCGGGCCACCCACCTAGCATCCGGATTCCAGCATCATGGAACTGACACAGACAGCGAACCCAGCGGTTGCCCCGCGGACCGGGCTGGCCACGGTCGCCCAGCTCCAGCATCACCCGGTGTTCCGCCAGCTGCTCGTGATGGTGGGCATCGCCGCGAGCGTGGCGCTCGGTGTGGCGGTCGTGCTCTGGAGCCAGGCGCCGAGCTACAGCCTGCTCTACGGCAACCTCGGCGAGGGCGGCGCGCAGGAGGTGAGGGACGCCCTGCAGAAGGCGGGGATCGACTACCGGGTGGACGACAGCACCGGCGCGCTGCTGGTGCCGTCGCGCAAGCTGCACGACGTGCGCATGACACTGGCGGCGCAGGGGCTGCCGCGCAGCGACGGCCTCGGCTTCGAGATGCTGCAGAAGGACAGCGCGCTCGGCACCAGCAGGCTGGTCGAGCAGGCCCGCCACCATCGCGCGATGGAGGGCGAGCTGGCCCGCACGATCGGGACCCTCAGCGCGGTCGAGAGCGCCCGGGTGCACCTGGCGATCCCGAAGCAATCCGTCTTCGTCCGCAAGCGTGTGCCGCCCTCGGCCTCCGTGGTCCTCAAGCTCCACGCCGGCCGCAGTCTCGACAGCTCGCAGGTGGAGGCCGTCGTTCACCTGGTCGCATCGGGCGTCCCCGAGCTCGAGGCCGACCACGTCACGGTGGTCGACCAGAAGGGCAAGCTGCTCAACGGCGAGCGGCGCGACAGCGAGCTGAAGCTCACCGCCACGCAGTTCGAGTACACCCGTCAGCTCGAGGACCATTACCGGCAGCGCGTCGAGACGCTGCTCGAGCCGATCGTCGGCGCCGGGGCCGTGCGTGCGCAGATCAGCGCCGACATCGATTTCACCCAGACGGAGCAGACCGAGGAGCGCTTCAACCCCGAGCGGCCCGTGCTGCGCAGCGAGCAGCTCAGCGAGGACCAGAGCCGTCTGTCGGCCGTGCAGGGCGTGCCCGGGGCGCTGTCGAACCAGCCGCCCCCCAACCCCGCGGTGCCCGAGAAGGCGGCCGCCCCCGGCAAGCCGGCCACGCCGGCTGCGGCGGGCGACGCGGCGGTCCCTCCCCCCGTCAGCGTGAGCCGGCAGTCGACGCGCAACTTCGAGATCGACAAGACCATCAGCCACACGCGCCAGGCACCGGCGAAGCTGCGCCGGCTGTCCGTCGCCGTGGTGGTCGACAACGTGCTGGAGCCGGCCACCGAGGATGCCGAGCCCGTCCGCCGCGAGCGCACGGCCGACGAGATGGAGCGCATGGCCGCGCTGGTACGCGACGCGGTGGGCTACAACGAGCAGCGCGGCGACTCGGTCCGCGTCGTGAACGCCGCCTTCCTGCCCGCCGAGGACGTGGTCGCGTCCGAGCCCGGGTTCTGGCAGCAGGCCTGGTTCTGGGACGTGCTGCGACAGGTCGGCGGGCTGGCGCTCGTGGCGCTGCTGGTGCTGGGCGTGCTGCGGCCGACGTTCAAGCGGCTGCTCGCCCAGACGCATCAGCCGGGGACGCTGCCGGGTGCCGGAGGCGCCGGACGTGCGCTGCAGCCGGGCGTCGCCGGCCAGCTGCCCGGCGGCGCGGTCACCGCGGCGCTCGGCGGGCCCCACGAGGCGGCCCGACTCGCGGGGCCGGGGCGCTATGAAGATGTGCTGGACGCCGCGCGCGGGCTGGTCCGCGAGGACCCGAAGCGGGTGGCGCAACTGGTGAAGACCTGGGTGGGGGAAAATGGCTAGCACGACGACCGCCGAGTCCGCCGGCGACGGGCGCAAGCTGTCCGGCCTGGAGCGTGCCTCGATCCTGATGCTGGCGCTCGGCGAGAGCCAGGCCGCCGACATCCTCAGGCACATGGGCCCGAAGGAGGTGCAGGACATCGGGCTCGCCATGACCGGCCTGTCGAACGTCACCAGCCGGATGATGGAGCAGGTGATGGGCGACTTCGTCGAGACCATCGGCAACCAGACTGCACTCGGCATCGGCGCGGACCAGTACATCCGCAACATGCTCATGCAGGCGCTCGGCCCGGACAAGGCGAGCGGCGTGATCAACCGCATCCTGGCAGGCCGCAACAGCAAGGGGCTCGAGCAGCTCAAGTGGATGGATGCCCGGTCGGTCGCCGAGCTGATCCGGCTCGAGCATCCGCAGATCATCGCCATCGTCTTGTCCTTGCTCGAGGCCGACCAGGCCGCCCGCGTGCTGGCCGAGTTCCCCGAGCGCCTGCGTGGCGACATCGTGCTGCGCATCGCCAGCCTCGAGGGGGTCCAGCCGAGCGCGCTGCAGGAGCTCGACGACATTCTCGAACGTCAGTTTGCGGGCAGCATCAATGCGCAGCCGTCGGCCCTGGGCGGCATCAAGGTCGCGGCGGGCATCCTGAACCTGTGCGACGGCGGAGTGGAAAGCCGCGTCATGGAGCAGATCCAGGCCCAGGACCAGGACCTCGCGCAGAAGATCCAGGACAACATGTTCGTCTTCGACAACCTGAAGGAGGTCGACGACCGGAGCATCCAGACGCTGCTGCGCGAGATCGCGTCGGATCAGCTGCTGCTGGCCCTGCGCGGCGCCGACGACGATCTCAAGGCGAAGATCTTCAAGAACATGTCGAAGCGTGCCGCCGAGATGCTGCGCGAGGACCTGGCCGCCGCGGCCCCGGCGCGCCTGGCCGACGTGGAGGCGGCGCAGAAGGAGATCCTCGCTGTCGCCCGCCGCCTGTCCGACGCAGGCGAGATGGCGCTGGGTGGCTCGGGTGGAGAAGCCTACGTCTAAGGTCATCCGCGACGGGCTGGCGGCGCAGGTCGTCTCCTGGTCGCCTCCGCTCATCGGCGGCGAGCCGGACGACATCGTCGGCGTCGACGAGGCGGACTCGGTCCAGGTCACCGATGTCGCGCCGGGCGAGCTGCGGCACGCATCGGTCTCCGCGCTGCCGACCGCGGCAGAGCTCGAGCGGCTGCACAAGAAGGCCCACGACGACGGCTTCGAGCGGGGCCGTGCCGAGGGCTTTCGCTACGGTCATCAGGAGGCGCTGGAAGCGGCGCGCTCGCAGATCGCAGAGCGGATCGTGCTGCTGGACGAACTGCTCGAGGCCCTCGGCGCACCCTTCCGCCACCTCGACGACCAGGTGGAGCGCGAGGTCGTCAGCCTCGTCGTCGCCATCGTTCGCCAGCTCGTGCGGCGCGAGGTGAGGACCGATCCCGGCCAGATCGTCGGTGTCGTGCGCGAGGCGCTGGCGATCCTGCCGGTCGCGTCGCGCAACGTCCGCGTCGTGCTGAACCCCGAGGATGCGGCGCTGGTCCGCCAGGTCTACGCGCTCAGCGACAGCGAGCTGACCTGGAAGATGGTCGAGGACCCCGTGGTCGCGCGCGGCGGCTGCCGCGTGATGACGGAGACCTCGCAGGTGGACGCCACGCTCGAGTCGCGGCTCGCGGCACTGATCGCGCCGCTGCTGGCCGCCGGGCGCAGCGTCGACCCGGCATCGGGCCAGGACGGCTGAACGGCATGATCAGCGCCGACCGCAGCGCCCTCTGGGCCGAGCGCATCGCCCGCTACCAGCGGGGGCTCGGCAACACGCGCGGTCTCGTGGTGGAGGGCCGGCTGACCCGGATGGTCGGGCTGACGCTCGAGGCCGTCGGCTGCCGCGCGGCCATCGGCGGGCAGTGCGACGTGGTCAACAGCCGCGACGAGCGCTTCGAAGCCGAGGTCGTCGGCTTTGCCGGCGAGAGCCTGTACCTGATGCCGACGGCGGAGATCCGCGGCCTCGAGCAGGACGCGCGCGTCGTGCCGACGGGGCGCGCAGGCGCCGCGATCGTCGGCGACGAGCTGCTGGGGCGGGTCATCGACGGGGCAGGGCGTCCCCTCGACCGCAAGGGCCCCATCCATAGCGACGAGCGCCGGCCGCTGAGCGGCGAGGCCAGCAACCCGCTCGCGCGCATGCCGATCCGCGAGCCGCTCGACGTCGGCATCCGCGCCATCAACGCGCTGCTGTCGGTCGGGCGTGGCCAGCGTCTGGGCCTGTTCGCCGGCTCCGGCGTCGGCAAGAGCGTGCTGCTCGGCATGATGACCCGCTACACCAACGCGGACGTGGTCGTGGTCGGGCTGATCGGGGAACGGGGCCGCGAGGTCAAGGAGTTCGTCGACAACATCCTCGGCGAGGAGGGGCTCGCCCGCGCGGTGGTCGTCGCCGTCCCTGCGGACCAGGCGCCGCTGCGCCGCCTGCACGGCGCGATGCTCGCGACGGCCATCGCCGAGCACTTCCGCGACCAGGGCCGGCACGTCCTCCTGCTGATGGACTCGCTGACCCGGTTCGCGCAGGCCCAGCGGGAGATCGGCCTGGCGATCAACGAGCCGCCGGCTACGAAGGGCTACCCGCCCTCGGTGTTCGCCAAGATGCCTCAGCTCGTCGAGCGCGCCGGCAACGGCGAGCACGGCGGCGGATCGATCACCGCCTTCTATACGGTGCTGACCGAGGGCGACGACCAGAACGACCCGATCGCCGACGCGGCGCGCGCCATCCTCGACGGCCACATCGTGCTGGCCCGGCGCCTGGCAGATGCCGGCCACTACCCTGCCGTCGACATCGAGGCCTCTGTCAGCCGGGCGATGAGCGACGTCACCGATGCGGAGCAGCAGCGCGCCGCGCGCGCCTTCCGGCGGGTCTACAGCGCGTACCAGCAGAACCGCGACCTGATCAGCGTCGGCGCCTACCAGCGCGGCGGCGACGAGCAGATCGACCAGGCGATCACGCTCATGCCGCGACTGCTCGATTTCCTGCGCCAGGACATGCACGAGCAGGTCACGCTCGAGGACAGCCTCGAGGCGCTGTACGCGCTGTTCCCGCAGAGCACGATGGCGGTGCTGCGCGCCCGCGGGACCGGCTGATGTCCGCCGCGGAGGTCTTCCGCCAGCGGTGCTCCGGGATTGAACGGGCATGACCCGGTCCGATCGTCTCAAGCCGATCCAGCAGGTCGCGCAGGTCCGCGAGCGCGACGCCGCGCGCGCCTTCGGTGAATCCCAGCGCCGGCTGCAGGACGAGGAGCGGCGGCTGGCCGAGCTCGCGACCTACCGTGACGAGTACCTGCAGGGCTTTCGCGCGCGACAGCAGCAGGGCATCACGGTCGCGCAGCTGCTCGAGTACCAGGCCTTTCTCGGCAAGCTCGAGGCAGCGCTGCGCCACCAGGAGGAGATCGTCCAGCTGCGGCGCGGCGATGCGGAACGGCGCATGGCCGCCTGGACCGACCGGCGCACGCACACCCGGGCGATGGACCGCGCGGTGGAGAACCTGACGGAGGCGGAGGTGAAGGCGGGCGAGCGACGGGACCAGAAGGCCCTGGACGACCGCAACCAGCGCCGACGTTGAGGCCGCTCAGCGCGGCTTGATCTCCTTGTCGCGCTCGATCAGGGCGTAGGCCGAGTGGTTGTGGATCGACTCGAAGTTCTCCGACTCGACCACGTAGGCGCCGATGCGGTCGTCCTGGTTCAGGCGCCTCGCGACGTCGCGCACCATGTCCTCGACGAATTTCGGGTTGTCGTAGGCGTGCTCGGTGACGTACTTTTCGTCGGGTCGCTTGAGCAGGCCGTACAGCTGGCACGACGCCTCGCTCTCCACGAGGTCGATCAGCTCCTCGATCCAGACGAACTCTCGGGTGCGCACCGAGACGGTGACGTGCGAGCGCTGGTTGTGGGCCCCGCGGTCGGAGATCTCCTTCGAGCAGGGACAGAGGCTGGTGACCGGCACCACCACCTTGATGAACATCGCCGGCTCGCCGTTCTTGATCTCTCCGATCAGGCTCACCTGGTAGTCCATCAGGCTCCGGACGCCGGACACCGGCGCCTTCTTGTTCACGAAGAACGGGAAGCTCATCTCGATGTGGCCGGCCTCGGACTCGAGCCGCTGGGCCATCTCGATGAGCATGCCCTTGAACGAGTCGACGGTGATCTCGCGCTCGTGCCGGTTGAGGATCTCCACGAAGCGCGACATGTGCGTGCCCTTGAAGTTGTGGGGCAGGTACACGTACATGTTGAAGTTCGCGATGGTGTGCTGCTCCCCCTCGCTCCGGTCCTTGACGCGCACCGGGTGGCGGATGTCCTTGATGCCGACGCGGTCGATCGCAATCCGGCGCGTGTCCGCGCTGCTCTGCACATCCGCGATGGATTCGGTCTGGGGCGCTGCCTTACTTGCTGCCTTCATCGTGGCACCTCTACGCGGCCTTTCGGCCCTGCTCTTCGGCGCGCGTGGCCGCGTGGCGCTCTGGTCGAGCGCGGAGCGGCATTATGCCGACGGGGCGCTTGGGGCGGCAACCGACGGCGATCAGGGTAATGGCGCCGTCAGGCGGCCGTTTCAATGGCTTCGCGCGACGATGTACTCGCCGAGCCAGCGCAGCGGCTGTGCGGGCTCGCCCAGGCCATCGAGGCAGCTGGTCGCCTCCGCGAGCAGCGCGGCGCATTTCTCGCGGGCCCCGGCCAGGCCGAGCAGCGCCGGGTAGGTGGGCTTGTTGTGGGCTGCATCCTTGCCACGGGTCTTGCCGATGAGCGCCGGATCCCCCTCCACGTCGAGGACGTCGTCGCGGATCTGGAAGGCGAGGCCGACGCACTTGCCGTACCGGTCGAGGCTGCGCACGGCGGCCGGGTCGGGGGCGGGGGCGGCGAGGGCGCCGAGCCGCACGCAGGCCCGGATCAGCGCGCCGGTCTTGTGGATGTGGAGCTGCTCGAGCTCGGCGAGGGTGAGGTCGCGACCGACGGCGTCCAGGTCGAGCGCCTGCCCGCCGGCCATGCCGCGCGACCCGCTGGCCGTCGCCAGGGTCTGGACCATCGCCAGGCGCGTCGCCGGGGCGTCGGCGGCGCCCGGCTCGCCGCAGAGCACCTGGAACGCGAGGGTCTGGAGGGCGTCGCCGACCAGGATCGCGGTGGCCTCGTCGTAGGCCTTGTGGCAGGTCGGCCGGCCGCGGCGCAGGTCGTCGTCGTCCATCGCCGGCAGGTCGTCGTGGACCAGCGAGTACGCGTGGATCAGCTCCACGGCGCAGGCTGGGTCGTCCAGTGACGCGAGGCTCGCACCCAGCGCCCGCCCGGCAGCGTAGACGAGAACGGGGCGTACCCGCTTGCCCCCGCCCAGCACGGCATAGCGCATGGCCTCGTGCAGCCTGGTCGGCGGGACCGTGGGTGTCGGCAGCCTCCGCGCCAGCGCGGCCTCGACGCGCTGCTGGCACTCCTGCAGGTACGCCCGCAGTGGTGAGTCAGTCGGCACCGTCGAAGGGTTCCAGCTTCGCGTCCGCGGTCTTGCCGGTGAGGATCTCGACGCGCTGCTCCGCCTGCGACAGGGCCCGCTGGCAGATGGCAGTGAGGGCGACGCCGCGCTCGAAGGACTGCAGCGAGTCCTGCAGGCTGAGGTCGCCGCGTTCCAGTTGATCGACGATGGCCTCGAGCTCGGCGAGGGCCTCTTCGAACGTGGGCTCGACCGGGGTGGTGTCGGACATGATCGGCGACGGGAGAGGGCTGGCGGAGGGTCGCTTTTCGGCTGCCCAACGGTAGCGCAGAGCGCGCCGGGGAGGCAACGTCGTCCCGCCTGTGGCCGCCTCTGGGCAGCGTGTAAACTTGCCCGGCCTGCGCGAGTCGGCAACAGAGGCTGCCCATGAGATCCCACCGCTCCCCACTGTCCGTCCTGCTGATCGCCGGGGTGCTGCTGGCGCCCGGCCTTCGGGCCGCCTCGTACGACGGGTCGGATCCCTACTACCGGCAGCGCTCCCCGAACCAGACCGGTGACTTTCAATACGACGACAGCAAGGACGTGCCCTGGCGGGAGGGGAGCACCCAGGTGCCGCCGCCCCCCGGTGAGGACGCGCCGCTCGGCCAGCTGAAGCTGGACTCCCTCCAGAAGGCCTTCACCGCCCATCTCGACACGTCGACGCTCGGCCTCAGCCCCGTCGACGGGGTGCTGCGCTACTGGCTGGTGGTCCGCTCGGGCGGTTCTGCCACGATCAGCTACGAGGGCATGAACTGCCGCACCCGGGAGTACAAGATCTACGCGTTTGCCGACCCGCGCGAGCCCGACGGGCTGCGGATGGTGCGGGAACCGCGGTGGCAGTTGCTCGGCATCACCCGCCGTAGCGACTACCGCTGGGAGCTGGCAGACAGCTATCTGTGCATCGGCACCAATGCCAAGACCCCGGCGGACGTGATCGGCACCATCGGTGGCTACTACCAGCGCCAGAACCCGTTCTCGGAGTACACCGACAACACGCGCCCGCAGATCCCGTGAGCGGACCTTATGACGCCTCCGCCATCGAGGTCCTGAGCGGCCTCGAGCCGGTGCGCAAGCGCCCCGGCATGTACACCGACACGTCGCGACCGAACCACCTCGCCAAGGAGGTGATCGACAACAGCGTGGACGAGGCGATCGCCGGCCACGCGAAGAGCATCGAGGTCGTCCTGTACACGGACGGCTCGCTGTCGGTGCAGGACGACGGCCGCGGCATGCCGGTGGACCTGCACCCCGAGCAGGGCGTGCCCGGCGTCGAGGTGATCCTCACCACGCTGCACGCCGGGGGGAAGTTCTCGGACCAGAGCTACCGCTTCTCCGGCGGACTGCACGGGGTCGGCGTGTCCGTCGTCAACGCCCTCTCGAAGCACCTCGAGGTCTGGGTGCGGCGCGGCGGGCGCGAGTACAACATGGCCTTCGCCGGCGGCGAGAAGGTCTCGGAGCTCGAGGCGATCGGCACGGTCGGGCGCAACAACACCGGCACGACGGTGCGCTTCTGGCCGGACCCGAAGTATTTCGACAGCCCGAAGTTCTCGGTGCGGCTGCTGCTGCACGTCCTGCGCGCCAAGGCCGTGCTCTGTCCCGGCCTGCGCGTCCGCTTCACCGACGAGGCGGCCAACGAGAGCTACGAATGGTGCTACGAGGACGGGCTCAGGGATTACCTGCTCGACGCGCTGCGCGGCACCGCGACCTTGCCGGACGAGCCCTTCGTCGGCCACATGGCCGGCAACACGGAGGCGGCCGACTGGGCCGTGCTCTGGCTGCCGGAGGGCGGGGAGGTCGTTGCCGAGAGCTACGTCAACCTGATCCCCACGCCGCAGGGCGGCACGCACGTCAACGGCCTGCGTGCCGGCCTGACCGAGGCGGTGCGCGAGTTCTGCGAGTTCCGCAACCTGCTGCCGCGCGGCGTCAAGCTGACGCCGGACGACGTGTGGCTGACCTGCAGCTACATCCTGTCGGTGAAGCTGCTCGACCCCCAGTTCTCCGGCCAGACCAAGGAGCGGCTGTCGTCGCGCGAGTGCGCGGCTTTCGTGTCGGGGGTCGTCAAGGACGCCTTCAGCCTGTGGCTCAACCAGCACACCGATGCCGGCGAGCGCATCGCACAGCTCGCCATCGGCGCGGCGCAGAGCCGGCTGCGCGCGGGCCGCAAGGTCGTGCGCAAGAAGGTCACGCAGGGGCCGGCGCTGCCGGGAAAGCTCGCCGACTGCATCGCGACCGACGTCAGCCGCACCGAGCTGTTCCTCGTGGAGGGCGACTCGGCGGGCGGCTCGGCCAAGCAGGCGCGTGACAAGGAGTTCCAGGCGATCATGCCGCTGCGCGGCAAGATCCTCAACACCTGGGAGGTCGATCCGGCCGAGGTGCTGGGCTCACAGGAGGTGCACGACATCGCGGTCGCGGTCGGTGTCGAGCCCGGCAGCGAGGATCTCTCGCAGCTGCGGTTCGGCAGGGTCTGCATCCTCGCCGACGCCGACTCGGATGGCGCGCACATTGCGACGTTGCTGTGCGCGCTGTTCCTCAGGCACTTCCCGCGGCTCGTGGCGGAGGGCCACGTGCACGTCGCGATGCCGCCGCTGTTCCGCATCGACGTCGGCAAGCAGGTCTACTATGCCCTGGACGAGGCGGAGAAGCAGGGGATTCTCGACCGCATCGCCGCGGAGCGACTGAAGGGCAAGGTGAGCATCCAGCGCTTCAAGGGGCTCGGCGAGATGAACCCGCAGCAGCTGCGCGAGACGACGATGCACCCCGACACGCGGCGGCTGATCCAGCTCACGATCGAGGACGGCGACGACACGCACGCCCTGCTCGACATGCTGCTCGCAAAAAAACGCGCCGGCGACCGGCGCGTCTGGCTGCAGGAGAAGGGCGACCTCGCCGAGGTGTAGGCGCGCCGTCCCTGGCGCGCATCAATCGCGGCCTGGAGCGCGACTTCTACTTCTTCGGCGCGATCATCTCGTCGGCGCTCGGCTTCTTCGGTGCAGCCGGCTTCGGCTGGGCCTGGGGCTTGGCCTCGGCCTTCGGCGCGGCGGCCTTCGGCGCGGCGGCCTGCGCCTGACCGCCCTCGATCACCTTCAGCTTGCCGGCCTTGCGCAGCTCACCCACGTAACGCGC
>Ga0079037_100000282_pt1 | contig 21731 bp, 12 predicted proteins | sample Mud3Dept4metaG_FD_71479 | JGI IMG/M metagenome (GOLD analysis project Ga0079037, IMG submission 71479) | Freshwater wetland microbial communities from Ohio, USA, analyzing the effect of biotic and abiotic controls - Mud 3 Core 4 Depth 4 metaG | ecosystem: Environmental > Aquatic > Freshwater >... | reverse complement strand
CAGCTTGCGGTATTCCCGGGCGAGTGCGTCCGAACTCGCGAAGCCGTCGATGCGAACCCAGGGCTTGTCCGGCGCCGGGCGCAGCAACGTCAGCGGCTCGTGGTTCATCTTGTCACCACGATAGCTGTCGAAGGCGAGCTGTATGGCCTTGATGTCCTCCACGCGACCGGTGAGAAAGGTCCAGCGCGCGCTGGACCCGTACGTCTTGGCGTAGGACCTGAGCTTCGCCGGCGTATCGTTTTCCGGATCGATGGAAATGGAGATCATGCGCAGCCTGCCCGCCTGCGCGCCGAGACTGGCCGGCACTTCGGAAAAAACCTTGCTCATCACCGGACAGATCGCGCCACAGGTTGTGAAGATGAAATTCATCATGACCGGGTCCTGGGTCGCCAGCAGCTCGCGCAGCCGCACAGTTCGCCCATCGCCATCGATCAGCGCGACATCCGGAATCGAATAGGTTCGTTCCGAGCGCTGGTAACCGGCCGTTGCGCCCTTGGCCATGTGGGCAGCGTGCTCCTTGGCGTCGTGAGCGAGCCCGGCGCCAGAAAGTGTCAGTGCGCCGATGGCGACGCAGTGGACTGCCAGCACGCGTGTAAGTGACGTCAATACTCGAATATTCATGGCAATAGCCTCACGGTGAATCGATTCAGCGTTCAGGCATCCCTGGGATGGGTCCAGGGCCCTGAGTTTGTGTGTGTACTTGAAGGGGGTGAGGCGTACTCAGACGGTCCGTGTCCACCAGACCTCCAAGCACCGTCGCGCCGTTCGGAGCCGACCCGCGATCGTCGCGCAGCGCATTGAGCGCCGCCAACGCATCTATGAGCCCGTAACCGTAGAAGTTGTCCGCGCCAGCGTCACCCAGATCTTTCGCTGTACGCACGAGCGCGCCTTCCAGTTCGGCCACCGATGCTGCCGGGAATGCGCCCGCGAGCAGTGCCAGAACCCCCGCGACATGCGGGGCCGCCAGCGAACTGCCCGACACCGTCGCGTACGACAGCAGGCCACCGTGCGAAATGTCGGTGGTTCGAACATTGACTCCGGGCGCCACCAGCCGCGGAAAAACCGCGCCATCGCACGCCGATGGGCCACGGCTGGTCGGTCGCGCAATTTCCAGCGCGCGATCCACTGCGCCCACGGACAGCACCCCCGGGTTGTTGCCGGGGCTGTTGCTGGTGCGTGGCGACGGCCCGTCATTGCCGGCGGCAAACACCACGGCAATGCCGGCGCTGCGCAGCGCGCGAATGTCCTCGCTGAATTCAAGGATGCAGGCGCCCGCCCCTCGGCCAGTCAATGCCCAGGAGGCGTTGACGATATCGGGCGCATCGATCGTGGCCGGGTCGCCGTCGGGATCCATCAGCCACTGGAATGCGAGGTGGATGTCGCTCATGCGCGCGCGGCCGTCCGCGTTGTACAGCTTCACCGCGATCCAGCGCGCATCGGGCGCGACGCCCAGCGCCGAGCCACCGACGATGACTCCCATGGCCTGCGTGCCGTGGCCAAGGGCATCGTAGGGCGCGGCTTCCTCGCCGTGCGGATCGAACCAGCTGTTCACGCCGCCGCGCCAGGTGCGCCGCAGGTCCGGATGCGCCAGGTCCACGCCAGTGTCCATTGAGGCCACCACCACGCCCTTGCCGGTATGCCCGAGCACCCACACCTCTGGCGCCTGAACCGCGGTGATATTCCAACCCGGAGTCGCGCGCGTCACCGCATTGCCGGTCACGGCCGCGGGCGTGACCGCGGCCGGCACCACGGCATCGGCGCGTGGCGTACGCGGCGCCGGCATACGCTGCGAGCGCCCGCCCTGCACGAACGAGTCGATGTCGATGCGCTCGATGCCGGCCTGGCCGGCCAGCCGCTTCACGGCCTCCGCGGACAGCGTCGCCGAGATTCCGTTGATGATCCACAGTTCCCTGACGCGGCGCGCGTCCTGCGCGGCGAGAAACGGCTCGATGGCGGCGCGGTTGCGGGCGGCCCGCGCCTTCAGTGCCGCCAGCAGGCGGTTGTCACGCGCGCGCCGGTCGCTGACCGCCAACGGCTGTTGATCCACCGGGTCCGCAAAGCGCACGATCACGGCTGTATCCGCATGCGTACCGCGCGCGGCCATCGCACGCTCGAGCTCGGGCGTGATGACGCCGGCCTGTGAGGCGGCTGCCACCGCGGCCAGCCACAGAGCGGCCACGATCTGTGCAGAGGGCGGAGAAGCGGCTCGTCGCATGGTGATCGGATGTTGCCCGAACTCACGCCATCGTGGATGTGAGTTCATGCCCGGCAGAACGGTGGCGCTACTGCACCGTGAGATCGGTGATCCTGACCTGACCCAGCAGCAAAGCCACCTTGTCGCCGCTCTGCAGCGCCTTGCCGGGGTTGCCGAACATGACGAAGTAGGTGCGATCGGTGTGGATCACATTGTTGCGCGAGGTCTGGCGGATGCGCCCAAGCACCGGCGTGTCCGGCACACCGAGCTTGGCGCTGCGCGCCTCGTCGAGCAGGTAGGGCTGGATCTTGCCGTTGAGCAGAGGTGCCGCCTTCTGCGCGTCCAGCACGCGGTAGCGAAGATCGAGCATCGATCCGGCCGCGGTCAGGCGCAGCCCTTCGATCCGGATGCCGTAGGTGGTTTCCACCGCGGACCTTTCGGCTTCGACCGCCTGACTCGGCGCACCCGAGGCGGGCGCAGTCGCGCAGCCCGACAACTGCATAGCAATGCCCGTCAATCCCAGGCAAACGAACACGGTCCGCCAAGGTGTCCTGTTCCAGGACACCCGGCGGAGCCGCGATTCGGTGGGATTCACTTTGAACCGCGACTCATCGATCAGAGGTTGCCACCGGCGAAATTATCGGCGGTGGCATTCCCGGTTGTTAACTGGATGCCGATCCGGCCGCCGCTCTTCCACGCGGCCACGTCCGGCAGCTGCACACCACCGGCAAACGCGCCGTTTACGAACGCGGTCACCAGACCTTTGGCGTCGACCACTGCGCTCAGCGCTCCGCCGCCGCAGGCGCCAAATGCCGCCTGCTTCACGTAGGCCGAAGTGTTGCTGCCGCCCATCATCGTGGACACGACGACCTGACCGCCCTCACAGCCCACGCGCACGTAGTTGGCCGGCGCGATGGCTGTGCCGCCCGTGGCCTTGAGAACAAGATAAGCCTTCGCCCCCGCTGGGCCGCCGCTCGTGAACCCGGCGCCCTGCGTCGGACCGAAAGGTGCTGCATTCCAGATCGCCAGGCCGCCCAGGGCCGTTGTATTAGCCACCGCTGCGCCAGCGGCTGAGATTCCGATATCGGGGACAGAGGTGTCCGTTGCCACCTGCTGGCTCCAGTCCGTGCCGAGGCTGGTCAACGCCGTGGCTGGTGGGGTCCGTGTGAACGTGTCGACACTCGACAGCGTCGGCGCGCCAGGCGTGGTCAGGTTGATCGTCACCGTTCCTGGCGCAAGCGCCAGCGCCTGCCCATCGGTGACCTGGTAGGTGAAGGAATCAGAGGTTCCCGTAAAGCCCGCTAACGGCGTGTACGTGAACGATCCGTTTGTGTTCAGCGTATACGTTCCACCGCCCGTGGTCAGGCCGGCGGCGGCCACCGCCTTGATCGGCATCGGCAGGCTGTCCGGATCAGAGTCGTTCGCAAGGACGCCTGCAGGCGCGCCAATGCTGAGCGTCACGCCGACGATGGAGTCGTAGGTGTCGGGACGCGCGACTGGCGCCAGGTTTCCCGTCGATCCTCCGCCGCCCGCGACTCCCAGCGCACCATACTGAAGAAACGCCAGCATGCCGCCATCCGACAGCCCGTTGTTCGACAGGCTGAGGCGGCGATCCATGATCGCGTAGACCCCACCGCCAATGTCAGGCGTCAGCAGAACATCCACGGTCTTCGCCGCCGGCAGCAGCGCGGTGTACTGGGTAAGGCGATACGGGTAAGGCTTGCCGTCTTCGGCCACCACGGTCCAGTGCGTCCCCTGAATCATCGGCACGTGCGTCGTCAGCCCGGCGTTGAGCAGGCGCAGCAGTGTCGTGCCGTTGACGGGAGGCGCAATGACCGGCGATCCTTTCGGGAATGGCTGGCCGTTGACCAGGAAGTACTTCGGCGCGTAGTTGATCGTACTGGTCGGGCCGGACGCCGTGCCGTAGGTTCCGGTCGCGATGGCCGCATGCAAGTCGGGGTCGATCTCGCTGTAGAGCAGCGTGGCCTGGTTGTCGTACTCGAATGCAGCGCCTGGATAGGCTTGCGCGCGCACTGGAGGCGGCCCTGCGGCTGCGTCCACCGCGTTCTTCGTCACCGCGCCGTACAGGCCCATCTGCACCTGTACCTGCGGCTGGGTGCCGCTCTGGTAGAGATAGGTACCGGGCTTGACGTTGGTCCAGGTGTAGTCGGCCGTTCCGCCGTTCGGTGCGGCCTCGGCGTCAAACGAGCGCACGCGCTTGGTGAGATCACTGCCTCGCGCACCGGAAGTACCATCAGTCCACACCGGCACCATCGGGTTGGTCGGTGCCTTGATCAACCCGTTGATCACCAGCGACGTCGGCACGGTCAAGCTGTTCAGCAGATGCACCGTCAGCGTCGCGTTGCTGGGCGGCACCGTAAGCGCCGGCCCCGGCACCGTCACCGGGCCGCAGGTGTCAAACGCCGTAATCGTGGTGGTGCAGCTCGCATAACCCCACATGGCCACCGATGCGCCATCCGGCATCGTGACCGTTGCCGTCCCGACCTTCAGCCAGTATTCGGCGGCGAGCGCCGGATTTCCGGAAAGTGCCAGCGTGGCGTAGGCCAGCGCCGCAGCACCGAACCTGAGTGTGACTTTTCTGGTGCGCATGGTTGCACTCTCCCCAATTACGGCTGGTCTTCGAACAGGACAACGGACCAGGGCTCGACGATGAGCATGGTCATCATTCCCCCCGGGAAGATGTCGTCGGTGGTGATCTCTTTTTCATTGTGCGAGTGCCACATGTGAAAGTAGCCGCCGGTGGTGTTGAGCCCTGGATGCCCTTGCGGCAACGCGCCGGTCAAGCCGAGGTACGGGCTGCCGCTGTAGCTCTCGCCGAAGGAGAGGTCGAGCGCGCCGGGGATGATCACCGGAATGGGCTTGTTGTGATCGCCGCACCACTCCTTGGTCACCGGGTCGAAGACGTTCGATGGACTGGCCGAGCCGTTGCAGGTGTGCGGGTTGATTGCGTTCGTCCCGTAGACATCCCAGCCGATGCCCTTGCCGGTCCATTCGAAGATCAGGTCCATGGTCTGGCCCGGCACCGAGCGCACGGTGAAGTCGGGCGAGGTCACGTCGGGTCCCACACCGGGCGCGCTTTCCAGCACGCGAGCGTCGCGGGCAATCGGTGTGGCGTGGTTGCCGTGATGATGGAACGGATGCAAGTCGCGCCCGGCATTGACCACCCGCATCAGCAGCCGCTCGCCAGGGTGCATGCGCGGCAGCGCGTTGTATGGCTGCGTCGGCAGCCAGTCCACGTGATCGTCCAGCATCGTGTCCGGCGCGTTGCGACCGTTGATGAACCACATGCTTGGCTTGATCGAGCTGGTATCGACCGCGATGGTGGGCTGGCCAGAGAAGACCTGCCAGTACGCCTCCCAGTGAATCGCCGGGTCCATCTCGCTCAGCAGGAACAGGTTCTCGCGGTCGTAGTGGGTGCCGGGTTGCTCGTAGGCCTTGCGGTCGGCATGCGAGTCCGTTGTGCCCATGGCATAGCCGTTGGGCCGCACGATGAGTGCGCCAACCAGCCCCATCTCGACCTGCAGGTCGGGGGTGGTGCCGCTGTGGTACAGGTAGGTGCCCGGTTTGTCGGCGATGAAGGTATAGGTCGGACCGGCGACAACCGCGCCTTCTGACAGCGGTACCGCGCGGGCCTCGCGCGTCAGCTGCCCCGGGTTGCCGCCGGTGGCAGTCACGCCCTGCAGCCCGGGAAAGATGATCGACACCGGCACCGGCAGCGTGTTGTTCAGGACGATCTTGACCGTGTCGCCCTGCCGGACGATCAGCGTCGGCCCGGGATACTGCATCGGCAGGTCGGTCCCGAACGAATAGCCCCACGTGTAGTGACTGCCGCCGTCGGAGGTGCTGATGAAGTCGTGCTTGGCGGTCAGCTCGAAGGTGCGGGGATCCGCGGCCGTGCCGGCACCCGTCCCCTCCCAGCCGTTGATGTACGCGTGCGCCTGACCCACCAAGCCCAGCAGCAACGCCGCAAGTCCGGCCCGGAACACTCCGGGCAGCGATTTGAGTATCGACATGCTCTTCATTTCGCCTCTCCTGACGACTGCCGGGTGGGTCTCGTTCGTGATTTCGGGGTAGACATGTGGTTCAGTTGATGACGACTTCCGTCATCATTCCGCCGTTGTCCTGATCGTTGTTGCTGAGGTACTTCAGGTTGGTGGAATAGAGGAAGTACGTCCCGGCTTCCACCTGGCTGGTATCGATCAGCACCTCGGCCGACTCGCCGCCGCCAAGCGTGACCGAAGTGGTCTCGTAGTACAGGTCCTTGCCATCGGGCCCGCGCAGCTGGCGGGCGCCGGCGCCGACCACTTTCATCGGCAGGCCCTGCGCCGTGATCGTGAAGTACTCGGTGACGCTCAGGTTCGACAGCCGCAACAGGATCCGCTGGCCCTTGGTGGCGGTGACCAGGGCGTTGATTGGTTGCGAACTCGCGGCCACTGCCGGCAGGAGATAGTCGACCTTTTTGGCGGGTGGCGGCAGCGGCGCGGTATTGACGGTATCGGGATAGCCGCGCCCGTTGATCATCGCGTAGGTGTCCTTCATGTTCTTGAAGGGCAGCGGATTGATGCTCAGGCTCGCGTCGTGGAACACAGGGTCCATTGCTGTGAGCTGCAACGGATAGGCCACGTCATAGGCTGTTGAGCCGTCGCCGTCGTTGTAGACGAATCCCTTGAACGGCACGTTGTTCGGCGCCGGGCGCGACATACCGAGGTTCAAGAGCGCGCTGTTGGCATCCTGCTCCGGCATCACGTACAGGTTGCCGAGCATGCCCATCTGCATGTGCTCGGTGGCCTCCTGGTGGCAGTGGTACATGTAGGTGCCGGGGTCGTTCAGCTTGTAGTAGTAAGTGACCGACGAGCCCATGTTGACGCCGAACGAGCCTTCGGGCATGCCGTCGAACACCGGCGCGGCCTGCGGGTAGCCGTGGAAGTGCACCGTGTGCGGGTCGAAGAGATCGGGCCGCATCGTCATCGCCACGTTGGTCAGCGTCAGGTAGAAATCCTGGTTCTGCTTGAGCTTGATGGTGGGCGCGGCAAAGTTCGCCGCCAGCGAGTTGAGCATGACGTCGGCTGCCGGCTTGGCGGTCACGTCGGCAAAGCCGAACGTGTAAAGCGTGCGGCCATCGGCCATGCTGATGAAGCCATCGCCCGCGCTGAGGTGCTTGCACGCGACCCCGGTCGGAAGCGTGTCGGCGTCGTACGCCGGGAGGATCTTGCCTGTCGCGTCGACGCCGCTGTTCCCGGGACCGCACTGCACGAACACGGCGGCGCCCGCCGACGAGGTGGCACCGAGCGCAGCCGCCACGGCCAGCGGCAGCAAGGCCTTGCGGAATGTCTTGGCGATCATGTTGCGGCTCCTTCGGTTCTCTGTGGTTCTCCACCGGACGAGCGCCCGGCGGAGAGGCTCAGTGCATCACGGGATTTCGTCCGAACCGATGTCAACCGCGTTGACTCGGTTTTGGTCGTCGATGTCGGTGGTCGGCACCAGGTTCGCACCGATCGGTATGCTGTTGTTGTTTTGGTTGCCGCTGCGGTTACGGCCGTTGTTCTGGGCGATCGAGCCGCCCGCGATGTGATAGTTGGCATACAGCGACGCGTCCGGCCTCCACAGTGTGAGCGGCTGGAAGCGCACGTTGATGAAGTTGCCACCCTCGTCGAGCGTCGCCGCCGACTGCAGCGATGCGGTGAAGTCGTTCGCGCCGACGAACAGCGTGGCGCCAGCCGTGGCAGCGACCAACCGGTTGCAGCGCAGGGTGGTGCCGGACGTGGGGCCCGTGTTCGTGCATGCGACTCCACCGCCGTAGTTCGTGGTATTCGCCGTCGTAGCCGTCAGCACGCTGTAGCGCGGCTGCAGGCCAGTGCTGAGATCCAGATACGCCGTGTTCGGATCCAGGGGAGCGTTCACGATGGGGTCGCCCGGCGTCGCTGGGTACACCGTGCCCGGGTTGAACAGCCCGTTGGTGCCGTTGATCAGGTAGATGTACGAGCGGTTGCCCCAGACGATGTTGTTGAGCATCACCGGCGGCGTGCCGCTCACCAGCGCAATGCCGGCGACTTGCGGCGCCGACGGCGCCAGCGGGCCGCTCGGGAATGCCTGCTGGCCGGTGCCGGTGCTGACGTTGCTTGCAACGGTGTTGTTGACCATCTTGACTGCCGCGCCCGTGTTCGTCACGGCGATGCCACCGCCGGCGTAGGCTGCGACGTTGTTGACGATCGTGTTGTTGACGAAGTGGATGTCGTCAATCGGTACCGTCAACGCCACGCTGGCGCCGCCGCCCGCACTGGCCCCGGCCTGGTTGCCCTGGAGCAGATTGGATTCAATCAGGACGTCGCCCGTCCCGGTGGCGGCATTGCCCCCGAGCGCGACCTGGCCGCCGATGTACAGGCCACCACCCGTCGGGTTGGACCCTTGCGCGAAGTTCTGGTTGAAGATGATCTGGTTGTGCGTAATCTGGTTTGCAGTTTGGACGGAACCGCTTTGGGGGGGGCCAAACGAACCCGCGGAACGGCCGAGGTGACTGATGCCGCCGCCGTCGGCCATCGTGAAGTTGCCGCAGACGTAGTTCCTGGCCACGATGTAGCTGTCCGATCCGGTGCCCAGTGTGATGCCGCCGCCACCGCCCATCGAGGTGGCGCCATTCTGTGAAATCCAGTTGTGATGGATGTACACATTGCGGTTGACCGCGTCGGTGTAGGTGTTGCCATCGGCGAGCATGGTGTGGCCGATGCGTACGCCGCCGCCGTAGGTGCCGTAGTTCGACACGACGCGGTTGTTTGCCACCACCAGGTTGCACGCATAGCCGCTGGCCAGGACACCGCCGCCAGCGCTCGACCCGGTGATCGTCAGCCCGTCAATTTGCTGCGGCGAACCGCGATTGACGCAGGTGGTGTCGCCATTGCCGAGGGTTTGCAACTTGCCGACTACCAGCACGCCCGGCGCCTCTTCCGCACCGAACAGCAGCGGCGTGACCGCATTGATGCCGTCCAGCGCCTGCCCCGGCAGCAGGTCGAAGGTGCGGTTGGGTCCGGGTACGGCCACACCGCCGACGATCCGCTTGTCGATCTTCTTGTCCAGCAGCGCGCGCCAGGCGGCGAGGCCGCCAGTGCCGGTCATGGCCGCATTGATGTAGGTCGATCCGGCGCCCCAGCCCTGCAGGCGAACGCGCTTGTCCAGGATCACGGCCTCGTTGTAGGTTCCGGGCGCGATGGTGATCAGGCCACCATTGGCCGTCGCCGTCTTGTCGACCGCATACTGGATGGTCTTGCACGGCAACGCAGCGCCCACGCCGCAGTTCGCGGCGTCGATACCGCCGGCATTGACCCTCGTCGGGGCCGTCCCGCCGACATGCACCGTCAGCCCGACGACCGACTGCTTCTGGTTGTCGCCGCGCGTGACCATCAGCTGGCCGGTGATCGCATTGTCCGGGACCGTGGCGGTAATGAAGCCGTCGCTCCAGCTGACGATGGTCAGCGGCACTGTGCCCAGCGTGACGCTCCGCGCACCGGAGTCAGGACCAAAGCCGTAGTCGCGCTCGACGAACTTCCGGGTTCTTGGATCGGTTGGATTCGCGACAGGGTCAACGGCAGGGTCATATACCGGATTGACCACATCCATCTTGCCCACCGAGACGATGGTCAACTGCCGGTTGCCGCTGGCCGGCACCCAGGGACCGTTGTCCGTGCCGTTGTTGGCGCTGTAGATCGCCGGCGTCTTGTCCTCGCACTCGCAGTCGAGCGGGTTCGTGTCAATGGCCGCGAACGCCGCCACCGGCACCACCGGCGTGTCGAGGTAGGTGGTCTTGCCGGCCAGGTACTGGAACGTGTAGCAGAACTGCGAGTAGCCGCGGTGGAAGTACGGGTCGAGGATCTGCTTGGTCGGATCGTTCGGGTCCGCGATCGGGCCGGGGTGGTTCATGCACGCCACCAGCATGTTCGGCATCACGCCCGACGGGAACGGCGGGTTGACCGTGAAGCTGGAGGGCACGAGGAAGTTGTAGTGGCCGAACTGGTCGGAATAGACGCGCGTGATTTCGCGGCCGGTCCAGTCCTGCACCGAGACCGGCAGGTGTGGCGGTGAGTACTTCTCGCCAAAGTTGGGCGACACGGCGCTGAATTCGGCGGTGGTGTCGTCGAGGATGAAGCCCACGCCATGCGCGGCGACCGGCGCCTCCGTGTACATGAAGAAGTTGGGCGCGGCATTCAGCCCTGGCGTCAGCGGCACGGATTTCATGTCGCACTTGCGCCATTTGTTGTTGGGGTACTGCGGGCTGCCGAAATTCGGGTTGTCTTCACCCGGGAATAGCGTGAGGGACTCCGGCACATCGAGCTCCATGCCGACGCATTCGTGCGGCAATGCGGCGGGCGATGCCTGGAGCACGTCGCCGAAGACCACGTTCTTGTCGCCGTTGCCCTGGTGCAAATAGCCCGGGGGCGCCACAGCTTCGAGGATGTACTTGCCGTCGCCGTTGGCGCCGATGATCATCGGCAATTCGGCCTGGTTGGCCACGCGGCCGAAGGCGAAACCGCCGTCGAACACCGCCGGACGCACCTGGTTGAAGTTGCGCAGGCCGTCGAAGCAGTCGAGCTTCGTCGTGGTGTTGGGAATGACGTACGGACTCTGGTCCGGGCAACCCGTCGGGATCGAATCATCCCAGGAGTCGGTCTTGCCGAGGCCGACTGCAATTTGATCATTCGGGCCGGGGTTTGGAAGCGCCTCAGTGGCAGGCGCACCCCACTTGAACACGTCGCCGTAGCTGAATGGCTTCGAACCAGTCGGTGCGGCTTTGCAGGCTGCGCTGCGGCAGTCGTCCTCGGGGCCCATGCCCGTCGGCGCGCCCGCCGGGCACAGTTCGGCATCGCCCGCGCCGCGCCAGCAGAACGGATAGTTGTCGACATCGGGCGGATCGTAGGTATAGTGGTTAGCGCCGCTGAGGCCGCCGGCGTCGCACTGCCCCGTACCGTCGTTCTTCGGCTTGTCGGGCTTGCCGTCGGCATCGCAATCGAGGTAGACGTTCACCTGCACGCGCGGAATGCCCGGCTCCCAGTTCTCTGCCGCGGCGAAGCGGGGATCGTCCTCGGCACGGGTGATGGCGTAGTAGACGATGCCCGCAATGCCGCCGTTCTCGGTGATCTTGTACGGCGTCTTGCCCCACTCGATGTGGTTGGTCTGGCCGGCGTAGTTCTGCATCGCCTCGAGTAGGATCGCGCCCGATCCGCCGTCAACACTCTCGGTGCGGAAGTACTTCTTGGTGGTGCTATTCGGCTCGCAGTTTTCCTGGCACTGCGGGTTGAGCCGGATCCACGGGTCGGACTTCAGCGCTGGGTCACTGCTGCCGAACTGGCCGAGCGCGGCGTTCCAGAGCTTTGACTTGTTGGCACCAGGATCGATCGCCCCACCGTCATCGACCACGACGGTCGCGCTGGTGGCCTTGAAGCGGGCGTAGTCGATTTCCGCGACCATCCAGTTGAAGAACGGGAACATCTCGGTGAACGCGAACGTGCCGTCGTCCTTGGTGGTCGTCGCCTGGTAGATGCTGCCGTCGCGGAAACGGATGTTGTTGGCAACGCCGGCGCCGAACGGCGGCTTGATGTCACCCGTCGCGAAAGACTGTTGCCGCTCCTCTTCCACCCCGGTCACCGGATGGACGTAAACGTAGGGGCGATCGAAGGGCGCGGCAAAGAACGGCAGGCCGGTGCCGTCGATGTCCTGGAACACGCGGCCCTGGTAGCGCGCGAACCATTGGAACGCGGTGACGTCACCCAGATCGTTCAAGCCGGCGGCGACGTTGATGGTCGTCGCGCCGATGATGATGTCGAGCGGTTCGTCCCAAACCACCAGTTCGTAAGACCCGGTCGGCACGTTCGGAATCGTGAACTTGCTGTCCTTGTCGCACTTGCTCGCGTACAGCGCCTGGCCACCGGGAAGCTGCAGGCCGACCCAGCACTCGCTGATCGGCGCGCCGGGGAAGAGCCCGACCGCAGGCAGGCGGGACGTATGGGTGCCGACGACGCGGCCCGTGATCGTGCTGGTGCCGGTCATCAAGCTCGGCGATGTCAGGACACCGGACTTTGTGAACCCGATGAACACATGGGGGCCGGGCGGGCCGAATTCGGTGGCGAACACCGGTTCGTTGTTCTTGATCCAGGCGTCGACGCCCTTCGTGCCTTCGATGGTCGAGGTCTGGACCCAGCCGGCGCCGACCGGCGGAGCGACGAGGATCGTGTACTTGCCCGGGTACAGGTTCTTGATCGTGACCAGGCCGTCGGCGCCGCTGAGGATGATGCCGCTGCCGCGTTTCAGTACAACGGGAGCGCCGGCATCGACCATGGGACTGCCATCGGGATTGCTTCTGTACGTAGTTCCCAGCGGGTTGCCAAAGCCGTCCTGCGTGACCTGACCGCCCGACTGGCCGTACGTGCCACCCGCCTCCAGCAACTGCACCGTGAATCCCGCCAGCCCGGTTTCTGCCGGCTGGTCGGGGGCGCCGTTGATCGGGTTGTTGTCGTGGAACACGAACACCGAAACCTGCGCCGTCGGCACCGGGTACTGGTTGAGGTAAACCGTCGCCGTCGCGACGCCGCCGCTGAAGACGACCGGCGCGCCGCCCATCTGGAAGCCCTCGGCCGCGACGGAAACGAAATAGCGCTTGCCGGGATCGAGGTTGAGAGTCGCGGGTGACTGCTCATAGAGCCGCAGCACGTCTGGATCCTGGGTCGGCGGGAGTCCCTTCGCGTCGCCCACGCGCCCGGCGGCGACCACGGGCATGTAGCTCGTGTGGAAGCTGAATGCAAGATTGGCGATGGTGGCGGGCTGGCCGGGAACGGATGCCTTGGTCGCGTCCTCCTCCACCGTCCAGCGGTAGCCGGTGATGGGAGCGGCCAGCGGCTTGCCGTCCGGACCGACGCCGACGACGTTGATCGTCAGCGCGGACGCGGAGGTAGTTCCGAGCACGCCGAACACCATCGCCGCCAACAGCGCGACTGACAGCCTGATAAATCCGAACGGCCTGGCGCTGCTCTGGGTCTTCATAGTGACGCTCCCACGATGCTTGGCAAATACACTCAGAGAACAGATCTGCATTAAGCGTGTCCGGACAACGGGGCCGGTACCGGCGTGCCCCATGCCGGCCCGCACAGCGCGGACTGCACACAAGCGCGCCGCCGCACTCCGCGTTCCGTCGAGTTCAAACCTTGATTCATCACATCCCCCGGATCGCCACTGCGCAGCGGCGACGCAACGGGTGCTATCACGGACTTCATCGGCCGCGGCGACAAGTCGCGTAAGCGCTTCTGCCGGCGGGGCCTTTACCCCTAATGTGAAGGTAGGTGTTCCCTACTCTCTGTGCGTCATCTGACAAACCGCAGAGTGATAGAGGCCCCTCTGTGCTGTCGTGATCGGTGCCTGCGTGATTTCGTTGCGGCGCTCTGTTCCTGTCGCCTTGCGCGGGTGCGCATTGCCCTTCACTCCGGGTTCGCAACGTGTCGCCGGCGCGGGGTTGGCCGGCTCACTGATCATCCTTGGGGATCAGGTCGAGACGAACGCCGCGGGCGGCGACAGGCCCCGGCAAGTTTCACGCCTCGGCCTCTGCAGCCACCCGTCCGATCGCGACCCTGAGCGGCCGACCGCTCACCTGATGCGGCCAGTTGAGCTGCAGCAACTCGCCGAGTTGACGTGCACAAGCGTCTTACAAGAAGAAAGCAGGATCGCGGATCGCACTCCCCGCCACGCCGCCCCCTGCACTTCTCTCTGGCGGGGTACGTGGTGACCCGTGCCGCACTTGGCGGTGCGCTTTCCCCCATGGACGCTCAAAAGCGCTGGAAGGGAGGCCATACCCATCTGAAAGTAGGGAATCACCCCAGACCGGCAGTCGCTTACCTATGCTGGTATTCGGAACTCAGCGCCAAACTGATACCGACATTGCGGGAGCGGGGCCGTGCCCCAGGGCGAGTCTTCCTCCAAATGCATGACGGGTCCGCAGTCTGTCGTGGGGACATCTACCTAGACGATACGGATTAGCACAGTGGAACTCGCGGCAGTAACGGTCGCCGCGCGTCCACCGGAGGAAGAAAGGCAGGTCATGCGCGATCACTATCGGCCACGAAGGTCCAGCCGGCGAATCCTGCGCCGCACGACACTTGGTTTCACCCTGCTCGAACTGCTGGTTGTCGTCGTCATCATCGGCCTGCTTGCAGGACTGGTGGCGCCGCGCTACTTCGATCAGGTCGGCAAGACCAACACCAAAGTTGCCAAGGCCCAGATTGATTCACTGGAGAAGGCGCTTGACCAGTACCGGCTCGACGTGGGCAGTTATCCGACCAGCGAACAGGGGCTGCAGGCGCTGAACGCCAAGCCCAACAACGTCGAAAAGTGGCAGGGGCCCTACCTGAAGAAGACGGTGCCGCCCGACCCCTGGGGTCGTCCCTACCGCTACAAGTCGCCTGGGGACCACTCCGAATACGACATCTCTTCGTACGGGGCGGACGGCCAGCCCGGCGGAACGAACGAGAACGCCGACGTCACTTCGTGGAGCGTGCCGGTGGTCGGAGCCACGCAATGACTGCAGCCCCTGCGCCGCTGTTCGACGTTGTCGCGGTCGCCGCCAACGGCGCCGTGCAGTCGCGGCGCGTTTCGGCACAAAGCGAGCAGCAGGCCACACAGCAACTGCAGGTCGCCAACCTGCGCGTGCTGTCGTGCCGGCCGGCCTCGGCGCCACGCTGGGCGCTCGCGGCGCTGCGGCCGCGCCGGCGCGCGCGTCTTGAGGTTGGCCTGTTTGCCGAGGAACTGGCGGCGCTGCTCGACGCCGGTCTCGGCATGGTCGACGCGATACGCACCCTCGCGCTGAAGGAGCGCGACGAATCCGCGCGCCGCGCCGTCGATCGCGTCGCCACCGATCTGACCGAGGGTCTGCCCTTGTCGCAGGCGCTGACGGTTCAGCCGGAAACCTTCCCTGCATTGCTGATTGCCACGGTCGCGGCCAGCGAACAGACCGGCGACCTGGTGTCGGCGCTGCGACGCTACGCCGCGCACCTGGAAACGCTGTACGAGCTGCGCAACAAGGTGCTGGGTGCGGCGATCTATCCGGCGTTGCTGCTGGCGGTCGGCGGACTGGTGGTGCTGTTCCTGCTCGGCGTCGTGGTGCCGCGTTTCGCGCAGCTGCTCGAAGGTGCGCACCGTGATCTGCCCGCGGCTTCCAGTTTCCTGCTCAGTTGGGGCAAGGCGATCTCGGCGCACCCGTGGATCTTCCTCGGCACGCTGGTCGCCGCCGGCACCTTCCTGGTTTCGCAAGTGCTGCGCGCAATGCGCAACGGCTGGCAGATTCCGGGGCTGCAGCGCCTGTGGATCGTCGGGCCGCTGGTGCGCATGTTCCGTCACGCGCAGTTCTTCCGCACTGCCGCCATGCTGGTGCAAGGAGGCCTTCCCGCCTTGCGTGCGTTCTGGATGTGTCGCCCGTTGTTGACGCCGGAGGACCAGCGCGGGCTGGACGCGGCCACCACGGAGATCTCGGAGGGCAAGCGTATCGGCCCGGCGCTGGCCGCCGTGCAGATTGCCGATCCGGTCGCACTGCGCATGCTCGAGGTCGCGCAACGAACCGGTCAGCTGGCGGAGGTGCTGGCACGCATCGCGCAGTTCCAGGAGGCGCAGCTCGCGCGTGCGGTCACGGTGGCGTCGCGCCTGATTGAACCTGCACTGATGATCTTCATCGGGCTGGTGATCGGCGGGATCGTCGTGCTGATGTATCTGCCGATCTTCGATCTCGCCTCGAGCCTGCAGTAAGGATGCCGTGATGAATGCGCCCGCCACTGTTGGTTCCGTGCTGAGCGAGGAGGTCGTGCGCGCGGCGCTGGCGCAGGCGCAGGGCCGCCGTCCGGTCGAAGCACTGAGCGCTCTGCTCGGCTTGCCGAAGGACGACTTCATCACGCAGGCGGCCAGGTACTTCAGCTTCGAACCATTGACGATGGCCGAGTTGCGCGGTTGCGTGCCCGATTTCGCGGTGATCAGCTACGTTGAAGCAACACAGCGGATGTGCGTCGCGGTGACCGACGCCGCACGGCGGCGCCTGCTCGTGCTGGCCGATCCGCTCGATGCGCGCACCCGCGCCTGGGCCACGCACCGTCTGCGCCGGCAAGGCGGCAGTGATCTTGTCTGGGCGCTGGCAGACAACGACAATCTGCGCGCCTTTCTCACCCTGGCGGAAAAGTCGATGCGCGCGATGGACGCGGTCGGTCTTGCGCCGGTCGCCGCCGGTGCGCACGACTCGCTCGCGCTGTCGGTGTCGATTACCGATATCAGCGCCTCCGACAGTCCGATCGTCCGGCTGGTGGACTCGACCATTCACGATGCGCTGAAGTCCGAAGCGAGCGACATCCATCTGGAAACGCAACGCAGCGGACTGGTCATCAAGTACCGCATCGATGGCGTGCTCGAAGTCGTCAAGCGCGTTGAAGGACTCGAGGTGGCACATCAGGTGCTGTCGCGCGTCAAGGTGATCGCGGAACTCGACATCGCCGAGCGCCGCATCCCCCAGGACGGCCGCTTCAAGGTCGCGGTCGACAACCGCGAGATCGATCTGCGCGTATCGATCATGCCGAACCTCTTCGGCGAGGATGCGGTGCTGCGCATCCTCGACCGCCAGCATCTGTCGGGCCAGACACGCCAGATCAAGCTGGAAACCCTCGGCTTCGAGCCGGGCGTGCTCGACTTCGTGCGCAACCTTTCAGCGTTGCCCTATGGCCTGCTGCTGGTGACCGGCCCCACCGGCAGTGGCAAGACGACCACGCTGTACGCGGCATTGGCGGAAATCCACACCGGCCTGGACAAGATCATCACGATCGAAGACCCGGTCGAGTACCAGGTCGCCGACGTGCTGCAGATCCCGGTCAACGAGAAGAAGGGACTGACGTTCGCGCGCGGGCTGCGTTCGATCCTGCGGCACGATCCCGACAAGATCATGGTCGGCGAGATCCGCGACCCGGAGACCGCGCAGATCGCGGTGCAGGCGGCGCTGACCGGACACCAGGTGTTCACGACCGTGCACGCCAACAATGTATTCGACGTCATCGGCCGCTTCGTCAACATGGGTGTCGACACCTACAGCTTCGTCTCGGCACTCAACGGCATCCTGGCCCAACGCCTGGTGCGCGTGACCTGCACGCACTGTGCCAAGCTCTACAGCCCCCAGACCTCGGAGCTGGCGCGCTCGAAGATCACAGTGCCCAAGGGGACGAAACCGGGGTTCATGCGCGGACTTGGCTGCGCGCACTGCCGCGGCACCGGCTACAAGGGCCGCAAGGCGATTGCCGAAACGCTCGAACTGACCGACACGTTGCGCGACCTGCTGGCCGAACGCGCCCCGCTGTCGCGCATCAAGGCAGCAGCTCACGAAGTCGGTTTTCAGTCGCTGCGCGACGCTGCGGTCGCCGCGGCCATCGCCGGCGTCACCACGCTCGAAGAGATCAATCGTGTTACGCCCGTTGCATAGCCGGCTGCGCGCCAGTCTCGGCGACGACAGCGCCAGCGTGTGGCTGCTGCGCTGGCAGGCCAATGGACGGCAGTCGGTGGTTCATACCGGCGTGGTGAAAGCCGAACCGGCGCCGACTGACATCGGCGAGGTCGTCAATGCGCTGGACCAGGCGCTGCACGAGGCGAGCCAGAACGGCCACGATCTGGCCGGTCTGCGCTGCGACGTCGTCATCGCCGACGCCTGGATGTTGTACGACGTCATCGAGGCCGACCTCGACGACATCCCACGCCGCGCCGTCGACGATCTGGTCAGCGCCGCGCTGGCCGACACTGCGGGCGTCAAGCCGGGCGAACTGATCTCGCGCTGGCAGCGGCAGGGTGCCGCCCGCAGTCTGGCTTGTGCACTGCCGGCCGGCGTGTTGCAGGCGCTGCAGGTCATGCTGCAGCAACACAAGGTACGGTTGGGATCGGTCAACGGCGAGCTGGTGCGGATATTCAACGCCAACCGGCACGGCCTGTCGCCGCAACGCTCGGTGCTCGCCGTGGCGCGCCCCGCCGGGACGCAGCTTGGCTTGATTGTCGATGGCGGCTTTGCCGCGCTTCGATTCGAGCCCGGAATCAGGGACTCGACGCCATTGCTCGAGCGCAGCCACGCGCTGATGCGCTGCGCCGGCTTTGGGCCGGATCCTGTCACGCGGTACTACGCGGACGAGACACTGCCGCTCGACCCTGCGACACCGTGGCTGGGCCGCACACCGCGGCAACCCTGGCTGCAGCGACTCACGTCAAGTAACGACATGACGCGGCTCGACCTGGACCTGTCGCCGACGCGCTCGCGCGTGCGGCCGGCGAGTTGGCTGCTGCTCGTTGCGGGTGCTCTGGCGGCCGCGTTCGCAGCCCTGCAATTCCAGGCCGCCAATGCGGAACGCGGGCGTGAGGCGCGCGAGCTGCGGACGCTCGAGGCTTCGATGAGCGAGCCGGCAGCCGGCAGCGCCACTGCCGCCACGGTTCAGGATGCGCGCGCCGCGCGCGCAACCGCCGCCGCGATGCGCGAACTGCAGGTGCCATGGGCGACGCTGCTCGCCGCGCTCGAATCGGTCGCCGGGCGCAACGTCGCGCTGCTGTCGATCGAGCCCTCGGCGCAGCGGCAGGAAGTGCGCATCACCGCGGAAGCCAAGAACAGCGCAGCCATGCTCGACTTTCTCGAGGCGCTGCGCGCGCAGTCGCTGCGCGAAGTGGCGTTGACGTCACACCAGATTCAGGCGCAAGCGCCTGGTGCGCCGCTCCGGTTCCAGGCGCGCGCTCAGTGGGTTGCGCCATGAACGCCCGCCTGACCTGGGAGAGACGCGGCCGGCGCTGGACGCGCCAGTTGCATGAGCGGTTCGGCACTTTCGGGTTGATCGGCGTCGGTCTTCTGCTGATCGCGCTCGGACTGGCAATCTACGCGCCGCAGTTGGCGCGTGAGGCGGAGGACCTGCGCGGGCAGGCCGACCGTACGCGCGGACGTCTCGACGATGTGCGCCGGGACATTGCGCAACGGCCGGGTTCGGCGCAGCGCACGGCGCAACTGCGCGAGTCGTTTCCGACAGTCGACCACGCCACTGCTGATCTGCGAGTGATCTTCAACACGGCCCAGAAGAACCGCATCGAACTTGCCAAGGGCGAGTACGCGCTGGATCACTTCGCCGACACAAGCCAGCTGCGGCGCTTCGAGGTAACCCTACCGGTACGGGAGCGCTACGTCACGATCAAGAGCTTTGTCGCTGAGGTGCTGAACGCGGTACCGCACGCGAGCCTTGCCGAACTGCGCCTCGAGCGCAATGCCGCCAATGTCGACCAGCTCGACGCGCGGGTGCACTTCACCCTGTTCTACCGCGGGCAATAGCATGGCAACGCAGCTCAAGCTCGCTCACTTGCTCGTGCTCGCGACAGCGGGCGGCGCAGCGTTCTACGGGTCGAGCCAGCTCGCCACATCGGATGCGGCTGACGACGTCGCGCAACCTGTCGTGCGCGCGGAATCCGTGCGAGCCGAATCCAAGCCGGTCGAATCCACGCCGCCCGAATCCTCGCGGGCGGAGTCGGCGCCGGGCGAATCTATAGCGGCCGAGTCCGCGCGGGACGAACCCAAGCTGGGCGAATCCGTGCCCACCGAATCCTTGCGAGCGGAATCGGCGCCCGGCGAATCCGTGCAGACCGACTCGGTACCGACCGATTCCGTGCCAGGTGACCCGGTGCGATTCACAGTCGCGGACGCATCGGCTCCGGGTGCGGCAGCGGCAGCGGCGCCAGTGTCGAGCGCGCCGATGCGTGCCCCGATCGAAGTGAATCAGACCGCCAACGCGTTTCCTAGCGTCGTTTGGACACCTCCACCTCCGCCGCCGGCGCCGCCGCCTCCTCCACCGCCACCGCCACCGCCGCCGAGCGCGCCGAGCCTGCCATTCAAGTTCGTCGGGATGATTGAACAGAAAACGGATCAACCGACCGCGTTCCTCGCCAAGGGCGATGCCTTGCACATCGTCAAGGTCGGTGACGTCGTCGACAGCGTGTATCGAGTTGAATCGCTTTCACCAACACAGATCGTCGTCACGTATCTGCCGCTGAACCAGCGACAGTCCCTCAGTGTCGATGGAGCCCCAAAATGACTCTGAATATGCGGGCCCCGCTTCGAAGCCTGACGGTTGCCGCTGCGCTGATTGGATTGGTCGCTTGTGCGGGTCAGCAACTGAGCGCCGACGGCATGAAACTGATCCAAAATGGCCAGACAGAACAGGGACTCGCAATGCTGGCCCGCGCGAGCGAACTGGAGCCGACCAATTCGCAACTCCGCGTGGATTACCTGAAGTATCAGCTGATGGCCGTTCGCGAGTGGTTGCGTCGTGGCGATGAAGCGCGCGCAGCCGGCCAGCCTGCGGTCGCGCGTGAGATGTACCTGGCGACGCTACGAATCGATCCGAGCAATTATCGCGCCCGCCGCGGCCTGGAAGCACTCGAGGCGGATGAGCGTCACCGCGCGCTCGTCGTCGAAGCCAACAAACTGATGAACAGCGGCGATCTGGCCGGCGCGCGCGCCAAGCTGCGGCAGGTTCTGCTGGAGAACCCGCAGCAGCCGGAGGCGCAGCGGCTACTTGCGCAGGTCAACGAGCGGATAGAACGCGCCGAAGAAACGGCGCGACTGAAATCGGCGGCGACTTCGGTACTGAAGAAACCGGTCACGCTGCAGTTTCGGGACGCGAACGTCCGAATGGTGTTCGAGGCGCTATCGCGCACGACCGGGTTGAACGTCATTTTCGACCGTGACGTGCGCGCCGATCTGAAGACGACGATCTTCGTGACGAATGCGTCGGTCGGCGACACCGTCGACCTGATCCTGTTGCAGAACCAGCTCGAGAAGAAGGTGCTGAACGCCAACACGATGCTGATCTACCCGGCCACAGCCGCCAAGCAGAAGGAATTCCAGGACCTGAAGGTGCGCACCTTCCAGATCTCCAACGGCGACGCCAAGCACCTGCAGAGCGTGCTGAAGACCGTGCTGAAGATCAAGGACATTGCACTTGATGAACGTACCAATACGCTGGTGATCCGCGACACGGCCGACGCCGTCGCGGTTGCGGAGAAGGTCGTCGCGGCCCACGACTTCCCTGATGCCGAAGTGATGCTCGAAGTCGAGGTGCTCGAAGTCGCCCGCGATCGCCTGCTCAACCTCGGAATCAAGTGGCCGGACAACGTCACTATCGCGACGCCGCCGGCGGCCAATACGATCGGCGCGATGGCCGACCTGACGACAAGGGATCTGCTGATCACACCGCTGTCGGTCGGGTTCAACTTCAAACTGGAAGACACCGACGCCAATCTGCTTGCCAGCCCGCGCATCCGGACACGCAACAAGGAGAAGGCGCGCATCATGATCGGCGACAAGGTGCCGGTGATTACGAATACCACGACGCCGCTGGCCACCGGAGCCTCGGTCGTTACCGGATCGGTGCAATACCTCGATGTGGGCATCAAGCTCGAAGTTGAGCCACAGATCTACGCCGAGGGCGACGTTGGCATCAAGCTCTTT
>Ga0079037_100000281_pt1 | contig 21748 bp, 13 predicted proteins | sample Mud3Dept4metaG_FD_71479 | JGI IMG/M metagenome (GOLD analysis project Ga0079037, IMG submission 71479) | Freshwater wetland microbial communities from Ohio, USA, analyzing the effect of biotic and abiotic controls - Mud 3 Core 4 Depth 4 metaG | ecosystem: Environmental > Aquatic > Freshwater >... | reverse complement strand
GGAATCCGCCCCGTCCTGGGCCCGTCCAGGCCGCCTGATCGCTCCTCCAGAGCAAAAACCTGCTGTCCAGGCACTTAGATCTCGCCCCCTGGGGCTTGACAGCCGGGGGCCCGGCGGGTAGCCTGTTAGCACTCGCCGCCGATGAGTGCCAACGGGCTCCGGCCCGGCGGCGGCGGCTCCCAGGGACCTGGAAGCAAAGCCCAAACGACGAAGGAGGAGGTCGAAACCATGAACATCCGTCCGCTGCACGACCGCGTGGTGGTCCGGCGCATCGAGCAGAAGGAGACGGTGCGGGGCGGCATCATCATCCCCGACACCGCCAAGGAGAAGCCGCAGGAGGCCGAAGTCGTCGCCGTCGGCCCCGGCAAGGTCAACGAGGACGGCAAGCGCGCCCCGATGGACGTCAAGAAGGGCGATCGCGTGCTGATCGGCAAGTACTCCGGCTCCGAGATCAAGATCGACGAAGAAGAGCTGGTCATCGTGCGCGAGGACGAGATCCTCGCGGTCCTCGAGAAGAACAAGAAGTAACCGCTCCACGACTGCCACGGAGGAAAGCTGCCGATGCCTGCCAAGTACATCACCTACTCCGAGGAGGCGCGTGGCGCCATCCTGCGGGGCGTCAACAAGCTGGCCGACGCCGTCAAGGTCACCCTCGGCCCCAAGGGCCGCAACGTCGTGATCGAGAAGAAGTTCGGCTCGCCGACCATCACCAAGGACGGCGTGACCGTCGCCAAGGAGATCGAGCTCGCCGACTCGCTCGAGAACATGGGCGCCCAGATGGTGCGCGAGGTCGCGTCCAAGACCTCGGACGTCGCCGGCGACGGCACCACCACCGCCACCGTGCTCGCCCAGGCGATCTACCGGGAGGGCGCCAAGAACGTCACCGCCGGCGCCAACCCGATGGAGCTCAAGCGCGGCATCGACCTCGCCGTCAAGGCCGTGGTCGAGCACATCGACAAGATGGCCAAGCCGGTCGAGGGCAAGGAGATCGCCCACGTCGGCACGATCTCCGCGAACAACGACCCCGAGATCGGCAAGATCATCGCCGAGGCGATGGAGAAGGTCGGTAAGGACGGCGTGATCACGGTCGAGGAGGCCAAGGGCCTCGAGACCACGCTCGAGGTCGTCGAGGGCATGCAGTTCGACCGCGGCTACCTCTCGCCCTACTTCGTCACCGACGCCGAGCGCATGGAGGTGACCCTCGAGGGCGCCAAGATCCTGCTCTACGAGAAGAAGATCTCGTCGATGAAGGACCTGCTCCCGATCCTCGAGCAGGTCGCCCGCCAGGGCAAGCCGATGCTGATCGTCGCCGAGGACGTCGAGGGCGAGGCGCTCGCCACGCTGGTGGTCAACAAGCTGCGCGGCACGCTCCAGGTCTCGGCGGTCAAGGCCCCGGGCTTCGGCGACCGCAGGAAGGCGATGCTCGAGGACATCGGCATCCTGACCGGCGGCAAGCTGATCTCCGAGGACCTCGGCATCAAGCTCGAGAACGTCAAGTGGGAGGACCTGGGTGAGGCGAAGAAGATCGTCATCACCAAGGACGACACCACGATCGTGACCGACACCGACGACAAGAAGCGCCGCGAGGCGATCGCCGGCCGCGTCAAGCAGATCCGGGCGCAGATCGAGGAGACGACCTCGGACTACGACCGCGAGAAGCTGCAGGAGCGCCTGGCCAAGCTGGTCGGCGGCGTGGCGGTGATCAAGGTCGGCGCCGCCACCGAGACCGAGATGAAGGAGCGCAAGGCCCGGGTCGAGGACGCCATGCACGCGACCAAGGCCGCGGTGGAGGAGGGCATCGTCGCCGGCGGCGGCATCGCGCTGCTGCGTGCGGTCGAGGCGGTGGACAAGATCAAGAGCGAGGGCGACGTGGCGGTCGGCGTCAAGATCGTCCGGCGCGCGCTCGAGGAGCCCACCCGCCAGATCGCCGCCAACGCCGGCGAGGAGGGCTCGGTGGTGGTCCGCCAGGCGCTGCTCGAGAAGGGCAACGTCGGCTTCAACGCCGCGACCGGCGCCTACGAGGACCTGGTCAAGGCCGGCGTCATCGACCCGGCCAAGGTCGCCAAGACGGCGCTGATCAACGCCTCCTCGATCGCCGGCCTCATGCTGACGACCGAGGCGATGGTCGCCGAGATCAAGGAGAAGGAGAAGGCCCCCGCGATGCCCGGCGGCGGCGGCATGGGCGGCATGTACTGAGGCACCCACGGGGCGCTCCCGAGCGCCTCGCGTTTCGATACCGGGCCGGCGGGGCAACCCGCCGGCCCTTCTTCTTGATCCCCGCCTCTCGCCGTTGCCGGGCCTGCCCTTGGGTATGCTCGCCCCCATGTCGACGGAGAGTCGCGGCCTCGCAGCGGGGCACCCGTCCGCAGCGTCGGCCCGGCTCTCGCGGCTGGCGCTGGTCCTGGTGCTCGCGTGGGCGCAGGCGGGCGTGCTCCCCGCCGCCTCCACGCTCTCCGACGTCGGGCTGGCGCAGCTCGGGCGCGAGAACTGGACCCGCGACGTCGGGCTCGCCGGCGACTGGGTGCGCGACATCGTTCGCGGGACCGACGGATTCCTCTGGGTGGCGACCTCCGGCGGGCTGTCGCGATTCGACGGCCGCAGCTTCGTCAACTTCACCGCCGCGAGCGCTCCCGAGCTGCCGGGGAACTCGATCGCGGCCCTGGCGGCCGGCCCCGGCGGGCGGCTCTGGGTCGGTCTCGAGCACGGCGGCGTGCGCGTCGTCGAGCGCGGGCGGCTCCGCCGCGAGCCCGGCCTCGACCTGCTGCCGGTCTCCCCGGTGCGCACGCTGCTCGAGACGCCCGACGGCGCTCTCTGGATCGGCACCGAGGCGGGCCTCTGGCGATGGGACCGCAACCGCCTCGAGGGCATCGCGCCGTTCGCCGCGGCGTCGCACGCGAGCCTGCGCCGCCTGCTCGCGACGCCCGGCGGCGAGCTCTGGGCTCGCACCGTCGACCGGGGACTCTGGCGGATCCGCGGCGGCGAGGCGCGGGCCGAGCTCGACGCCCCCGGCTGCGTCGGGGTCGATCTCGCCCTGGGGGAGGGCGGCCGCCTCGTCACCTCCTGCGTCGGCGGCATCTGGGAGCGGGTGCCCGGGGCCGCGGGCTGGACCCGGCTCGAGCCGGATACGGCCATGAGCAGTCTGCATCTCGCCCGGGACGGCGCCCTCTGGTTCGGGTCCCCGCGGGGGCTCGCGCGCCGCACTTCGCGCGGGACCGAGCTGCTGGCGACGGAAGTGGGCCTGGGGGACCACCGCGTGCGGGCCTACCTCGAGGAGGGCGGCGATCTCTGGATCGGGACCTTCTCGACCGGCCTCTGGCGCCTCCGGCGTGGCGCGGTGGCCGCGATCGGCGCGCCGGAGGGCTTGCCGGCGCTCGGCACGACCGCCGTTCTCGGCCGCGCCGACGGCACCATCTGGGTGGGGACGTTCGAATCCGGCGCGTACCTGTGGAGCCGGGAGCACCGGATCCTGCTCCACGCGACGGCGGCGCGCGGCCTGCCGAGCGACAAGGTCTGGGCGATCGCCGAGGATCCGGCGCGGCCGGGCCGGGTCTGGTTCGGCACCGCCAGGGGCCTGGCCGAGCTCGAGGGCGGCAGGTATCGCCGGCTCGAGCTGGCGCCGGGGCGGGAGGAAGAGGAGATCAGTCTCCTGCTGCCGGACCCGTCGTCGCCCGGCACGCTCTGGGCCTGCGCCTCCGGTGGCGGCATCCACGAGCTGCGAGCGGGGCGCTTTCACGCCTACCACGACGCGGGAAACGGGCTCGCCGCGGGCCGCGTGCGGGCGCTCGGCCGCGAGCGCGCGGGCACCCTCCTCGCCGGCGGCGACCGGGGCCTCTTCCGCTACGACGGGCGGCGCTGGACGAGCGTCCCGTTCGGTGGCGAGACGCCGCGGGTCGTGCGCGCCTGGGCCGAGGGCGAAGACGGTGCGCTCTGGGTGGCGAGCGAGTCGTCGGGGCTGCTGCGCATCCAGGGCGGCCGGATCGCGCGGCTCAACGAGCGCGACGGGCTCCCCTTCGCCGGCATCTACAGCCTGGCCTTCGACCGCGCCGGCGGGCTCTGGCTGTCCGGGGACGACGGCCTGGTCCGGCTGCGCGTGGAGGACGTCGAGCGCTGGACACGCGGCGAGCTCGGCTCGGTCGCCTTCGACTCGCTCACCGCGCGCGACGGCCTGCGCGTGCGGGAGTGCAACGGATGGGGGCGTCCTGCCGTCTCGACGCTCGCCGACGGCACGCTGATCTACCCCACGATCACGGGCATCGCGCTGCTCGACGCCACCGCGCTCGAGACCCCCGAGCTGTCGCCCCTCGAGATCTACGTCGACCGCGCCTGGACGGGAGACCGCGAGCTCGATCCCGGGAGGTCGCTCGAGCTGGCGGCCGGGGATCGCCACCTGGGACTCCGCTTCGGGGCGCTGGAGTTCCTGCGGCCGGAGTCGGTCGCCTTTCGCTACCGGCTCGAGGGCGCCCACGCGGACTGGCTCGCGGCCGGACGGCGTACCGAGGCGGTCTACTCCCACCTGAAGCCGGGGCGCTACCGGTTCGAGGTCCAGGCCCGGCTGCCCGGGCAGGACTGGGTGGGAATGGCCCAGCCGATCCTGGTGGCGGTCGCGCCGAGGCTCGTCGAGAGGCCCGGCTTCCGGATCGCGGCCGTGGCCCTGCTGCTCGCCGGCGCGCTTGTGGCCAACCGGTGGCGGACTCGGGTCGAGCGCGCCCACGCGCAGGCGATCGCGCACGAGCGGGCGTTCTTCCGTGAAGTCATCGACACCAGTCCCAACCCGATCTTCGTCAAGAGCCGCGACTCGACCTACACGCTCGCCAATCGTGCGGCCGCAGCGACCTTCGGGCTCGCCCCGGCCGAGCTGGTCGGGCGCGCGGACGCCGAGGTGGCCGCGAGGCTCCAGGGCGCGGAGCCCGTCCTCGCCCTCGATCGGGAGGTGCTCGCGAGCGGCGAGGAGCGGGGCCTGCCCGAGACGAGGATCGTCGATGCCGCCGGCGTCGCGCGCTGGTTCCGCGTGGTCGAGCGCCCCTTGCGCGACGAAGCCGGCGCGGTCCGGCAGGTGATCGGCACGGCGGTGGACGTCACCGACTTCAAGGTCTCCGAGGAGCGGCTTCGCGCCCGGGAGAGGGAGCTCCACGCGAGCCAGGAGGAGCTGCGCCGGCTCGCCAGCCAGCTGATCCGGGCGCGGGAAGAGGAGCGGCGGCGCCTGGGCCGCGAGATCCACGACGACCTGACGCAGCGGCTGGCCGGCCTCAACCTGCTCGCGGTGAGCCTGGCGCGCTCCGCCCGCAAGGTGGGCCCGGACGCTGTCGAGGCGAAGCTCGGCGAGATCGGCGCCGAGCTCGCGCGGCTGGCTTCCGACGCCCAGGCCCTGGCGCGCGAGCTGCACCCGTCGCTGCTCGAGAACCTCGGCCTGGAGGAGGCTCTCCGCTCGGAGTGCGAGACCTTCGCGCAGCGCACCGGGCTCGAGATCGGCTTCGAGAGCCGGGACGTGCCCGAGCTGCTGCCGCGCGAGGTGAGCCTGGTTCTCTACCGGATCGCGCAGGAAGCGCTGCGCAACGCCGTCACGCACTCGGGCGCGGCGCGGGTGAGGGTGGACCTCGAGGGCGGCGACGGGGATCTCCTGCTGACCGTCGAGGACGAGGGTCGCGGCTTCGCCTCGACCGAGCCCGCCAGCAGCGGCGGCATCGGACTCATCAGCATGGCCGAGCGTTCCCGGCTGGTGGGCGCGGAGTTCTCGGTCGAGAGCCGGCCCGGCAGCGGAACGCGAGTCGCGGTCCGCGTGCGACGGGTGCCGATCGAGCGCGGCCTCGCCTGATCGAGAGGCCGACGGCGTTTCCCCGGGAGCGCTCCGGGTGTCGCGCCGCTGCGGTCGCGCCGTTCGCGATCGGAGGATCCCGAGGCGAGCCCGGGAGTGCGAAGCTACTCGCGGTCGAGGTTGATGCGCACCGCCTCGACCGTGTTGCTCACGACCTCGAGGTCGAAGTCGGGCGCGCCGGATTTCTTCTTGACCAGGACGTCCTCGCCGTCGTCGACCTCGACATGGAACTGCTTGGCGTCGAGCTTCTGCCGGAAGGTGTCGCGGATGGTGCGGGCGACGTTGTTCTCGCTCGTGCCGTCGTCGATCGGCACCGCCACGTCGAACGCCTCGCCGCCCTTGGGCGCGAAGCGGAAGACGATCTCGCCGTCCGACTTCGCGCCTTCGCTGCACTGGATCCGCCACTTGTTGGAGGCGGCGAAGGCGGGCAGCGCGGCGAGGAGCAGGAGGGCGGCGGCGAAGGTGGGGAGGCAGCGGCGGGCGGGGCTCATGGTCGGTCTCCGGGCCGATGATCGCACGCCGCGCTCGATTCGTGTCCGCGCCAGAGGGTCGGCCCCGCAGGGTCGTGGGGCTCCGGATCGGAAGTAGACTCCGCCGGGGGCCGGGGATGATAAGCGCACGTCCGGTGTCGAGTCCGTGGAGTCGTGTGGGTCTCCTGATCGTGGTGTCGGCGGCCGGGGCCCTGCCGGTGCCGCCGGCTCGGGCCGCGGCCGTCGAGTCGCCGGGACCGCTCCGGGCGGACCGGTACCTCACCGCGCAGCAGCTCTCCGGGCCCGACTGGAAGGTCGAGCCCCGGGCCACCACCGACGGCTTCGGAGTCACCTATACGGTTGCCAGCCGCTTCGGGACCTGGACGGCCCTGGGCCGCACCCAGCTGGCACTTCGGATCCGCGAGATCCAGGCGCTCGCGCAGCTCGAGGAGGTCTCGAAGAGCGACGTCTTCGTCGAGGCGGTCAAGACCTCGGCGACGGCGCCGTTGCGCCTGGTCCAGGACGTGGTGGACAAGCCGAAGGAGACGCTCAAGGGCATCCCCTCGGGCGTCGGCCGCTGGGTGAAGAAGACGACCTTCCAGGTCAAGGAGGGCTACCACGACGCCAGGCAGGTGGCGGCCAAGGACGAAGAGGAGGCGGAAGAGAAGGCGAGCGTGTCCGAGAAGGGCAAGGAGGAAGGCAAGAAGTACGCCCTGAACTACCTCAAGATCTCGAGCGCCGAGCGGAACTGGTACGCCAAGCTGGGCGTCGATCCCTACACGGACAACGAGCTGCTGCGCGAGGCGGTGTCCAGCGTGGCGCGAGTCGAGGGCCTGACCAGCTTCGGTATGAAGTTCGTCGGCCTGCCGGGGATCCCGGGCGCGCGCGAGATGCGCAAGACGATGGAGATCGTCTGGCAGACGGACCCCTGGGAGCTGCGCCTGGCCAACCGCAAGAAGCTGCTCGCTGCGGGGCTCTCCGAGCAGACCGCGCGCGCCTTCGAGGACAACACCGCGCTGAGCCTCAGCCTGCAGACCGTCATCGTCGAGTCGCTCGATCAGATGGCGGGAGTCGGCGGCCGGGAACACCTGATCGCGCGCGCGATCGACGTCGAGAGCTACGACGAGGCCCGCACGCTGGCCTCCGCGGTCGCGCTGATGCTGCGTTTCCACCGGCAGGAGAGCCCGTTGCGCGAGTTCCTGGCCGGAGCGCGGCTGCCGGTCGCCCGCACCGCGCGGGGCGAGCTGGTCGCCGTGGTCCTGGCCGACGCCCTGTTCTGGACCGCCGGGGTCGCCGAGGCCGCGCCGGAGCTCGCCGCGCTCTACGCCGGCGATCCGGCGAAGGTGCGCCGGCTGTGGGTGGTCGGCGAGGCGTCGCCCGGCTTCGAGAGCGGCGCGCGCGAGCTCGGCTGGGAGGTGCGCGACCGCTGGCAGGTGTCGGCCCCGGAGGACGCGGTCCAGGCCGCGCCGGCCGCGGGCCGATGACCGGCCGGAGGCGCGCGGGGAGGGGAACCGGCAGGGCGCTCCGGCTGCTCGCCGCTGCCGCGCTGCTGGCCGGGCCGCTCGCCGCCCAGCCGGCGCCGCGGCCGAAGATCGGCGTCGCCTTCTCGGGCGGCGGCGCCAAGGGCTGCGCGCACATCGGCGTCCTGCGCGTGCTCGAGCAGATGCGCATTCCGGTCGACTACGCGGCGGGCGCCAGCATGGGCGCGATCGTGGGCGGGCTCTATGCCGCCGGACTCGACCCCGACCAGCTGACCGAGGCGATCCTCACTGTCGACTGGGCGGACGCCCTGACCGACGCACCCAGCCGCAAGGACCTGGTCTTCCGCCGCAAGAACGACGACCTGCGCTACATCCCCGACCTCGAGCTCGGCATCGGCCGCGGCGGGATCAGGTTCCCGACCGGTCTGCGCTCGGGCCAGAAGCTCAACTACCTGCTGCGCACCTTCACCCTGCCGGTGCGCACCGTGCGCGACTTCGACCGCCTGCCGATTCCGTTCCGGGCGGTGGCGACGGACATCGCGACCGGCGAGACGGTCGTGCTCGGCCACGGCGACCTCGGCCGGGCGCTGCGCGCCAGCATGGCGATCCCCACCGTCTTCTCGGCGGTCGAGATGGAGGGCCGGCTGCTGGTCGACGGCGGCGTCTCCAACAACGTTCCGGTGGACGTCGTGCGCGCGATGGGCGCCGACGTGGTGATCGCCATCGACATCGGCTCGCCGTTGCTGGGAGAGGAGAAGGTGGGGCGGTCGTACCTCTCGATTCTCAGCCAGACCCTGGGCATGATCACGCGCGCCAACATGACGCCGCGGCTGGCGTCGGCCGACCTGGTGATCACGCCCGACGTGGCGAGCTTCGGGACGCTCGAGTTCAGCGCCGGCCCCGAGATCATCGCCAGGGGCGAGGCGGAGGCGCGCAGGCTGGCCGACGAGCTCGCGCCCTACGCGCTCTCCGAAGAGGAGTACGGCGCGTGGCGAGCCGCGCGGCGCCGCGAGCCGGATCCGATTCCCCGCGTCACCTCCGTCCGCATCGAAGGCAACCGGAGGGTCGACGCCCGCATCCTCGCGGCCCAGGTCCGGCTCGAGCCCGGCGCGCCGTTCTCGCCGGAGCGCGCGCGTGACGACCTGGCGCGCATCTTCGGGCTCGGCGACTTCGAGACCGTGGACGTCGAGCTCGAGCCCGAGGGCGACGGCGCCGCCGTGGTCTACCGCGTGCGCGAGAAGTCCTGGGGCCCGACCTACCTGCGGGGCGGACTCGGCTTCGAGGCGACCGGGGAGGGCGACAACAGCCTCGCCCTCGCCGGTTCCGTCAATCGCACCCGCATCAACCCGCTCGGAGCGGAGTGGAAGACCGAGCTCGAGCTCGGCTCGGGCGCGATCGCCAGCACTCGCTTCTATCAGCCGTTGAGCTTCACGCGCGGCTGGTTCGTCGAGCCTTTCTTCTCCTACCGGCGGCGCAACGTCCCGGTCTTCGACGGGGGCGAACGGGTGGCCGAGCTCGACGTCCGGGCCGAAGACATCCGCGCCGACCTCGGCTACGAGTTCGGCCGCTACGGCGAAGTGCGGCTGGGGCTCCGGCGTTCCTGGATCACTCCGCGCCTCGATTCCGGTGTGCTGCCCGAGGACACCCAGGTCGCCCTCGGCGAGACCTACGATCTGGCCGGGCTCTCGCTGCTCGGCGCCGTCGACCGCCTCGACAGCGCGACCCTGCCCAAGCAGGGCTTCCTGGTGCTGCTCTCCGCCCTCCAGAGCCTCGAGGACCTGGGCGCGGAGGCCGACTACACCCGGCTCGAGCTCAAGGCCAGTCGTTACTGGACCCGCGGGCGTCACACCCTGTTCGGCAACCTGAACGGCGGCTCCAGCCCCGGCGGCGAGCTGCCGATCTACGATCAGTTCGTGCTCGGCGGGTTCTTCTCGCTCGCCACGTTCGAGCCGGGCGAGCTGCGCGGCGACAACTACGGTCTCGCGCGCGCCGGCTACTACTATCGCCTGACCAGGATCCTGCACGCGGGCGGTTACGTCGAGGCGGCGAGGGTCGCCCCGGTGCCGGAGGAGCTGCTCGAAAACCCCATCCTCACGGCCACCGCGCTGCTGGCGGCGGACACCGCTCTCGGTCCCTTCTACCTCGGGGCGAGCACCGCCGAAGGGGGGCGGCAGGGATTCTTCCTCGTCTGGGGCCGGCAGTTCTGAGGGCGCCTGGCGGCGCGGGGAGCGCCGCCTCCGCAGCGGTCGCCGCCGCCCGCGGGCGATCCGTGTAGGCTGCGACCAGCGCTCTCCGGGCCGCGCCCCGCGGTCCCGGCGGCCCGGCTTCGCGCGCGGACCGTCAGCGAGCGACTCGAGGAGAGCCACGATGCCGGCACAGTCCTCGCCCCGACCGCTCCGCGACCGGCTGCTGCTCGCGCAGGCGACGGCCATCGTGCTGCTCGGCGGCGGCGTGCTGACCGTCTCGCTCTGGGGCGCGCGCCGCGCCGTCCAGTCGGTGTCGGGAGCGCTCGTCGATCGCACCGCGATCGAGGTCGTCGGGCACCTCGAGCGGCTCTACGAGCCCGCCGCGCAGGGGCTCTCCGCGCTGGGCGCGCTGGCCGCCGAAGGGCGGTTGCGTCCGGAAGGCTCCGAGGCGGAGCTGCGGCGGCTGGCGTTGCCCTGGCTCGAGGCGCGCGCCGGGGTGGGCGCCTTCGGAGTCTTCGGCGACGACGGCCGCGGCCTCGCGCTGCGGCGCGCGGCGGACGGCTGGCAGGCCGTGGTGGTCCGGCCCGAGGCGGCGCCGATCGAGGCGGGGCCCGGCGCGGCGAGCGGGCTCGATCCGCGGCGGGAGCCCTGGTGGCCCGGCGCGCCCGCGGCGGGGGACGCCGAGTCGCTGCATTGGGCCGCCCGCGCGGGCGGCGGCCTGGCCGGGCGCAGCGGTTTCGCGGTGGCGCGGCGAGTCGTCACCGGCGCCGGCGAGGGGCGCATCGTCGTCGTCGAGCTGCTGCTCGACTCGCTGCTCGCGCACCTGGCGGCGCTCGAGACGACCCCCGGCACGGTGGTCGGCGTCCTCGACGCCGAGCGCCGGCTGGTCGCCTGGTCCGGGCGCGTCGGCGGCGAGGGCGGGGCGCGCAGCGAGGACCTTTTCCTCCGGACTCCACGCGAGCTCGGCGTGACGCTGTTCGACGACGGCCGCAGCGCGCTCGAGGCGGCGAGTCCCGAGGCGGCGAAGGAGCCCCTGCGATTCTCGAGCGGCGGCGAGGCCTGGTGGGGCCGGATCCGCCCGTTCGCGTTGCCGGGCGGCGGCGAGCAGTCGGTAGCGGTGCTGGTCCCGGCGCGCGACCTGCTCGACGACCGGACGCGGCTGCTGTGGACGGTGCTCGGCCTGACCGCGGTGGCGCTCGTCGTCGCGCTGGCGAGCTCGGTCGCGCTCGCCCGCCGCGTCGCGGCTCCGATCGAAACCCTCGTGGCGCGCAGCGAGCGGATCGCCGCCGGCGAGCTCGAGCCCGAGCCGCCGGTCGAGAGCGAGATCGCCGAGGTCGAGCGGCTGGCGCGGGCGCAGGAGTCGATGCGCGCCGGGCTGAAGACCCTGCTCAAGCTCGAGCGCGACCTGCAGATCGCCCGCCAGATCCAGCAGTCGACCTGGCCCCGGGAGCTGCCGCAGCTTCCCGGCCTCGAGCTGGCGGCGAGCGCCCATCCGGCCGACGAGACCGGCGGCGACGGCTACGACGTCGTGGCGGTCCCCGGCGAGCCCGCGGGGCGCAGCTTCCTCTTCCTCGCCGACGCGACCGGCCACGGCATCGGGCCGGCGCTCTCGGTGACCCAGCTGCGCTCGATGCTGCGCATGGCGGTCCGCTCCGGCCACGACCTCGGCGAGCTGGTCGAGCCGGTCAACCAGCAGCTCCACGCCGACCTGCCGCGCAACCGCTTCATCACCGCCTGGTTCGGCCGGCTCGACGCCGACGGCGGCGGCCTCGATTCGCTGTCCGCCGGCCAGGCGCCGCTCGTCCACTACCACGCCGCGGAGGACCGCCTCGAGGTGCTCAAGGCGGATCTGCCGCCGCTCGGGCTCTTCCCGATGCTGCCGCCGGCGCGGCCGCGCCGGATCGAGCTCGCCCCCGGCGACCTCTGGGTCGTCCTCTCGGACGGCTTCTACGAGGCGGCCGACCCGGAGGGCGAGGAACTGGGCGTCGAGCGGATCGGTGAGGTACTCCGGCGCTGCCGCGCGCGCCCGGCCGGCGAGATCCTGGCCGAGCTGCGCGCCGAGCTCGAGCGCTTCACCCGCGGCGCTCCCGCCGCCGACGACCAGACCGCGCTCCTGCTCAAGCGGACGGGCTGACCGGGCCGCGCTCGCGCGCCGCGGTCGCGCGACCGGAGGGACCCAGGCGAGATGCGACGGCGCGGGCCATCCCGGTCCGCCCTTGGGGGTCTCGCGCGGCGCCCGCGCGCGCCTCAGGCGTGCTCTCTCGACCGCAGCTCGAGCGCGACCAGGCGCGAGATGAGGATCGCCAGGTAGAGCTGCCCGGTGAGCGCCTCGCCCACGGCGAGCGAGCGCGCGACGTCGCTGACCGGCGTGATGTCGCCGTAGCCCATCGTGGTGAGCGTGACCAGGCTGTAGTAGACCCACTGCGAGCTGCCGGCTCCGCCGGCGACCGCGCCCGAGAAGGCGGCCGGGTCGTGCAGCGAGGCCCACTCGTAGGCGTTCGCCCAGGTCAGCCCGAGCAGCAGGTAGGCGGCGATCCCGCCCTGGAGCCGGTCGCGGGTGACCAGGCCGGGGCGCAGCACCTTCGAGAGCACCACGAGCGTCAGCAGCAACAGCGCGGCGAGCTCGGTCACCGCGCGCCAGCTCGCCAGCTCGCCGCCGGGAACGAGCCGCGACCCCCACCGGGTCGGGACGGCGATGGCGCTGAACAACAGGACCAGGCGGAACACCCAGCGCCGCTCGCCCCAGACCGCGAAGACGCCCGCGAGCAGCAGCAGGGAGGCGACGAGGTCGGCCACCGGGCCGCGGTGGACGCGGTCCGGCAGCAGCGGCGGCAGCACCAGCTCGCCGACGATCAGCAGCAGGAGCAGGATCGAGAGACTGCGATCGGTCTCCCAGAAGCGGGCGGTGGCCGTCCACACCCGCCGGATCACGGCCGCCCCACCGTCGCGCGACGCTGCGGCCGGCTCAAGGCACGGCCTCCGCCGCCGGGGCCGCCGCCGGAGCCGGCGCTTCCGCCAGCCAGGCGCCGAGCAGCGTGCGCGCCACGGCGAGCACGACCGGACCGATGAAGAGCCCGACCAGGCCGAACGACATCAACCCGCCGAGCACGCCGGCGAAGACCAGCAGCAGCGGCAGGTCGGCGCCCATGCGGATCAGCCAGGGCCGGAGGAAGTTGTCCATGGTGCCGACCACCAGCGACCAGACGAGCAGGAAGAACGCCCAGCCGGTCGCCTCCTGGGCGAAGAGCCAGAAGACCGCGGGCAGGAGCACCGGCAGCGGGCCGAGCTGGGCGATGGCGAAGATGAAGATGACGACGGTGAGCAGCGACGCGAACGGGATGCCGGCGAGCGCCAACCCGATGCCGGCGAGCGCCGACTGGACGAGCGCGGTCACCACGACCCCGAGCGCCACGCTGCGCACCGCCTGGCCGGCCAGGATGACGACCTGCTCGCCCTGCTCGCCGCCGAGGCGGCGCGCGAAGCGCACGATCCCGGCGGCCCAACGCTCGCCCGAGCTCCACAGCACGGCGGCGACGACGACGGTGAGCAGGAACTGCGCCAGGAGCTTGCCGAGCCCGCCGACCTGGCCGGCGAACCAGGCGGCCACGTTGCCCAGGAAGGGCGTGAGCCGCTGGGTCAGCTCGCCGACCGGGGAGTCGGCGACCGCGTTCCAGGCCGCCGCGGCGCGCTCGCCGACCAGCGGCGCGCGGGCGAGCCAGGCGGGAGCCTGCGGCAGGCCGTCCGCGAGCAGCTCCCTGACCTTGGCACCGATCGTGTCGGCGTTGGTGACCAGCGCGCCGACGGCGAGGAACAGCGGCAGCACGAAGAGCAGCAGGAGGCCGACCGAGAGCGCCGTGACCACCAGCTTCCGGCGGCCGCCCAGCCAGCGCACCAGCCGCTCGCGGAGCGGCCAGGTGGCGATCACGATCATCGCCCCCCAGATCAGCGCGGCCAGGAAGGGCCGCAGCACCCAGAACACGCCGGCGATCAGCAGCGCGAGAAACAGGACGGCGAGGACGGTGCGCGGCAGGTCGTTCGCGGAGGCTCTCATCGAAAGCTCCTGGAATGGGCGTGGCCGGATCACCGGGCCGGAGGCGCGGGGCTCTCCCAGCCGCCGCCCAGCGCCTTGAGCAGGCGGACCAGCGAGTTGAAGGTCGCCTCGCGCGCGCTCGACTCGGCGAGCTCGGAGCTGAACTGCGAGCGCTCGAGGTCGAGCACCTCGAGGTAGCTGGTGACGCCGCCGTCCCAGCGGGCGCGCGACAGGCGGACCGCCGCGCCGGCCGACGCGGCCTGGCGCTCGCGCGCAGCCTGCTCGAGGCGCGCGGTGCGCAGGTCGACGAGCGCATCCTCGACCTCCCGGAAGGCGACGAGCGCCGCCTGCTGCCAGGCGAGCGCCGCCTGCTCGGCGCCGGCGCGCGCGGCCTCGACCCGGCGCCTGTTCTTGCCGAACTCGAAGAGCGGGCCGACCAGGTTGGCGGCCAGGTTCGAGAAGGAGGCGTCGCCCGAATTGAGGTCCGAGAGCGCGCGGCTCTCCACGCCGACCGCCCCGGTGAGCGAGAGCGAAGGCCAGCGCAGCGCCTCGGCGACGCCGATCCTGGCGGTCGCGGCGTGCAGCAGCTCCTCGGCCGCCACCACGTCGGGCCGGCGCTCGAGCAGCTCCGAGGGAATCCCGGCCGGGACGTCGGGCGGAAGCGCCCGTTCGGCGAGCGGCGCGCCACGCGGCACCGGACCCGGGATCTCGGCGAGCAGCACCCGCAGGGCGTGCTCGGCCCGGGCGCGCGACCGCTCGAGCGACGGCACCGCGGCCTCGGCGGTCGCCTCCTCGATCTCGGCCTGGCGCAGCTCGAGCTCCGAGGCGACGCCGCCCTGGAATCGGGAGCGGATCAGCGCCGTCGAGGCCCGCCGGCCCGCGAGGGTGCGCTCGGCGATCGCCACCTGATCGTCGAGAGCGTGCAGGGTGAAGTAGGTCGCGGCGACGTCGGCGGCGAGCGCGAGGGCGAGAGCGCGCCGCCCGGCCTCGGTCGCCAGCAACTCGGCGCGCGCCGCCTCGGTCGAGCGGCGCAGCCGGCCGAAGAGGTCGATCTCCCAGGCGACGTCGAGCGCGGCCGAGTAGTCCTCGACCGTGCCGGCGGACGGCTGGACGAGCTCGCTCGGCTCGGCGCGGATCGCCCCGGCCGAGTAGCCGAACGAGGGCAGCGACGAAGCGCGGGCGATGCCGAGCTGGGCACGCGCCTCCTCGATCCGCCACCAGGCGGCCGCCAGGTCGAGGTTGCGCTCGAACGCGGTGGCGATGAGCTGGTCGAGCACCGGGTCGTCGAACAGCGCGAAGCCGGTCGCGGCGTCGGCCGCGACACCGGACGGCACCGGCTCGATCCAGGACTCCGGCTTCTCGATCGGACGTCGGGAGTAGCTCGGGCCGAGCAGGCAGCCGCTCGCCGGAGCGAGCGCGACGAGCAACAGGACGGCGCGCAGCGGACGCATGTCAGTGCTCTCCTTCGGCGGACGCCGCCGCGCGCGCGCCGGCGCCCGCCGGTGCCGGCCGCGGCCTGCCCCCGGCCAGCCGCTCGACGGTGACGAACAGAGCCGGGACCAGCAGGACGCCCAGAACGGTCGCGACCAGCATGCCGGAGAAGACCGCCATGCCCATCACCTTGCGCGCCTCGGCTCCGGCGCCCGAGGCGGTCACCAGGGGCACGACACCGAGGATGAAGGCGAAGGCGGTCATCAGGATCGGCCGGAAGCGCAGCTTCGCCGCCTCGAGCGCCGCCTCGACCGCGCTCCTGCCCGCGCGCGTGCCGGCGCGTGCGAACTCGACGATCAGGATGGCGTTCTTGGCCGCGAGGCCGATCAGCATGACCAGGCCGATCTGTGCGAAGACGTTGTTCTCGTAGGAGGGCGAGAGCAGGCGCATCGTCCAGAGGCCGAGGAAGGCGCCGAACGCCGCGAAGGGCGTGCCCAGCAGCACGCTGAGGGGCAGCGACCAGCTCTCGTACTGCGCGGCGAGGATGAGGAAGACGCACAGCAGCGCGAACAGGAAGACCACCGCGGCCGATCCCTCGGCCGCCTTCTCCTGGTAGGACATCGCGTTCCAGGCGTAGCCGAAGCCGTCGGGCAGCGACTCGGCGGCGACCTCTTCGAGCGCGGCCAGCGCCTCGGCCGAGCTCGCCCCCGGAGCCGGGATGCCGGTCACCTCGGCGGCGCGATAGAGGTTGAACCGGTTGGTGAAGGCCGGTCCCGAGGTGGGTTCGATCCTCACCAGCGTCGACATCGGCACCATGTCGCCGTTGCGGTTGCGCACGAAGAAGGTGCCGATGTCCTCGGGCCGGTCGCGATAGGCCGCTTCGGCCTGGACATAGACCTTGTAGACGCGGCCGAAGCGGTTGAAGTCGTTGACGTAGGCGCCGCCCAGGCTGGCGGCGAGCGTCGAGTTGACGTCGCCGATCGCCACGCCCTGCTTGAGCGCCTTGTCGCGGTCGGTGTCGGCGAAGAGCTGCGGAACGCGGGCGCTGAACACCGAGGACGCATTGCCGATCTCCGGCCGCTGGCGCGCCGCGGCGACGAACTCCTGCGTCACGCGCTCGAGCTCCTGCGGCGTCGAGCCGACCCGGTCCTGGATCATCATGCTGAAGCCGGCTCCGGTGCCCAGGCCGGGGATCGCCGGCGGGCCGAAGGCGTAGACGATCGCCTCCGGGATCTCGCGGGCGAAGCGCGCGTTGAGGGCGCGCAGGAGCCGCGGCGCGACCAGGGACGGATCGGCGCGCGCGCTCCACTCGTCGAACGTCAGGAAGACGGTCGCGTTGTACGGCGACGCCGAGCCCGAAAGCATGCTGTAGCCGAGCACCAGCGTCCCGTGCGCGACCCCATCGGTCTCGGCGAGGATCGCTTCGACCTTGCGCGCGACCCGGTCGGTGAGCTCGAACGAGGAGGCGTCGGGGAGCTGGATCGCGATCAGGCCGTAGCCCTGGTCCTCCTCGGGCACGAAGCCGGTCGGCAGGCGGCCTCCGAGCAGGCCGGTCAGCGCGACCAGCGCGGCCACCAGACCGAGACTGAGCACGAGCTTGCGCGCCAGGTGGCCGGCCAGGCCGAGGTAGCCGGTGGTGAGGCGGCCGAACAGGCGGTTGAAGGCGCGGTAGAAGCCGGCGAGCCGGCCGCCCCCGCTGCCGGGCCTGAGCAGCTTGGCCGCGAGCGCCGGGCTCAGGGTGAGCGCGTTGAGCGCCGAGAGCAGGACCGAGAGGGCGATGGTGATCGCGAACTGCTGGTAGAGCCGCCCGGTCAGGCCCGGGATGAAGGCGACCGGCACGAACACCGCGGTCAGGATCAGCGCGATCGCGACCACCGGTCCCGAGACCTCCTCCATGGCCTTGACCGTCGCCTCGCGCGGCGACAGGCCGTGCTCGAGATGGTGCATCACGGCCTCGACCACCACGATCGCGTCGTCGACCACGATGCCGATGGCGAGCACGAGGCCGAGCAGCGAGAGGACGTTGATCGAAAAACCGAGGGCGGGAAAGACGGCGAGGGCGCCGATCAGCGAGACCGGCACGGTGAGCAGCGGGATGAGCGTCGCGCGCCAGTTCTGGAGGAAGACGAAGACCACCAGGATGACCAGCAGGAGGGCCTCGAAGAGGGTGTGGACGATCTCCTCGATCCCCGCCTCGATGGCCAGCGTGGTGTCCATCGAGACCGCGTACTCGACGTCCTCCGGGAAGCTCGTGGCGAGATCGTCCATCGTCCGGCGGATCGCCCGCGCCACTTCCAGCGCGTTCGAGCCCGGGCTCTGGTAGATCGAGAGCACCGCGGCGGGCTGGCCGTCGAGCCGCCCCAGCATGTTGTAGTTCTGGGCGCCGAGCTCGAGCCGCGCGACGTCGCCCAGCAGCACCCGCGAACCGTCCGGGTTCGAGCGCACGACGATCGCCGCGAACTCCTCGGGCGCCGACAGCCGGCCGAGCGTGGTCACGGTGTAGGTGCGCTGGGTTCCCTGCGGCGCCGGCTGGGCGCCGATCTGCCCTCCCGGGGCGATCACGCTCTGCTGCTGGACGGCCTGCACCAGGTCGGGGATGGTCAGGCCGAGCTGGGCGAGCCGGTCGGGACGGACCCAGATCCGCATCGCGTAGTCGCTGCCGCCGAAGGCGGAGACCTGCCCGACGCCGCGGATGCGCGCGATGGCGTCGGTGACGTTGATACTGACGAAATTGGACAGGAAGTCGTTGTCGTAGGTGCCGCGCGGAGAGCGCAGCGTGACCAGCAGGAGCGGGAAGTCGAGCGCCTTCTTGACCGTGACGCCGAGCCGCTTGACGTCCTCGGGCAGGCTGGCGGTCGCCTGCGAAACGCGGTTCTGGACCAGCACGTTCGACATGTCGAGATCGGAGCCGACCTCGAACAGGACGCGCAGGTCCATCGTGCCGGCGCCCGAGTTGTTCGACTTGACGTACAGCATGTTCTCGACGCCGTTGATCTGCTGCTCGAGCGGAGTGGCGACCGAGCGCTCGACGTCGAGCGCGGAGGCGCCGACGTAGGTGGCGGAGACCACGACCTGGGGCGGGGTCACCTCCGGGTACTGGGCGATCGGCAGGTCCTGAAGCGCGACGCCGCCCAGCAGGACGATCAGGATCGAGAGGACGATCGCGAAGACCGGCCGATCGATGAAGAACCTGGCCATGGCCCTAGCTCCCGGCCGGCGTCGCCACGGCGACCCGCATGCCCGAGCGGATCTTCTGGACACCCTCGACGACCACGCGATCGCCGGCCGCGAGCCCCTCCTCGATCAGCCACTGGGCGCCGACCCGTGGACCGACCGAGACCTGGCGCAGGGCGACCGTGTCGCCGGTCTCGAGTACGAAGACGTGGTAGCGCCCCTGCAGCTCCTGCACCGCGCGCTGCGGCACGAGCAACGCGCCGGCGCGGGTTTCGACCACGCCGCGAATGCGCGCGAAGAGTCCGGGCCGCAGGCGCCGGTCGGCGTTCGGGAAGGCGGCCTCGACCGCGAGGGCGCCCGTCGCCGGATCGACGCCGCGGTCGACCTTGAGGACGCGGCCGCGCTGCGGGTGGACCGAACCGTCGGCGAGCACCAGCTCGAGCAGCGGGGTCCTGCCGTCCGGCTCCAGGGTCGGAGTGCCGAAGCGCCGGGTGAGCTCGAGGTACTCGGCCTCGCTGACGAAGAAGCGGGCGTGGATCGGATCGAGATCGGAGAGGGTCACCAGGTTGGAGCTGGTGGCGATCGGCGAGACGTAGTCGCCGACGCGCACGTTCGAGATGCCGGCCAGGCCGGAGATCGGCGCCACGACCCGCGTGTAGGACAGCTGCAGCTTCGCGACATTGAGCATCGCCTCGGCGCCGGCGACCTGCTCGGCCGCGGCATCGCGCTCGGCGACCGCGGCGTCGAGGTCGCGGCGCGATACCGCGTTCATCTCGGCGAGCGGCCGGATGCGGGCGAGGTCGGCCTCGGCCTGGACGAGGCGTGTGCGGGCGACCGCGACGTCGGACCCGGCCGAAGCCGTCTTCTCCTGCTGTTCGGCCGGGTCGATGGTGAACAGCAGGTCGCCCTTCTCGACCAGCAGTCCCTCTCCGAAGTGGATGCCGAGCACGATGCCGGCGACCCGCGCGCGCACCGCGACGTCGGCCGAGCCGAGCGTCTGGCCCACCCATTCGCGCTCGAGCGGGACGTCGCGAACTTCGACGGGCGCGACCACGACAGCCGGCGGGGGCGGCGGCGGGGGAGCCGGACGGGCGCAGGCGACGGCCAGCAGCGGCGCCAGCCAGGACAGTGGGGTCGGGCGAAAGGGCGCAGGCGTCATCGAGCCTCCAGGTCGGTCTTCCGAATCGCGGACCGGCGCCGCGCTCGGGTTGCGCTGTCGAGCGCTCCGGGCGGACTCTACGCCCGATCGGTTCGCTGCCTGCGGGCACGAGCGGCCACGGCAGAAGGCTCCCGTGCGCCGGTTCGCGACTCGGCCCGCGCTCAGCGGCCCACCAGCGCACGGCGGGCGGCGGCGAGCTCGGAGCGCTGCTCGGGGCCGAGCTCCGGGTATTCGAGGTCGAGCGAGTCGAGCGCGTCGATCACCGCCGCCGCGATCACCATCCGCGTGAACCACTTGTTGTCCGCCGGCACGACGAACCAGGGCGCGGCCTCGGTCGCGGTGTGGCGGATCGTCTCTTCGTAAGCCTCCATGTAGCGATCCCAGGACTCGCGCTCGGCGAGGTCCTGCAGCGAGAACTTCCAGTTCTTGTCGGGGTCGTCGATGCGCTCGAGGAAGCGGCGCCGTTGCTCGTCCTTCGAGACGTGCAGGAAGAACTTCCGGATCATCACGCCGTTGCGGCCGAGGTAGCGCTCGACGGCGCGGATGTCCTCGAAGCGCTGGCTCCAGATCTTCTTGGTGACCAGCCCCGGCGGCAGCTTCTGCCGGGCGAGCAGCTCCGGGTGCACGCGCACGATCAGCGTCTCCTCGTAGTAGCTGCGGTTGAAGATGCCGATGCGGCCGCGCTCCGGCAGGCACTTCAGGCAGCGCCAGAGGAAGTCGTGGTCGAGCTCCTCGCTGCTCGGCGCCTTGAACGAGAAGACCTGGCAGCCCTGCGGGTTGACGCCCGACATGACGTGCCGGATCGCGCCGTCCTTGCCTGCCGCGTCCATGGCCTGGAAGATCAGCAGCACGGCCCAGCGGTCCTGGGCGTAGAGCTTGTGCTGCAGCGCGGCGAGCGCCTCGATGCCGGCGGCCAGCGCCGCCTTGGCGCGCGGCTTGCCCTCGGAGCCCAGGCCGAGCGTCTCGCCCGGGTCGACGTCGGCGAGCCGGAACTTCCGGCCGTGCGTGACGCGGAACGGCGCGGCGAGCTTGCGGGCCCGTTCGATCGTCTGCTTCGCCTTCATCGCGAGCTCACTCCCGGGCGGCTAGAAGCGGAACGCCGAGCCGAGCTGGATCTGGCCGGCCTTGCCGCTCTGGCCGTCGCGGTTGATGCGCCGCCCCCAGAGGTACTCGGCGACGATGTCCAGGCGCGGAATCGGCGAGTAGGAGAGGTTGAGCGAAAAGCGCTGGGTGCGTTCCAGGGCGTCGCCGGGCTGGGCGTCGAGGGTGTCGACCCAGACGAACCCGGTGGTCAACGTCGAGCGCAGCCGCTCGTTCCACCAGTGCTCCAGGCCGATGTAGCTCGACCCGACCGGCAGCGCCACGAGCTCGCCGGCCTCCTCGTCGAAGAAGGCGTCCTGGCCACCGTCCGTGGACAGATCTGTGATGTAGCGGCCGATGCCCTTGCCCGCGTTCCAGGCGAAGCGGATGCGGCCCCGCTCGGGCGCCCAGGGCGCCGGCAGGACGCCGCTCAGATTGATGCCGTAGCCGGCCGTGGAGAGCGTGTCGATCGGCTCGCCGGTCGGGCTCTCGACTTCGCCGCGCAGCTGGCGAAAGAGCAACGATGTCTGGATGTGGCTGCCTTCGCGGAGCAGGCCGAAGCCGAAGAGGGGCGCTTCCTTCGGGTCCCAGCGCAGCCGCAGGATCAGGTCGGGAGCCTGGTTGACGCCTTCGGCGCCGGTGAGGTCGGGGTTCGCCTCCTCGGCGGCGACCGCGAAGCTCAACCGCTCGCCGATCGGGCGGGTCCAGCGGACCTGCGGCTGGCGGACCATCGAGATGGCGTTGAGGCCCTCGAAGTCGATGCCGTCGGGCTCCGCCTCCGGATCGGAGAAGGTCGACCAGGACTGGCCCACGAGCCAGCGGTCCCACTGCCCGAAGGCGTGCCGCAGCCGGAGTTGATTGCTCGATCCGGCAAAGTCCGCCTCGATGTAGGCCCGCATGTAGCCGACCCCGGTCGGTGTCCGCA
>Ga0079037_100000280_pt1 | contig 21763 bp, 21 predicted proteins | sample Mud3Dept4metaG_FD_71479 | JGI IMG/M metagenome (GOLD analysis project Ga0079037, IMG submission 71479) | Freshwater wetland microbial communities from Ohio, USA, analyzing the effect of biotic and abiotic controls - Mud 3 Core 4 Depth 4 metaG | ecosystem: Environmental > Aquatic > Freshwater >... | reverse complement strand
GGCCTGGCTGCCGGCGCTCGCCCTGCTGGTCATGGTGCCTGCAGCGGACGCGGGTACGCCGATCAACGAGCGCGCCGCGGCGGACCCCACCGGCAAGGTGGAGGTCTCGAACACCGCGGGTTCCGTGGTCGTGACAACCTGGCCGCGGAACGAGGTCGAGGTGACAGGCTCGCTCGGCACCGGCGCGGAGGGCCTCGAGTTCTCCAGCGTGGACAAGCTGACGCGGGTCAAGGTCAACCTGCCGGAGCGTTCGTCCCGCGTCGAGGGCACCAGCCTGATCATCAAGTTGCCGGCGGGCAGCAGCCTTGCGGTCAACACCGTCAGTGCGGACGTCAGCGCGAAAGGCGTGCGCGGGCAGCAGCGGCTGCAGTCGGTGAGCGGCGACATTCACACCGAGGCGGCCGCCGAGGACGTCGAGTGCAAGACCGTGAGTGGCCATGTCACGGTGGCCGGCACAGGGCAGCGCGGCCTGCTGACGGTGACCACGGTAAGCGGGGACGCGACCGTGACGAGCGTCGCCGGGGAGGTCAACGGCAACACGGTCAGCGGTAACTTCACGATCACCATGGGCGACACGAGCCGTTCCCGGCTGCGATCCACCAGCGGCGACCTCGGCCTCAAGGGTCACGTCGCCCAGGATGCGCGCCTCGACTTCGAGAGCATCAGCGGCGACGTGCGGCTCGACCTGCAGGGCCCCGTTGGCGCCGAGTTCGAGATGTCCAGCTTCAACGGCCAGATCCGCAACTGCTTCGGCCCAAAGGCGACGCGCACGAGCGAATATGCACCGGGCAGCGAGCTGCGCTTCCGCGAGGGCCAAGGCACCGCGCGCGTGCGCATCAAGACCCTCAACGGAGACATCAGCGTCTGCAACAAGTGAGCGGGGCAGGCTCGCGGTCCACGCGAATTCGTGGAGAATAGTGCCCGGCGGACAGGGCGGGGACCCGATGGCTTTCTTCGCGGAATTGAAGCGCCGGCGCGTCGGCAAGGTGGCGATCACCTACGGCGCGATTGCATGGGCGGTGACCGAGGCATCCTCGGTCGTGCTGCCTGCGCTGCGCCTGCCCGACTGGACGGTGACTTTCGTCGTCGTCTTCCTGCTGGTCGGCTTTCCGGTGGCGATGGTGCTCGCCTGGATCTTCGACGTGGGTCCGCAGGGCATCGAGCGCACGGAGCCGCTGACCGGAGAGCCGCCAGCGACCCACATGCGGCTCAGGGTCGCCTATGCAGCCGTCGTCCTGCTGCTGATGGCGGGGCTGGGCTACCTGCTGTACGAGCGCGGCTTCGGCCGTGCGCACGCGGGCCAGTCGCACAGCTCCATCGCCGTGCTGCCCTTCAGCAACCTGAGCGGCGATCCGGCGCGCGACTATTTCAGCGATGGCATGAGCGAGGAACTGCTGAATCTGCTCGCCCGCATCCCTGGCCTGCAGGTGGCATCGCGCACCTCCTCGTTCGCCTACAAGGGACGCAACGTCGACATCCGCGAGGTCGGCCGCGAACTCGGCGTCGAGACCGTGCTCGAGGGCAGCGTGCGCCAGGCCGGCGACCAGGTGCGCATCACGGCGCAGTTGATCGACGCCGAGACCGGCTTCCATCTCTGGTCCGAGACCTACGAGCGGCGCCTCGAGGACATCTTCCAGGTGCAGGACGAGATCGCCGCGGCGATCGTGGACAAGCTGCGCATCGAACTCGCGCCGCAGGAACAGAAATTCGCGGTGCGCGACAAGGCGCCGACGCAGAACGTGGAGGCGTACCAGCTTTACCTGCAGGGGCGCGCGGCCTGGAAGCGGCGGGGCGAGGACAACCTCAAGCAGGCCATCGATCTCTACCAGCGCGCGCTCGGACTCGATCCGGGCTTCGCCCGGGCCCACGCCGCGCTGGCCTCGGCCTACGTGGTACTGCCGGGCTATACGCGCGAGGAAGGGGACGAGGCGCGGCTGCTGCCAATGGCCGAGACTGCGGCACGCCAGGCGCTGTCGATCGACTCCAAGATCGGTGAGGCCCACGCGGTGCTCGCGCAGATGAACGCCCAGCGCGGCGACCTGCTCGACGCCGAGTCCGGTTTCTTTTTTGCGATTTCCCTCGAGCCGAACGAGCCGACCCCGCATCACTGGTATTCGCTGCTGCTGAGCCGGGTCGGACGGCTCGATCTGGCACTCGAGCAGGCGCAGCGGGCGCAGGAACTCGATCCGACGTCGGCCGTCATCGCCTTCAACCTCGCGAACATGTACTTGCTGAAGGGCCAGGACGAGCAGGCGCTGCGGTACGCGACGCTGGCGAAGGACCTCGGCATAAGCAAGGGCACGCATGGCCTCGAGGCGGCGGTCGCAATGCGCCGCGGCCGGTGGGACGACGCGCGCCGGCTGATCGTGCTGCAGGAGGATCTGCCGCCGGAGATCCGCCCGCAGGCAACGGGCTTCATCGACGCGCTGGCCGACCCGACGCTGCGCCCGCGAGTAGTCGCTGGCATGCGCGCCGTCGATCCGCAGGTCGCCCGGCAGATCGACCTCGTGCAACCGTACCTGCAGCTGGGGCAGATCGACCTCGTCTACCAGATCCTGTTCGACGCCCTCGATCACGATCCGCGTTCGTGGCTCACCAAGTGGGACCTCACGGGCGCGTGGTCGCCGGAGGGCGTGACCTTCCGCCGCGACGCCCGGTTCGGCGAGCTGGTGCAGCGCCTGGGACTGATCGATTACTGGAAGCAGTACGGCTTCCCCGACGGCTGCCGCGCCGGCGATGACACGCCGATCGTCTGCTCATGAGCGGCGCGTGAGGTACCTCCGTGCTGCTGTCCTGACCGCGCTCGCCGCATGCTCGACACCCGCGCCAGCGCTCGAAGTCAAAGCCATCGACGCCAGGGTCACCGACCACCGCTATCACGTGCAGTTCGAAGCCGTGCTCGCCGCGCCTGTCGAACACGTCACGCGCGTGCTGACGGACTACGCAGGTTACGCGTCGCTGGACCCGCGCATCCGCGAGAGCCGGGTGATCGGGACGACCGACACCGGGCAGGCCGTCCTGCGCACGCGTATCCGCGCCTGCGCCGGACTGTTCTGCCGGACGGTGCTGCGTACCGAGCAGGTGGCTCACGCGGACGGCCGCCTGGTCGCCGAGATCATGCCGGGCTCGAGCGACGTGAGGCAAGGCATCGCCCGCACGCAGTGGCGCGGCGAGGGACAGCAGACGCGCGTCTGGTACCAGGCGGACTTCGAACCCGGGTTCTGGGTGCCCGACATCGTGGCGCGGCACTACGCGGCGACCAGCCTGCGCGAGTCCGTGGTGCAGCTGTTCGAAAACGTCGAGGCGGGCGCTCGTGAACAGTGACGCGCCTGAAGACTTGCGGGCGCAGCAATTCGCGCCCGAGTTGCTCGGCTGGTTTGAAACCGGCGGTCGCAAGGACCTGCCGTGGCAGCACGCACCCACGCCCTACCGGGTCTGGGTGTCCGAGATCATGCTGCAGCAGACGCAGGTGGCCACCGTCATCCCGTATTACGAAGCCTTCCTGCGCCGGTTCCCCGACGTGCGCGCACTAGCCGCCGCACCTCTCGACGAGGTGCTGCACCTTTGGTCGGGACTCGGCTACTACGCCCGGGCCCGCAACCTGCAGCGCGCGGCGCAGGCGATCGTCGCCCGGCACGGCGGCGAGTTTCCGGCCGGCATCGAGCAAGTGGTGGAACTGCCGGGCGTCGGTCGCTCGACGGCAGGTGCGATCCTCGCGCTGTCGCGCAACGAGCGCCATGCCATTCTCGACGGCAACGTGAGGCGGGTCATGACGCGCTATTTCGGCGTCGAAGGCTTCCCGGGCGAGCCGGCCGTCGAGCGACGCCTGTGGGCGCTGTCGGAGGCGTGCACGCCGCGGCAGCGCGTCGCCGAGTACACCCAGGCCGTGATGGACCTCGGCGCCACGGTCTGCACGCGTTCGCGACCGACGTGCCTGCTGTGCCCCGTCAACGCCAACTGTCTTGCGCGGGCGCACAGCCTGCAGCACCGGCTGCCGACGCCGCGACCGCGGGCCGTGCGGCCGGCGCGCGAAGCGTGGCTGATCGTGGCGATGCGCGGCGGACACAAGGTGTTGCTCGAACGGCGGCCGCCGAGCGGAATCTGGGGTGGCATGTGGGGCCTGCCCGAATGTCCGACGCGGGCGCACGCCGACCAATGGTGCCGCGAGCATCTGTCCGGGGCGGGCGCGCCGCGCGTGAGTACGCCGTTGCGGCACGCGTTCAGTCACTTCGATTACCAGATGCGCCCGCTGGTCGTGCACTGCCTCGGCAAGGCCGAGTCGCTGCGCGACGACGATCGCTTCCTGTGGTACGACACGCAGCGGCCGGCGAAGGTCGGGCTGCCCAAGCCGATCGCGACGCTGGTCGCGCGAGTCACGTCGGATACGGAGTCAGGCTGACATGCAGGGTCACCCGGTACGATTCGCGCCACTCGCACGACGATGCATCGCGACGGGCGCAATCCTGATGGCGGTCGGCGTGATGCTGGGCGCGTTCGGTGCGCACGTGCTGCAGGCACAACTCACGCCGAAGCAGTTCGCGAGCTTCCAGGCAGGCACGCACTACCACGTGCTGCACGCGCTCGGCCTGCTGAGCGTCGGCATCGTGGCCCGGGTGACCAGCGAGAGTCCGTGCCTGCGCTGGTCTGCGCGGCTGATGCTGGCGGGCATCTTCTTCTTCAGCGGTTCGATCTATCTCATGACCGCCGGCGCGCCGCGCTGGCTCGGCATGGTGGCACCCGTCGGCGGAGTGTCGTTCCTGATTGCCTGGGCGCTGCTGGCCTGGCACGCGCTGTCCTTTCCCGCTGACGGCGCTTAACCCTCCGGCGCGACGTAACCTGCGGGCTTCTGCGCGCCCCCGGCGAACAGGAACTTCTCCATCTCCTCGACCAGGAACTGGCGCGCCTTGGGGTCGATGGGCGTGAGGCGATATTCGTTCATCAGCATCGTCTGGTGGCGCAGCCACTGCTGCCACGCTTCCTTGGAGATGTTCGCGTAGATGCGCTGGCCGAGTTCACCCGGATAGGGAACGCGCTCGAGCCCCTCGGCCTCGCGCTGCAGGTAGGTGCAGAAGATCGTGCGAGGCATGCTGCGCTCCACTCAGGCGAGCGCGCGGTGGGATACCACCACGCCGTCCTCGTCCACGTAGACGTAGTCGCCGGGGCGGAAAGTGGCGCCGGCAAAGCGCACGGGCACGTCGCGCTCGCCTTCGCCGCGCTTGTCGCTGCGCAGCGGCATCGTGCCGAGCGCCCGGATGCCGAGATTCATCTGGCCGAGCTCCGCGGAATCGCGGATGCAGCCGTAGACGATCACGCCAGCCCAGCCATTCCTCACGGCGGCGCTGCCGAGCTTGTCGCCGAACAGCGCCCGGCGCCGCGACCCGCCACCGTCCACCACCAGCACGCGGCCTTCGCCCGGGCCGTCCACCGCTTCCTTGACGCGCGAATTGTCCTCGAAGCAGCGCACGGTGCTCACGGGACCGGCAAAGGCGCGCCGCCCGCCGTACATGCCGAACACCGGCTCGCAGACCTGCAGTTCGTCGCCGTGCTCGTCGCAGAGGTCGGCGGTACCCTTCATCGTCGTCATGGCGTGACCCCGGGCCGGAATGGCCGTCAATTATAGGTCGTGCTGCCGCGTGACGGCGATTCGTGATCGGCGCAGGGCAGGAGCAGGGCGGCTTGGTCAGCCGCCCTGCCGCCCTCACTGATCACCAGTCACCAGTCCCTGATCACTGAATCGTGATCTGCCGCGGCTGCGGCTGAACGACCTTGTGCTTGGGGATGTGGATCAGGACGACGCCGTCGCGGCTCTCCGCGCGGATACCCTGCTCGTCGGCGTCTTCCGGCAGCGCAAAGCGCCGCGCGAAGCTGCCGTACACGCGCTCGACGCGGTGCAGCTTCTCGTGTTCCTCGCGTTTCTCCTGCCGGCGCTCGCCGGACAGCGTCAGCACGCCGTCCTGGACCGTGATGCTCACGTCGTCCTTGCGCACCTCGGGCAGGTCGGCCTTGATCAGGTACTCCGCCTCGGTCTCGCTCACGTCGGCGGCCGGCGCCCAGTCGTGCGCGGCGGCCCGGTTCTCGGTCGCGACCCGCGGCCAGCGGCGCATCGTCTCGGCAACGAAACGGTCGAACACGTCGTCCACGTCGCGGAACGGCTCCCACTTGATGACACGCATGCTGCTATTCCTCCGGTACGGGACCGCCCCTGCGGCGGCCACTTGCCGCCCTAGATGCGAGCGGCCGCCGGGGTTTCAAGGGGGGCGGGGCGAACGGAGTCAGGAGGGATGCCAACTGATGAAGCGTGCCTCGAGCGGGACGATCGCTTCCGGGTGCGCGGGCACCACGCGCGGCGTGTAGTCGCCCGGTGCCCGTCCCGCCGGCACGGTGCCGACGTACAGGTAGCCACCCGCGGCACCGCTCAGCGTGTGGTCGCGTCGCAGCGGGTGCCGTTCGGGCGCCGCGCCCGGGCGCGGCTCGGCGTACAACTCCACGGTCACCGCCTCCGGCTGGATGTCGCCGAGGTAGACCTGCACGCGGCACTCATGCCCGTCGGCGGTGCTCGCCACGTCGAGGTTGCCCCAGTGGATGCCGGCCCAGTGGTGGTGCAGGTCGTGCATCCACTGGCGCAGCTCGCGGGCCAGCTTGAGGTGCCCGTCGGTGCGCCGGCGGTAGCTCTCCGCCGCGGGCAGGTATAGGCGCTCGAGGTACTCGGCCAGCATGCGGTTGCTGCTGAAGCGCGGCGTGAGCCGGGACAGGCTCGCGCGGATGCGCGCTACCCAGGCGCGAGGGATGCCGTCGGCATCGCGCTCATAAAACTGCGGGACGACCTGCTGCTCCAGCAGTGCAAACAGCTGTTCGGTCTCCACGGCATCCCAGCCGGGCTCGAAGTGTTCGCGGCCGTCGCCGATCGCCCAGCCGACCTCGGGCGCGTACGCCTCGGCCCACCAGCCATCGAGCTCCGACAGGTTGAGCCCGCCGTTCACCAGCACCTTCATGCCGCTGGTGCCGCTCGCCTCCCAGGGGCGGCGCGGTGTGTTGATCCATACGTCCACCCCCTGCACGAGGTTCTCGGCCAGCGCCATGTCATAGTCCTCGAGGAACACGGCTCGGGCGCGAACGTCGGGGCGATGCACGAACTGCGCCCATTGCCGCACGAAAGTCCGGCCGAGTTCGTCGCGCGGATGGGCCTTGCCCGCGATGATGAGCTGCACCGGGCGTGAGGGGTTCGCCAGCAGTCGTGCCAGCCGCTCCGGCTGCGACAACAGCATCGTGGGGCGCTTGTACTCGGTGAAACGGCGTGCGAAGCCGAGCGTCAGCACGTTCGGGTCGAGCACGTCCCGCGCACGCGCCGCGGTTGCCGAGCTGTCACCACGCTGGTTGAGCTGCCGCTGCAGGCGGCGCCGCGCATAGTCCACGAGATCGCGACGCTCCATGCCGCGGAAGTCCCACAGCTGTGCGTCGCTCAGCTGCGCCACCGCGCCGGGCAGCCGCTCGTGCGCGCCCAGCCAGCGTTCCTTGCCGCAGGCCTCGGTCCAGAGTCGGTCCGCCCATGGTGAGTCCCATGACGGCACGTGCACGGCGTTGGTCACGTGGGATACCGGCACCTCGGCTTCCGGCCAGCGCGGATACAGCGGCGCAAAGATGGTGCGGCTCACGCGGCTGTGCAATTCGCTCACGCCGTTCACCCGGGCGCAGCAGCGTGCCGCGAGGTAAGCCATGTTGAACGGTTCGGCGTGATCGTCCGGGTTGGCACGGCCGAGCCCCAGCAACTGGTCCGGCTTCAGTCGGCACAGGCGCGTGTAGTCCAGGCCGTACTTCTGCATCAGCGGCAGCGGGAAGGTATCGAAGGCCGCGGCGACGGGCGTGTGCGTCGTAAGAACGTTGCCGCCGCGCGTGGCCCAGAGCGCCGTGAAGAAATCGCAGTCCTGGGCCGCGGCAAAGTTGCGCGCCCGCTCGACAGTGGCAAGCGCGGCGTGGCCCTCATTCAGGTGGCAGACCTCGACGTCGAGGCCAAGAGCGTCGAGCGCGCGCCAGCCGCCGATGCCGAGCACGATCTCCTGCATCAGGCGCGCGTTGCCGTCGCCCGCATACAGCTTCGCCGTGATGCCGCGATCAAACGGGGAGTTGAGCGGATCGTCGCTGTCGAGCAGGTAGAGCGGCACGCGGCCGACATCCGCCCGCCAGATGCGCACGCGCAGGTCGCGGCCGGGCAGCTCGATGGTGACCCTGAGCGGCATGCCTTCGGTGTCAGTGACGAGCCTGACCGGCAGCGACTCGCGCGAGTTCACGGCGTAGATTTCGAGCTGCGCACCGTCCGTGTCGAGCATCTGGCGGAAGTAGCCCTCGCGATAGAACAGGCCTACCGCGACCAGCGGCACGCCGAGGTCGCTCGCGGTCTTGAGGTGATCCCCGGCGAGGACGCCGAGACCGCCGGAGTAGAGGGGCAGGGCATCGGTGATGCCGTACTCCATGCTGAAGTACGCGGTGAGCGGCGGCCGTTCGAGCTGGTAGGTCTGCTGGAACCAGCTGGGCCGCGACAGGTATTCCGCCTCGTTGCGGTCGAGGCGCCGCAATCGCTCGACGAATTCCGTGTCGTGCGCCAGTTCGTCGAAGCGGCTGCGGGGCGTGTTCTGGATGACCAGGATCGGATTGCGCGTCTGCAGCCAGACCTCGGCGTTGAGTGCTTCCCACACGCGGTCCGCCGCGTGGTTCCAGACCCAGCGCAGGTTGAAGGCCAGCCGCACGATGGGTGCGAGCGCGGCTGGCAGGTGGGTCGCAATGTCGTGCGGTGCGTCGGGGGACATCGTTGCCAATCCCGGAAGGCAGAAACAAGAACGGCGCGACCAGTCGTCCGGTCGCGCCGTCTGTCAGGCTGCGGTTGTGCGAGCGCCTACGGGCGCTTCACGTAGACCTTGCACCAGCCCTTGGCCGACACGGTGCGACCCGCAAAGATGTTGCACGGCACCTCAGCGCCGGTCTCCTTGCCCTTCGGCACCTGCAGGCAGTTCGCACATGCCTGGCCAGGCTTGTAGTTCGGGTTGGCCTTGGCATCGACCTTGGTGGCGTCGACGACATAGCCCAGGCTCTTGGCCTGCGGCTCGTTCGGGTCAACCGGGCCGGCGGCCGCCTCAGCGGTTCGGCCGAGCAGTGCGCTGACCGGGACAGCCGCGACGCCGATCAGGGCACCCTTCAGGACATCGCGACGGGCGATTCTTTTCTCGGACATGGACAACTCTCCTGCAGACCGGGGGAGGATGAAACTGCTGCCTGCATTCTACGCGGTGGCACGGCGTCCGACATCGCGCCTTCGGTCAGGTTTCGTTGCGCCGAGGCGCCGCGCCTCAAATGAGAATCATTCCCGTCCTAAGGTCGTGCAGCCGACGGCACCGACCCCACCTAGAATCGGCACATGCCCGACCCGCGCCGCCACCGGCTCAAGGCCATCGTTGGTATCGCTGCCAGCATCGTCATCGCGGGCCTCGCCGCTTACGTCCTCTACCAGACTTTCCGCCGCATCAGCGTCGCCGACGTGCTCGCAAACATGCGCGCCACGCCCGCTGGAACCCTGCTGTTGGCCGGGGCTTGCGCCGCGGGCGCCTTCAGCGTGCTGGCCGCCTACGAGGTGGCGGCGGTGCGCTACGTCAAGCATTGCATCGGCCGGGCGAAGCCCGTGATCACCGCGCTGATCGCCTTTCCGCTCGGGCACGCGGTCGGGCAGGCGGTGCTGAGTGGCAGCGCAATCCGCTACCGCATGTATGCACCGGCCGGATTCAGCGCGATGGAAGTTGGCGCCACCGTGCTGCTCTGCGGCCTGCCTTACGCACTCGCGTTCGGCCTGCTGCTCGACGTCGCGCTGGTGTTCGGCGCCGAGGCGCTGGCGCCGCTGTTCCGCATCTCGAGCGAGTGGCTGTTCGCACTCGGCTGCCTCGGGCTCGTCAAGGACGCCGCTTACCTGCTGTTCGTGAAGCTGCGCAAGGCGCCGATCCGGCTCGGCGGCTGGGCGGTCAGCCTGCCGACGATGCGCATGACGTGGCTGCAGATCGTCGTGGGCATCCTGGACATCACCCTGGTCGCTGCGGTGCTCTACCTGCTGCTGCCCGAATCGGCGCAGATCGCGTTCCTGCCGTTCGTCGCCGTGTATCTCGCGAGCGTGCTGGTGGGCGTCGCGAGCCACGTGCCGGCCGGCCTGGGCGTGCTCGAATCGATGCTGCTGCTCCTGCTGCCGCACGTCCCGCCCGAGCAGTTGCTGGCATCGGTGCTGCTGTACCGCGTGATCTACGAGGTCATTCCGTTGGTGATCGCGCTCGCGATCTGGGGTGGTTACGAGCTGCTCTCGCATGACGGTGCGCGCATGCGCCTGCTGCGGCCCGCGGCCGCCGTCGAGCGGCCGCCCATGGAGCCCTGAGCCAGGGTCAGCGCAGCGCGGCGGGCGAAGACAGGCCCACCATCGGCAGCAGCGAGTGCGCCAGCGTGCGCCCGCTCTCGAAGGCGGCCTCGACGCGCGGTGCGATGCACCAGTCGCCGCACGCTCCGGCAGCCATCTCCTCGTCGACCACGCATGGCAGGCCGAGCGGTTGCTCGACGAATGCGTGGCGCCAGCGATGCGCCTGCAGGTGCGCCGGAGCCGGCAGCCGCACGCCCGTGGCTGATGCGAATTCGTGGAACAGCAGCTGCGCGACCTCGCGAGCGTCCGCCTCGAGGTGGTCGCGTGACCACGCTACGGAGGCGTGCACGATCCAGCACCGCGGTCCGGCCGGGCGCTGCGGCTTGGTGGAGTCGCAGGCGGCCCACGCGAGGGATCCATGGGTCCAGCGCCGCACGTCCGCCCCCACGTCCACAGGCTGATCGAACGCAAACATGGCGGCCCAGCACGGAGCCATGCGCACTTCGGTGAGCTGCCGGAACGTACGGCCGTGCCCGCCGAGCAGGGTGAATGCCTGCGGCGCCGGGACGGCCACGGCCACGGCACTGAAGATTTCGTTCTGCCGTCCCGAGTCGGTCTGCAGCTCCCAGCCGCGCTGGCTCTGGATGAGCTCATGGACACCGACGCCGCTGTGGACGTCGATGTTGCGCGCCATCGGTCGCACCGTGGCACTCATGCCCGGCTGGCCCACATACCAGTCCTCGATCGGCGCGTCCCACAGGCGATCGTCCTCGCGGATGCGCGGGACCCAGCGGGTCACCGACCCGGCGCGGGCTGCGATCTCCATGTACCTGGCGAAGGAACGGCTGCGCGCAATGATGTACTGCGCGCCGTGATCGAAAGCGAAGTTACCCTGGCGGCGCGTACCCAGCCGGCCGCCCAGGCCACGCGATCGTTCGAAGACCGTGACGCGCGCGTCGGCACGCGCCAGCTCGCGCGCACAGGCCAGACCCGCGATGCCGGCGCCAATGACGGCGATCCGCACTCCGTCCATCTCGGCATACCCTCGCACCCGTGAAGTTGTCAGTGTACTGCCCGGCCGGGCCCCATCGGTTGCCGGCCCGCGGCTCAAATGACACTAACGTGAACGGGTCCGAGAATACGCTACGATCACCGCCTTGCCACGCCAGGAGCTCTTGCCATGAGCCGAACTGCCGCATCGCTGCTCCGCGAGGCCCTCGAGACCGTCGGCGTGCGCTACACGTTCGGCATCCCCGGGGTGCACAACACCGAGATCTACGACGAACTCGAGTCCTCGGCGAGCATCACGCCCGTGCTCGTGGCGGACGAGGGCGGCGGCGCGTTCATGGCGGATGCCGTGAGCCGCTCGGGGACCAGCCTCGGCACGCTCGTGATCGTGCCGGCAGCGGGCGTGACGCACGCAGCGAGCGGAATCGCGGAGGCCTACCTCGATGGCATTCCGATGCTGGTGATCTCCGGTGGCATCCGTCGCGACACCGGCCGCCGCTACCAGTTGCACGACATTGACCAGCATGCGCTGCTGAAGCCGATCACCAAGGGCACGTGGCTGGTCGCGCGGCACGCGGACGTCATCCCGACCATCTACGACGCCGTGCGGGTTGCCACGAGCGGCGAACCCGGCCCGGTGTTCGTCGAGATCCCCGTCAACCTGCAGCTGATCGCGGGCGATCCCGGTCGCGCGCCTGCCTATGCCGGCCCTGTCCCGCGCGAAGCGCGTTGCACGGCGGCGGACCTGGAGCACGCGGCGCGACTGCTGGCCGCGGCGAAGTCGCCCGGCCTCTTCGTCGGCTGGGGCGCCGTGGACGCGACCCGCGAAGTGATGTCTCTGGCCGAGCGTCTCGGTGCGCCGGTGAGTACCACGCTGCAAGGGCTGAGCGCGTTTCCCGCGAATCATCCGCTGCACGCGGGATTCTGCGTGGGCCGCGCGGCGGTGCCGGCCGCGGAGAATGCGTTCCGCCACTGCGACTGCATGCTCGCGGTGGGCAACCGTTTCGGCGAGATCGCCACCGGCAGCTACGGCTACGAGCCGCCCGCGGACCTGATCCACGTGGACATCAATCCCGCCGTGTTCAACGCCAACTATCCGGCGCGTGTGTCGCTCGAGGGTGATGCGGCCACGGTGCTCGGCAAGCTGCTGCAGGCGCTGCCGGAGGTTCCACCGGCGGATGCACGCCGCCGCGCCGTGGCCGCGCAGATCGCGCAGGACAAAGCAGCCTACCGCGGGGAGTGGTTGGCGCATGACTCGAAGGATCGCGTGAATCCGGCGCGGTTCTTCAGCGCGTTGCGCAGCCGCCTCGCCGATGACGCGGTCGTAGTGGTGGACGACGGCAACCACACGTTCCTCACGGCCGAACTGATGCCCATCCATAGCCCGCGCGGCCTCATTTCGCCGACCGACTTCAACTGCATGGGCTACTGCGTCCCGGCGACCATCGGTGCCAAGCTCGCGCAGCCCGGGCGTCAGGTGGTGGGTATCGTGGGCGACGGCGCGTTCCGCATGACGGGTCTCGAACTCGGCACCGCCACGGCGCAGCGCCTCGGTGTGGTCGTGTTCGTGTTCAACGACGGCGAGCTCGCGCAGATTGCGCAGGCGCAGCAGATTCCGTACAACCGCAAGACCTGCACCGTGCTCGGGCCGCTCGACGTCGGCGGCGTGGCGCAGGCCACAGGTGCCGCGTTCGTGCGGATCACCGGGGACGGTGACATCGACGGCGCATTGCAGGAGGCGCTTGCTGCAGCAGCCAAGGGTCGCCCGGTGCTGGTGGACGTGGCCGTGGACTATGCGAAGCGCACCCGATTCACCGAAGGCATCGTCAAGACCAATCTCCAGCGCTTCGACGTGCCCACCAAGGCGCGGCTCGTCGGTCGCGCACTCTGGCGCCGCGTGACCGGCTGACGGCGCCAGAGCGCTTGTCAGCGGCCCATGTGGGCGGCGGGCGCGTCAGCCCACGCGGTCCTTGAGTCCAAACACCACCATGATCCAGGCACTCACCGGATGCGCGACCAGCATGATGCCGATGATCACTGCCAGCAGGCCGGGCGACGGGCGCCACACGGGTGCGATGAAGAGCAGCATGCCCGCGAGACTGTCGAGCTGGTCGATGACCCAGAACACGCGACCCGCCGTGCCTTGACCCGCGGCACCCGGTGAGATGCCCAGCTGACGCTTCGCGAGGCTGTTCGGCAGTTCCCCCACGATGTAGCCGGTGCCGAGCAGCAGTCCCCACAGCAGCGGGTGGGTTTGCGCGAGCGGCACTAGGGTCGGCAGGGGCCAGCAGCAGACGCTGAGCTTCGCGAGTCCCCAAGCAGCAAGCGTCGTGGTGCCGATGGTGACCACGGCACCGCGCCAGGTCTTGTTGTCGCCGAACAGGCGCTTGCCGCGAAACGTCCGCCCGCCGTCGAGCGGCAGCTGGCGCAGGCCGGGCAGCAGGTCGAGCTTGAGGGCGGCGAGGTGCACGAGGCCGGCCGCGATGATCGGCAGCGCCAGCCACAGCAATTGCAGCACCAGGGTCATCGCGTGCGTTTCCTCATTCGATGGGCAGGACCGTCGTCTCCTTGATGACGGTCACCGTCACCGAGGAATTGATCGACTGCACGTTGGGCAGCTTCGACAGATGGTCGAGGTAGAAGGCCTCGTACGCTTTGATGTCCTTCGTCACGATGCGCAGCATGAAGTCCCATTCGCCCATGGTGGTGTAGCAGTCGAGCACCTCGGGCCGCTCGCGGATCGCCTCGGCGAAGGCGGCGATCGCGTCGCGGCCCTGCGTCGAGAGCTTGACGTGCGCAAAGATGGTGACGTCGAGGCCGAGCGCCGACCGGTCGAGCAGGGCGACCCGGCCGCGGATCACTCCCTGTTGCTCCATGTGCTGGATGCGGCGCCAGCAGGTCGTAGTGGACAGCCCGGTGCGGGAGGCGACCTCCGCGACGGACAGCGCGCCCTCGCGTTGCAGCAGGTCGAGGATGCGTCGGTCCACCCGGTCCAAGGGATGGCGTCGTTTTTCTTCCACGTGAGCGCCTTATGTGAAACGTTCTTTCCGCATTGTTGCAGTGCAACGCAACGAAGTCAGCCTGAATGAGAATGGTTGAGTAATCTACCCTGCTGTCCCCGCGCAGTTCCACCGCAGTGAGGAAGCCATGCCTCGTCGCTCCCGGTTGCACATACCGCATGCCCATTCCCGGCCCGGAGAGGCGCCGGATTTCAGTTACCTCGAGACCTCGCCGGCCGGCGTCGTCGCCCGACCCGACGTCAACGCCCGCGTGCGCGACATCGGCAACCTGTCCGTCGAACTCGTGCGTGTCCTCGATGACGAGCATCGGGCCGTGGGCCCCTGGCACCCGCATCTCGACCCGCCGGAGCTGCAGGTGGGCCTGCGCCACATGCTGCTCACGCGCATCTTCGACGACCGCATGCAGCGCGCGCAGCGCACCGGCCGGATCTCGTTCTACATGCGCTCCCTCGGCGAGGAGGCCGTGTCGGTGGCGCAGGGCATGGCGCTGCGCCCGCGCGACATGCTGTTCCCCTCGTACCGCAACCAGGGGCTCTACGTGGTGCGCGGCAAGCCGTTGGTGGACCTCATGTGCCAGTTGCTGTCGAACGCGCGGGACATGTGCAAGGGGCGGCAGCTGCCGGTGATGTACCACTGGCACGATGGCCGCATCTTCTCCATCTCGGGCAACCTGACGACCCAGTTCCCGCAGGCCGTGGGCTGGGCGATGGCGGCGGCGATCAAGGGCGAGGACGACATCGCCGTGAGCTGGATCGGCGAGGGCTCGAGCGCCGAGGCCGACTTCCATCACGCAATGCTGTTTGCCTCCGTGTACCAGGCGCCCGTGATCCTGAACGTCGTCAACAACCAGTGGGCGATCTCCACCTTCCAGGGCTTCGCGGGCGGCGAACAGCGGTCGTTCGCGGCGCGTGGCCCCGGTTATGGCATCGCGGGCGTGCGCGTGGACGGCAACGATTTCCTGGCCGTGTATGCGGTGACGCAGTGGGCGGCCGAGCGTGCGCGCACGGGTGCGGGACCAACGCTCATCGAGCACGTCACCTACCGTGGCGCGGCCCATTCGACCAGCGACGATCCGTCGCGCTACCGGCCGAAGGACGACTTCGAGAAGTGGCCGCTCGGCGACCCGGTCGAGCGCCTGAAGAACCACCTGATCGCTCTGGGTGAGTGGTCGGAGGGGCGTCACGCGGCGCTGGCCCGTGAGCTCGAGGAGCACGTGGTCGAGAGCTGGAAGGAGGCCGTGCAGTACGGGACGCTCGCCGACGGCCCGCGCCTGAGCCGCGACCTGATGTTCCAGGACGTGTTCAAGGAAATGCCTGAACACCTGCGCAAGCAGCGCGAGCAGCTGCGCGCCGAGCAGGGGGGCTGAGCCATGCCGCAGATGAACATGATCCAGGCGCTCAACTCCGCGATGGACATCATGCTCGGGCGTGACCCGAACGTGGTCGTGCTTGGCGAGGACGTCGGGTTCTTCGGTGGCGTGTTTCGCGTCACCGACGGACTGCAGCGCAAGTACGGTGAGCACCGCGTGCTCGACACGCCGATCGCCGAGGGCGCGATCGTGGGCGCGGCGATCGGCATGGGCGTGAACGGCCTGCGCCCGGTTGCCGAGGTGCAGTTCGCCGACTACATCTATCCGGCCTGCGACCAGATCTTCAGCGAGCTCGCCCGGCTGCGCTACCGCAGCGCAGGCGAGTTCTGGGCGCCGGTGACGATCCGCACGCCCTGCGGCGGCGGCATCCGCGGCGGCCAGACGCATTCGCAGAGCCCCGAGGGCATCTTCACGCACGTGTGCGGCATCAAGGTGGTGATGCCGTCGAATCCGTACGACGCGAAGGGCCTGCTGATCGCTTCGATCGAGGACGACGATCCCGTCGTGTTCTTCGAGCCGAAGCGCATCTACAACGGCCCGTTCGACGGCGAACCGAACAAGCCCGCGGTGCCGTGGAGCACGCACCCGAAGGGCGAGGTGCCCGAAGGCTACTACAGCGTGCCGATCGGCAAGGCGGAGATCGTGCGCAAGGGCAAGCAGGTGACCATCGTCACCTACGGCACGATGATCTACGTCTGCGAGGCCGCAGCGCGCAGCCTCGGGCTCGACGCCGAGATCATCGACGTGCGCACCATGGTGCCGCTCGACGTGGACACGATCTGCACGTCGGTGAAGAAGACCGGTCGCTGCCTGATCGCGCACGAGGCGACACGCTTTTCCGGCTTCGGCGCGGAACTGTCGGCGACGATCCAGGAGGAGTGCTTCTGGAACCTGGAGGCGCCGATCCAGCGCGTCGCCGGGTGGGACACGCCCTATCCGCACGCGTTCGAGTGGGAGTACTTCCCCGGGCCGGCGCGTGTCGCGACGGGCCTCAAGGCCGTGATGGAGACGCCATGACCCGCTACGTGTTCAAGATGCCGGACCTCGGCGAAGGCACCGTCGAGGCCGAGATCGTCGCCTGGCACGTCAAGGTCGGTGACCACGTCACCGAGGACCAGCTGATGGCCGAGGTGATGACCGAAAAAGCAGCGGTCGAAGTGCCGGCTCCCGTCACCGGCCGCGTCGTGTCGCTGACCGGTGGGCCGGGCGACATGGTGCGTGTCGGTGCCGAATTGATCGTGTTCGACACGGTGGGCGGCGAAGCGGAGCCGCTGGCGGCGGCAACGCCCGCGCCGTCTCCCACGCCCGGGGCAGAGGGCCGGGGTGAGGACCAGGCGGCGCCTCCGGTGCCCTCGCCCCAACCCTCTCCCGCCGTGGCGGGAGAGGGAGCGAAGGCGTCGCGGGTCATGGCCTCGCCGGCGTCGCGGCGTCGTGCGCGCGAGGCCGGCATCGACCTCGCGCAGGTGCAAGGCAGCGGGCCACACGGCCGCATCCTGCGGCAGGATCTCGACGCCGTCCTGCGTGGCGCGGCACCGGCTGCTGCGGGTGCGCCGGAGGCGCAGCGTGCCGCAGCGGGCCTGGTAGCGCGCACGGGTACCGAGGAGATCAAGGTCATTGGCGTACGGCGCGTCATCGCCGCCCGCATGACGGACGCCAAGCGCAATATCCCGCACTTCGCCTACGTGGAGGAGGTGGACGTTACCGAACTCGAGTCGCTGCGCCAGCACCTGAATGCGAAGGTGCCGGCCGGCTCGACGTCGCTGACGTACCTGCCGTTCCTGATTGCGGCCCTGGCGCGGGTGCTCGAGGACTACCCGCAGTGCAACGCGTGGTTCGACACCGAGCGCAACATGGTCATCCGCCATCGCCCGGTGCACGCGGGCGTCGCGACGCAGACGCCGGACGGCCTGAAGGTGCCGGTCGTGCGTCACGCCGAGGCCCGCTCGCTGTGGGACCTCGCCGACGAGATCAAGCGCGTGTCGGAAGCCGCCCGCACGGGCAAGGCCACCAAGGAGGAACTCTCCGGCTCCACCATCACCGTCACGAGCCTCGGCAAGCTCGGCGGCATCGTCTCCACCCCGATCATCAATGCGCCCGAGATGGGGATCATCGGCGTGAACAAGGCGATCGAGCGCCCGGTCGTGATCGGCGGCGCGATCGCCGTGCGCCGGATCATGAACCTGTCGACGTCGTTCGATCATCGTTTCGTGGACGGCTACGACGCGGCGGCGATGGTCCAGGCGCTCAAGGACATGCTCGAGCACCCGGCAACGATCTTCATCCCCGGCTAGACTGATGCACACCCTCGAATCCGACCGCGAGCTGCAGGAATCTCCCCGCATGAGCACTACGACCCAGGCCCGCCCCGCCTTCGGCACCGTGCTGGCCGACCAGATGGCGATCGCCTCGTTCCATGACGGTCGCTGGAGTGACTACGCACTCAAGCCCACCGGGCCCATCGAGATTCACCCGGCCGCGCACGGGCTGCACTACGCCAGCGAGTGCTTCGAGGGGTTCAAGGCTTACCGCTGGGCCGACGGCAGCATCCGCGTGTTCCGCATGGACAAGCACATCGAGCGCATGCGCCAGAGCGCGCGGCTGCTCGCGCTGCCCGAGCCCGACGCAGAGTTGCTCGCGAAGATGGTCCTCGCGACCATCGACCGGGTACGCGACCAGGTGCCCGAGCCGCCGGGCGCCCTGTACCTGCGCCCGATGCTGTACGGGACAATGCCGAACATCGGTGCAGCCTCGGCCCCGTCGAACGAGGCGACGCTGATCGTGCTGGCGAGCCCGGTGTGGGACTACTTCGCCGGCGGCGCCAAGCCGCTGCGCATCTACGTCGAGGACGAGAAACACCGCACGGCCGAGCACCTCGGCATGGTGAAGACCGGCGGCAACTACGCCGCGGCCATGGGCCCGACGCTTGCGGCGCGCGACAAGCACAAGGTGGACCAGGTGCTGTTCTGCCCGGGCGGCTCGGTGCAGGAAACGGGTGCCGCCAATTTCCTGCTGATCCGCGAGGGGCACATCCTCACGCGCAGCCTCGACACCACATTCCTGCACGGCGTGACGCGTGACTCGCTGCTCACCATGGCGCGCGACATGGGTTTCAAGGTCGAGGAGCGGGTGTTCGACGTCGCGGAGATGCTGGAGTGGGTGAAAACGGGTGAGGCGGCACTGTCGGGTACGGCGGCCGTGCTTGCAGGCGTCGGCACGCTCGTGTACCGCGGGCAGGAGCACCGCGTCGGCAATGGTGATATCGGCCCCGTGACGCAGCGCCTGCGTGCAGCGCTGGTTGCCATCCAGAACGGTGAGGCACCCGATCGTTACGGCTGGACCTGCAAAGTTTGACCCCGCGGCGCGTCTCACTCGCGGTCGTCACGGGCGCGGGCAGCCCCACCGGCATCGGCTTTGCGATCGCGCAGGCGCTCGGCGCCGCCGGACACCCGTTGCTTATCGCCTCGACGAGCGGTCGCATTCAGGAACGAGTGGCTGAACTGCGTGCCGCCGGCTTCGACACGCGTGGAGTTGCGTGCGACCTGACGACCGAGACGGGCATCTGCGAGTTGGCCACGGCCGCAGGCGATGCTCCCGTGGGCGTGCTCGTCAACAACGCAGGCATGGCGATCCTCGGCGAGATGGATGCGCTCACCGATCTAGGCGACGTGACGCTCGCGCAATGGCAGCGCTCCCTCGAGCGCAATCTCTCGACCGCTTTTCTCGTGACGCGCGCCTTTCTGCCTGGCATGAAGCAGCGGTGCTACGGCCGCATCGTCAACCTCTCCTCGACCACGGGAGCTGTCTCCGCCGTCGCCGGCGACGCCGCGTACGCCGCCGCCAAGGCCGGCATGGTGGGCTTCACGCGCGCGGTCGCCCTCGAGTCCGCGCCGTTTGGCGTGACTGTGAACGCCGTGGCGCCGGGCTGGATCGCGACCGGCTCGCAGACTGAACGTGAGGCCGCGGCGGGCGCGCGCACACCGGTCGGCCGCTCGGGCACGCCTGCAGAGGTGGCGAGCGTCGTGGCGTACCTCGCATCGCCGCAGGCCTCGTATGTGACGGGCCAACTCGTCGTGGTGGACGGCGGCAATTCCGTGGTGGAGGACCTCAACGCATGACCGCGCCGGTCGTGCTGGTGAGCGGCGCGGGTGGTGGCATCGGTGCCGCGACGGTGCGGCGCTTTGCGGATGCCGGCTGGCGCATCGTCGCGGTGGATCTGGACGAGGCCGCACTGGCTCGGCTTGAGGTCGACGGCATCGTTCGACTCCGCGGCGATATCCGCATGGCGGATGCGTGCCGCGGACTGGTTGAACGGGCCGTTGCTACCGCGGGCCGGCTCGATGCTCTGGTCAACGCAGCAGGCGTGTGGCGCGAGGGGCCGGTGCAGGAGTGCAGCGAGGCGGATTTCGACGCCGTCGTGGACGTGAACCTGAAGGGCACGTTCTTCCTGTGCGCAGCCGCGATCCCGTACCTCAAGGCGACGCGTGGCGGCATCGTGAACATTTCGAGCGATGCCGGGCACCAGGGCAACCTCGGCGCGGCGGCTTACTGTGCCTCCAAGGGCGGCGTGACGATGTTCACCAAGGCGCTCGCGCTCGAACTCGCGCCGCATGGCGTGCGCGCCAACGTCGTATCCCCGGGCGACGTGGACACGCCCATGCTGCGCTTCCAGGCGGAGCGCTACGGCGGCGGCGACCCGGCGGGCTACCTCGCCAGCCTGCTGGCGAAATACCCGCAGGGCGAGCAGGCGCGCTTCATCCGTCCGCAGGAGATCGCCGAGCTGGCGTTCTATCTTTGCTCGCCCGCTGCCGCGGCCATCACCGGCGCCGACCTGGCGATCGACCAGGGCTACTCAGCCGGCAAGTAATCGATCCCGGCAGCTCAGCGCGCCATCCCCAGCCCCAGCACCGGCATGCCGGTGCGCGCAGTCGACCAGGCCAGCCCGCCGATCGCAACCGCGACACCGATGGCACCTAGCAGGATCCAGCGCTCGGGGCCCTCGGGCACCCAGGCGAGCAGAACCGCGTTCTGCGCGAGCAGGCTGCGCGCTGCCACGAGCGCGCACAGGGTCGAGGCGGCTGAACCGACCGCGCCGAGCACCGCGCGCCGCCGCGCGCCACGCTGCAGCGCATCGATGAGCGAGTCGTGCTCGCGCTGGAGCGCCGCGCGCTGGTCGCCGCGCACCGCGGGTCGCGACAGCGACGCCAGCCGATGCCGCAGCTGCGCGTCGAACGCAGGCGAGAGCTGCGGCCGGGGCAGCTCGGCGGCAAGACGCGCATCGAGCGCAGCGAATTCCCCGGCCCATGCGCGGCACCGCGCGCAGTGCTCGACGTGCAGGCGCACGCGGCTTGCCCGCTCCGGCGCCAGCGCGCCGTCGTTCAGTTCCACCAGGTCGTGCTCGTAGCCGGCGCAGGGGCCGATCAGCGTGGGGTCGTTCATGCTGCCTTCACCTCGTCGGGGCACGCCAGCTCCATCAGGCGCTTGCGCGCGCGGTGCAACAGGTTCTTCACGGTGCCGAGCGGCATGCCGAGCTGCTCGGCGACCGTCTCGTACGATCGGTCCTCCAGGTAGAAGAGGCGCACGGCCTCCTGCTGGTTGCGTGGCAGCGTCGCCACGAGTCGCAGGAGATTGTCGCCCTCGGGATCCTGCGCGGGTCCCGAGGCGATGCTGGCCGCGGCGTGCTGCGCCTCGGTCGAGTCCGGATCGTCGAAGGAGACCGTGGGCCGGCGCCGGCGCAGTTCCATCAGGCAGGTATTGCGGGTGATGGCGTAGATCCAGGTGCCGAGGGCGGCCCGGCCGTCGAAGCCCGGCAGCGCCTTCCAGATGCGCACGAACGTCTCCTGGGTCGCGTCCTCCGCCGCGGCGCGCTCCTTCAGGATGGAGTAGGCGAGGCGGAACACGCGGCCCTTGTACGCCGGGACGACCAGATCGAACGCGCGGGCGTGGCGGCCCGCGGCCAGATGCTGTTCGATGCCGGCGTCCATGGCC
>Ga0079037_100000279_pt1 | contig 21770 bp, 21 predicted proteins | sample Mud3Dept4metaG_FD_71479 | JGI IMG/M metagenome (GOLD analysis project Ga0079037, IMG submission 71479) | Freshwater wetland microbial communities from Ohio, USA, analyzing the effect of biotic and abiotic controls - Mud 3 Core 4 Depth 4 metaG | ecosystem: Environmental > Aquatic > Freshwater >... | reverse complement strand
TTTTTTTATTTGACCATAGAGCAAAAGGTATTTTAAGCTGTAAAGCCTGCATTACCTGTTTTTAAGGCAATGAACAATCACCATAAAGGAGGATTCGATGAAGAAGTATGACACGCCGTTGATCGACGAGCTCGAAAAAGGCCCATGGCCGAGCTTTGTCACAGAGATGAAAAAGGCTGCAAAGAAAAATGAGATGGCGAATGACGCAGTAGGACATCTCGAAAAATGCTTCACAACCAAGGTTGGATACTGGAAGCATGGTGGTATTGTTGGTGTCCTCGGGTATGGAGGCGGAGTTATCGGAAGATACTCAGAGCTCGGTAACGAGTTCCCCGGTGTTGCACACTTCCATACCGTCCGTATCAACCAGCCCTCAGGTTTCTTCTATAGCAGCGCAGCGCTGAGAGAGATCTGTGATATCTGGGACAAATACGGAAGCGGGCTCACAAACGTTCACGGTTCAACCGGCGACCTTGTTCTCCTCGGGACAAAGACCGAGTCCCTTGAGGCCATCTTCGCTGAATATTCCTCTCGCGGCTGGGACCTCGGCGGGTCGGGTTCTGCACTCAGGACCCCGAGCTGCTGCGTCGGACCAGGCCGTTGCGAGTGGACCAACTATGATACTCTCGATCTGAATTATGCTCTTACGCAGGAGTTCCAGGATGAGATCCACAGGCCGACCTTTGCATACAAGTTCAAGATCAAGATGTCAGGCTGCGCATGCGACTGCGTTGCATCCATTGCCCGTGCGGACATGTCCATCATCGGGACCTGGAAGGGCCACATCGAGGTCAACCAGGACGAGGTGAAGAACTACGCCAAGAACGGCATGGATATCAATGCAGAGATCGTAAATATGTGCCCTACCCAGTGCATAAGCTATGACGGCAAGGAGCTCAAGATCAACAACGCTGAGTGCTCCCGTTGCATGCACTGCATCACCCGCATGACCAAGGCCCTTAAGCCGACCGGCGAGCGCGGCGCAACAATCTGCATCGGGTCCAAGGCGCCGATCGTTGTCGGCTCACTCCTTTCATGGGTCATCGTTCCATTCATTAAGGTAGAGCCGCCGTACACCGAGGTCAAGGACCTCATCAGGAAGATCTGGGAATGGTGGGATGAGAACGCAAAGCCGAGAGAGCGGATCGGCGAGGTCATCGAGATGAAGGGCATGCGGTCGTTCCTCGAAGGAATCGGTCAGGCACCGATCCCGCAGCAGATCAAGGAGCCGAGGAAGGATCCGTTCATGTTCTACACCGAGGACGATATGGCTGCCTTCAAGGCAAAGGAAGCGGAAGAGAAGAAGACCGGAAAATACAAATTTTAATTTATTAGGTAATAATAAAGGAGGAGAAGAAGATGGCATTACCACAGAGAAAAACAGATATCGGACCGCCGCATTATAAGCAGTTCTTGCCGCCGGTTATCCAGAAGAACTACGGCAAGTGGAAATATCATGAAGTCATTAATCCCGGCCTTATGGTGCATGTCGCAGAGAGCGGAGACAAGCTCTGGACCGTCAGGGTTGCATCACCAAGAATCCTGGCGACTGACACAATCCGCGAGCATTGCGACATTGCGGACAAGTACTGCGGAGGATTTTTCCGTTACACCACGAGGAATAACGTTGAATTTCTCGTGTCTGACGAGAAGCAGGTAGAGCCGCTCAGAAAAGACCTTACTGCACGGGGCTTCAAGATGGGCGGTATCGGGGCCGGCATCACGAATGTTGTCCATACCCAGGGATGGGTACACTGCCACAGCGCCTGTACTGATGCATCCGGTCTTGTGAAGGCCATGATGGACGAGCTTATGCCGTACTTTGAGTCCAAGAGGCTCCCCAGCAAGGTCAGGCTTGCCGTTGCCTGCTGCGTGAACATGTGCGGAGCAGTCCACTGTTCCGACATAGCAGTCGTTGCGGTCCATACCAAGGTTCCGACCATTAAGCACGAAGACTTCAAGAATATGTGCGAGCTCCCGACCGTTATCGGTTCTTGCCCCACACGCGCCATCAGCCCTGATCCTGCGAACAAGAGCGTGAAGATCAATGCTGAGAAGTGCATGTACTGCGGCAACTGCTTCACGGTCTGCCCGCCGATCAGCATCAAGGACCCGGATCGCGATGGCGTTGCCATCGTGGTCGGCGGAAAGATCAACAGCCTCAGGTCCAACCCTAAGTTCTCGAAGCTGGTCATTCCGTACATTTCGAATGAACCGCCGCGCTGGCCCAAGGCCGTCGCAGCGATCAAACATATTGTCGAGGTTTACGGAGCGAATGCGCGGAAGCATGAAAGGATCGGCGAGTGGATCGAGAGGATCGGATGGGAGCGGTTCTTTTCCCTCACCGGTATCGACTTCACCTTCCAGTGTATCGATGACTTTACCTTCATGCGCGATACCATGAGGACGTCCTCGACATTCAAATGGTAGTCAGATAAAAAAGAGGGAACGGCAGCAGCCTGGTGGATGCTGCCGTTTTTACGGATCATAAATTTATCACGGGGGTAAAGAACAGATGGAAATGTCAGAACTTCAGGACAAGATTTTCGCCTTCTGTGAAGCCGCAAAGGGCAAGAAGAAGCTCAAGGAGAAGGATATCATCAACGGCATCAATGCTGAGAGCGGCCTTGATAAGGATGAGATAAAGAAGGCCCTGAGAGAGATGATCAATGTCGGCAGGCTCATGTATTCCTATGGCGGCGGCGCAAGTTCAGTCGAGATCCCGAGTGAAGAATACCTGAGGGAAAAGGGCCTTATTAAGTAACACCTGCCTCAGCCCATAATGGATTGTACAGAGGGACATATTGTCCCTCTTTTTTTGCCGTATTGACTGTTAATCTTCCAGGAGCTGATAGTCGGCGAATCCCGGTTTCCTGTTCTGCAGGATCTTGCCTTCAAGACGCAGCGCAGTTTTTTGTGGGTGGGTTTTCGTGGTGATATAGGCCCGTGCAAGATTAGCGATTGTTGCTTCCTGAAAAACAAGCTCAGTTCCGTCATGAAGGAGCAATCTTGTTCTGATATGCCTATGTCCTTCCGGCACCTCCATGACTACTTCCCGTATCATCTCATTCGAAATGTTCATGACTGTTCTTCCTTATGCCACTGTTCGAGTTTATCTCTGATAAAATCAATAATCTTCTGGTGCTCTTCTGCTCCCCGGTTTTGGATTGTCATCGGCTCACCGATGGCGAAGTGCACTTTCTTCCCGGGATCAATGGGTCCGAAATCCTTCGCGATTTTTCCGATACCCCATGCATCGGTCTTGAGCGCGATCGGCACCACCGGCACATTTGCCTTGAGCGCGAGCTTGATGCCGAGAGTATTGAATTCTTCCGGCTTAAAGGTGAATGACCGTGTGCTCTGAGGGAAGATAACGATCGACTGTCCTGTCTGGAGTTTTCTTGTCCCTCCATCAAGAACCGCCTTGAGATCTTCTCTCGGGTTTGTCCTGCCCACAAGGATGGGATCACGCGAACGCATGATTGGACCGAACACCGGCGTATCGACAAGGCTTTGCTTTACCACAAAGGTGACTGGTTTGATGGGCTGTATGATGCACGGGAGGACAAACGTTTCAAGCGTACTCATATGATTGGCAATGAAGACAGCAGGGCCTTCGAACTTCCTCATATTTTCCAGGCCGGTTATGGAGATAATGGTGCCGATGTTCTCGAGCGCGCGTACAATTTCACAGCTGCTCTCAGCCCACTTCTCGGCTGGGTATATACCTTTTATTGCCTTACGGCTGTTTTTCCATATGATCCAGAATGTCTGAAAATAGAAGGTGAATTTCGGACGAAGAAATATCCGCGAAAAAAAGCTGCGCATCCGGTGCGGGTCCGTGCTGTAGCTGTCTGCTCCTGCGAGGATCACTGCCTATGCAAAACCCAATTCTTGATCTCTTCCACCATTGCCTCTATCGTCGCTTCCTTCGGCATGATGTCAACCGTGAGCCCGGCCTTTGCAATTGCCTGGGCAGTTACGGGTCCTATGACTGCTATAGCAACGTTTTTCAGAAGCTCGTCAGCATCCTCGCCCATGATATCCCGAAAGTTCGTGAACGTTGCAGCACTGGTAAATGTCGCGATCGTTATTCTTCCTTCCTTAAGAAAGCGCTTCAACCTCTTGCCGTGATAATCCGGCTTGATGGTACGGTAGGCAACAGGCACGTCGATAACGCCTCCAAGTTCACGCACTTTTTCCGGAAAGATCTCGCGAGCGACTTCAGCACGGGGCAGCAGGAATTTCATTCCCTTAAGGTGTTCTGTATCCATCTTTTTGCCCCTTGCCCCTTGCCCTTTGCTTTCTTTTATGAACGCCTCTATCAGTCCTTCTGCCCGGAACTCCTCCGGCACCAGATCAACCCGGATACCGAATCTGTTTACTGCAGATTCGGTCTTTGTCCCTACGGCGCATATCTTCAGGCCTTTCAGCTCGCGGATATCAACGCTCTTTTCGAACAGCCGCGAAAAGAAATACTTCACACCGTTAGTGCTCGTGAATATGAGCCAGTCATATGTATGGATGTTCCTGATCGCTGCATCAAGTTCGTCCCATGTTTCCGGCGGCACGATCTCGATCGTTGAGAACTGGAGCACCTCTGCCCCGAGTTCTTCGAGAGATTCAAAACCGCCTGAGTGCTCGCGCGTGACGAGGATCCTCTGTCCGAACATCGGCTTCTTTTCGTACCAGTTCAGCTCATTTCGCAGGCTTACCACATCGCCAATGACCATAACGGCAGGGGGTTTGATATCTTTTTCCCTGACGAGGGCAGCGATATCCTTTAATGTGCTCATGATCGTCTTCTGGTCTGGCCGTGTACCCCACCGTACGACCGCAACAGGGGTGTCCGGCGACCTGCCGTGCTCTATGAGCTTTTGGGTCAGTTCGTCTATATTTTTGACTGCCATAAGAAATACAAGCGTGCCGACGCCTGTCGCAAGTTTTGCCCAGTTGATCGAAGACTCTTCCTTTGTCGTATCCTCATATCCCGGGATGACAGCAAAAGATGATGAATAGAGTCTGTGTGTGAGAGGAATGCCGGCGTACGCAGGGGCTGCCACAGACGAGCTTACCCCGGGAACCACCTCAAAGAGTATTGCTTCTTTGACAAGTTCCTGCGCCTCTTCGCCGCCTCTCCCAAAAACAAATGGATCCCCGCCTTTCAGACGGCACACGATCTTTCCCTCTTTTGCCTTTTCAACGATCGCCCGGTTGATCTGGTCCTGGGTCATGGTATGGTGACCGCCGCGTTTGCCGGCATAGATAAGCTCTGCTTTATGGCTGATATAGTTCAGGATCTGAGCATTCAGATGAAAATCATAGATCACGACCTCTGCCTTCTGGAGGCAGCGAAGGCCTTTTACCGTAAGAAGGCCGATGTCACCCGGCCCTGCGCCCACAAGATAGACAATCCCTTTTTTCTTTTCCATGAGGGATGTATTTTAGCACAAAGGTTATGAAGGGAAGTGTTTGCTTACATGTCGCAAGCGCACTATTTTCTGGCGGGAGCGTGTGGGAATCGAACCCACCCTGCCCGCTTTTGGCAGGCAACACTGGATTTGAAGTCCAGGCGGGACACCAGAACCCGATGCACTCCCGTGCATGATAATACTTGATTACGGCTTTTCTTATCAAGACGAGGGTATTGCCGGGAATCATGGGAGATGAGAACCGATTGGCTTGAGCGGTCAGAAAATAAACGGCTTGATATTCCCGAGGGCGTTCAGCAACTGCTGGTATATTTCAGATGTAACTGTTCTTCCTCTAAAGTGAGGTCACCCCTGAACTCGCCATCAGAGACAATACTTTTTATTTCGATCCGGCTTGTGCGGTCGAGCGCTTTCAATTTAGCCAGCGAGACAGTGCCGCCAATGAAGAGCAGGGCAAATGCCACCAGAATATCCAGAGAGGGGTAATCAAGCTGCGTGCCAATCATATTCCCTGCCAAAGCGCCCGCAATGAACGCTGTCAGAGGGATCACATAGGCAAGGAGAAACCCGAGATGCCGGGTTTTCGCATCGATTCCTATCATGACTTGATCGCCCGGCTTTGCGCTAATGGTGTTTCTTGCTTTTAGAAACATGGAGCGACCTCCTGATTTGCACAGGCCAATCTTCGCGGATCCACAGCCTTTGCAGGGTGTACCGCCCTCCAGCATGACAACAGCATCGTCTTCCTCTAGTGTGATGACTTTTCCTGTTTCTGGTACAGATGGTTTCATTCTTCTAATCTATGTAAATACGAAAAGGGAAAATATGATCTAAATCATTGAAGAACTCGCCGATACGCAATATTATTGGACGAAGACAATATTTTTATAAGGTGATTTATATATGCACGCTATTAAATTGACTCCTAATCAAAGTTTGATATACTCCTTATATACACGCCTATTTTTTGGGAAAAAGGTATGTTTCATCCCTCGCTATTTGAGCCTCTGTGAATTAAGGAGGTGATATGAGAATTCATACTCAGAGATATCGTTCGACCTGTATACAATAAACAAGGTATTGACAAGGAGGGTTTTATGAGGAAGGGTTACGCAATCATAATGGTGGTAATGCTCGTCTTTGTAGCAGCAGGTATTTATTACACGAATGCTCATGCAGAGAAGTACAAAGCAGCCAAACCGGCAGAGGCAAAACAGATAGAAAAGGATGTAAAGGTCGACGCATGTTTTGGCTGCCATACAACAGTCAAGGATTTGCACAAATCCGGAAAGCATGCAAAGGTGAACTGCACAAAATGCCATAGCGGGCTTGCAAAGCACCTCGCGGCTCCTGGGCCTGACACAAGGCCGGTTACTGACATGTCGTGGGAAGCATGTGGACAATGCCATAAGGAGCAGTTTGAAAGCTTCATGCAAGAGGCATATCATCGTCCTGCGCGCGATGAAAAGTCACAGCTTACCGGCAGGTCCCCGAACCCTTACTGGGACAAACTCATGGCAGGTCACGGGTTTACCAAGGAACATAACACGACAAGGAGCCATATCAACATGCTTGTCGATCAGTTTGCCGTTGACCGTGCTTTTGGCGGTCGGTTCCAGGGCAAGAACGGGTGGAACTATATCTTTGACAAAGGCAGGGTTTGGGATGTGCTTGTTGACAAGTATCCTGATAACAAGGAGCAGAAGACCTTTATTCCGCAGTCAGCTGCTGCAGCAAACCCTGTCTGCATGCAGTGCAAGACGCAGGACCAGATCTTGAAGTGGTCATTCATGGGTGATCCTGTCCCGGGCACAACCTGGTCGCGGACATCGAATGTTGTCGAATACGTGAAGGACCTCCAGCATGGCCTTAACTGCTTCACCTGCCATGATCCGCATGCCGCAAAACCCAGAATCGTGCGGGATGGGTTGATCGATGCGCTTACACGGCCTGATGGGGATACACTCTGGCACAAGGACCCTAAGCATACGAACATCAAGGTCATAGATATGGGCGTCAGGGGGTTCACCAGGAAAATTGCCCTGCTCGACAAATACGACACACGGCTTCAGTGCGGTCAGTGTCATGTTGAGTACAACTGCAATCCAGGGTATGATCCAAAAAATCCTGACACATCAAAGTATTCGGTGACCATGGCTGATCGAAGGACGAACCACTTTCCATACAAGGATGTCTTCGGTCTCTATGACCATTATGTGAACACGGTCGGATTCCTTGATTTCAAACATGCACTGACAGGCGGCCTCCTCTGGAAGGCCCAGCATCCTGAGTCCGAGACCTACTATAATTCGAAGCATGCGAAGGCAGGAGTCGGCTGTGATGATTGTCATACGCCGAAGATGAAGGGCAAAGGCGGCAAGGTCTACACATCTCATTATGCGGTGACGCCGAAGGTTATGCTGAAGGAGACCTGCCTGAAATGCCATCCGACTTGGACAGAGGAGATGGCGAGATACTCTATAGATTCAGTGAAGGCCTATGGCAAGGGCAAGATGCGCAAGGCTGAGTTCTGGCTCTCAGCACTCATTGACAGGATTATTGAAGGAAAGAAGGCCGGCTTGAGCGAAGACATTATCAAGCAGGCCCAGGACCAGCATCTCAGGGCACATATCCTCTGGGAATACTGGACTGCGGAAAATTCCGACGGGTTCCATAATCCGGAGATGGCGAGGGAGTCGCTCACCAGATCAGTTGACGAATCCCAGAAAGGCATAAAGATCATTAATGATGCACTCACGGCAAAGACAGCAGCGAAGTAGCAACGGAGAAAGGGGGCAACAGCCCCCTTCTTTATTGGCGGTAGAGATGTTGTGGTCTCGGCAGGGTTGCTGATAACAGAAATTTTTACTTTTCCTTAAGGCAAGGAGGGCTGAGATGAAACTCACACGAAGAGAGCTGCTGAAGACGACTGCGGCTGTTGCAGCAGCAACCGCAGTCGGCATGAGCGTGCCGAAGGAGCTCCAGGCAGCGGCAAAGCAAACGGAAGCTGGTTGGCGATGGGACAAGTCAGTATGCAGGTTCTGTGGCACTGGATGCGGCATCATGGTAGCAACCAAGGGGGATCGGATAGTTGCGGTAAAAGGAGATCCTGCCGCGCCGGTAAATATGGGGTTGAACTGCATCAAGGGATATTTCAACGCCAAGATCATCTATGGTGCAGACCGACTGACTGAGCCGCTCATGAGGGTGAACGCAAAGGGCGAGTTCGATAAAAAGGGCAAGTTCAAACCCGTCACCTGGCAGAAGGCATTCGATGAAATGGCAAAACAATTCAAAAAACATTACAGCACATTAGGGCCAGCAGGTGTAGCGATATTCGGCTCAGGGCAGTATACGATCATGGAGGGATATGCTGCGGTAAAGCTCATGAAGGCAGGCTTCAGGAGCAATAATATAGACCCGAATGCTCGCCTCTGCATGGCGAGCGCGGTTGCCGCCTTCATGGAGACCTTCGGTATTGACGAGCCTGCAGGCAACTATGATGACATGCATCATTCCGACACGATCGTTCTCTGGGGTGCAAACATGGCTGAGATGCACCCGGTACTCTGGTCCAAAATAACGAACCGGAAACTGGCAGACACCAAACGGGTCAAGGTTGTGAACCTGACTACCTTCTCGAACCGGTGTACTAACCTCGCGGACATTGAGGTCATCATTAAGCCAAATACTGACCTGGCAATCCAGAATTACCTCTTGCGCGAGATTGTCTATAATCGCCCGCAGAGCATTGATTGGGACTTCGTAAACCAGAACTGCGTTTTTGTGACCGGATTTGTTGATATCGGCTACGGCCTGAGGCCGAAGATCGACCATCCCAAGTATAAAAAGGAAGAACTCGATACCGCGAGCAGGGAGGCGTTCAAGATTATTACAAAAGAAGAAGCTGTTGCCATGGGCGCCCTCGGCTATAAAGAAGGCGACAAGATGGAGATGAAGCACTCTGGCCAGGCAGGAAGCCACTGGGCGATCAGCTTTGAGGACTTCAAAAAGGGGCTTGAGCCATACACCCTCGATTTCGTCGCTGCGGTGGCCAAGGGAGATTCTGCAGAGTCCATCGAGAGCTTCAAGAAGAAAATGACTGATCTGGCTGACCTCTACACGGAGAAGGACCGCAAGGTTGTGAGCTTCTGGACCATGGGTTTTAACCAGCATGTGCGCGGCACCTGGGTAAACGAGCAGGTCTACGCTATCCATCTGCTCCTCGGCAAACAGTCACAGCCCGGCAACGGCGCATTCAGCCTCACCGGCCAGCCGTCGGCATGTGGCACAGCCCGCGAGGTCGGTACCTTCAGCCACCGGCTGCCGGCGGATATGGTTGTAGGCAACCCCAAGCACCGTGCCGTAACTGAGAAAATATGGAAACTGCCTGAGGCAACGCTCAACCCTGTCATCGGTTCCCACTTCATGAAGATCCTGAGAGACCTTGAGGACGGCACAGTCAGGTGGGCATGGGTGCAGGTAAATAACCCCTGGCAAAACGCCACGAACGCGAATCACTGGATTGCGGCTGCCCGGGAAATGGACAACTTCATAGTCGTCTCTGACGCGTATCCGAGCATCTCGGCAAAGGTGGCTGACCTGATCCTTCCTGCAGCAATGATCTTCGAGAAATGGGGGGCCTACGGAAATGCGGAGCGAAGGACCCAGCACTGGCGCCAGCAGGTGACCCCTGTCGGCAAGGCTATGTCAGACAGCTGGCAGACGATCGAGTTCTCGAAACGCTTCATACTTGCAGAGGTTTGGAAGGAGTGGAAGATCGATGATAAGAACACACTGCCCAATGTGCTCGAAAAGGCAAAGGCTATGGGCTACAAGGAAACGGACACGCTTTTCGATATTCTTTTTGCCAATAGGGAGGCAAAGGCATTCACGTGGCCTGACCCTGTCGGGACCGGCTTTATGAACTCTGAGGCCGGCGGTGATAAGAGGAATGTTGAGGGATTCAAGGGATACGGATTCTTTCTGCAGAAATACCTCTGGGAAGAGTACCGCAAGTTCGGCCTCGGACATGGCCACGACCTTGCTGATTTCGACACCTACCATAAGGTGCGCGGCCTCAGATGGCCGGTGGTTGACGGTAAGGAGACGCTCTGGAGATTTAATGCTGAATATGATCCATACGCAAAGAAAGAGAACCGCGGCAAGTTCGCATTTTACGGCGAGGCTATGAAGGAGATCCCCAAGGGAGACCTCATCGGCCCCAAAGGAGAGGAAAAGGTGAAACTGCCGAACAAGGCCAAGATATTCCTGAGGCACTACATCGAGCCGCCGGAAAACCCTAACAGTGAATATCCCTTCTGGCTCTGTACCGGCAGGGTGCTTGAGCACTGGCATACCGGCACTATGACCATGCGCGTTCCTGAACTGTATCGAGCAGTGCCCGAGGCACTCTGTTTCATGAACGGTAATGATGCGAAGAAGGCCGGTTTCAAGGACGGTGATCTTATCTGGATCGAGTCCCGGCGCGGCAAGGTCAAGGCACGTGTCGAAACGCGCGGAAGGAACCTGCCGCCGCAGGGCCTGGTTTTCGTTCCCTTCTTTGATGAAAATGTGTTCATCAACAAGGTGACCCTCGATGCTACCTGTCCCATATCGAAAGAGCCTGACTTCAAGAAATGTGCGGTGAAAGTCTACAAGGCATGAGGGTACGGGAAGGAAGGGGAAAGAAAGGTGCCGGGAGAAAAGATGCCTGAGCGGAGGAAATTTCTGCTTACTATGGCCAGGGGCCTCGGTGCAGCAACCGTGGGAGGGCTTGTCTGGACAGGGTTCCTCGACGGCAAGAAGGCCTATCCGACGGTACTCCGCCCGCCCGGAGCCGTTCCGGAAAGGGATTTTCTTGCAAAGTGCACCAAATGCGGCCTCTGCGTTGAGGCCTGCCCCTATCAGGCGCTTGTCCTTGCGAAGCCCGGCGATGAACGGCCGCTCGGCACCCCCTACTTCCGCATGAGGGAAAATCCCTGCAGGATGTGCAGGGACATCCCCTGCACCGTGAGCTGCCCGACAGGGGCTCTTGATCCTTCTCTTGTTAGTGACAGCGATGATCAGGGAAAGGCGAGTCTCAATGTCAATCGTACAAGGATCGGCCTTGCGGTGATAGACCGGGAAACCTGTATAGCCTACTGGGGAATCCAGTGCGATGCATGCTACCGTACCTGCCCGGTAATCGATAAGGCCATCACGGTCGAACACATCAGGAACGAACGGACAGGCAAGCATGCCATCCTCGGCCCTGTTGTGCACAGCGACTTTTGTACTGGATGCGGTATGTGCGAGCGGGCCTGCGTAACGAAGAAGGCGGCGATCTTTGTGTTGCCCCGTCAGCTTGTCATGGGAGAATCATCGGACCGGTACGTCAGAGGATGGGAAAGCACTGACGAGGAACGAATGTCTGGTGTCCCTGAGGATACCACCACGGTTACGCCACGTTCCGAGAAGTCGCCGCTCGATTACCTGAATAAGGGAGACCTGTGACATGCCTCCGTTCAGGGAGTATAAGTTTCTCTTGTCTCGGAGGATAAGCCAGATATCCATTATGCTTCTTTTTGCTGTCGGCAATCTGCTTGGGTGGCATATGCTGAGGGGTAACCTCTCGACATCAAGAGTTCTGGGTGTGCTGCCGCTGACCGATCCTTTTGCCGTACTACAGATTTTTGCTGCACGACAGTTCGTCTCATGGGAATCGCTTCTGGGTGCACTGATCATCATCCTTTTCTTCGCATTGATAGCCGGCAGGTCGTTCTGCAGCTGGGTATGCCCGATGAACATGGTCACGGATACGGCGAACTGGTTCAGAAAAAAGATCGGACTCGCTGTTTCAGGGAAAAGTCCTGTGATCAGCAGGAAGACACGGTACTGGGTAATAGGGATGAGCCTTGCTGTTTCATTGGCAACAGGCATTGCTGCTTTTGAGTGGATCAGCCCTATTTCGATGTTGCATCGCGGCATGATTTTTGGCATGGGCATGGGATGGATTCTGGTTCTTGCAGTATTTTTCTTTGATCTTTTTGTTCAGGGAGATGGATTCTGCGGTCATGTCTGTCCGTTAGGCGGTTTTCACTCACTAATCTCACGGTTCAGCCTGATAAGGATACGACATCGCAAGGAGAAATGTACACTCTGCATGAAGTGTCTCGAAATCTGCCCTGAGCAACAGGTGTTGCCGATGATTGGAAAGGTCAGCAGCGCCGTGACGTCCGGAGAGTGCACGAATTGCGGCCGATGCATTGAGGTATGTCGTGACCACGCCATGAAGTTCGGCATCCGCTTTTCTCCGGAAAACCCGTGAACCCATATGGTATGAAACTATAGAAGGAGGGTCATATGAAAAAACTATACCGAAGAGGATTCATGGCAATGGCCATGGCCGCGGTTCTGGTGTCTGGAATAAGCTCTGCGGTTGCTGATGAGAAGAAACATAAGGAGAAGAGCGAAGAGGAGTTGGGCATCAGAAAGGAAACACTCTATGACGAAAGCAAGGTCGTGTCTCCGCATGGCGAATACGGTAAGGCAGAACCGGGCAAAAGCAAGCGGATAGAACGGGCCTTCGAAAACAGTCCCCCGCTCATCCCCCACGATCTCACAGGAATGCTGCCGATTGCTGAGACGAACAATGCCTGCCTGAACTGTCATATGCCTGACGCAGCCCGGGCAATGGACGCAACGCCGCTTCCCAAGTCGCATTTCGTGGATATAGATACCGGCAAGGATCTTAAGGGCAATCTCGATGGAAAGAGGTACCCTTGCATGCAGTGTCACGTGCCCCAGGTGACGATCCCAGAGCCGATCAAGAATACGTTCAAGGCGGATTTCAGGTCAAAGAAATCAAGAACCAGTTCCAACCTTCTCGATTCGCTCAATGAAGGGGTGAAGGCGGAATGAACATATCAGGAATAGTCGTAAAGACTGCCCCGGAGCATCTTGAGCAGGTCATGGAGGCACTGAACGCATCCGAACTGTGCGAGATACATTTCCATGACGGAACCGGCAAGATCATTGTTACGGTCGAAGGAACGGACACAGGCGAAGAGGTAAAGAAGATGCGGGAGATCATGAATCTCCCGCATGTGCTCTGTGTGGACCTCGCTTATTCATACCATGAAGACGGGTTGCAGGGCGGCTTTGAGCAGCTTGAGAGCGTACAGGAAGCGGTGCCGGATTCGCTTGCGAGCATACCTTCCCCTGATGCATGACGCGGATGAACAGATTCCTGCCTGTGCGATGAGGTGACGGTCCTGACGATGTCCCTGCCTGCTCCTTGCCTTTCTCTTTGCTGGCCGAGCAGTTGGCATAATGACATGCCGCCTGTTCTGTGCTATAACTGAGTCAGGAAAAGATGATGGAAAGCTTACCGAATTGCCGCATCACAGGAGGGGCCGTGAAGAAAGTAATGTATATAACCGCATTGTTGTTTACTTTTGTTGTCACCATCGCGTCATCAGGCCAGTCCCAAATTCAGGAGGTAGAAGGATACACCGTTATACGGGGCGGAACCGGCTCGATCATCTGCCTTGGCAGATGGGTGCCATCGACAGAGGTTGGCAAGCCAGGGATCTGCGAGGGACAGATGGTGGATGTATCACAGCTCACCGCTATTTCCACCAAGCAGACAGCAGACCGGCTTGATCAGCTGCTCCCTGTCCTTGAAGCCATAGATCGACGGTTGGCGGATAACTACGTCCAGATTGAACGCCTGATAGAGGCCACGATCAATACTCAGGAATTGCTTGACCAGCAGGTAGGGCAAGTCGGCGAGCTCCTGTATGACACGATCTCCTCACGGGTCGATGCATTAACCAGGAGGGTGCTGGCCAATGATACCTTCAAGAAAGAGCTCGAAAAGCTGAAGGAAGATATCCTGAGGGATGTAAAAAAGTCTTATTCAGTACGGTAGTTGGGCTGACATCCATCTGAACAGCGGTTATCTGCCGTACCATGAACAACGAGTCTTCATGACGCAAGGGTTTTTTTGGGCCGAATATCACCAGTGGGCGTAAGCGCTACTGCGATTTCCTTTGCATGCCAGGCTATGCCTTTAATTGCATCCATGAGCTCAAGAAACAGCGGCGATGCCTTGGGTACACATACCCCCGCAATAAGCCTATCTTCATGCATGGTTGCAAATTCATTGGCACTCCTGCTTATCTCGGCAGCCGACTCTTTCACGTATTCTCGTATGATGATATTCCTCGCCAGAATCATGTCACCGGTGTTTTGCAGTACTTCCTCAGTTCTCTTTAACAGAAAGGATATTTCAGATACGGCCCTGTCGCTGAAGAGAAGCCCTTCCTTGATTTTTGTCCTCATGGAGCGACTGATAGCTTCGATGAAACCTCCTATCCTTTCAAAATGGCCGGGAACAGACACATATACAGTTATATGGGGATCTGCCTTTGCTCCTTCGAGCAATTCTCCTGTCAACACTTTTTCGTTTTGGCGGATCTCCTTAGTCCTTGACTCGCACTCATCAAGAGATTTTGAAGAGTGGTAGATAAAGGCATTCTGCAAAAGATACATACATTTCTCCGCGCTCTGGTTCAATTCGTGCAGTTTGCTGATCAGTGCTTTCGATGATTCCATTATCATAGTCTCCCTTTTTCTTTATAGAAGAATAGCAAGGCTTTGCCTCTGTGTCAATATGTCGTTACCGTCAGAACAGTCAGGATGATTTATCCTGCCTGTGCGGCAATGTCAGCGCCAATGCGGCGCTTGCCGCCCTGGGAAATAAACATAAACGGAGGAAAACAGGAGATGCGAATCACGGCGTACAAAAACTCCATAATTTCATAGCGAAGGGGCTGATGTTTGCATATCAGCCCCTTATGACCTCAATCACCTGTCTGCTTGTACAAATATTTTGCAGCCTCTCTCAAAACATCTTCCTTCTGGGACGCTTTCATCATCGGACTCTTACTCTATTCTTTCTCCGGATATTCCGAAGGAACAAATCCCCCCGCCGGAGTGCGGAATTCGGCTCTCGAAACATTCGACATTGAGCTACTTGGACAAGTTGCTTTCATTCTGTTCTGTGATATCATTAGAACAAGGAAAGGGTAAAAATCAAAGGAGCGCCGGGAAATGGATGTACATTCGGAGAATTATTTCGCCTTGGAGAGACTTCTGGACGAGTCGGTCCGGATGCATGGCCATCTCTGTCCGGGGCAGGTGCTCGGTGTGAGGATGTCCATGCTTGGGCTGAAAAATGTGGGGATTGAAGATCCCAAGGGAAAGGACAGGAAAAATCTGATCGTCATAGTTGAGTTGGACCGTTGCGCGACCGACGCTGTCCAGTCGGTAACAGGCTGCAGCCTTGGTCACAGGACCATGAAGTTCAGGGACTATGGCAAGATGGCAGTGACGTTTGTGAATCTCAGTACAGGAAAAGCCACGAGGGTGATTGCAAGGGAAGATTCGCGTGAAAAGGCAAAAGATATCTGTCCGGATATCGACAATGCGTATGCAGCTCAGGCAGAGGCGTACAAAGTCATGACCGACCATGATCTTTTTACCGTTATGGATGTGAGGGTTGTCCTGAAACCTGAAGACATGCCCGGCAGGCCACTGAGAAGGGTGCAGTGCAGCAGATGCGGCGAGTATGTGCAGGATATGAGAGAGATGATTGTTGACGGCAAGGTCGTCTGCAGACCCTGTTCAGAGGGTGGATACTACAGCTTTTTACACGAGGACCGTTATGCGGAATAAGCATAGCGAAATGGAGATCAGGTCAAAGCTCTGGATTGAGCTTGAGGGGGCGCCGGTCTTCGGCAAGGGCAGGAGGATCCTCCTTGAAGCGATCGGGAAATACGGCTCGATCAACCAGGCAGCAAAGGAGATCAACATCTCTTACCGGAAGGCATGGAGCTATATCAACGTTATGGAAGACCGGCTCGGCATCAAGCTCATAGAGAGGCAGGTTGGCGGAAGAAACGGCGGAGGCGCAACCCTGACCGATCAGGCGCGCGCATTCCTGAAGCAGTACGGTGAATTGGAGCAGGAAATCGAGGGCATTGTTGACGAAAAGTTCGGCACACTGTTCAAGAAGAAAAGCATATAGAGGGGGCATCCATGTGCGACACGCATGACAGCCAGAAGAATTCTCAGGGCAGAACAATTCCGGTAACTGATGCGGTTGGTACTGTCCTGGCGCATGATATCACAGAGATAAAGGCCGGCACATTCAAGGGGTGCGCATTCAGAAAGGGGCATGTCATTAAGCAGGAGGATATCAGCCATCTCCAGAGACTCGGAAAGGAGCATCTCTTTGTGCTCGATCTGGCTGAAGACGAAATGCATGAGGATGAGGCTGCCCATGCCCTCGCGCAGGCGCTCATGGGCGAAGGGGTAAAGCCGTGCGGTGAGCCGAAGGAGGGCAGGATAAACCTTCTTGCCGGCAGGACAGGACTGCTTAAAATTAACAGGGACGCACTCCGCATGTTCAATCTGCTCGGCGACGTGATCTGCGCGACCCTTCATGACAATACGGTTGTCAGGGAAGGCCAAGTCGTTGCCGGCACCCGGGCAATACCGCTGGTCGTCAAAAGAAAGGTCGTGGATGAGGCGGTGGCTATAGCAAACAACGGGCGAAGGGCGAAGGGTGAAGGGCAAAAGATAATTGAAGTGAAGGAGATCAGAAAGCCGAAGGCGGGAGTAGTCATTACAGGGAATGAGGTCTATTACGGAAGAATTCAGGATGCCTTTGCTCCTGTGATAAAAAAGAAGATCGAAGCCTATGGAGGAGAGATCAGGGGTGTCTATTTTGCCCCTGACGATGAGTCCTATATTGAAGCACGGCTCAGGGAACTGATCGATGCAGGCTGCGACCTGCTGATCATAACCGGGGGCATGTCCGTTGACCCTGATGATGTGACGCGTTTTGCGATCAAAAATCTCGGTGCGCATGATATCACGTATGGGTCTCCGGTGCTCCCGGGGTCCATGGTCCTGGTGGCATACCTTGAGAAGGGATCAAGGGGTCAAGGGGCCAAGGATTCAAGTGAGGAAAATGCTCATTCACTCGAACCCGTGATTCCTCAGACCCTCGCATCCTCTGTCCCTATTTTCGGCATCCCTGCCTGTGGCATGTACAGCAGGACAACGGTCTTTGACCTTCTGCTGCCGAGAGTGCTTGCAGGTGAAAAGATTGGCAGGGAGCAGATTGCTGATCTCGGCCACGGCGGACTTTGCCTGAACTGCGAGGAGTGCCGATATCCGGTATGTCCATTCGGCAAGGGATAGGATTGGAAGAAAAGCATGAATTATGCGAACTGTAACTTATTGATATCATATAATTATATTCTGCTCCTGTCACTTAGAGGAAGCCAGAGGACTGCGCGCATGGCTTTCTGTTTCTGCGCCCAGCAAAAGAAAACGTATTGACATTTCAAGCGGCGTGAGCTATAAATTTGAATTATAAGCAAAACTAAATCTCAAGAAAGGAGGAAGCACTATGTTCAGGTTTAATGACGAAGTAGTTGTAGCAGACGGAATGTGTCAGGACCTGTCAGTAGACAAGGGCAGTAAGGCAGAGTCGAAAGCCCTTGGCGGTGACAGATTAAGTACATTCCAGAAGATCCGGACTGCAGGCATTTTTGTGCTCGGCCCTTTGTCAGGGCTGTTGTTCATCTGCCTTCTGCCGCTGATGTCCCTGCTCATCGTTGTGACGCTTCTGTCAAAAATGGCATCAGCTTCTGATGTCATGCAATCTGAAGAGGCTGCAATGTGCATGGGTTGCCACGCAAACCAGGATGTTGTCAAGACATTCGGGAACAAAGAGAAGCTCTCCGTGCGCATCAGCGAACGCCACTTCAAGGACAGCGTTCACGGTTTCTTGACATGCACGAGCTGTCACAGCACCGTGTCCATGGACAATCATCCATCAGCGAACTATGCAAGCAGACGGGCATTTGCCGTCCAGATCTCAACAGCCTGCAAAGGGTGTCATACCGACGAACAGCTCATGGCCAAGCCTATGCACAGGGCAGCCATAAGCCGCTCAAATGCACCGCCGTGTTCGGACTGTCATGGCTCCCATTCCATCAGGAAGTCCGCAGGATGGAAAGAAGTAGCAAGCACCTCTCAGTACTGTCTCACCTGCCACAAGAAAGATCTCAGCCTATCAGTAAACGGGGAAACCCTCTCTCTCACAATCGACGAAAAGACTCTCAGGGGGTCCGTACACGGCAGCCATGAGTGTTCCAATTGTCACAGCGAATACTCAAAGACCGCCCATCCGCTCAGGGAGTTTAAAAACAAGCGCGAGCTGTCGATTGCGTTTTCGGGGGTATGTAAAGGGTGTCACACGGATAAGTACCAGCAGCATCAGGGCAGTATTCATACCAGTCTTCTCACGCAGGGCAACAGAAAGGCCCCCGTATGTACGGATTGCCATGGAGCGCATGCTGTCGGACCAAAGCTTTTGGCCGAGACGTTGAGCGGTACGCCCTGCAGAAAATGTCATGAAAGCACGTTCGAGGCCTATAAGAACAGTGTTCACGGCCAGGCCAAAATGAGCGGTAATTCACAGGCTCCAATCTGTTCTTCCTGTCACTCGGCTCACCAGGTAGGGCCCGCACTCGCCTCGAGGTCACCGAAGGCTACCTGTTTCGGATGTCACGAGGACGCAGCTGCGCTGCACAAAGAGTGGCTGCCGAATGCTGACCTGCATCTCGATGCCATAGCCTGTACTGCCTGTCATGTGCCGGAAGCAGAGCATACCGTATATTTGAGGGTAACGGACAACAGATCAGGCGCGAGCATCAACAAGGCAACATTGAAGGAGTACCTCGGACCAGGGTATGACGATCTGACCAGTGCCAAGGAAAACGGGCTGGACGAGAAGCACCTCTGGGATGTGTACCAGCAGTTGGGGGACAAAAATTCGGCTGCCGGGCTGACAGGAACGCTCGGTCTCCAGGACTGCAACAAATCGCATAATCTGGCATCCAAGAAGTGGGCGGTCAAACAGTGTGACAGTTGCCATGATGCCAATTCAAAGTTCTTTAAGACCGTTGCAATGGCCATCATTGCACCTGACGGGCATGAAGAGCATTATGCAGTGAACCGGGCCGTCTTGGGCTCTGTGATCACGCTGCTGCCGATCAATCAGTTCTATGCGATAGGCAGCACGAGGCTCAGGTTCCTTGACATCCTTGGGGTACTGATGGTGTTTGGCGGCATGTCGGTTCCTATCGTGCATCTCACGCTGAGGTTCCTGACCATACCGATCAGGGAAGCCAAGCGACTAAATAAACTGAGAAAGGAGGGCAGGAGATGAAAAGAATCTATCTTCATCCCATGCTGGTGAGGGTCTGCCATTGGATAAACGCGTTCAGTTTTCTGGTGCTCATCCTTACCGGTATCCAGATACGGTACCGTGATGTCATACAAGTCACTTCATTTAGAACGGCTGTTGATATCCACAATATCTTCGGGTTTGTCCTGCTCTTCAACTTCATCATCTGGATCATCTATTATGTGGTATCCGGCAAGTTCAGGACGTATATCCCACCCTTCAGTTTCAAGGGGTTCATTGCGGGCTGTATCCGGCAGGCCAGATACTATGGATACGGGATCTTTATGGGAGAGGAAAATCCTCACCACAGCACGCCGGACAGCAAGTTTAACCCGATGCAGCAGATTGCCTATCTGAATATCATGGCGCTGTTCATCCCAGTGCAGATCGTTACAGGTATCCTGCTCTGGGATGTGAAGGGGTTCGCATACTGGATCGGTCTGGCAGGAGGTATCAAGGTCGTGGACTCGGTGCATGTCCTCCTGTATCTCTTCTTTACATCTTTCCTATTTGTTCATGTCTATTTGGCAACCCTCGGACATACGGCAGGGGAGCATATCAAGGCAATGTTCACGGGGTATGAAGAGGTGCCTGAGCACGGACATTCACACTGACGCTGTTGACGCGTAGTCTCCGGGGGAAGGGCTCAGCCCTTCCCCCTCTTATTCCCTCATGAAGGTTGATAGGATGCTGTCTATGTTGATGGCTGCAGTGACAAACATACGCATAGACTGTCAGCGGACCATTCCCGTGCTATCTTACCACGGGTGAAAAAAGGCTTCCTGCCATAGCGGATAGCTCAGTGCCAGCGGCCCGATTGTTCCCTGAACGTCGTGTAATGCGGTAAGTGGCTGTTACGATAGCAGGGAAGATGACCTCGTTCTTCTGCTTCTATCGCTCCTGCGGATGCCTGCGGAAAGAATACGGTCAGTATGCGGAAGATCATAGTACCACTCTTCAGAAAAAGGTATGGTAGCAGGGACGACGAATCCTGCTATTATGGATACAGAGGCATCGAAAATCTTTTGCCGGCCCATATGGACTGAATGTTCATCGATCGATTACAGATAAAAATATGAAGCAGATACACAAGGAAATAACTGAGGATGAAGCCTCAGCCAGGGCGGTGGCGGGAGAGGATTATGACGGCGGCTTGAGCCGTCATGGGAGAGGAGTCAAATCTGTATACTCTGTAATGACAGGAAGGAGGCATCATGAAGAAGATGAGAACAAAGGATATGTTGATATGGGCAATGGGGGTAATCGCTGTTTTGGCTTTGCCCGTAGCAGCGATGAGTCATTGTGACACTCTTGACGGCCCGGTGGTGAAAGAAGCCAAGATTGCACTGGAAAAGGGTGAGGTAACTCCTGTGCTGAAATGGGTAACAAAGGAAAATGAACAAGAGATCCGGGAGCAGTTCGATAAGACCCTCAAGGTGAGGAAGCAGAGTAATGAGGCAAGACAACTCGCTGATACATATTTCTTCGAGACTCTTGTCCGCATCCACAGGGCAGGTGAAGGCGCGCCGTATACAGGACTGAAAGCGGCGGGTACCGTCGAACCTTCAGTTGCTGCCGCGGATAAGGCGCTGGAAAGCGGGTCTGTTGACAGTTTGGTAAGCATGATAAACAATGCTGCTGCCAAAGGGATTCGCGAGCGTTTTGAGCGCACCAAAGAAGCCAAAAAGCATGCAGACCATGGCGTTGAATACGGCAGGAAATTCGTTGAGGCCTATGTGGATTTCACTCATTACGTCGAGCGGCTTCATACGGATGCAGAAAAACCGGTCGCGCATGGGAAGGCGGTTGAAAGCGGAGCAGCAGGCCATCACCACTGATATGCACGGGGCAGGGCAAATATGTTAGGGGCTGAGCCACCACCAGCAATGGCTATCGCCGGGTGAAAGAGGACGGAAATGATAAAGCTGAAGAGAGTGTATGATCCTTATGCTGACAGCGACGGCAAGCGTATTCTTGTGGACAGGCTCTGGCCGAGGGGAATAAAGAAGGAAGATGCCAGGATAGAC
>Ga0079037_100000278_pt1 | contig 21784 bp, 16 predicted proteins | sample Mud3Dept4metaG_FD_71479 | JGI IMG/M metagenome (GOLD analysis project Ga0079037, IMG submission 71479) | Freshwater wetland microbial communities from Ohio, USA, analyzing the effect of biotic and abiotic controls - Mud 3 Core 4 Depth 4 metaG | ecosystem: Environmental > Aquatic > Freshwater >... | reverse complement strand
GGTCCTCCCCGCGATCAACCAGATCATCGCCGAACGGGCGAAGACCCGCGAACGGGACGCGCTCCTGGCCGAGTTGTCCGGGATCACGGCGTCGGGGCTCGGCTCCGCGCAGACGCTCTACCGTTTCTCGATCGAGAAGCCGAAGCAGGACGCCGACCGCGACGCGGCCTTCCAGGAACGCAACTGGTCCCGCTTGAAAGAAAGCCAGGAGCGCGCCCAGCGGACCCTTTCCCCGAAGGCCGACCGCGCCTTGATGAAGTACGCCCTGGCCGATATCGCGAAGCTGCCCGCCGGGCAGCGGATCGAGGTCCTCGACAAGGAGATCGGCCTGACGCCCGGGATGAGCGAAGCCGACGCCGCCAGGGCCTGCGACGCCTGGCTCGACCGGCTCCTCGCCGGGACGAAGATCTACGACAAGGAATTCCGGATGTCCCTCTTCGACAAGACGACGGCGGATCTCGTCGCCGCGAAGGACTCGATGCTGACCCTCGCCGCCGCCCTCTACCCGATGCAGGAGGCGAACCGGGAGAAGTCGAAGGAGCGCTCGGGCGCGATGTACCGGCTCGGACCCCCGTACGCCGAGGCCCTTCTCGCAAAGGGGGGCGGGCTCGTCTCGCCGGACGCCAACTCCACCCTCCGCGTGACGTACGGGACCGTGAAGGGGGTCGAGCCGCGTGACGGGATGACGTACCTGCCGCAGACGACGCTCCAGGGGATCGTCGAGAAGGCGACCGGCACCGGCGAGTTCAACGCGCCGAAGGCCCAGCTCGACGCCATCAAGGCGCTCCGGGCCGGCAAGGCGAGCCCCTTCGTCGACCCGAACCTCAAGGACGTCCCGGTCGATTTCCTCTCGAACGTCGACACGACGGGAGGCAACTCCGGCTCGGCGACGCTCAACAGCAAGGGGGAGCTGGTCGGCCTCCTCTTCGACGGCACCTTCGACACGGTCGCGGCCGACTACCTCTTCGACAAGGAAAAGACCCGCTCCATCCACGTCGACACGCGGAACATGCTCTGGGTCATGGCCGAGGTCGAGAAGGCGACGAACCTTCTCGACGAGATGGGGATCACCGCCCGCTGACGGACCGCCCCTCCGTGACGCTCATCTCACGGGCCGGCGCCTCGCGCCGGCCCGTTTTCCGTGCACGAGATTTCGTCTCGATAAGATCGGCTCCGGAGAGACGAAGATGGTGCGGAACAGCGCCGCTCCCGTGGCCGCGGGCGTGGCTCTCGTGCTGATGACGGCCGGCTGTCGCCGCGAAGAACCGGGGAAGCCGGGGACGACGGAGAGCGGGCGGCAGGAATCCGGTGGCTGGGAGGAGATCCGGCTCGGGACGGACGCCGTCTTCAGCGGCCTCCACTTCGTCGACCCGGACGTCGGATGGATCGTGGGGGGGAGCCCGTTCGTCCCGGGCGGAATCGTCGGCCGGACCGAGGACGGGGGAAGGACGTGGAGGTATCGCACCGGCCCCGGGCCGGGGGGCCGGACCGCCTCGTTGAACGCGGTCCATGCCTTCGACCGGGAGCGAGCCTGCGCCGTGGGAGACCGGGGCGCCCTCCTCACCTTCGACGGCGGCGAGACCTGGCAGATGCCTCACCGGGGGGCGGGAGTCGGCAGCCGCCTCTTCGGTCTCTGTTTCCTCGACGAACGGGAGGGCTGGGCGACGGGCCCGGCCGAAGTGCTTCACACGGTCGACGGCGGTCTGACGTGGGCGCGGCTCGGCGAGAAGTCGTCCGCCGGCGGCGGCGTCGGAGGGCGCGTCATCCGGTTCGTCGATCCGTTGAACGGCTGGCTCGCGGGCCAGCATGCGTCTCTCTGGCGGACCCGGGACGGCGGCGAGACGTGGGCACGGGTCCCGATCCCTCTCTCCGCGAAGCCGACCGCTCCTCCGCCCGATCTCTTCGGCATGACGTGGATGGGCATCTCGCAGGGCTGGATCGTCGGGGAATCCGGGACGATCCTGCGCACGACCGACGGCGGGGACTCGTGGTCGCTTCAGATCCTGGGAGCGGGCAAGGCCTTCCTGACGGCCGTCCAGTTCGTGGACTCCGAGAACGGCTGGATCACGGGCTTCCTCCCGAACAAGGGGGAGTCGATCGTGTGGCGCACCGCCGATGCGGGTGCCACCTGGTCCGAGGAGCGGCGGCTCGAAGGAGAGGAGCTGCGCGCTCTTCAGATGATCGACGCGGGGACCGGCTGGGCGGTGGGCGATCGCGTCCGGACGCAGCCCCAGAAGATGCTCCGTCGTCTTCGGCGCCCGGAGCGGTCGTCAGTCGGGCTTTTCCCGCTCCGGATCGCCGGGCTCGTCCTGGAAACGGACTGACCCGACGAGCGCGTCGAGGGACCCCGCGGTCGTCCCCCAGGTTCCCTGGAACATTCCGGCCACGAGGAGCCGGCCCCGGTTCGCGAGGAGGATCGTGCGCTGGTGCAGCGCGTGGCTCAGAGGGTCCCAGGTGTCGACGGCGAGCGCCTTTCGCGGGCCGGCGGAGAGGAGCGTCCTTCCGGCGATCTCCCAGCGGCGCGGGTCATGGCGGAACAGGCGAAGCGCGCGGGCGACGGTTTCTTCGTCGAACGCATCGGGACTCTTCGAGAACGGCAGGTCGCCTCCGTCGACGAGGGCAATCCTCGTCTCGCCGCGGCGGAACTCCTGGCGCTGCCCATAGTCGATCCGCTCCCACCCGGGCGGGATCCGGACCGACACGCGGTGACGGCCGATCCGGAGGTCGGCGACGTCGCCGACTGTCTCCTCACCCGCAGACTCCTCGACCAGGACGGGGACGCCGGCGTCGGGCCGGCCCGCGGCCGGAAACCGGACGGACGCCACGAGGCTCTCGAAGACCGGGAGATCCGTCTCCCGGCCGAGAAAGCCGAGCACAAAGGCATGCCCGCCGGCGACCGTGACGAACTCACGCCCCCGGTGCTGCATGGACCGCTCCCTCAGCGTGTAGTCCGTCTGGAATGCCGGAAGGCCGCCAACCACGGCTCGCAGAGGTTCGCCGACGAGCGCCGAATCGGCGGATCGGAAACGCTCCGGCGTCAGGCGGAACTGGGGAAAGACGTCTTCGACGGCGCGCGGCGACGTCGACACGGATGCTTCCGCCAGGATGATCCGGCTCGGAGGAACCGCATACCGGGTGAACGAAATGCCTTTGCGCCCACCCTCCGCATGGCGCTCGCGCGTCCAGCTCTCCGGAGGAGGTGGAGAAAAGGCCACCGGCTGCCCTCCCCAGTCGAACGTCTCACGCGGCTCGGCCCGGGGCGCCACGGCCTCGGACTTCGCGGGCGGTGGGGTGGCGGTTCGGCTCTTCGAGAAGAGGACGGCGACAGCGGCGAGGAGGACGGTCCCCCCGGCGACGAGGAGGGCGACGCGTTTTCCGCGCGGCAGGCGGCGTTCCGTGCGAACCCCCAGGTAGTCCCGGAGGACCGGATGCCTCAGCAGGCTCATGGCGAGCACGAGCGGGATCGACTGCAGGGCCAGGTTGATCCCGGCTGCCGCCCGCAAAAGGGCGAGGGCGTCCCGGGCCTCCGGCTCGCTCTCCGCGAGCCCGGCGACCGGAGAGGCGGCGATGGCGACCGATCGGTGGGCGTGGAAGGCCGAGAGGCCGAGGGCCAGCAAGCCGGCGGCGACGAGCAGGGGGCGCGACCAGCTCCGGCGCCGCAGAAGCCCGAGGGCGCCCGCGACGCCGAGCGTCGCGACGAAGAGGAGCGGGCCCGCCAGGACGCGGTCCAGAGCCAGCCGCTCCTCGCGCCGGGCGAGATGCTCCTTCGTCTCGTCCGTGCCGAGGTCCGGTGCCGCCGCGGCCGCTCGAGCCGTCGGATCGGTCTCTCCGAAGAGGGACGTGGCGGCGTGGTTCCCGAGCACGACGAGGGCACGCAGCGCCCCGAATCCGGAGAGGATCAGCCAGCCGGCGACGAGAAGGGTCACGAGGATTGGCCGGGAGTCGGGACGGGCGAGGCGCGGGGGGGAAGAACTCCTCTCACTCATCGCGATCTCAGTTCGTCAGGGCGTTGAACAGAAGGAGCAGGAGGAGCGCCGCGATGAGCGCCGCGGCGATCTTCACGACCGACCAGGGGGCCTTCCCGGAGACGCGTCCGGTGACGCCGTTGACGAGGAAGCGGAACGGGGCGCCGCGGTAGTCGTAGGCCGCGATCCAGATCGGGAAGAGGCCGTTCTTGTAGGCGAGGCCCGACCAGGCGGTCCTCACCGAGAGGTTCCGGTGCATCGGCGCGGGAATCTGCGCGACGCAGGCCGACCGGATCTCGCCTTCCATCCGCGAGCGGGCCTCACGGAGGGCGTCCGGCAGGTCGACGGCATACTCCTCCGCGAGGAAGCCGGCGAGGAAGGACGGGTCGTAGGCGACGAAATCCTTCGTCGGGAACGGCTCGAGCCCCTGAAGGAGCGCGCGCGGAAGTCCCTTCGAGGCGGCGACGGGGAGGTCGTCGAAGAACTTCTCGAGGAACCCGGAAGCCGGCTCCCACCGGATCCGCGTCTCGGTGCGGCCGTTGACCGTGATCTGGTAAGGCGTGCCCGCCTCGGCCTCCCATTCGGACTGCGTCGCGGCGTCGAAGGTCCAGAAGGGGACGTAGACCCCCTGGAGAGCCGAGAGCGCCGCGTTCTCCCGAAGGTCGTTCGGCCGGAACCAGAGTCGCGAGATCCAGCCGCGGAACATCTCCGCCGCGCGGCCGCGGTCGACCTTGAAGGGAAGAAGCCCCTCCGGCCGGATCATGTTCCCCGCCGCCGGCGCCTCGACGACGGCCGGCGCCCCGCAGAAGGCGCAGCGCAGCGCCGCGACCCCCGGATCGATCGACTGCGACGCTCCGCAGCGCTGGCAGCGGACGGTCTTCCGCGAGACGCCCCACCCGAGATCGCGCGGCGCCCGGAGCCCCTCCTCGATCGGCTTCTCCGCGACCTGCCCGAACGCCCTCGGCACGGCCCGCTCCGTGCCGCAGTAGGGGCATCTCAGCGCGCCCGCGCGGGGGTTCCAGACGACGTCAGCCCCGCAGGCGGCGCAGGGGAACTTCCGCGTGCCCGCCGCGATCTCGGGCGGGGGTGCGGGAGCGCTCATGGACGAACCGGCGTCAGCGTCCCGTCGGCGGGGGCGGAGGAGGCGGCGCCGCCGAGGCAGCCCCCTCGAAGCCGGCGAAGCTCGAGAGAGGGGCCCAGCCGGAGGCGCCCGGATGCCACGCGAGCGTCGCGGGCGAGACCTGGCCGGCGGCCACCATCGCCTTCAGCGCGTCGTCCGTGTAGGGCCCGTACGTCTTCCCGTCGACGGTGAGCGACCAGCGCGGCGCGGCGGCGGCCATCCCCGGCGGCGGGGGAGGCGCCGTCGTTCCGGGCGCCGGCGGGGGCGCCATCGCCCCGGCCGCCTGCTGGAACGCGCCCCCCATCGCCCCGCCGATCGCGAGGCCGGCCCCGAGGCCCGCCCCCGCGCCGGCGATCCCGCCGGGGTTCGCGGCGGCCGTCTTGATCGCCTCGGCGGCCTGCAGCTGCGTGAACTGCCCGAGGCGGTCGCCGAGGACGCCCAGCTTCGTCCGCTGGTCGATCGCGGCCTCGACCTCCTCCGGGAGGGAGACGTTCTCGATGAAGAACTTCGAGAGCTCGAGGCCGAAGGCCGCGAACTCCGTTCCGAGAAGCTGCTTGCCGTGGTTCGACAGCTCGTCGTACTTCGAGGCGATGTCCAGGGCGGCGATCTTCGACTCGGCAATGGCGTCGGAGAGCCTCGAGAGGATCGTCGAACGGAGCTGGCCCGTGATCTCGTCCTGGGTCGTCAGGCCCCGCGTTCCGACCACCGTCGCGAAGAAGGTCTTCGGGTCGGCGATCTTCATCGCATAGGTCCCGAAGGCGCGCAGCCGGATCATCCCGAACTCCGCGTCGCGCATCATGACGGGGTTCGTCGTCCCCCACTTCAGGTCGGTGAAGAGGCGCGTGTTGAAGAAGTAGACCTCCGCCTTGAAGGGGGACTGGAAGCCGTACTTCCACCCGCGGAGCGTCGTCAGGATCGGGAGGTTCTGGGTCGTCAGCTCGTAGCGGCCCGGGCCGAAAAGGTCGGCCGCCTTCCCCTCGTTGATGAAGAGGGCCACCTGGTTCTCGCGGACCGTCAGCTGCGCCCCGATCTTGATCTCCTGGTTGTAGACGGGGAAACGGTAGACCATCGAGTCGTTCGTCTCGTCGAGCCACGTGATGATCTCGATGAACTGCGAGCCGATCTGCTGCTTGATGTTGTCGAGCAGGCCCATGACTGCCTCCTTCTTCCGCGGCTGAAAGTCTATCGAAGTCGCCTTTTGGGCCGTTGTACGCAGAAACCCCGGGCCGGGGTTTCGCCCGGCGGGTCCGATCTCGGCGAACGCCCGGACGAGGCGCGACACCTCACGCGTGAGGCGGTCTCCGGTGACCGGGCCCGGCGGGCCCTGGTACGTGGCCATCCCGGCGGTGACCGTGTGCGACGGGTCGAGCCGGCGCGCCATGGCCGGATCCTCTCCCGCCCTGCGGCCGTCCCGGAGACGACGCCGGCCGGTATCCGGGGGAAGCCGCGTGAGCGGCTCTCCGGTCGGCCTTCTCCTTCGCCCTCTGCCTCTCGCCCGCCTTCCGTGCGCGGATCTCGGCGATCCGCTCGTGGATCGGGATCTCGAGCCGCTCGGTCGCGCGTGCCGTGTAGTCGAAGTCGGGGAGGGTGATCCGCGGGAGCCGCGCGTTCACCGTCCGCTCGATGGCGCGCAGATCCGCCTCCTCGTCCGGTGCGACGAAGGTGAACGCATCGCCTGTCAGTTCCGCGCGGGCCGTCCGGCCGACGCGGTGGATGTAGTCCTCGGGGACCTTCGGGACGTCGAAGTTGATGACGTGCGAAAGGGCCTCCACGTCGATGCCGCGCGCCGCGATGTCGGTCGCAACGAGGACGCGGAACCTCCCTTCCTTGAAGCCGGCAAGGGCCGCGGTCCGCTGCGCCTGGCTCCGGTTCCCGTGGATCCGCTCGCAGGGGACGCCGGAGCGCGTCAGCTTGTCGGCGAGGCGGTTCGCGCGGTGCTTCGTCCGGGTGAAGACGAGGACGCTCTTGACGTTCCCCTTGGCGAGAAGGGCGATGAGGAGGTCGGCCTTCCGGTCCTGCGGGACGGGGTAGACGGCCTGCGTGATGCCGGTCGCGGGGGCGGCCCTCCGCTCGAGGTTCACCGTGACCGGGTTCTTCAGCATCTCCCGGGTCAGCTGGACGATCGGCGGCGGCATCGTGGCGGAGAAGAAGAGGGTCTGGCGCTTCTCGGGAAGGTGCTTCAGGACGCGCCGGATGTCGGGAAGGAAGCCCATGTCGAGCATCCGGTCCGCCTCGTCGAGGACGAGGATCTCGAGCCCCGCGAGCTTCGCGTAGGGGAAGCGGAAGTGGTCGAGGAGGCGGCCGGGGGTCGCGACGATCACGTCGACGCCGCTCCGGAAGGCGTGCTCCTGCGGCCCCATCCCGACCCCGCCGAAGACGGCGGCCCCGGTCAGGGGTGTGTGGACGGCGAGCTGTGAGAGATGCTCCTCGATCTGGGCCGCGAGCTCGCGCGTCGGCGTCAGGATGAGGGCGCGGGTCGTCCGCCGCGGCTTGGCCATGAGGCGGTGGAGGATCGGGAGGACGAACGCGGCGGTCTTGCCGCTCCCCGTCATCGCGCAGGCGAGGACGTCGCGTCCCTCCATCGCCGGAGGAATGGAGTCCTGCTGGATCGGCGTGGGGCGGGTGAAGCCGAGCTCCTTGACGCCGCGAAGAAGGTCGGGGTGGAGTCCGAACGAGGAAAAGGCCATTGGGGTGGGGTCGCTTTCTGCTCCGGGGCGCGTCAGGCGCGCCGCGCCGGGAGCGCGCAGAGTCTCACGGAACCGACGGGACGGCAAGTCGGGCCCCGGCGGGCGATGGGCCCGGGACCTCCAGCACCTCGACGAGCGGACTCCCGGCGACGGGGCGGGGGACGAGCGGCCCCAGCGCGGCACGAAGCGCGTCGGCCGCGCGGGAGCCGCGCGGAAGGACGAAGAGCGCGGGGCGCGAGGACGACGCGGCGAGAGCGCGCGCCTCGGCGAGAAGACGGTCGCTCCCCGCCTCCTCCTCGTGGTACCAGCCCCGATGGCGAACGACGTCGGAGGGAAAGAGGACGACGCGCCCGGGGAGACCGGCGCGCGCGAGCCGGTAGTCGAGCTCGGGACCCCAGAGCCCGGTCGCGCAGACGGAGCGCCCTTCGGCCACGAGCGGCCGGACCAGGCCGGCCAGGGTCTCGCCGGGGGAGGGGGCCGCCATGCTCCGGAGCGACAGGACCAGCCCGACGAGCGACGCGGCGGCGGAGAGGAGCGGGACCGGGCGCGGCGCCCCCGCGAGGAGGAGGGCCACGAGGGGGAGGAAGAGAACGGCAGACCTCTCGGGGAGAAGGACGGCGCGGAGGACGAGGTGCGCGAGAAGGAGGAGGGAGACGCCGGCGAGAAAAACGGCCGCGACGGGGCGGAAGGCGCTTCTCCACGCCGCGAAGAGGGCCGCGCCGAGAACGAGGAGCGAGAGGGGAACGAGAAGGGCCAGCCCCCCGGAAAGGGGAGAGATCCCGAAGCCGAGGTTCACCGGAAGATGGAGCGGCGCCATGGCAAAGGGGGCCTCGCGCGACCAGGCCATCGAGGCGGAGGGCTGCCGGAGGGCGACGGGAAGCCACGGGAGGAAGAGGAGCGCCCCGCCCCCCCCGGCGGCGGTCAGGAGTCTCCGCGTCCGGCCCGTCGAGGAGGGGAAGAGAGCCGCAAGCCCTGCCACGGGAAAGAGGGCCAGGTAATGGAAGAGGACGGCCCCGCCCGTCGCGAAAGCCAGAGCGACGGCGCGGCCGGCCGTCGGCTGCTCACGCAGCGCGAGGGCTCGCTCGAACGCCGCGAGGACGAGGAGCGACGCGATCGCGTAGGCGCGCCCCTCCGCCGCGTAGTCGACCGCGATCGGGAAGAGGGCGTAAAGGGCGGCCGCGGGGAGTCCCGCCTCGGGGCGGCCGAGCCGCCGCGCGACGAGAACGAGAAGAGGAAGGTGAAGAAGCGAGGCGGCGAGCGAGAGGATCCGGACCGCGATATCGGAAGGGCCGGGCGACGCCCCGAGCGGAAGGAGGACGAGGCGCGCGAGAACGTAGTGGAGGGGCGGCCCCGAGTCGAGCCGGAGAGCCTCGACGATCTCGGCCGTCGGCTGGCGGGCGAGCGTCAGGGTGAAGATCTCGTCGGACCAGAGGGGCTTTTCGGCGAGTAAGGCGATCCGAGCCGTGACCCCGACCAGGATCGCGGCGGCGAGGAGGGCGAGGACGCTCCCGCCCCGAAGGGCCCGTCCGGCGCCGGGGTGCATGTGAAAAGAGTAGCGCACGGCGGCGGGCCGCCGTGCGCTACGGACGAGCCGTCCGGCGGCGCTTCCGGCCGCATCGGGCGGGAGGGTGAGGCGGTGGGAAGCGTTTTCGGCGGCCCGCAACCATGCGGGATCCGTTCTCCCTTTCATCGTAGGTCGCGCCGGAACCGGCAGCCTGAGCCGTTTGAATCACCCCGTCTCCCCGGCCTCCCGGGCTTGAAACAGGTGAATCATGGACCCCCGTCGGTCGGGCGGGCAGCGTCCGTTACCGTGGATCTCTCCACTCATTACCTCGGCCTGAAGCTGGCCCACCCGGTCCTCCCCGGCGCCTCGCCGCTCACGTGGGACCTCGACGTCGTCCGGAGCCTCGAGGACGCGGGAGCGCCGGCGATCATCATGAGGTCCCTCTTCGAGGAGCAGGTGCGGCGCGAAGAAGCCGCCCGCCGCGGCGGCCCCGTCGACCCCGAGCACTCTCCGGCCGCCTATCTCGAGAGAATCCGGAAGGTCAAGGAGGCCGTCTCCGTTCCGGTGATCGCCTCGCTCAACGGGACGACCGACATCGGGTGGACCGGCTTCGCGCGCCTGATGCAGCAGGCGGGGGCCGACGCCCTCGAGCTGAACATCTACCACGTCTCGTCGAACCTCTGGACCCTCGGCTCGGCCATCGAGGCGCAGACCCTCGACATGATCCGCGCCGTCAAGCTGACGGTCTCGATCCCGGTCGCCGTGAAGATCTACCCCTTCTTCTCCTCGATCGTCTGCTTCGCGCGCCAGCTCGACGAGATGGGGGTGGCGGGGCTCGTCCTCTTCAACCGGACCTACCAGCCGGAGATCGACCTCGAGACCCGGACGGTCCGCCCCGAGCTCCGCCTCTCGGGATCGGCCGACCTCCTGCCGCGCCTTCACTGGATCGCCATGCTGGCCGGGCGGCTCCAGCTGTCGCTCTCGGCAACGGGAGGGGTCCACACGGCGCACGACGCCCTCAAGGCGATCTTTGCCGGGGCGGACACCGTGCAGATGGTCTCCTCCCTCCTGAAGAGGGGCCCCGACCATCTCGCGACCGTCCGCGGCGAGATGGAGCGGTGGCTCGAGAAGCGCGGGCACGCGTCGCTCGACGAGGTCCGGGGCTGCATGAGCCTGGAGCGGCGGCCGGACGCGAACGCCTTCAGCTTCGCGGCCTCGATGCACCTTCTCCAGAACTGGCAGGACGCGAACGTCAGCTAGGGCGCCCGGCGCCCCCTCAGCCCCTCGTCTTCCGGGTCTTCCGGGAGACCGGCCGCGCGGCCCGGGCGGGGGCCTTCTCGCCCCCTTTCGCGATCAGGTCGAGCAGGTCCGAAACGGTCAGGATCCCGACGAGCCGTCCCCGGTCGACGACGGGAAGACATCCGATGCTCCAGCCGCGCATCAGGTTGGCGGCCTGCCGGAGCTGCATGTCGGGCCGCCCCTTGACGGCGTAGGGGGTCATGAAGTTCAGGACCTTGTGGGTCAGGCGCATCGCTTCGCGGTCCTTCCCGCCGATGTCGCGCTCGGAGAGGACGCCGACGATCTCCGGGCCGGAGGTGACGACGAGGTGATGAATCCGCTTCATCCGCATCGTGGCGTAGGCGGTCTCGGCGAGCGCCTCCTGGGCGACCGTCTCGACGTTGGTATGCATGATGTCCCGGACTTTCATCGTCTCCTCCTGGGGACAGATTCACCGGCTCAAAACGTACCGCACTCCGGGGGCGATTTCATGATGCGCGCGCGTCATCGGGGACGTTTGCATCATGGATGCCCGGTCGATCGGGGGCCGATCTTGGATGGGGACGGGCGGCGGAGGGCCTTGCGGGAAAGGCGAGCCGGCCGCCCGGCCGGAGGCCGCCATGACCCCCATCCGTCACGTCCTCTGCCCGACCGATTTCTCAACCTTCTCGGAGCGTGCCTTGAGGTACGCCGTCCTTCTCTCGAAGTGGTTCGGCTCGGACCTGACCTGCCTTTTCGTCCTCGCCGGCTCTTCGGCCCCCCTTCAGGATTTCCCCCCGTACTGGACCCCGGTGGGAGCGGATCCGGCGGCGAAGGAGAAGATGCGGGAGAGGCTCCGCCGCTTCGCCGAGCCGGCGGAGGTGGCGGGCGTCCCGGTCCGGATGGAGATCGCCGAGGGGGTACCCGCGGCGGCGATCCTCCAGGAGGCCCGCCGGGTTCCCGGGACTCTCGTCGTCATCGGCACTCACGGCCACGGCGGCTTCGAGAACCTCGTCCTCGGCTCCGTCGCCGAGAAGGTCCTCCGGATGGTGCCCGGGCCGGTCCTGACCATTCCGCGCGAGCCGGAAAGGAGCCCGGCGGCCGGGGTCCCCTTCGGACGGATCGTCTGCGCGATCGACTTCTCCCCCTCCTCGGAAATGGCTTTCGAGACGGCGCTGGACCTCGCCGCGGCCTCGGGAGGGGGCGTCACGGCGATCCACATCCTCCGGGAACTTCCCGTCTCCGACGCGCCCGAGAACGTCCATTTCAACGTTCCCGAGTACCGGCAGATCCTCGAGAAGGAGGCGCACGACCGGCTGAAGGCGCTGGTCTCCTCGCGGGGCCGGGGGCGCCCGGTCGAGACGCGGGTCCTGACGGGGAAGCCGTGGCGGCGGCTCCTCCATTTCGCGCACGAGGCGGAAGCGGACCTTCTCGTCCTCGGCGTCCAGGGACGAAGCGCAGCCGACCTTCTCCTCTTCGGCTCCACCGCGCATCATCTCGTGAGGACCGCTCCCTGTCCGGTCCTGACGATGCGCGGGAGCTGAAAAGAAAAAGGCCCGGACCCTCCATTCCGAGGCGCCCATTGAGGTTGCCCGGCGACACCGGAATTTGGGGGGAGAGGGTCCGGCGCCAGCATCAATCTGAACGGGCGGTGTCCGGTTTTCTATGGTGCATGCGTACTATGCCGGTGGAGACGAGGAGGGACCCGTGGCGGCCGTCGCGGAGCATTTCGAGCACGGCGCCGACGTCGGCGTGCGGGGGCGCGGTGCCACGCCGGCCGAGGCGTTCGCCGGCGCGGCCGCCGCCCTGACCTCCCTTTGGGCCTCCGATCCCGGGTCGATCCGCCCCGACGTCGAGGAGACGATCCGGTGCGAGGCCGGGGACCTCGAGAGGCTCCTCGTCGCTTTTCTCGACGAGTTGATCTACCTCTTCGCCGCCCGGAGACTCCTTTTCGCCCGATTCGACGTGGAGATCAGGGCCTCCCCCGAAGGCCCGGCGCGCCTCGTCGCGAAGGGGCGGGGCGAGCGATACGACGCGGCGCGGCACGAGAGCACCGTGGAGCCGAAGGGAGCGACGCTCACGGCCCTCCGGGTCGCTTCGGAGAGGGGCGGCTGGGTCGCCCAGTGCGTCGTGGACGTCTGAAGGGAGGCGCCATGTTCCGCGAGGCGGGTCCGAACCTCTGGGAGCTTCCGAAGACGGGAAGGATGCGTGTCCCGGGCCTTCTCTACGCGAGCCGCCCCCTCGTGGAAGGGCTCGACGCGAAGGTCCGGGAGCAGCTCGCGAACGTCGCCGCCCTGCCGGGAATCGTCGGCGCGGCCTATGCCATGCCCGACGCCCACTGGGGTTACGGGTTCCCGATCGGCGGCGTCGCCGCCTTCGACCCGGACGACGGGGGGATCGTCTCGGCGGGAGGGGTCGGCTTCGACATCTCGTGCGGCGTCCGGACCTATCGGACCGGCGTGAAGGAGGCCGACCTCCTCGACCGTCTCGAGTCCCTCGCGACCGATCTCTACCGCTCCGTCCCGGCCGGGGTCGGCTCGGAGGGGGCGCTCCGCCTCTCGAGAAGGGAGCTGGACGAGGTCCTCGTCCACGGCGCGCGATGGGCGGTCGGGCGCGGCTTCGGCGAGGAGTCCGAGCTGGCCTTCGTGGAGGAGCGGGGACGGATGCGCGGGGCCGACCCGACGAAGGTGAGCGACCGGGCCAAGGAGCGGCAGCTCGGCGAGATCGGGACTCTCGGCTCGGGGAACCACTATCTCGAGCTTCAGGTCGCCGACCGGGTCTACGACGAGCGCACCGCCCGGGTCTTCGGGCTCGCCGAGGGGGATCTCCTCGTGACGATCCACTGCGGCTCGCGCGGCCTCGGTCACCAGATCGGGACCGACTACCTGAAGGTGCTCGGGGCGGCCGGGCCGCGCCACGGCATCGTCCTTCCCGACCGCGAGCTCGCCTGCGCGCCGATCCGCTCCGTAGAGGGACAGGACTACCTCGGAGCGATGCGGGCCGCGATCAACTGCGCCCTCGCGAACCGGCAGGTCGTCGGCCATCTCGTCCGCGAGGCCTTCGCGCGGAGCCTGCCCGAAGCACGGCTCTCGCTCCTTTACGACGTCTCGCACAACACCTGCAAGGAGGAGACCCACGTCGTGGCGGGAGCGTCCCGGCGCCTCTTTGTCCACCGGAAGGGGGCGACGCGGGCGTTCGGGCCGGGGCATCCGGAGGTCCCCGAGCGTTACCGGAGCGCCGGCCAGCCGGTCCTCGTCGGCGGGACGATGGGAACGTACTCCTTCGTCCTCGCCGGGACGGAAACGGCCGCGGCTCGCTCCTTCAGCTCGTCGTGCCACGGGGCGGGGAGACAGATGAGCCGGATGCAGGCGAAGCGGACCTGGCGGGGCGGCGCCCTCATCGAGGAGCTCGGATCGCGGGGGATCCTGATCAAGGCGCACTCGGCATCGGGGGCGGCCGAGGAGGCCCCGGGCGCCTACAAGGACGTCGAGGAGGTGGCGCGCGTCGCGGAGGAGGCGGGCCTTTCCTCGCGGGTGGCCCGCCTCCGTCCGATCGCCTGCGTCAAGGGGTGAGGCGGGCGCCCGCCACGACGACCCCGGCCGTGACGACGAGGCAGAAGAGCGGGAAGAGCCACCGCCTCCGCGGGAGCGAGAGATGCGGGAGAAGGAGCGCGGCGACGAAGGCGCCCAGACCCGCGGAGACGGCGGCGAGAGAAAGCTGCGGTGCCGGGAAGCTCCATCCTGCGGCGATGTCGACGAGGCGCCAGATCGGCGTCAGGACGAGGATGGCCGCCACGGCGGGGAGCGCGAGGGCTGAAGCCTGAAGCCACGGGTGCCGCGCCGCCTCTTCGGTCAGGAAGAGGACGAGAAACGCGGGGACGATGAGGAGCGACGGCGCGACGAAGAGGTGGGCGGAAGCCGGGTCCCGGAACGCCGTGAGCAGGCCGGCCACGCTCCACCAGATCAGGCCGGCCGTCGCGAGACCGGCGTCGGAGAGCGGCGTCTTCCGCCACGCCCGGAGGAGGACGTCGAGGGCGGCGACGACGGCGACCGTGAACGCGAGGACCGCGCCCGAGAACCAGGCGGCGTGCGCGGTTCCCCACGGAAGAAGGAACCCTCCGGGGTTCGAGCGGACGAGAAGGGCGAGCAGGCCGGAGCCGGCCCCGGCGGCGGCGACGACCGCCGCCGGGACGAGGACGAGACCGGTCGCGAGGCTTTGGAGCGAGAGTTTCTTCCGGACGAAGCCGAGCCCGGCGAGAGCGACGGCGAGAGCGAGGGAGAGGGCGCCGAGCGTCCGGGACCAGGACGCGGGATGGGAGACGATCTGGTCCCGTCCGACACTGAAGGTGACGAGGTCGGCCTCCTTCGGCCCGGGGAGCGGCAGGCTCCCGAAGCGGCCCACGAGCGCGAGGAGCGTGGCGCCGGCATCCTGGATCGTCGCCCGATCCGGCGTGACCGTGCCGGTGGCGGGGCCGCCGATGGCGACGAACGAGAGCCAGGCGGCCGCTCCCTCCGGGGCGCTGCGCGGAGCGACGCCCCGGGGGGCGAAGAAGACGGTCGGATGCGGAAGTTCGCGAAGCGCCTCGCGGACGAGCCAGCCGTTCTCCCGGCTCGTCGAGAGGAGCGCGACCGGCCCGCGGTCGCCGAGGCGTTCGAGCGTCAGGACGATCGCGGCGCCCGGGAGGCGGAACGCCGCCCCGGGGATCTCGGCCGCTTCCGAAAGGAGGACGATCACGTCGTTCTTCGGCTTCGGCCCGGCCGAGACGGCGCGGAGCGTCTCGAGAATCGTCGCCGCGCCCGCCGCGCGGGACGCCGCGCCGAGGGGATCGTAGGTCGCCGCGAGGACGATCGCTCCGGACGGCGCCGTGCCGCGGAGCCGCGCCATGACGTTCCGTCCCGGCATCTCGACCGTCTCGACGGAGAGGCCGAGGGCGGTCAGCTGGCCGGCGAGGAACGACTCGACACCGGCGGGAGGGGCCTTCGCGATCGCCTCGACGTGCGACATCGCCCGCTGCGCAGCGAACTCGCTGGCGGGGGCGAGCCCGCCGAGGGGAAGGGGGGGAGTGAAGGAGCGGAGCCCGACGAGGACCGCTCCGGCGAGCAGGAGGAAGAGGAGGAGCCGCGCCGGCCAGGCCGCGACCCGGTCGGGATCCTCCGTCGTCACGGGCTCGCCGTCGAGCAGGTGAAGTTCGGTCAGGCTCATGGGGAACCTCCCTTCGTTCGGATCTCCCGGGCGGCTTCGCTTCCGGCCGGCGGGGTCGGGGGGCGCCTCTCCAGGAAGGCCCGGCGGATCCAGGACACCCCTGCGCGGGCTGCCGCGTCGAGCGTCCCCGGCTCCTCGAAGCGGTGGGACGCACCCGCCACGACGTAGAGATAGCGGTGCCCGTGCATCCTCTCCAGGGCCTCGCGGTTCCGCTCGAGAACCCAGGGATCGTTCTCGCCGACGATCAGGAGCGTGTCGGCCGTCACCGTCCGGAGCGAGCGCTGGGCGAGGTCGGGGCGCCCCGACCGGATGACGACCGCGTCGACGATCTCGCCCCACCTCCCGGCGACGGAGAGGGCCGCCGCACCGGCGGTTCCCGTTCCGAAGAGTCCGATCGGGAGGTGCTCCGTCTCCGGGTCGAATGCGGCCCGCTCGATCGCCGCTTCGAGCCGGCCGGCGAGGAAGGGAACGTCGAAGCGGAGGCGCCCCGTCCGGTGGTCGAGGGCCTCCTCCTCCTCTGAGAGAAGGTCGAAGTGGAGCGTTCCGAGTCCGGCATGAACGAGGGCGTGGCCGAGGAAGCGCTCGCCGGGGTCGAGGCGGCGTCCGGCCTCCGAATGGCACAGAAGGACGAGCCCCGCGGGGTGCGGCGGCAGATCGAGATCCGCGGGGAGGACCGCGCTCCCGGATCGGATCTCCCAGCTCCGGCTGCATCCTCGGTCCGGAACCAGGGCCACCGCTACGCTCCTTCGCCGGGGACGGTCGCCGCCACGGGCCTCTCACCCGGCACTTCGAAGATGGCCCCTTCCGGGCGGAGAAGGCGTGATGCGGATATATCAGGGACCCGGAACGCTCCGGACCGTTCCGACGCCGAGAAGGGCCTGAGGCGAGGCCGGAAGCCCGAGCCGGTCGACGAGCCGCCGACGGAGCTCCGGGACGAGGATCGGCTGGTTGAAGAACGACGCGCTCAGCCCCTCCGCCTCGGCCGCGTGGACCAGGCGGCGCGTCGTCTCCAGGACCGTCTGCCTCCCGGCGGAGGTCTCCTCGCCGCTCACGACGACGAGAAGCGGGGCCCTCGCGGCGAGGCGGAAATCACGCCTTGCCTGGAGATCTCCGAGATCGAAGGCGGAGACCCAGAACGAGCCGAGGCCGGGAAAGAGGTCCGGCATCGGGAGGAGCGCGTCGTCGGTGGCCTCCTCGCCGGGCGCGTCCGGCCTCCAGCGGGCGCCGATCCGGAAGCGGTAGGCCGGATCGGCGAAGAGAAGCCGGTCCCCTTCGGCCACGAACTCGGCCACGGCCGCGCGCTCGGCCTCGTCGCGGACGAGTCGGACAGACGCCGGGGCATCTTTCGCGACGGCCTCGAGCGCCGAGACCGTCTCGTCCGCGAGCGGGGTGTCGTCGAAGTCGACGCGTCGCATCGCCCGCCGGAGGACGTCCGGGGGCGCGCTCTCCGGACCCGCGCTGCAGAAGAATTCAACGGGCCGCACGATCGTCTCCTGTGACGCGCCCGTGCAACCCGCGGGCCGGGCCATTTCGGGCCTTTCCGCCCGCATGTCCGGGGCTTTTCCGCAGCCGGACGGGAGATTTCCGCACTCCCGACGGCGAACCTCGCTCAGGCCGTCTGCGCGTAGAGGAACCTCTTGATCTTCCGGGTCGGCGTCTTCTCGAACTCCTCCGGCCAGAGATCGACGCGCGAGAGGCGGGCCCACGGGGGAAGGCCCGCGTTGAGGAGGAGGCGGTTCTCTTCCATCCGCCTTCCAAGCTCCGCTTCCCCGACTTTCCCGGCGTCCGCGCGCTCGTGGTCGGGGTAGACGAGTGCCACGAGCCGCCCTCCTTTCTCGAGAACGAGCGACTCGCCGACGAACGGGAGGGCGTTGAGGCGCGCCTCGATCTCCTCGGGATAGACGTTCTGTCCCGAGGGCCCGAGGAGCATCGTCTTCACGCGCCCCTTCAGGGAGACGAACCCGGCCGCGTCGAGGAGGCCGAGATCCCCGGTGTGGAGCCACCCGTCCGCGTCGATCGCCTCGCGGGTCGCCTCCGGATTCTTGTAGTACCCCGTCATGACGCTCCGGCCGCGGACGAGGAGTTCGCCCGGCTCCCGCCGGGGATCGCGCGAGTCGATCCGCGCCTCGAGGGCGTCGATGACCCGGCCGACCGATCCCGCCCGGTGCTCCTTCCACGAGGCGTAGCTGATGAGAGGGCCGCACTCGGTCATCCCGTAGCCGACCGTGATCGGGAAGCCGATCTCCTTGAGAAAGGCCTCGGTCGCGGGATTCAGCGCCGCCCCTCCCACGACGATCTCGCGGAAGTTCCCTCCGAAGGAGGCGACGAGCTGGCGGCGGACCTTCTCGCCGATCCGCCGGCGCAGGGGAGGGACACGCATCAGGGCTCGGGTGAGCGGCTTCTCGAGGGCGGGGCGGATCCGCTTCGCGTAGATCTTCTCGAGAATGAGCGGGACCGAAAGGATGAGGCGCGGCCGGACGCGCTGGAAGACGCCGAGAAGGACCTGCGGGGCCGGAACCTGGTTCACGAAGGTGATGTGACACCCCGAGGCGACCGGGAAGAGGAACTCGAAGGCGCAGCCGAAGGCGTGTGCGAGCGGAAGGAAGGAGACGATCGTGTCGCCCGGAGCGAGCGGCATGTGCCGCTGCGCGTAGCGGACGTTCACGAGGAGGCTCTCGTGGGGAAGGACGACTCCCTTCGAGAAGCCGGTCGTGCCGGAGGTGTAGACGATCGCCGCGGTCTCGCTCCCCGGCGATTCCTCGATCCGGAGCTCCCCGGCAGGGCCCTCGAGGGCCGCCTCGGCGGTCCGGGCCGTCCGGTCCCGTGGGGCGAAGAGGACCCGGAACCCCTCGAGAGCGAAGGCGGCCGAGAGGCCGGGCATCTGCTCGGGGTCGAGGCCCGAGGCGAGCGTCTCCTGCGCGAAGAGGAGGACGGCGTCCGAGTGGCGGACGATGTGCTGGACGTCCTCGCGCCGGAAGTCGGGGAGGATCGGGACGATGACGGCCCCGTAGGTGATCGCGGCGAGATGGACCGTCGCCCACGACGACGAATTGCGCCCGAAGAGGGCCACCTTGTCGCCGCGGCCGACGTGGCAGGCGCGGAAGAGGGCGTGGAGCCGCGCGATCTGCCGGCCGACCTCGCCGTAGGTCAGCGTCCCGTCCCCTTCGTCCGTGAAGGCGGGACGCCCTTCGTGGGCCGAGAGAGACGCGCCGATGAGGCCGACCAGCGTCTCGCTCACGACGTCACTCCCGGTAGTCCGCGAGGACCGACTCGACGACGCGGCGCGAGAGGGCGTGGTAGCGGGGGCGCGCGGCGGCGAAGATCTCCCGCGCGAGCGCCCGCGTCCGCGGATGGGCTCCGAGCGCCTTGAAGAGCGGCCGGAGGTACTTCATCCGCCCGACGGAGAGGAGGACCTCGCGGATCCGCCCGAAGGCGGGCTCGTAGTCCGACGCGGCCGCGATCGTGAGTCCCTCGACGAGAAGCTCGTGATTCCCCTGCGCGGGGATCCTGAAGACGGAAAAAAGTTCCGCGCACTCCGCGTGGGAGAGGGGGCGCGGCACGTGCTGCAGGAAGACGAGCGTCTCCGCCGGCGTCCAGCGGGCGAGAGCCGAGGGATCGGGGCGGGCGCCGGCCGGAAAGCGCGCGGCCAGGTCCGTCAGCTCCCCGAGGCGGACCGAGGAGAAGACAGGGGCGTTCGACGGCATCCCGGTCCCGGTCAGCCACTCTTCGGCTCGCACGTCCTCCGCGATCCCGGGGAGCTTCTCCCGAAGGAAGGTGAGAAAGGTCTCCGACGTGATCGAGGTGAAGCGGAAGGCGGCGATGTAGTCGGCCAGGAAGCGGTCGAAGCGCGAGCGCCCCGCCGCCCGCTCGAGGAGGGCGAAGAAGCGGGCCCCCTTCTCGTACGGGATCGACGAGAAGGCGTCGTCGGGGTCCACGCCGGAGAGTTCCGTCCGGAGCCGGGTCAGGGGCGACGCCGGGCCGAAGCGCTCGAAGGCGAGCTTGAGGGCCGTCTCGCCGACCGCCCACGCGAGGATCGCCGCCTCCTCGCCGTGCAGCGCCTCGAGGATCCGCCGTTCGCCCCAGGTCGTCGCTCCCTCGTTCAGCCAGAAGTGCTCCATCGTCGCGTTCGTGACGAGGTTCCCCGTCCAGGAGTGCGACAGCTCGTGCGCCACGACGTCGACGAGGGAGCGGTCCCCGGCGAGGATCGTCGGCGTCAGGAAGGTCATCCGTGGGTTCTCCATCCCGCCGTAGGGGAAGGAGGGGGGGAGGACGAGCAGGTCGTACCGCTCCCACGGGTAGGGGCCGAAGAGTTCCTCGGCCGTCCGGATCATCTCCGGTACGCCCTGGAACTCGTGCGCGGCCGACTCGACGACCTCCGGCTCGGCCCAGACCCGGGCGCGCGGGGAGAGGTCCCGGGACGCGAGCCGTCCCGCCGCGAGGGCGAAGAGGTACGACGGGATCGGCTGCGGCATCTCGAAGAGGAAGGTCCGCGTGCCGGGGCGCGGCCCGCGGCGATCCCCCGCCGGCCCGGCCGACATCACGGCGGAGAGGGACTCCGGAACGGTGAGGGCCGCGCGATAGGTCACGCGGATCGCCGGCGTGTCCTGGACCGGGATCAGCGTCCGCGCATGGATCGCCTGGCACTGGCTGTAGAGAAAAGGCTCCGCTCCCCCCGCGGTCTGGACGGGGTCGAGCCACTGGAGGGCGACCGCGTCCGGGGAGGTCTCGTACCGGATCGCGACCCGCTCCGTGCCGGCCGGGAGCGTGAGGCGGAGACGCCGCCCGAGGATCGGCTCCTCCTCCCCGAGGGTGAACGGGACGGCGACGCCGCTCTCCGTCCGGACCTCGCGGATCGAGAGCCCCTTCGTGTCGAGGTCGAGCGCTCCCTCGCCCGGGCGGCCGAGGTGAAGGACGGCCTCACCCGAGACGAGGTGCCGCCCGAAGTCGAGGTCGAGGGTCAGATCGAGGTGGCGGGCGCGGGGCTGGTCGCCGTCGGCGAAGGAGTGAGGGTCGAGTCGGCTCATGGTGCGGCGATTCTCCTCCGGTCCTCAGCGGTCGTCCCGGTCGATCGTCAGAAGGTGCGTCGCGCAGGAGATGCAGGGGTCGTAGTTCCGGACCACCTGTTCGAGACGGAGCGTCAGCGATTTCGTGTCGAGGCCGAGGTGGGCCCGGGCGAACAGGGAGAGGTCCTTCTCGATCGCCTTGAGGTTCTGCGACGTCGGGGGGACGATCTTCGCGTTGCGGATGATCCCGGCTCCGTCGATCCGGTAGCGGTGGTAGAGAAGGCCGCGCGGCGCCTCGGTGGCCGCGCAGCCCGTTCCCGCCCGGGGGGCGACGTCGACGGCCGGCTCGGCGGGGGGCTCGTACCGGGCGATCAGGCGGAGCGCCTCGTCGCAGGCGTAGACCGTCTCGACGGCCCGGACCACGATGCTCCGGAAGGGGTTCCGGCAGCTCTCCGAAAGCCCGGCCTCGCGGGCCGCCTCCTGCGCGAGGGGGGAGAGGCGGTCGAAGTTGAGGCTGTAGCGGGCGAGCGGCCCGACGAGGTAGGGACCCCGCCCCGTCATCCCGGAGTGAAGGGCGTTCGAGCGGGGAAGGTGCTCCTCGAAGAAGGCCCTCTCGTATTCCGCGACGGCGAGGTCGAGGCCCGACGTCGAGACGATCCGTCCCTCGTTCATCGGGTACTCGTCCGGATGGCGGAGCGCGACGAGGGGGAGGTCGCGGTCGAAGTCGGGGAAGGAGAAGCCGGAGACCAGCTTCAGGAGGCCGAGCGCCCGTTCCCGCGCGTCCTCCATCCGGGGCGTGAAGGCGCGAAGGGCCTCCCGGGACGGCGTCTTCCAGAAGCCGCCGACCTTCACGCTCACCGGGTGGATCTCCCGCCCTCCCACGAGGGTGACGAGATCGTTCCCCGCCTTCTTCAGACGGAGAGCGTCGGTCACGACGTCGGGCCGGTCCTTCGCGAGGTGGAGCGCGCTCTCGTAGCCGAGGAAGTCGGGGGCGTGGAGCATCGCGACGTGGAGGGCATGGCTCTCGATCCACTCGCCGCAGTAGA
>Ga0079037_100000277_pt1 | contig 21787 bp, 16 predicted proteins | sample Mud3Dept4metaG_FD_71479 | JGI IMG/M metagenome (GOLD analysis project Ga0079037, IMG submission 71479) | Freshwater wetland microbial communities from Ohio, USA, analyzing the effect of biotic and abiotic controls - Mud 3 Core 4 Depth 4 metaG | ecosystem: Environmental > Aquatic > Freshwater >... | reverse complement strand
CCGTCGAAGGGTCACTGCATCAGCAGAGAGGACCTGGACGTCATGCTCGACGAGTATTACACTGCAAGGGGCTGGGACCTGAAAAGCGGTAAGCCGACCAGGGCGAAGCTTGCGGAACTGAACCTCGCATACGTGGCAGATGAATTAGGTGTATGAACGTCGAAGTTTGGTTCCACGGAAGCCTTGAGGAATGTGCGACCCGCAAACGAATGGTTGATCTGGCCGATGGTGCGAGTCTTGGCGAACTTATCGACTTGCTCAGCGAAGAGTATGGTGCGGAACTGAAACGCGAAATAGAACGCGCTGAAGAAAACTACATCATGCTGAACGGGAACTACTGCAAGCTTTCATCAGAAAGAAACAAGCTTTTGCAGGATGGGGATATCGTGGCCTTCATCCCGATCCTCACCGGTGGATAGCCTGTCAAGGAAATAGCATTTTCCCCGCTCGCGGGCACTACGCCTTTCACCAGACCGGCTCTGGCCATACACGGCATTAGAGGTGCATACTTAAGGTCAGGGTCTCAACGCTACTTAGGAGGAGTTCTAATGCATAGTGGCCAAATTCTGTGCTACCAAAATGCTTTCAGTTGAAACCCGTGTTTCCTAATGAGTTCCAATGCTAAGATTAAGTCAAAAGCAATAATATACATTCCGGCGTAGAACTCCAGCCGTTTTGCTGTCTTAGCATTTGTGCAAAAGCGGTACTGAAGAAAGCCAGCTACACATACACAATAAAGTAGGCCAAGGGTTATGTAGAACAATAAGCTCAGATTTAGATAAAATCCGACTACCCATACCATGAAAGTATCAATTGCTCGCACGATTAACACCATGTATGCCGCCCCATATGTTCCCCATACCTTAGTATAGGAAATCACACCTTCAATCTCCTCTTCAGGTGAGCGTATCTTTCGCGAAATCTCCCAATTCAATGTGACGAAAAATCCAACAAATGCATATAGCCAATACAGCGGGGGTGCCTGCCATGGAAACTTGTCCGTCGAGAAACTAAAAATTACCATTGAGAACAAGGGCATAATGAGCATATGTGTAACAACATAAACAAGGAAATGTCTTCTTAGCCATACTTTGACGAAAAATTCCTTCAACATCAGAACCGAAAATCCCAGCGCGATCATCGTTGAAACTAAGGCTCGAATTCCTGCGATGATAGAAGCCAATATCTCAAGAGCAATGGCAAGAGCACCCAGTCTCTTCAATTCGTTGAGCGTAATTATTCCGCTTTGCAACACTCGGTTGGGGTAATACCTGCAGTCTTCCACATAGTCCTTATGCTCGTCAAAAACACGGAGATGAAAAAAGAGACAGAGAAGCGTAAGGGCCCCAAACAGGGACTTGTACGAATACGTCATAGGGGTGTCTGGATGCACAAGAGACTTCGCTAGAAACTGATTTGCAGAATAATAGCTGATAATGAGCAAGACGTTTCCAAGAAGCGGGAAACGCTCTTTCAAGTAGGCAGATAGGCGGACCAAATACGGAGTTTCTGAGGAAAGAGACTCCGTTTTATTCGCTACCAGCTTGGTCCTTATATGTCTACGAACCATCTCATAATCGATCTTTGAGTTGTGACGAGGGTCAACAGGCATCGATTTGTTCATTGCTAGAATATCATCAACAGGAATGCTTCTGTTCCGCAATAGATCCAACATCTGAATCTTGATGTTTTCAGCAACCTCGCGCTCGAGGACAACTGTCAGCCTCTCCCCAAGAAGCTCATCGGCAACTCCAAGTACAGCGCCGCGCTGTCTATTTGGGAGGAGGCTTTCAACTATCTGTTCGATCTGCTGAGCATGGTATTCAGTACCTGCTCTCATGATCGTGGTGTGCACGCGACCTTGGAGCCAAACCCTTCCCTCGGAGTCAAGATAACCTGTATCGCCCATGCGGTGCCATACGGTACCTGAACCATCTATGATCTTATTTTCCCGGGTAGCATCCTGGTTTTGGTAATAGCTCTTGCATACATGGTCGCCCGAAACGACCAACTCTCCGACAACACCGGCAGGTTGTTCCCAACCAGTCCAATCACCATCCTTCAAGCGAATAGGTCCCTTGTGAATTCGGACAATCTTTGTCGCTATTAATTCCACAGGCCTGCCAACGCAATAACCGGCAAACGGTTGATTTCCTTCCCTTCCTATATCCAGGCGCTCTTCCAGACTTATATAGGACACAGGTTCTGCCTCTGTTGACCCATATAACACGGTTATCCTGCTATCAGGCCATGCTTTCCTCCAGTTAGCCAGCTGAGTGTCATTGATTGGAGCGCCACCACACAGTATCGACCGTATCGAGGATTGTTGTTCCGGATGTGCGTGAAGAAAATTTGAAAGTCGGTCTAACAAAGCAGGCGATACCGTGCAGCGTGTTACCCCATGAAGCCGTATTTGTGAAAGGATTGTCTGTGGATCAGCATCAGCGACTCGGCTAAAATTTATTATTGGAATTACTGAAGATATACCAGAGGCCAGGTTGTGAAGTACAAATATTGGAAGCGTTGTCATTTCAACGTCGTCCTCTTCTGCAGGGAACAGACTTCCTAGTACTCTGTGCTGAGCGCTCAAGAGTCCGTGGGTCCGGTCCGTCCCTTTCGGTTCTCCACTTGAACCAGAAGTGAATGTGATCATTGCTGTATCTTGTGCTGCCCTTGGAACGATCACCTCATCTGCAGAGAAATGTTCCAGCTGTCGCAGTGTAAGAGCCGCAGGTAAATTGCCCATTTTCAAGCCGTTCGTCACACTCAGCTTGATATTACGCAATCCGGGTTCGAGAAGACGAAGGAGGTGACTCTTCGAGACGCCGAGAAAGGCATCGGGCCTTATAACAGAAGAAAATCGCGCAATCTGTTTCCAGCTGGCCCAAGGGTCAAAGAAAACCGCTTCGGCACCCGCTTTTAATATAGCAGCCAAGACAACATAAAGATCTATGGACATTGGCAACATGATTACGGCACGCGACCCAACCGCTAGCCCCTGATGAACGAGCCCGTTCGATATTCGACACACCCGGTCCCACAGAGCCGAAAAAGTGAGTACCTCCACCCTCCCGTCCTTGTCGGTAGCAATAAGGGCTCTGCGGTTAGGAAACCTAATTGCCGCTTCCTTTAGGAGTGTTACAGTGTTGCTTGCCGTAATCATCATCTTAATGGATGCTGTCCAGTCCATTCGTAAAGGGCATAACGACGCATAATTTCCCCTTTTTCTCGATCCAAATTTCCCGAGTAATTATCCTCTCGAATGAGACAAAGATTCGCTTTGCGGTAACCCTTGTCCCAAATTCTTCGATATGCCTGATACATCAAAGTACTGGCAATCCTATGTGAGCGATGCTCCGGCAGTACTCCGATGGTCTTAAAATTGATTGAATCACAAAAGCGTCGTTTCAGCATAAATGTCAACAGCGAAAAGAGTGAGCGTTTTCCTTTCATGCTCTTAATCGCATCAAAAAAATTCCGCATGCAAAAAAGAAAACCAATATGTTGGCCATTTGGAGCTAACGCGAACCAAACAAGGTCGTCATCGATAAGCCAGCGAAATTCCCGGTACATAATGACAAACACATCATACGAGATAGGAGAGAAGAATGGGTTGTCAGCAAAAATTAGCTTAGAAAGGTCGTAAATAAGCCTCAACTCTTTGTCGAACTGTCTTGTATTTATAGGTCGAAGCGTGTAGCCCTCCGACAGCGTTTTACGGTAAATCGGTTCCAGAGCCTGAAGGACGGGACCAACATCATTGAGCCTTTTCGAATAATAGCTCTCAGACACTTTAAAACCGCAGTTCTCCCACAGTGCGGGGTAATACGGCGGGTTATATGGCTCCATCAGAAACGGCGGTGTGCCGAAAGGTCCAAGGTTCATCCGATAATTATGCCAGGTATCACTATCCATCGGGCCTATTATACGCTGTGCCCCTGACTCAAGCAGCCACCGGATCGCCTCATTAAGGAGCATCTGTACGGCATCCTTCCGATTAAGGCTTTCAAAAAATCCGAGAGTTCCGAGATGGGGCATCTGGGCGGAGATACTTGCAACTACACGACCGACCGACTGGCCATTCTCTAGGACAACAAGAATACGTTGTCGCCGACCGAAGGAATCTGGGCAAATCGATGAAGAAAGAGAACCGCTGAATGGCCTGCAGTAATTCGTATCATCTTTGTAAATTACCTCGGGTAAAGAAAAAAAATGACGTTTAGCGAGGCTACTTTCAGTAATGTCGATCAGCGCTAAAGACATACTATCCCACAGTGCAACCTTAACTATGTTTAGTCCAGGCCCCGTCTCACAATCTTTACCTCGCCTGCCGAGCCGTCCAGACGCACAATGTCGCCCGTCTTCAATATTCTCGTTGCGTCTTTCACGGCCACTACGGTTGGAATCCCCATTTCTCTCGCGACGATGGCGGAATGTGAAAGCGGGCTCCCTTTTTCAATGATCAGCCCGCTTATTGAAGGAAAAAATACAACCCAACCGGGGTCCGTCTGCTTAGCAACAAGGATCTCCCCGTTCAGTCTAGATGCAGCGTCCGGACCCTCTACCACCTGAATGGGACCCTGGATGAGGCCTTGGCAACAGCCTAGGCCTCTAAGGATCTCGCTCTCACCCTCCCTCACAACCTTCTGCTCGAAGGTGTTGTCTAGATAGATTTCTCCGTAGGTCTCAATATGGTCTGGAGGGGTAGCCATCCTGTAAGCTTCAAATTCCTCTTTACGCAATGCGACGAGCCCTTTAAGGTTCGTACAGGTAGAAGTCCCGTCAATGAAGGACCACAATTCTTCCATTTCCAGGTAAAATATATCTTGGGAATCAGCTAACACTCCTTTCGCTGTCCAGTATTTTCCCAGAGCCCGGACCATTTGCCTCACTAGATCGTATCCTTCTGCCCTGGCAAAACGCTGGTTTTCTCGGTTTCTGATCGCATTCCTTGTCTTCTGCAGAACCCATCTGTAAATGGGTAGACGGAGAAAGGCAGAATGCGCGTAGGAGGACTTGATCCGTTCCTTGAGTAACTGCTCAGCCGCCTGACGTTTTGCCTCGTCTCGAACACGTTGATCTTCCTCGTCGGGGATAGAGCTTCGCAAGTAATTCTGGATCATCGTGACACAAAACAAAGGATTATCCTTGACTGGTGTAGATTCCAGCTTCAACTCGCCCACAGAACGAACCCCATAATCCGCAAGATATGCGTCAAATGCATCCCTGACTATGGCGTAGTCGGGTTCGTTCCGTAGCTTGAAAAGAACTTCAGCAGGACTTAGTGTGAGAAACAGTTCACGCAGTTCCTTGTTCTCGGATACACTTCTGGCAACCCGGAATAGCTCAGTAGTTACTTTTGTGCTCTTGATTTCCCTGTCACCACATAGCAGGTCATTCTGTAAGGTGCCGTTCACATCAAGTGACCATCTCTGCGTCAAACGCTTCAGAACACCATAGAAGATCATTGCTTCCAAATCGTTGAGTATCGGTGCCTTCCAATCACTCAGCACTTCCTTTTCCAAAATATGGTAAAGCTCCAATATCTCTGTCGGAGTTTTTCTCTCGTAGTCCAGGTGGCAGTAATACCGATAAATTTCCTCGAAATGTTTGTGAAATGCTTTCACCCTGCGTTGCAGCGTGAGGTGGTTGACTACCATTCCTGCGGCAACTCTTGCCAGCTTTATCGGACCTAACAAATACCTCTCGAAAATACTTTTTTGGTCTCTCGCAATCTGCAGGTCCTTGACGACTCTAAGACCAACCATCTGCTCGAAAAACTTTCTGTTATAACTGAAACCCGGTAGGAAAGATACGATCTTGTACCAATTGAGGAGGTTGTAGTAAACTCGCCCCTTTATCAGGCCAAGCATATTTTCGAACATGCGTCTATTGATCTCTATCGTTCTTTGATCTACCCCGAGGATTTCGCAGAACTGTCGGTAGACACTACAATACGCCTTTCTGATAAACGAGAAGGTAAGGGGTAGAGTTATATCCGCATAACTCTCTACAATGTTCGAGTTATCCCAGATACAGTAATTACTTGTTAACGAGGTCTCGCATTCTTTAAGACCCGTTATCGGGCGGGCCTGGAGGAAGTAGATATTACTTCCTAGAACACAGAATTCAATGTCCACCGGCATGCCCATGAAATCCTGGGTTTTCCGAGCCAAGGCGCCCAGTGTTCTAAGTTGGTTTCTCTCCAAACTTGGCACTAACCACCCATCCTCTGGAACAGCCTGGGCTTCAGTGCCACCTCCAATTCCAAACTTAATGCACAGTCTTTTCTCCGCAACCCGAGAATCCAGCACAGCAGCATCAGTGTCCAAGATAAAGGTATCCGACTCCAATCGCCCCGAGACAAGACCTTCACCTAACCCCCACGTACTATTGACAAGCATCTCCTTGCGATTACCGTTAAGAATGTTGGCCGTAAATATCACACCGGAGACATCCGGGTTGAGCATTTCCTGAATGATCACCGCTATGCGAACTGACCATGGGTCAAGCCCGTGCTGAGCCCTATAGTGCACTCCTCTTTTGCTAAAAAGAGAAGCCCAGCAAGAACGGACTGCAGCGTACACATCCTCTTGACTCCGCATGTTCAGAAAAGAGTCCATCTGTCCAGCAAAGGAGAGCTCAGGGCTATCTTCGTCGCTGGCAGAAGAGCGTATTGCCACGGCTCGTGTCCCCTCCTTGGATATGTTCCTCCACTCCTTGTCAAGTATCTCCTTGGTAAACGTATCCAAATCTATATTCGAAAGGTAATTTCGCAGAACCGTCGCCTTCTCCTCATCATCCGAGTAGCTATCTGCGAGAATCCTGCGAAAAACATCGTTCTGATCGCTGAACCGCTGAAAAAGGTTCGTAGTAAAGGTGCTCCAAGACGGAACGGCAATCCCTAAGTGGCGTAGCCGATGAAGTCCGATGGCCTTGCCTCCAATCAACCGGACCGTCGAATCATCAAAAGGCACTGAGTCTTTGTCCCCAATCACAAAAAGGAAAGAGGCCTCACCCATATTTCCTCCTGCAAATTACTACAATGCGCATTTTCAGTTTCCATCACTCCATTTCTGAAATTCTGAGGTCATTGTCATGGGATGTAAAAGTCACATATTCCCATCTATCACCCGCAATACATTTGTCAAACCACTTCATAAAACCTTACCGGGGAGCCTCAATACGAACTGAAAGGCAAATACCCACACTACGGCAGCCGCGACGCACCATAGGCGAACTTTTTGCCTGAGAACTCGTCGGTCCTTCAATTGAAGCCTGTCGTAAAACAGAGAAAAGAGATACATCGCCATCCAGGAACCAGACCCCACGGCCAGAAGCGCAAGGTAAATGTTTCCGCTATAAAACAGAGTGACAGGTACCGTTGCAACGACCAGCGTCAAGATCATGCAGTAGATGGTGCTTGCCAGCAAAGAATGTAGTTTTAACCATCTGGTAAATGGGGCATTCCTCTCGGCCAGGTTGATAATGAAATAATAAAACATGGCCAATACCTGACCAATCGCAGAGGTCAAATACGGCAGATATAGAACATCATGGCGGCCAAGCGTGTTAAGTGCAAAGAGAAGGGTAACAGGCAGCACTGCAGAGTAAAAGAGAACGCTTATCTGATAACCAGTGATATCGGCCAGAACCTTCTCAGAAAAGTACAGCGTCAGAGCGTATAACAGGACTTGGGCAACAAGCAGGGGCAATAACCAGCTCCAGTCACCTAGGCTCCATGCTGCATAGTTCAGCAGTAACATGCCGATCAAACCACTCGTTCGCAGGAGTTTGCTTTTCAAAGACAATATCGTCGTCATAATCGCCATCAAGACCAGAACCGTCACATGCTCTACCCTGACAACGAACGGGCTTCCCATGATCTTGACCAACAGATAGTATGTTCCCAGCGGTACGTAGAAATTATCAAGTCCTGTTGAGGATACGGCTTCAAAGCCGGTAACAAGAAGGGCGATTACGAAGGCAATCATTACTGAATCAATTCTACTTGTGTCGGTCATTAAGAGCAGAGACAAATGGACACATAGAAAGGCGATAAGAAAGAATGTCGTTGATCCCTCAAGACTCTTCTTGTTTCCCTCTACATCAAACTTAATCGAACCGTATCTTCCACCAATGACAGCAGCCAACGTATCCGAGACAGTCATAATAAGTATAGGTATAAAATAAAGGATGTAATTGCCGGTGCTGAGGACAAACAAGACATATACGGTAACAGGAAAGAGTATGGCGCCGTGAGACTTTCTTTCCACCCCAAAAATTGATTCGAACAAATGCTTCTTCTGCGCCAGAGCCAGAATGACCGTGAATGATGCGACCAAAGACAGGAGCCACCAATGTGACTTAAGGAAGCAAGGGATACTGAGTGCGATTAGACCAGATGCAAAGTGAACCGCTTTTCTTGGAATCTCAGGTTTTGAGGGAACGAGGCGGCGGATTACCTCACCGAGGACGAATACAAACAGATATATGCCAGCAAATATTAGTACAATGACAAAGTCTGGAAGATGATGTGTCACAAAACCCTCTCTATAATCAAAGACTTATAGAAGAAAGCGTTATTAAGGGGAAATAACTTCTTGACCAAGTCATCTATAGGCTGGAGCTTATCCCTGTATGCATCGGGTGCCTTCCTATCCGCCAACATATTCCAGTAGACAAGATGGGCGCCTTTCAGAGAAGCGCCAATGATATGAGTGAGTTCAACGGCGTACTCCTCATGATCCATATATTCAAAAATATCTGATAGGTTGAAGCCATCAAATTTTAGCGCGCTATGGGCGGCAATAGCTTCCTGTAAGTTACCTCTAAAAATTATCAGCCTATCGAGATTCTTGCGGATGCTCCGGTAACTGTCGGGGCGTAGATAATAGGGTAAGGAACTCTTAAAATTCCCGGTCAAAATGTATTCGAGGTACGGGTTTGTGTGCAGAGGCAGAGTAGTTAACGCTAACTCGGCCCTAAACATTATCTGTTTTGCCACGTCTCCTTCAACATACTTGAAAAATTCTGGGTCACGTCCCAGATAACCCATTACCGCCCTGTTAAAAAATGCTCTGAACAATAATCGCCATCTCAAGGTGTTCCATGTTTCCGTGTAGAATTCGACACGGTCCGACTCAACCTTTTCGCGCAGGAGATCGTCCACAACCTTCCTGTTGTGGACGAGTGGCAAAACCCACTTTCTGAACAGCCGGAAGTAATTTTCAAATTTTCCAACATGAATGATCCCCTTACCAATAAGCTCCTTATTTTTATCCCAGAATCGACGAGTGTTGGAGGATAGTGTGAGGCGTAGCCGGTTATAAGTTTCCAGTCTTTGAGGTGAGTCTCTCAGTCCAAGGAATGCAACAAGTTCTTCGTATGAAAGATGGCGAAAAGCAGATAGCCTTAGTTCGAGGCAGGACAATTGTGCCTGGCTCACATCGACCGCTACGACTAGTTGAGGATCCTTACTTAATATGGCAAGGGTATTGTCCCCTGCGGAAGCTATCGACAGATACGTCCTTTTTTCCTTCACGTCAAGAGCCTCTAGGAGTATGTCTGCATCCTCCCAGCAGTTGGCGTATCTAATGATGTCGAAAGCAGCTCGGTCTTCTATGGACCGTTCCATCTTTCGCCTCAATCCTCTGCCTTCCTCCTCCTGCCATACCTAATGTGTGCTTTGGTAAAGTGCCCAGCTCCGAGAGCCCCGACAATGGAGATTTCGCCCGCCAGTATGGTGGCTGCACAGATCTCTGCAAACTTTCTGGCGCTTCCAGTACCTTTGCAACCGAGCATGGCAAGGCACTCCTTTTGCGTGGGTAAATCTGTGCCCCCTCCAACGGTTCCAACGATGAGATTAGGCATTGATATGGAAATGTAAAGATCCCTGCATTGCATGATATCAAGACGAGTAACCCCAACAGCCGCTTCGGCAACGCAGGCAACATCCTGGCCACAGGCAATGAAAAGGCCCGCCAGTCCATTTGCATACTGGCCTTGAACGCCTATGGAGCCGCTTTGAATCCCGCCCACAAGGGACATCTTCCAGTATTCCATCATCTTTTCTGGTGTTGTGTGGAGCACCCGAGAGACTATTTGTTTCGGAATGCATGCCTCTGCTGTGACCTTCTTCCCGCGGACAGTGAGATATGATGCTGCCGTTGCTTTCTTGTCACCGGAAAGGTTACTCTCGATGAACCAGTGGAGCGGTTTGACTGGACAATCGGCGATAATCTTCTGGCAGATGGCCTCTGTGGCGATAGTGACCATATTTTGACCCGCGGCATCTCCCGTTGTGTATTGAAAGTTGAGATACACATGATTTCCATCCATGGTAACCACGACATCTTGAAGATAGCCGTGCGACGTGGTTTTTTTTACTGCTTCTTTGAATTCGTCAAAGCGGTGGACAACCCACAGAATGAACTGACCTGCCTGAACGAGATCGTTGAAGATGAACCCCGGGGATCGCGATACTCCTTCGGTAAGGCAAACAACACGCGCCCCACCGCTTAGGCTAATCGCCATAGCTCCTCGGTTGTAAGAGGCCACCATGGCACCCTCGGTTGTTGCAAGAGGAATATAGAAATCACCGTATGCATAAGCTCCATTTATTCGAAGAGGGCCGATGACACCAACGGGAATCTGGGCTATCCCCAAAAAATTTTCTATGTTCCCGTGATAGGTAGTGGGGTCTGCAACGTGCTTTTTGCCACTCAGATACTCGAAGTTCATGCCTTGATTGCTCAGTATTTCGAGCCTTCTAGCCCATGCAGATCGATCAAGCGCTGTCTCACGAGGCAAGGATGGAGGCAGAGGCGTTTCTTTCACCGGACGCGGTCTAAGCTGTTCGACAACTGTTCTCAAATCTTTACCCTGAAAGATAGTGTCTATTACAACCTGGGACGTACCCCTCGAAACTGGCATGACTCCCCTCACCTTTGTTGTATTTTATTGTGTGGTTTTCACCTTAGTTTCTCCAGCTTGATGTGCTTCACTCGACGTTCATGAATAATGGGAAACAGTTTGTTCTGCAGTTCGGATTGTGTCCGGTTGATTTCGTCAAAGAAAGCCGCCTCAGTATCCCAAAATGCCGATGGTCTACTGATATATTTCAGGGTCTTGCGGTCCTCCGCTTGGACGGGAATCCCATCGAGGTTGTCGTAGTTGATTATACTTGCGTAGGAAAACTGATACTCAAGACCGAGCGCCTGGGCCAGTCTTGCCAGGTGGAAGCTCTTGATAGAACCATGGTTACCTATGAGCAGGAGAGCGTCCTCGGACGCTAGGACGGCGAGCAGGGCGGCTTCGGGGAAAGCCCATCCCTCCGGGCCAAGTGGCTGTGTCAGCAAAGAGGGCAACGTGGGTAGCTGCGAGTCAACGAGCTCTTTTTGCCTGGGTACCGTTTTGGACGGTTTCCGCCTAGCGTGACACACCACGCCATCTCCCTTTTCTCGCCGTCCGGTCAGAGCACTATCTCTAAAAAACTACCCCGACCCGCGTTGCACCAAGACACCTGCTCATTCTAACAAGTCAGTACGCTACCGACCTCCACGAAGCCGTCATAAGCTCGCTCGCTTATGTGTTTTTGCCCTTATTTCACTTTCGCACAAGACTCCTGCTATGGCAACCAAAAAATTTATAGCTCTCAGCACTAAGAACTTGATCGCTTCAAGCAACATCGTCCTCCTGAGTCTGCCCAATTGTGGGTTGCAATGACTCTTACCAGGTTGGATTCAAAAATAGAGCGAGGTGTGCGACCCTGGAAGGGGTTTTGGGAGCACCAGGGTACGTCCGCTAAGACAACGGGTGTCTTGTATTACGGCGACGTAGGCATACAGAATAGAGAGACCTCAGGTCGTATTTGCCGGGCACCATGCCACCCGCGGAAAATGAATTTGGGATCTCGGGTGTCCGCTCATACAATGAGTTCCGGGCGGGTGGCGGCAGTCGTGCCGACGCACACTACACCTGCAAGCGGGTACCCGGTGGGTGCGCGCAAGGTATACGCTTGAAGGCGAATTGGTATCAGTCAGGCGATGCCCAGGGCCTCTCGGACCAGTCTGGAAGGTTGTAACCCAAACCCCGGTTGATCTGAAGGGATCACGAGGCACCCGTCCTCGATCGGAAACGGCTCCTCGAAGAGCGGGCGCGAGTCCTCCATGTATTCAAGCATCTCCGCTTTCGGCGTCGCGGCCATCACCTGCGCGCTCACTTCCGGCATGGTGTGGGACGATATTGGAATGCCTGCCAAAGCGCCCAATGCTGCAATGCGGGTCCACGCTGTGACCCCGCCGATCTTGTGGAGGTTCAACATGAGGACATCGGCGGCGCCAGCGCGTACCGCGTCGTAGAAGGGCGTCTCACCGTAAAAAGTCTCCCCGAGTGCAAGACGGCACTGGATAGTACGGCGCAGATCAGCATAGAAGGAGAGCTGCCAGTAGGGGAACGGCTCCTCGTACCAGTATGCGTTGTTGTCGACGCAACATTGCGCGATCACCATCGCATCCTTGTATACGAGTTGCTGGTTCGAGTCATACATCATCTTCACATCATCAGAAACCCAGGAGCGACACGAAGTGATGCGCTTGCATGCCTCTTTCACGTCCGGAGGCAGCTTGATTTTCACCGCCTTGAATCCCCGGGCCAGACACCCCTCCACCTCATGGCGCAGTTCATCGAGGCTTTTCTGAAAAGAGCCGCCGCTGGCATATGCTGGAATGCGCGTCTGCGACGAACCCAGTAATGAGTGAACCGGAACCTCAAGGAGCTTTCCCTTCAAGTCCCAGATGGCCAGGTCTATGGCGCCGATGGCGCTCATGGCTGCGCCGCTTGCTCCGACAAAGTTCGCCGCTGCCCGGAGGTCCGCATGAAGCCTCACGTTATCAAGCGGATCGCGATTGATCACCAGCTCACGGAAGGATGACACAGCGGAGAGAATCGTTTCTGCATCAGGCTTGCGAAAGACGAAGGCGTAGCCGATGCCTGAAAGACGGGAGGCACTTCGCGCTTCGACAACAACATTGTAGATGTTTTCGAGGAGCCAAAGTCCGGCTGCAACCGGCTCCGGCATGGGGGACTCAACCAGCGCAGCACGAAGCTCAACTATTGCGTCGTGCCTGTCCTTCATATTCTTCACCCCCAGGTAAGTGGTTCATGACCCGTCCTTCCTCAACGCTGGTCAGCGCGCGTACCTTCAAGTATCTTCATGTTCGATTCTTCCAGATGAAGCCGTACTTGTCAAGGAGAAATGAACGGCCTTCGGTCCTCGACATCTTTGTACATATTGATGCACACTAAGTGCTATAATTCCAACAAGCGGTAGACGGCATGGCGGACATTCAGACCCTGTTTGATCCGAAGAGCATTGCCCTGATCGGAGCGAGCGAACAAGAGGGGTCTATCGGCAGGACCATGCTTGAGAACATGCTTCTTACGCAGGGTCGTGATATCTTTCCCGTAAATCATCGCAAAAAGTCGGTGCTCGGCCGAAAGTGCTATCCCGAGATTGGGAGCGTGCCATCCCCGATAGATCTTGTAATCATCGCAACTCCCGCCAACAGGGTTCCATCCTTACTCACTCAATGTGGCAAGGCAGGCGTAAAGAACGCGATCATCATTTCTTCGGGTTTCAGGGAGGTGGGCCAGGCAGGAGAGAAACTGGAAGACCAGGTGCGCTCCATTGGCAAGCGATTTGGGATGAGGATTGTCGGGCCTAACTGCCTCGGCTTCATCAGGCCGAACGTGAGCCTCAATGCAACGCCTCTCTCCGTGAACCCGGAGAAAGGGAGCATAGCGTTCATATCGCAAAGCGGGGCTTTCGGAAGGGCGTTGCTCGACTGGGGTATAAATGCCCACGTGGGATTCAGTCTCTTTGCCTCGCTAGGATCGATGATCGACGTCGATTTCGGGGACCTTATAGACTACCTGGGCTACGACATGCACACGAGAAGCATCATCCTGTACATGGAAGAGAATGTGGGAGATGTCCGCAGGTTTGTAAGTGCTGCGCGAGGTTTTGCACGCAACAAGCCAATCGTGGTGCTCAAACCCTACAGACACGCCGCTGATCATCGCCTGGAGCCCACGCACGCCGCACAAATGGCCACGAGCGACAAGGTCTACGATGCGGTCTTCAAGAGAGTGGGAGTGGTCAGGGCGAAAGCGGCGACCGACCTGTTCAATGCCGCAAGTGCGCTGAGATCCAAGCACTTGCCTGGTGGGCCACGCCTGGCCGTCGTTACCAATGCAGCAGGGTTCGGCATAATGGCAACCAACGCCCTCCTGGAGCTGGGAGGTGAACCAGCGAAGCTTTCAGCGACTACGCTTTCCGACCTCAAGAAAGCCCTTCCCACCGGGTGGCAAGAAGCCAATCCCATCGACATCTTCAGGGATGCCGATGTTAAGCGTTACCTGGACGCAATCAGGCCGTGTCTTGGAGACCGAGCGGTTGATGGGGTGCTTGTGCTCTTCACACACCAGGGCATTGCAGAATCGGAAGAGCTGGCTCGTGCTGTCGCCACCGAGGCTGCTGAAACGAGCAAGCCGATTCTGACCGCGTGGATGGGAGGAAAAGAGGCGCAGGAGGCAAAGGCTGTCTCCGCACAGAACAACGTGCCGGCCTACGATACCCCTGAGGAAGCCGTCAGGACGTACCTGTACATGCACAACTACCAGCGTAACCTGGAGCTTCTCTATGAGACCCCGGGTGAGCTGCCGGTTGACCAAGCCCCTCCGGTGAACAACCTGAAGGCGCTCATCCGCAGGGTCGCTTCAAGCGGTAGGACTCTTCTCAACGAGGAGGAGTCGAAAAGATTCCTGGTCAACTACGCCATTCCCACGGTCAAGACGTATTTGACGCGAACTGTTGAAGAGGCCATAAGCGCGGCCAAAATCACGGGCTACCCCGTTGTGTTGAAGATCGTCTCTTCCGACATACCATACAAAAGCGACGTGGGTGGCGTGGTAACCGGAATAAAGGCAGAAACCGATCTCAGAGAGGAATATGAGCGTCTCAGCGCGAGAATCACTGAGCGCTGCCCAACGGCCGCCACAGAAGGCATCACCGTACAGAAACAGATTGAAAGAATAGACCACGAGATCATTTTGGGCGCAAAGAAGGATGAAGAGTTTGGATCAGTCATCCTTTTCGGGATGGGGGGCACCGCCGTACAGATCTTCAGTGATTTTTCTGTTGGCTTACCCCCGATGAACCAGGCTCTCGCCCAACGCTTGATGCAGGAGACGAAGGTGTACCGCTTACTTAAGGGTTACAGAGGGAAACCCCCTGCCGACTTGAGGCAACTGCAACAGATCGTCGTCAGTTTTTCAAATCTCATCGTCGATTTTCCGGAGATCGCCCAGGTAGATATCAATCCGATTGCCATTTCCGAGGGCAAGGCCTGTGCGCTTGATGCCAAGATCGTCATCGATCCTGATTCCGTGCATCACACGCTCCCTTATCCACACTTGATCATCACGCCTTACCCGACCCGCTATATCCTGCCGTGGCGCCTTTCGGACGGAACCGACGTTCTTCTGAGGCCCATACGGCCCGAAGATGAGCCTATGGAACGAGAGATGCTCGCCAGCCTCTCTGAGAAGACAATGACCGAGCGCTTTTTTCGCGTCATCAAAGATATCACGCACGAGATGCTCATTCGCTTTTGCAACATCGACTACGAAAGAGAGATGGCGATTGTCGCTGAGATAACAGGGTCAGACAATAAGAGGCGGATCATAGGGATCGCTCGTCTGATCACTGAACCGACCGCTCTGAAGGCCGAATTCGCCGTGGTGGTCCACGACGATTTTCATCACAAAGGCCTCGGGTACAAGCTGATGGATATGCTGATCGGCATCAGTGAACAGATGGGGCTCGAGGAGATGTATGGCATCGTGCTATCGGAAAACAGGAATATGATCAGCGCCTGTAAGAAGCTGGGTTTTACCATGGAACACCTGCCGGACAACCTTACCAGGGTTGGTATCCGTTTCAAGTAGCCCTCCATACCAAGTTGCCTCATTCATATAGCTTCGTTGCCTGCGTCGGCACGACTCCGACGCACTAGTAGTGCGCCTCCGTCGCTATCCTCCTGGTCGGCCGGGGTACCCAGCCGATGGCTGGGTCGTAGTTTTGAGTGCAACTCGGTATCGACTGATGCACACGTCTTCGATCGCGAATGGCCAGGTATCAAACGCCCAACAATCGTTGCTGGACATCCTTGTCGGCGAGTAATTTCTCTCGGGTACCTTCATACTGAATTCTCCCCTTGCCGACAATATAAACGCGATCAGTGAGGCTGAGAGCAAACTTCAGGTTCTGCTCGGCGAGCAGGATCGTCATTTCCTTCTTGACCTCTACCATGAGCTCTCGCAGGTCCTTTACAATAATTGGCGCGAGTCCCTCTGAAGGCTCGTCAAGAAGAAGCAGTCTGGGATTCCCCATCAGCGTTCTGGCAATGGCAAGAAGCTGCTGTTCCCCGCCACTGAGATTCATCCCCCGACGGTTTTCGAGCCTCTTCAAAAGAGGAAAGACTTCCATGAGCCTGCTGTAAGTCCATTGGCGTTTCTGACCCGGGCGTTCTATGGCAGAGATCTCGAGGTTGTCCCTGACGCTGAGTGTTGGAAAAATCCTCCTGTCTTCAAAAACAAACCCCATGCCAAGCCTGGCAAGCTGGAAAGGCTGCCATCCATTGATGGGCCTGCCGTCAAATGCTATCTCGCCTGATCGGGGTGGAGTAAGACCCATGATGCTTCGCAGGATAGTTGTTTTTCCCACACCATTTCTTCCAATGAGGCTAACCACCTCACCTTCGTTTACGAAAAACGAAACATCTTTGATGACGTGGCTCTTATCATAGAAGGTATTGATGCCTTGCACGTCAAGCAGGCTCACTCGTCCTCCCCCAAATAGGCCTTCTTCACAAGGTCGTTGGCACGTATCTCAGCAGGGGTTCCCTCCGCGATCAAGCGGCCCTGGTTCAAGACAGCGATCCGGTCCGATATTGAAAAGACCAGGTCTATGTCGTGCTCGGTCAGCAACACCGTAATATTTCTCTCCCTGGAAATTTCCCGTATAAGCCGCACCGTATTATTTGTCTCTTCCTGGTTCATCCCCGCTGTCGGCTCATCCAGGAGCATGATGATCGGTTTCATCGCAAGCACCATGGCAAACTCCAGCAGCTTGCGATCCCCGTGCGAGAGGGCGCTTCCCCTGTACTCCGTATACTCGGAGAGCCCAACGCTCTCAACAATAGCGCTAGCCTCCCCCAGTATTTCCCGTGAGGACTTAAGGGCGTGCAGGCAGTCGTAACTTCTTCCTGAGCTGGCGGTCAGCGCTACGCAGACATTGGTCAATACCGTTAGTTCCGGAAAGATATTGGTTATCTGAAATGACCTTCCCATGCCCTTTCTCACCAGCACGTGGGGTGGAAGCCCTGCGATATTTTCCCCTTTGAGAAGGACTGCCCCGCTGTTGGGTACATAACGCCCTGATATGAGATTGAACAATGTTGTTTTGCCCGCACCATTCGGGCCGATGACTGAGGTGAGAGACCCTTCTTCCATCTGCAGGCTCACGTTACTGACAGCCTGCAGCGCTCCGAAACTCTTGCTGAGGTTTTTGGTCTCCAGGATAGGCATGCAGGCTATCCCTCTTTCTCTTCTGTAGTTGCATGCCTGGATCGAAACAGGCCGAGGGAACCCACAAAACCAACGACGCCACCCGGGAGGAAGAGCACTGTTCCGACAAAGATTGCGCCCATCCAGAGCATCCAGAACTCCGCAAAGTTCTGGATGGTGTCTTTAATCAATATGAAGAGGGCAGAGCCCACTACAGGCCCGAGGAAGAACCGTGTACCGCCCAATATGCTCATGATTATCGGGTCAGCCGACCTGCTGAAGTGGAGCGTTTCCAGCGATACCATGCCTTCGAACGGAATCAAGAGGGCGCCGGCAAGTCCCGCAAAGAGTCCCGCTATCGCGAAAGAAAGGAGCAGATGCCGCCGCACGTTGAGGCCAAGAAACTCCGCCCTTTCGCGGTTATCGCGAATTGCCCGGAGCACATGGCCGAAGCGGGAGTTGACAATGATCCGCAGTACGAGCGCCCCAAGCGCAACGACAATGAGTGTGAAGTAATAGTAAGTCTGGATGTTCTCCAGATCGATCGTTGGGAGATGGGCTATCGCATACCTGGGTATTGGAATACCCACAAGTCCGTCGTCTCCGCCCGTCAGGCTGGCCCACTTGTGTCCTATAGCATAGATTAGCTCTGAGAAAGCAACCGTGAGCATGATGAAGTAGGTCCTGGTAAAACGGACGCACACAAAACCGATTAGAACGGCAGCCAGGAATGAAGCGGTGACGCAGGCGAACATAGCCAGGGCCAATGAACTGGAGATGTATTTCAGAAAAAGACCCGCAGTATACGCCCCGATTCCAAAGAACATAGCCTGCCCGAAAGAAAGCATCCCTGCGTAACCAAACATCAGGTTGAAGCTGAGGGCGAACAGGGACATGATGAGAATTTCGATTGCAAGGGCAGAATAGAATCGCGGTAGCACCAGCGGATAGATCACCAGGAGGATTGCGATCGCGACGAACACAAGTTTTTGGGCCGGCTGGTGTTTCGGATCACTCATCTCTTCTAGACTCCACCCTTGCCAAATAGTCCTTGAGGTCGCCACAAGAACACAAGAATCATAAAGGCAAACGGCAGGACTACAACGAACTTTGGTACGACCAGTGTGCCGAACGCGAGCACCTCTCCTATAAGAATAGACCCCAGGAAAGCCCCCCATATGCTGCCGAGTCCGCCTATGATCACTACGGCAAATGACATGATGACGATTTCCATGCCCATGCCCGGAGAGGCCGCTCTCAGGGGCGCTGCCACAGCACCGCCAAGACCCCCCAGCCACGCCCCGAAGACAAATACCGTGGTGTAGAGAAAAGGTACGTTCATTCCCAGCGCATTTGCCGCATCCCTGTCCAGGGACGCAGCAACGATCTGTTTACCGATTCTTGTCCTCGCCAGAGCGTACCAGAGTCCGAGGGCAACGAGAGGACCCAGCACAATGATGAGCACTGTATACTCCGGAAAGGTTCGACCGAGAATCTGAACGGATCCATCGAGGGCTGCCGGCTTCGGTACCAGCTTCAGGGCAGTGCCCCAGCAGGCCTTTACCACGTCATCAAGAACCAGCACAAAGCCGAAGAGCAGGAGCAGTTGGAATTCATGTTCCCTCGCATAGAGGCGCCTCAAAAAAAGTAACTCGATAATGGCTGCAGCGACGGCAACACAGAGGGGTGCAACCACGAGCGATAGCCAGTAGTTACCTGAAAGCGTGGCTATCGAATACGTAAAATAGGCGCCCAGCATGTAGAGAGAACCGTGAGCGAAGTTGATCACGCGAAGAACGCCGAAGATCAACGTGAGTCCCGATGCCAAGAGAAAGAGAAGCATCGCTGTTGACAGTCCATTGAGAAACTGGATGAATATCATCAGCCCGTCACGTGACCATTACTTGAACACGCAGCCTGTCTGGTTTTCCGGCGGAGAAACCTCTTCTGTCGCTATAACCTTTACATCGCTCAGCGTCCAGAAATTGTATTTTGGATTGGCCTTGGCTTCGCCAATGAAGACCTTTCCCATCGCCTGGTGATCGCCCTTTCTCACGAGGGTCTTGCCCCACGGCATCTCAAATGTTCCCCCCTCCAGGGCTGCGATCACCTTGTCCGTGTCGACGCTCTTGGCCTTTTCGGCCGCCTGCTTCAAGAGAAAGGGCGCTGCATAGGCATGCGTGACAAAGGCGTGAGGCGGTTTGCCGGTTTCCTTCATGAAATCGCTAACCAGCCTTTTGTTCATGGGATTGTCCAGCTCGAAAATGCATGGCTCGGATCCCCACATGCGTACCATCTCTTTTTCCATGACATTCATGGCTGTACCGATTGCTGCCGCGGCCAGGAAAAACCTGGCCTTATCGAACATTCCATATGGCTTTGACTGTTTCACAAAAGCAACGCCAGCCCCAGACCACATCACGCTGTAAACAAGATCCGGCTTCTTATCCACGACGGATGAAACATAGTTTGTGTAATCCTTCTCAGTCATCGGCACAAACACATCTGCAACCACTTTGATATCGGGTCTTCTCTTCTTGAGTTCGTTTATGAATCCCTCCCACATTTCATGTCCGTAACTGTAATCAGGGTTTATGCCGGCGACCGTTTTTATGTCTGGAAAGTTCGATGCCACATAAGCCGCATCAGCTCGATAGAACTGTCCACCGCTATGGTTCAGTCGAAACGTGTACCGGTTGCAGTTCTTGCCGGTCATTGCCTCCGCCTGCGCTCCCGCTGACGATATATAAATGGTCTTGAATCGGTCGGCGAGTTCAGAAACGCTCATGGCGGCAGGCGACCCATTGGCCCCGACGAGGAAATTCACCTTATCCTCGAGCACAAGCTTACGGGCGACCCTGGCAGCGGTCGAAGGAGACATCTCGTCGTCCCTGATCAGTATCTCCACCTTTCTGCCCAGGATACCACCGTCCTTGTTGATGTGGTCCACGGCGAGCTTTGCCGCCTTTGACTGGTCAACGCCAAGCACGCCGAACGGGCCCGTAAGCGCATTCATGGAGCCGATCTTTATGCTCTCCGCGGCGTAACTCTGCCCGCACAACCAACATAGAATGGCCAAGCATGCAAACGCTTTCACCTTCATAGCGCACCCCTTTTTCGTTTTATTTCCGAAAGAAGAACCACTCTATTTCATCACGCAGCCTGTTTGATTCTCCGGCACAGAGACTTCCTCCGCGGGGATCACCTTCAGGTCGCTCAATGTCCAGAACGGGTATTTTGGATTCGGCTTAGCTTCGCCGATGAAAATTTTTCCCATGGCCTGATGGTCACCTTTCCTCACAAGGGTCTTGCCCCACGGGGCATCAAACGTTCCTCCTTCGAGGGCGGCCACCACTTTGTCGCTGTCCACACTTTTGGCCTTTTCGATTGCCTGTTTCAGGATCATGATCGTGCCATACGAGTGAGCACAGAAGGAATGAGGTGGCTTGCCATTCTCCTTCATGAAGTCGGCCACGAACCTCTTATTCATTGGATTGTCCAGTTCGAACACGTAGGGCTCAGAACCCCACATGCGAGCCATATCTTTTTCCATGACGATCAATGACGTGCCGACTGCGGCTGCGGCAAGGAAAAACCTGGTCTTATCAAACAGCCCGTAGGGCTTCGCCTGCTTGATGAATGCCACCCCTGAGCCGGACCAGAATACACTGTAGACGAGGTCCGGCTTCTTGTCGATGACGGCCGAGATATAGTTCGTATAATCCTTCTCTGTCATCGGCACAAAGACGTCCGCAACGAGCTTGATGTCCGGTTTCCTCTTCTTCAGTTCCCCTAGGAAGCCTTCCCACATTTCGCGACCGAAACTATAGTCCGGATTGATGCCTGCGATGGTCTTTACGTCGGGGAAGTTGCTGGCCACATAGGCCGCGTCGGCACGGTAAAACTGTGCACCCAGATGGTTTATGCGGAACGTGTACCGGTTGCAATCCTTACCTGTCATGGCCTCGACCATGGCGCCGCCTGAGGAGAGAAAGGGAATCTTGAAGCGGCTTGCCAGCTCTGAAACGCTCATGGCTGCCGGAGAGCCATTGACGCCGACGATGAAGTTGACCTTGTCCTCGAGGATCAGCTTTCGACCGACGCGCGCGGCAGTCGCAGGCGACGTCTCGTCGTCCCTGATCAGTATCTCCACCTT
>Ga0079037_100000275_pt1 | contig 21822 bp, 21 predicted proteins | sample Mud3Dept4metaG_FD_71479 | JGI IMG/M metagenome (GOLD analysis project Ga0079037, IMG submission 71479) | Freshwater wetland microbial communities from Ohio, USA, analyzing the effect of biotic and abiotic controls - Mud 3 Core 4 Depth 4 metaG | ecosystem: Environmental > Aquatic > Freshwater >... | reverse complement strand
CGGGCACGGGACGAGTCTAGCCGGGCGCGGGCGCGCGCGCTGCTCCGGAGTGCCGCGGGGCGCCGGCGGGCCTGCTCGCCCGATGCCCGCCGCCACTACTCGGGGATGGGCTGGCCGTTTAGCCACGCCGTTATCGCGTAATAGAAGTCGGTGGTGAGCCCGATCGCCTCGGCCTGGCCCTTGGAGGTGGCGTGAAGCCAGCCCACCATCTCGAGCTCGACGCAGTCGACCGCTCCTCCCGCCTGGATCGACTCGACCGTGCGCGCCACCACCGAGATGGACTGCACGCCGACGTTGCTGTTGCCCGAGGTCTTCTGGGCGCGCATGCCGTAAGCCCCGACCAGCTCCGGCGGCGCCGTGAAGGGCCCGCCCCGGTAGGTGTTCTGCCACTTGGCGACGTCGAACGGCCCGGCCTTGTACTCGATCACGAAGCTCAAGGGGAAGGGCTCGGTGCCGGTGGCCACCACCGCCCAGCCGTTGGTGTCGTGGACGCGGCAGACGTTCGGGTCCTGCATCGCGGCCCAGACCTCGTCGAGCGTCGCGTTCACGAAGGCCCTGGCGTGGCCCCAGTCGTGGCCGTCGCGGTTGCCGGTGGGGCCGGTGAGCCCGAGGTACGGCGTCTCCGGGCAGGTGCCGGGGGAGCGCGCCGGCTCCGGAGCGGTGCACGCCTCGAGCGGCTGGAAGCCCAGCTCGAGCGGGAACGGGTTCTCCTCGTAGTGACCGCAGCCGCCGAGGCCGGCGGCGAGGAGGGCGAGTGCGAGCCGGCGCATGCAATCGAATACATACCAAAACCGCGCAGCTCCTACATCCGCTCACTCCCAAAGGAGCCAGGTGCCGCATTGCGCGCGAGTGCAGCGCGACCCAGGGTTCGTCGCGACGTCGTGAGGAAAGGTGGGCGCCGCCGCGGCCAGCCTCGGATATTCCCGCGCTTGGGCGTCGGCCGCCACCCGGGTCGAAGGGCCGGTCTCTTGCACACCCGGGTCCCTGCATCGAGCCACCCCCTACATCGGAGGACGGGGTGGCACCTCAGCCAGGGAGACATCCGGATGAACGAGCCCAAGCGCAGCGAGCAGCCGCAGGCGAACGTGGAGCAGGAGGGGATGGACCTCGCGGGCGGCCGCCGTCGCTCCCAGACCCTGTCGCGCAAGGAGATCGCGCGCGAGCTTCGGCGCGAGCGCGCCGAGGGGATCGTCGACCCGGAACTGCAGGCGCTCCGCGCCGAGATCGATTCCGCCAGGCCGCGCACGCGGGCGGAGTGCCTCGGCGCCCCGCGTCCGTGCATGTTCCTCTCCTGCAAGCACCACCTCTACCTGGACGTCAACCCGGCCACCGGCTCGATCAAGGTGAACTTCCCGGATCGCGACCCGTGGGAGCTGGAGGACTCCTGCGCCCTCGACGTCGCCGACCGCGGCGGGATCACGCTCGAGGAGGTGGGGCTGGTGATGAACCTCACCCGCGAGCGGATCCGCCAGCTGGAGACCCGCGCGCTCCTCAAGCTGCGCGACCTCCAGTAGCCGCCGCCGGCCGGCTCGAGCCCCTCAGCGGGCGGCCTGCAGGACCCCGGAGAGGCGCTCCAGCGCCCGGAGCAGGTCGCCGGGCGGGACGGCGGTGTAGCAGAGTCGCACCCACGTGCCGAAGTCGCGGCCGGCGGCCGGCCCCGGCGTGAGCAGCACGCCGGCCTGGAGGCAGCGCTCCAGGAAGCCGCCGAGGTCCTCCGCGGGGCGGAAGAAGGGCGAGGCATCGAAGAACAGGAAGGTGCCTGCCTGGGGTGCCGGGACGCCCACCGCGGCGGCCGCGGCCCGGCCGGCCGCGGCGTAGAGCCGACGCGCCTCGGCGATCCAGGCGTCCCCCTCGGCGAGGGCCCTCGCTGCGCCGAGCTGCATGGGCCGCGCGGCGCAGAAGGCGATGAAGGCCTGCAGGCCGCGGATCGCCTGCATGGCCTCCGGCGGGCCATGGGTGAACCCCACCCGGGCGCCGGCCAGGGCGTAGCTCTTCGAGAGGGTGTGGGTCGCCACCGTCCGCCCGGCGAGGTCCGGGCGCAGCCAGACGGGGCGGTGCGGGGCCTCGTAGGCGAGCTCCTCGTAGGCCTCGTCGGCGATCACCCACAGGTCGTGGCGGCTCGCCACACGCGCGGCCGCGGCGACCACCTCCTCGGGGAGGATCCGGCCGGTCGGGTTGTGGGGGCTGTTCAGGTAGAGGGCGGCGGTGCGGTGCGTGACGGCCCGCTCCAGCGCCGCCTCCGCGTCGAACCCCGGCTCGGAGAGGCGGGTGAAGAACGGGATCTCCACCGGCACGCACCCCCGCGCCGCCGCGATACCGCGGATGAGCGGCCAGAAGGGCGAGGGGAGGAGGACCTCGTCGCCGGGGTCGAGCAGCGCGCCGACGACCACGGCCAGCCCGGTGGTGGCCCCCGGCATCACCTGGAGGCACTGAGGGTCCACGCGGTGCCCGTGGCGCAGGGCCAGGCGCGCGCGGATGGCCTCCAGCAGGACCGGCTCGCCCTGGATGGGAGAGTAGTTGTGCAGGCGCGGCTGGTCGGCGGTGCGCTGCGCCTCGGCGCGGGCCGCTGGCAGGGGCTCGAGATAGGTGTCGCCGATGTGGAGCGGGTAGATCGGGCCGGGCAGCTGGCGCGCCCGATCGGCGAGCGGGCTGTAGACCCGGTCGGAGAGGCCGCCGCTGGTGGCGGCGACGCGCGGATGCCGTGGCATGCGGGAGACGATCGCCCAACCCGCCTCCGAGCGCCAGCCCGAACCCCACCCCTCGGCGATGCCGCCCGGGCGCTGGGCGCGAGGGGTCGGGCTGGGCGTCCCGAACTTCGCGCCGCACCTCCGGCGCGGCAGCCCAGAATGGCTGCTGCGGCCGGGGGTCTCATGGGCTAGGATGCCGCGCTCCAAACGAGAGGTCGAACGATCCCAAGGAGGATTCAGATGCTGAAGCTGTTCGCCGTTCCGCTCGCACTGCTGGTCATGGCCGTCAGCGCCCACGCTCAGGGCGCCGCTCCGGCCGCTCCGCCCGCCGCACCCGCCAACGCTCCGGTGGAGGTCAAGGCCACCGGGACGCCCGGCAAGGCGGCCGCGACGCGCTCCGAGAAGGTCACCGCCACCGTGAAGGCGGTGGACGTCGCCAACCGCACCATCACGCTGCAGGGGCCCAAGGGCAAGGAGCAGACGTTCCGGGTCGGGCCGCAGGTGCAGCGCCTGGCCGAGATCGCCCCGGGAGACAAGATCGTCGTCGAGTACGAGCAGGGGCTGATGCTGGAGATGCAGCCGCCCGGATCGAAGCCGGTGCAGCCCGAGGCGGCCGTGGTCGCCGGCAGGGGCGACGCGTCCAAGGCGCCGGCCGGTGGCGCGATGGCGACCGTCCAGGCCACCGTCACGGTCAGCGCCATCGACATGAAGAACCGCATCGTGGTGTTCCAGGGCCCGGGCGGAAACCTCTACCAGGTGAAGGCCGGCCCCAAGATCAAGCTCGAGAAGCTGAAGGTCGGGGACCAGCTGCTCGCCACCTACGTCGAGGCGGTGGCGATCGCGGTCGAGAAGCCGGGCGCGGCCGCCGCGCCGAAGAAGTAGGCGGCAAAGGAGCGGGAGCGCCGCACCCCGGCGCTCCCGCCCGCGTTCCGGGGCCCCGGCGCACGGTTGCTCCGCGGCGCGATCTAGAGGCAGCCGTTGTTGGAGAAGCAGTTCTCGAAGGCGACCAGGTAGGCCTGCGCGGCGGCAAGATCGCTGCCCCGGCACTCCAGCCCGTGGACGCAGGCGATGAGGCCGTCCCGGTTGCAGGCCGAGGGCAGGCCGAGGCTGCAGAAGGTCAGGCACTGCTCCTGGTTGGCCGGGATCTGGTCCTGGAGCGAGGGCGGAATGAAGTCCTTGTACTTGGCGATGCACGGCATCGCGGCGTCGCAGGCGTCGGAGCAGGAGAGGGCTTGATTGCTCCCGCAGCCGGCGGCGAGCGACAGCAGGGTCAGGACGGCGGCGAGGCGACCGATCATGGCTCCCTCCGGGCGGGTTGCGGGGATTCTGGGGGAGGGGTCCGGTCGGAGTCAACGAGCCTCGGCGCACTCCGAAGCGGGCCGCTTGCCAGGGGAGCGGGGTTTGTCCGATGTTGGCGGGGTGCGCGAGCTCGAGCGGCCTCTCCTTTCCCTCGGGTGCGCCGCCCTGATCGCGCTGCTGCCCGCCGCCGGGCGGGCCGAGGGCGGCGAGGAGCCGCGGCCGGCCGACCTCACCGTGCCCGCACCGGCTCCGTCTCCGGCGGAGACTCCGGCCGCGGAACCGGGGCCGCGCCTCACCCTGGCCTCCGCGGCGATCTTCGCGGCCGGGGTCGTGACCGCCTTCGCCGTCCACGAGACCTGCCACGTTGCCGCGAACTATCTCTACGGCAACCAGCCGCGCCTCGAGCCGGTGAAGTTCCTGGGCTTCATCCCCTTCTTCGCCATCACGCCCGGAATCGGCTGCGGTCCCTCCGGCTGCTACAAGCGGGATGGCAGCGTCTTCAAGGGGGGCGTGCCCGGCTACTACACCATCGTCTCGGCTGGGATCCTCGCCCAGCAGGCGACCGACGAGGCCATCCTGATCGCCGAGCCCCGGCTGCGTTACGCCGACGCCCCGTTCCTCAAGGGAATGCTCGCCTTCAACACCCTGACGTCGATCGCGTACGCCATCGCCAACTGGACCTCCATCGAGCCACCCGAGGGAGACCTCCGCACCATGACCCAGCTCGCCCCGTACCCACGCGGCGTGCTGGCGCTGCTGGTGTTCCTGGCGGCGGGCCTGGACATCGCCCGCTACTTCCTCCCCGACGTGCCGGTGCTGCCGTGGGTGAGCCGCGCCGCCAAGCTGGCGACCACCGGCCTGGTGTTCGCGTTCTAGGTCACCGGGGCGGGAGGCTCGCCAGGATCCCCTTCACGGCGGCCTCCAGGTCGCCCGATCCGCTCCCGACGTCGATGGGCCCCGCCGCCGTCCCGCGCCACATGGGCTCCCGGTTCTGGGCCCGGGCGACGCCGAGCGTGAGCAGCCTCAGGCGGTCCCCGGTGCGCCGGTAATAGCTGCCGACTTCGTACTCGTAGGTCATCGAGACGAGCAGCTCGGCGCCCTCCGCGGCCTTGCGGAAACCCTTCGCCTCCAGCACCCGGTCTGCCTGGAATCGGACGTTGGCCTCGAGCAGCGGGTCCGCGATGACCAGCACCGAGGTGGGCGCCCACTGGTAGGTCCGCACCTCGGGGAAGCTGGCCGAAGGGTCGCTGGAATGGGTGAAGCGGCCGCCGGCGCAGGCCGAGAGCCCCGTGGCGGCGAGGAGCAGCCCGGCGGCGAGGAGGGGCGGGATCGGGCTGGGCCTGGAGATCTGCATGTCGGCTCCCTCGCGCGGGAAGCGCCTCCTCCTGCCGAGGCCGGCCGCGCCCGCGCTTCCGAAAGGACAGTAGATCAACGGCCGGAGGCAGGCGAGGAGGATCTCCGGGCGGTTCCGGGGGGCGCTCGCGCCGCAGCGACCGGTGCCCTCCGACGCCATCCGGCAGGCCACCGAGTGATCTCCTTGGCCGGGTGTGCTTTGCTGTCCGTCCGGCGCACGGCTTCCGGGGTGAGCGCCGCGGGAGGCCTTCCTTGTCCAACGGCTCGTCGGAACTCGAGGCGCGGCTTGCCGAGCTGGCCGAATCGGTGAGGCAGATCGAGCGGCGGGTGGCCGCCCTGGAGCGCGCCGGCGCGGTCCAGGCCGCGGTGCCCGCCGCCAGGCGCCGGGTCCCGGCGGCTCCCGGAGGGGCCCGCCCGGCCGAGGGGCAGGTGGCGGCCAAGGCAGCCGACGTCACCCGGAACCTCTCTCTCGGCGGGCGAACGCTGCTGGTCCTGGCGGGCGCCTTCGTGCTCCGGGCGCTCACCGACGCGGGGTCCCTCCCGGCCTGGCTGGGCGTCGCCCTCGGCTTCGCCTATGCCGGGACCTGGATCGCCATGGCCTACCTGGCCGGCCGTGCCGACCGCTCCTGGAGCGCCGGCTTCCACGGCGCCGCGGCGGTGATGATCGGCTTCCCGCTCCTCTTCGAGGCCACCTCGCGGTTCAAGCTGCTGTCCCCGGTGGCGGCGTCCGTCCTGCTCGCGGCCTTCACCGGGGTCGCCCTGGGGGTGGCGGCGCGCCGGCGGCTCCAGGCCCTGGCCTGGCTGGTCGCGCTGGGCTGCGTCCCCACCGCCGTCGCCCTGATGGTGGTCGGCAACCGCCTGGTGGTGCCGGCCCTGGTCCTGGTCCTGCTCGGGGTGGCCACCCTCTGGCTCGGCTACGTGCGGGATTGGGTCTACCTGAGATGGCCCATCGCCGTGGTCGCGGACCTGGTGGTGGTGGTCATGGCGCTGCGCGCCGTGCAGTCCGGCTCGGGCGAGGGCCCGGGGGCGGCGCTGCTGCTCCAGTTCTTCCTGATGGCGCTCTACCTCGGGAGCATCGCGGCGCGCACCCTCCTCCTCAAGCGCGACGTGGTGCCGTTCGAGGTGGCGCAGACCGCAGCGGCCATCGCGGTCGGGCTCGGCGGGGCGGCCTTCGTGGCGGTGCGCTCGGGGATGGGGGCGGGCGGTTTCGGGGTGGCCAGCATCGCCCTGGGCGTGGCGGCGTACGCGGTGGCCTTCGTCTTCGTGGAGCGGCAGCAGAAGGGGAGGGCGAACTTCTACTTCTACAGCTCGGTGGCCATCGCCCTGGTGATGGCCGGCACCGCGCTGGTGCTGGGCCGGTGGGCGCTGGCGCTGGCCTGGGCGGCCTTCGCGGTGACGGCCGGTGGGCTGGGGCGCAGGCGGGGGCGCATGACGCTCGCGGTGCATGCCGCCGTCTACGCGGTGGCCGGTGCCTTCGCCGGCGGGCTCCTCGCCGGCGCGGTCGAGGCGGTGACGGCTCCGGCCGCGGTGGCGTGGACGCGCGCTCCGGCATGGTCCGTGCTGGTGCTGGCGGCGGTGGTGGCGACCGCCTGGATGCGCGGCAGCGCCTCCCCGCGCGCCACCACCCCCGAGAAGGTGATCCAGCTCGCGGTGGTGGCCACCGGGGCCATCGCCGCCGCCGGCATCCTGGTCGGCTGGCTGGTCCCGCCGCTGGCGGGGACCCCCGGCAGCGGGGCGAGCGCCGGGGCGGTCGCCACGGTGCGCACCGCGGTGCTGGTGGCGGGCGCGTTGCTCCTGGCCTGGGCGGGCCGCTTCGGGACCTGGCTCGAGGCGGGGTGGCTCGCCTACCCGCTGCTGGCGGTGGCCGGCCTCAAGATCCTGCTGGAGGACCTGCCGCGCAGCCGGCCGGCGACGCTCTTCATGAGCTTCGCCTTCTACGGGGCGGCGCTGATCCTGGTGCCGCGCTTGCGCAGCCGCCGCAAGGCGGCCCCCGAGCCGGCCGGGCCGGGCCGGCCGCCGCAGCCCTGACCGCGGCGCCTAACGGACCGGCGCGAGGTGGCACCGCTCGCAGTCGGCGAGCGGGAAGGCGACCCGGTCGTGGCACACCCCGCAGGACTCGCCGGAGGCGATCTGGAACATGGAGTACTTCACCGAGCCGCTTTTGGTGCTGGGGTAGATCTCCGGGTGGCAGACCTCGCAGCCGTTCCAGACGGCGTGCTTCCTGTGGGAGAACATCACGTTCGCCATCCAGGCGCCGCGGGACTCGATGGTGATCTCCTTCTCCATCTTGAGCGGCTTGCGCGGGATGGAGGTGCCCTCCAGGAAGTCGAGGGGGCGGATCTTCCCGGTCGCCTCCGCCTCCTCCCAGTCCACCCCGCCGGCGATTCCCTTGCGGGGGAGGCCCTCGGCGAAGGCCTGGTAGTCCTGGAGCAGGCGGGGCGGGTCGCTCGGCGCGTGGCATCGCCGGCAGGCAGGGGACTCGTCGATTCGGCCGGATTCTGAGCAGGAGGCGAAGACCACCTTGCCCCGCACCTGGGTCTTGCCGTCGTGGCAGGCGCCGCAGTGGAACCCGCCGCGGTTGGTGGAGGCCGAGACCTTGGTGGCCCCCGCCGTCATGGCGAAGCCGACGTCGACGTGGCAGAGGCGGCAGGTGAACAGGGCGCGGTGGCGCCAGTGGTCGAAGGCCACCGCCGGCACCTTCGCCTTGCCGGTGAAGCTGCCGAGGACCACCCGCCCGTACCGCTGCGGCGGCACGACGTCCCTGGCCGGAGCGGGCCAGGCGAGCGGCAGGAGCGCCAGGGCCGCGAGAAGGAGACGCCTCGGTCCGCTCATGCGCTCAGGGCTTCTCCCGGGTCTCCAGCACGAACTGGTAGAGGTCGCGGCAGGCCTGGAGGCGCCGCGTGAAGACCTTCCGCTGCGACTCCTCCAGCTTCTCGATCACCGGCTTCAGCTTGTCGCAGCGGGCCAGCAGGCTGCGCAGCTCCTCGAGGGACAGCGCCATGGCGTCCTGGGTCTTCGAGCAGACGTCGTCGAACTCCTTGCGCCAGTCCTGCTGGGCCAGGGCCCGGACCGGCAGGGAGGCCCCGCCGCCCGGCAGGTCCAGCGCGCCCAGCGCCGCCGCCGCGGCGAGCGCGAAGAGCGCCGTTCTCGCCCATCGCATGGCTTCCTCCCGTCCTTCCCGCCGGCCGCTCCGGTCACTGCACCGGCTTGGTGTGGCAACGCTGGCAGTCGATGAGCGGGAAGGCCACGTTGACGTGGCACACGCCGCAGTACTTGCCCTCGAAGATCTCCACCATCGAGTACTTGGTGGCGCCCTTCTTCACCCCCACGAAGATCTCCGGGTGGCACAGCTCGCAGCCGTTCCATACGGTGTGCTTCTGGTGGGAGAAGATGATGTCCGGCATCCCCTGCAGCTTGGCGCCGAGGGCGAAGTCCTTCTGGGCGGAGATCGACTTTCGCTTGATGGAGATCCCCTCCAGGAAGTCCGCCGGCTTGACGAGACCGGTCTCCTCCGCCTTCTCCCAGTCCACTCCGTTGCCGAAGCGCCCCTTGGGGAGGTTCCGGGTGAAGGAGGCGAAGTCGACCTGGGGCTTCACCTCCTTGCCCTGGGAGTGGCAGCGCAGGCAGGTCGGGCGGGGCTCGCCGGTGGTCCGGGCGCAGGACTCGAAGACCTTCCGGCCGTCCACCAACAGCTTCCCGTTGTGGCAGGCGCCGCAGTAGTAGCCGGCCATGTTGTCGGCGGCCTTGACGTCGGTACCCCCCGGCTTCATGGCGAAGCCCACGTCCACGTGGCAGAGGCGGCAGGTGAACTTGGCGCGGTGCAGCCAGTGGTCGAACACCACCGGCGGGAGCTTCGCCTGGCTGGAATGGTTGTCCATCACCACCCGGCCGAACTCGGGAGGCAATGGCCTCCGCTTCTTCCCCGCCTGCTGGGCGTGGGCCGTCGACGTCAGGGCGAGTGCCGACAAGAGCAGCGCGACCACCCGGCTCATCGGTGACCTCCTTCGCCTCGACCTGGCGCGAGACGGACCGCGGGGCGGAGTCACCCCTGCCGCTCCCGCCGCCGGAGGCCCCCCTCGGGCTGCGCCGGCGTCTCCGGAAGCGCGCCGACTATATCAGCCCGCGGGCTCCGCGCGGGCCGGAACTTCCCGGTGGGGGACCGCTCGAGCTCAGCTGGCGGTGGCCGGGTCGGCGATCCGCACCAGCTGCTTGCCCTGGTTCTCGCCGCGGAACAGGCGCGCCAGCGCGGCCGGGGCGTTCTCCAGGCCCTCCTGCACGTCCACCCGGTCCTTGATCTTCCCCTCGCGCAGCCAGCCGGCCATCGCCGCCACCGCCTCGGCGGCCCGCGGCAGGTAGTCGAGCACGATGAAGCCCTCCATCCGGCCCCGCCGGACGAGGAGGTTCAGGTAGTTCTTGGGCCCCGGGGCCGGCTCGGCGTCCTGGTAGCGGGCGATGGCGCCGCACAGCACCACCCGGCCGCGCATGGCCAGCTGCGCCAGGGCCGCGTCCAGGATCGAGCCGCCCACGTTGTCGAAGAAGACGTCGATCCCCTGGGGGCAGGTCTCGCGCAGCCGCGCGGCGACGTTCTCTGACTTGTAGTCGATGGCGGCGTCGAACCCGAGTTCGGCGGTGAGCAGGCGGCACTTGTCGGCCCCGCCGGCGATCCCGACCGCCCGGCAGCCCTGGATCCGCGCGATCTGCCCGGCGATGGAGCCGGTGGCGCCGGCCGCGCCGGAGATCACCACCGTCTCTCCCGGCTGGGGCCGCCCCACCTCGAGCAGCCCGAAGTAGGCGGTGATGCCGGTGATGCCGAGCGCGCTCATGGCGGTCTCGATGGGCGCTCCCGGTGGCAGCGGGGTGGGCGCGGTGGCCGTGCCGGGCCGGGCCAGGGCGTAGTCCTGCCAGCCGAACATGCCCTGCACCAGCTGCCCCGGCTGGAAGCGCGGGTGGCGGGAGGCCACCACCCGGCCCACCGCGAACGAGCGCATCACCTCGCCGATCTTCACGGCCGGCAGGTAGGTGTCGGCGGCCATCCAGCCGCGCTGCGTCGGATCGCAGGAGAGGTAGAGGTTTCGCACCAGCACCTCTCCCTCGCCGGGCTCCGGGACCGGCGCCTCCACCCAGCGGAAGTCCTCCCGGCTCACCGCGCCGCTCGGGCGGCGCGCCAGCTGCCACTGGCGGTTCTTGCTCGCGGTCATGGCTCGCTCCTCACGGGTTGCTCCGGCCGAACCTCGGCCGGCTAGGCCAGATGCTCCTGCAGGATCTTCCGCACCACCGCGGCGTCGGCCTTGCCCTGCGTCTCGCGCATCGCCGCGCCGAGCAGGACCCCGAAGAGCTTCTTCTCCCCCGCCCGGTAGCGAGCCACCTCGGCCGCCTGCGCCGCCAGGGCGCGGGCCACGGCCGCGTCGATGGCCCCGTGGTCCTCCATCTTCTCGAGGCCCATCTCCTTCAGCAACGCCTCGGGCTCCCCGCCGCGCTCGACCAGCGCGGAGAGGAGCGACTTCGCGGCCGCCGGGGTCACCCGGCCCGAGTCGACCAGGGCCACGAAGCGCCCGAAGGCAGGACCGGAGAGCGGAAGGGCGTCGAGCGGCGCATCCCGCGCCAGGCCGAGCAGCTCGTTGAGGAGCCAGCGCGACACGGCGCGCGGGCTGCGGTGCGCCGCCAGGGCCTGCTCGAAGAAGGCGGAGAGGAGTCGGTCCGCGGCGAGCCGGTCGGCCTCGGCCTCGCCGATGCCAAGCTCGGCCTGGTAGCGCGCGAACCGCTCGGCCAGCGCCGGGTCTGCGGCGTGGAGCTCGGCCCGGGCCTCGGCGCGGCCCTTGGGGGCTGGCCTGGCCTCGCCGCCGGCGGGCTCCTTGCGGGGGCGGGCGGGCCGCGCCTCGGGGCGAGCCGCGGTCCGGCCGACCCAGGTGTCCTTGAGGGTGATGGTGCGGTTGAAGACCGGCTTTCCCGGTCGGGAGTCCTCGGGGTCCGCGAAGAAGTACCCCTGGCGCAGGAACTGGTACCGGCCGCCGGGCTGGGCCTCGGCGAGCGCCGGCTCGAGCCGCGCCTCCCGCGCCAGCGTCAGCGACTCGGGGTTCACAACCGCGAGGAAGTCCTCCTCGGCGTCCGGCTGCTCGACGGTGAACAGCCGGTCGAAGAGCCGGACCTCGGCCGGGAGCGACCGCGAGGCGTGGACCCAGTGCAGCGTCCCCGCCACCCGGCGGCGGTCCGCCGGGCCGCCGCTCCGCGAGGCCGGGTCGTGGCTGCAGCGCAGCTCCCGGATCTCCCCGGATGGGCCGCGCACCACCTCGTCGCAGCGGATCACGTAGGCCCCCGCGAGGCGCACCTCGGCTCCTGGCGCCAGCCGCTTCCAGTCCCGGGGGGGCTCGAGGGCGAAGTCCTCGCGCTCGAGGAGAAGCCGCCGCCCGAAGGGGACGCGGCGGGCGCCCCCGCGGTCCGGCTCGGCCGGCCACCAGGGGATCTCCAGCTCCTCGACGCGGTCCTCCGGCCAGGTGGTGACCGTGACCGGCAATGGGTTCAGCACCGCCATGGCCCGGGGGCAGCGGCCCTCGAGATCGCTGCGGACCGCGAACTCCAGCTTGCCGATGTCCACCACGCTGTTGTTCTTGGCGACCCCGATGAGGTCGGCGAAGTCGCGCAGCGCCTCCGGGGTGACCCCGCGGCGCCGCAGCCCGGCCAGGGTGGGCATGCGCGGGTCGTCCCAGCCGGACACCCGCTTCTCGTTGACGAGCTGGAGCAGCTTGCGCTTGGACAGGACGGTGTAGCCGAGCGCCAGGCGGGCGAACTCGTACTGCCGAGGCCTCGGATCCCACGGGCCGGTGTGGTCGAGGACCCAGTCGTAGAGCTCGCGGTTCGACTCGAACTCCAGCGTGCAGATGGAGTGGGTCACCCCCTCGAAGGCGTCCTCGAGCGGGTGGGCGAAGTCGTACATGGGGTAGATGCACCAGCGATCGCCTGTCCGGTGGTGGCGGGCGTGGCGGATGCGGTAGAGCAGCGGGTCGCGCATGAGCACGTTCTTGTGGCCCATGTCGATGCGGGCGCGCAGGACGCAGGCGCCGTCGGGGAACTCGCCGGCCCGCATGCGGCGCAGGAGATCCAGGCTCTCCGCCGCCGGGCGGTGGCGGAAGGGGCTGGGCGTGCCGGGGCGCTCGAAGCCTCCCCGCTGCTCGCGGATGGACTCGACCGGCTGGCTGTCCACGTAGGCCTTGCCCTCGCGCACCAGGCGCTCGGCGCACCCGTACATCTGCTCGAAGAAGTCGGAGGCGTAGTAGAGGTTCTGGCCCCAGTCGCAGCCGAGCCAGCGCACGTCCTCCTGGATCGATTCGACGTAGAGGACGTCCTCGGTGGTGGGGTTGGTGTCGTCGAACCGCAGGTGGGCCCTACCGCCGAACTGGCGCGCCAGGCCGAAGTTGAGAAGCACCGACTTGGCGTGGCCGATGTGCAGGAAGCCGTTGGGCTCGGGGGGGAAGCGGGTGACCACCCGGCCGCCGTTGCGGCCGGCGGCGAGGTCGGCCTCGATGACGTCGGTGAGGAAGTTCGAGGGTCGGGCGGCTTCTGCCATGCGGGCCGTTTACCCCAGGAGGTGAGGGCCCGCAACCACGCAACGCTCCCGGCGAGGCCCGGTCAGTGCATCGCCACCCCGAGGTTGGCCACCGGCTGGACCGCCTCGCAGCGGATCCACTGATGGGTCTCGAGCTCGACCGCGTCCTGGTGGGTGCCGGCCGGCATCACCAGGCTGTGCTCGTGGGTGAGGCGCTCGTCCACGAAGATGGGCAGCCCGAACAGGCGCAGCGGGGGCTCGGCGCCCAGCTCGCAGGGCTGGAAGCGCTCGGCGAAGTCGGGCTCCTGGGCGAGCTCGACGCTGGCGCCGGTCGCCTCCTCGAGCGCCGACAGGCTGACGCGGCTCGTGGCCGCCACCACCGCGATGGCCAGGCCTCCGTCGAGGCGGACGATCACCGGCTTCGCCACTCGGGAGCCGCTGACGTGCTCCGCCTCGGCGAGGTCCTGGGCCCGGACCGCCTCGCCGTGGACCCTGTGCCGGAAGCCGGCGTGGTGCTGTTGCAGGTGCGCCGCGATCTTCTCCGGGATCATGGGACCCTCCTCGCCGGGGCCGCCTTGGCCCCGATCGTGATCTTAGGGACCTCCGGGCGCGCCGAGGAGGCCCGTACCCAAACGGTGCGGGACGCCCCTTTTCGGGCGGCCAGGACGGGGAGGGCCGCTCCACCGGGCAGGGGCGCCGCGATAGAGTCTCGCCATGCGCGTCGTGGCCGCACTGGGGGGCAACGCCTTCGTCCCTCCCGGGGCCGAGCTCACCATGGAGAGCCAGTTCCGGTTCGCGCGCGAGGCGCTCTCCTGCCTGGAGCCGTTCCTGGTGCCGGAGGTGGAGCTGCTCGTCACCCACGGCAACGGCCCGCAGGTCGGCCACCAGCTGGCGCGCGCCGAGCGCTCGCGCGGCGCCGCCTACGATCTCCCGCTCGACGTCTGCGTGGCCCAGACGCAGGGGGAGATGGGCTACGTGCTGGCGCGGACGCTCCGGGAGCTGCTGGCGGAGGGCGAGAGAGGCCGGGCGGTGGCAGCGTTGGTGACGCAGGTCGAGGTCGACCCCGCCGACGCCGCCTTCCGGCGCCCCACCAAGCCGGTCGGCCCCTACCTCGACGGCGCCCAGGCCGAGGCGATGCGGCGCCGGGGCGTGGCGGTCGGCGAGGAGGCCGGCCGCGGGCCGCGCCGGCTGGTGCCCTCGCCCGATCCCACCGGGGTGCTGGAGGCGGAGGTGGTGCGCCAGCTCCTGGCGCTGGGGGTGGTGGTGATCGCGGCCGGCGGTGGCGGGGTGCCGGTGGTGCGCACCGCCGCCGGGCTGGCGGGCGTGGAGGCGGTCGTGGACAAGGACCTCACCGCGGCCCTGCTCGGGGAGCTCATCGGCGCGGAGCTGCTGGTCATCCTCACGGACGTCCCCTGCGCCTACACGGACTACCGCACCGCTCGGCAGGCCGCGGTGCGCCGCGTCGGGGTGGCGCGGGTCCGGGAGCTCCTGGCCGAGGGCCACTTCGAGCCGGGGAGCATGGAGCCGAAGATGGAGGCGTGCGCGCGATTCGCGGAGCGGCCGGGGCGCCGCGCCGTCGTCTGCCACCCTTCGGCCCTGGCCGACGCCCTGCGCGGCGAGGCCGGCACGGTGGTGGTTCCGGAGGCCTGAGGAGCGAGATGCCCTTCCGCTGCATCGTCCTGGGCGCGGCCGGCCGCGACTTCCACGACTTCCAGGTCTTCTTCCGCGACCGGCCGGAACTCCAGGTGGTGGCCTTCACCGCGGCCCAGATCCCCTTCATCGAGCGGCGCGCCTTCCCGCGCGAGCTGGCCGGGCCGCACTACCAGGCCGACATCCCCATCCACCCCGAGGAGGACCTCCCCCGGCTGCTCCGCGAGCTCCGGGTGGACCTGGTCTTCCTCGCCTACAGCGACCTCTCGCACGAGGAGGTGATGCACAAGGCCTCGCTGGCGCAGGCGGCCGGAGCGGGATTCGCCCTGCTCGGGCCGAGGCAGACCCAGCTCTCGAGCGTGCGGCCGGTGGTGGCGGTCACCGCGGTCCGGACCGGGGCCGGCAAGAGCCCCATCACCCTGGCCATCGCCCGCCACCTGGCCGGGCGCGGCGTCCGCGCCGCGGTGCTGCGCCACCCCATGCCCTACGGTGACCTGCTCCGGCAGGCGGTGCAGCGATTCGAGGCGCAGGCGGACCTCGACCGGGAGGAGTGCACCATCGAGGAGCGCGAGGAGTACCAGCCCTACCTCGACGCCGGGCTGCCGGTCTTCGCCGGCGTCGACTACCGGGCCATCCTCTTCGCTGCCGAGCGCGAGGCGGAGGTGGTGCTGTGGGACGGCGGGAACAACGACTACCCCTTCGTGCGGCCAGACCTGGCGGTGGTGGTGCTGGACGCGCTGCGCCCGGGCCACGAGGTGCGCTACTACCCGGGCGAGACCAACCTGAGGCAGGCAGACGTGGTGGTGGTGAACAAGGTCTCCGGCGCCTCGCCCGAGGGGCTCGCGACCGTTCGGGCCAACGCCGCCGCCCTGGCGCCGGGAGCCCCGCTCCTCGAGTGCGACCTCGTGGTCTCGGTGGACGACCCCGCCGCCGTCGCCGGCCGGCGGGTGCTGGTGGTGGAGGACGGGCCCACCGTCACCCACGGCGGAATGGGGTTCGGCGCCGGGACGGTGGCGGCGCGTGCCTGCGGCGCCCGGGAGCTCGTCGACCCGCGCCCCTTCGCGGAGGGGACCATCGCCGAGGTCTTTGCCCGCTACCCGCACCTCGGGCCGGTGCTGCCGGCCCTGGGCTACTCGGCCAGGCAGCGGCGCGAGCTCGAGGCGACCATCGCCCGCAGCGGAGCCGAGGTGGTGGTGGACGCCAGCCCCGCGCGGCTGGACCGCGTCGTCCGGGTGGAGGTGCCGCTGGTACGGGTCCGATATTCCTTCCAGCAGCGCTCCGGGCCGCCGCTCGAGTCGCTGGTCGACGCCGCCCTGGCGCGGTGGAGGAGGCCGGCGTGACCCGGGGTCCGCCGCCCAGCGCCGCCGACCTGATCGCGGAGGCCGAGCGCCACTGCGCCCGAAATTACGCGCCGCTGCCGGTGGTGCTCACCCGCGGTGAGGGGTGCTTCGTCTGGGACGTGGAGGGGCGGCGCTACCTCGACGGCCTGTCGGGCTACTCGGCGCTCAACCAGGGCCACTGCCACCCGCGCATCGTCGCGGCGCTGGTGGAGCAGGCGGGGCGCCTCTCGCTCACCTCCCGGGCCTTCCACCACGACCGGCTGGGCGCCTTCCTGGAGCGACTCTGCGCCGTCGCCGGCTTCCCGCTGGCCCTCCCCATGAACACCGGCGTCGAGGCGGTCGAGACGGCCGTCAAGGCCATGCGCCGTCACGGCTACGAGCGGCGGGGCGTCCCGGACGGCCAGGGCGAGATCGTGGTCGCGGAGGGGAACTTCCACGGCCGGACCATGCTGGCGGTGAGCCTTTCCAGCGAGGAGTCCTCCTACGCCCACTACGGACCGTACCTCCCCGGCGTGGTGAAGGTGCCCTTCGGCGACGCCGAGGCCATGGAGCGGGCCGTCGGGCCCCGCACGGTGGGCGTGCTGCTCGAGCCCGTCCAGGGAGAGGCGGGCGTGATCGTCCCGCCCCAGGACTACCTGCCTCGGGTGCGGGCACTCTGCACCGCCCGCGGCGTGCCGCTCTGCCTCGACGAGGTGCAGACCGGCCTGGGTCGGACCGGGAAGACCTTCGCCTGGGAGCACTCGGGCGCGCGCCCCGACCTCGTCTGCCTGGGCAAGGCGCTCTCGGGCGGCCTCTACCCGGTCTCGGCCGTCTGCGGCAGCGAGGAGGTGCTCGGGGTTTTCACGCCCGGGACGCACGGCTCCACCTTCGGCGGGAATCCGCTGGCGGCGGCGGTGGGGCTGGCGGCGCTGGAGGTGCTGGAGGAGGAGCAGCTGGCGGCGCGCGCCGCCCGGCTCGGCGGCGAGGTGCTGGGGCGCCTGCGGTCGGGCCTCGCCGGGGCCGCTCCGGTGAAGGAGGTCCGCGGCCTCGGCCTCATGCTGGGGGTCCAGTTCCGGGGGCCGGTGGCCCGAAGGGTGGCCGAGTCGCTGGCGCGCGAGGCGGGCGTGCTCTGCAGGGACACCCGCGGCCACACCATCCGCTTCCTGCCGCCCCTCGTCACCCCCGAGGAGGCGCTCCTCGAGGCGGTCGAGCGGATGCTGCCGGTCCTGGCCCGGGGCTGAGGGGGCGTCAGAGGCGCCAGCTCACGCCGATGAGCAGGCTCGGCACGAACTGCGGCTGGTTGATGGCCTCGTTGGCCTGGACCCAGGTGTACTGGTCGGTGGGGTTCACCGCCGTGCCGCTGGAGGAGTAGCTGGTGTCGTGCCCGTAGAGCGTCTCCACCGGGTACCAGTCGAAGCCGAGCATCATCGCGATGTCGAAGTGCCGGGAGAGGGTCAATCCGGCGCGGACGCCGGCGCCAACGCCGAAGGCGTTGCTCGTGACGGTGAAGTCCTCGTTGCCGCCGACGTACCTGAAGTGCCCGCTGAAGAAGGAGCCGCGCGGGCCGGCGAAGATCCCGAACTCCTCGAAGCCGCCGATCTTGAGGAGGTAGATCACGTCCATCCGGAGGGTCCAGAATCCGCCGCTCTTCTCCGGTGTGCCGTTGGCGTTGTCGTTGATGAACACCTGGCGCGCCAGCAGCGGGTCGCCCGGGTTCACGAAGGAGTAGCCGAAGCCCAGCGAGAGGGCGACCGGGGTACCGGGCAGGCCCACGGTCCCGAGGGCCTGGAGCCCCAGGCCGTCCTGGTAGCCGAGGAGCCCGGTGACGGAGACATCGAGGCCGCGGGCCGGAAGGGTGGAGAGCGATAGCAGGCCGACGAGGGCGAATCGCAGGGCGAGCTTGGTCATGGAGACCCCCTTTCGCGCGCACGCCGCGGGCTTCCCCCGCGAACGTGGTACGTCCAGGACCGTATCCCGGCCTTTTTTTGACCGTCAACGTGGGCTTCATGTCCCGCTGTCGGGGGAGGTGGGAGAAGCGGCGTCGAGGTGCGGGCGTGTCGGCGCGGCGGCTGCCGGGCGGTATTCAGTAGACCGCGAGCAGCTCCACCTCGAACACCAGGGCGGCGTTGGCGGGGATGGTCGGAGGGGCGCCGCGCGCGCCGTAGGCGAGTTCGGGGGGGAGGGTGAGCTTTCGCTTCCCTCCCACCCGCATGCCGGCGACGCCTCGGTCCCAGCCCTCGATCACCTCGCCGGCGCCCAGCCGGAAGGAGAAGGGCTCTCCGCCCACCGACGAGTCGAACTTGGTGCCGTCGGTGAGCCAGCCGGTGTAGTGCACCTCGACGGTCTTCCCGCGGACGGCCTCCGGCCCCTTCCCGGCGACGAGGTCGTCGATCTTCGGCTTGGCCATGCGCCCTCCGAGCTGCGTGCCCGCGGGGATGTACCACCGCGCCCGCCGCCGCGCCACACCGCTATCGGGCCCCCGGACGCGCTTCCGCCGGGAGCGGCAGGGCGTGTAGACTGCGCCCTCCATGAGCAACGCCCGCACCCTTTTCCAGAAGATCTGGGACAGCCACGTCGTCGCCCAGGAGCCGGGCGCGCCGGCCATCCTCTACGTCGACCAGCACCTCGTCCACGAGGTCACCTCCCCGCAGGCCTTCACCGGCCTGCGAGCCCGCGGCCTGAAGGTGCGGCGACCCGACCTCACGGTGGCCACCGCCGACCACAGCATTCCCACCCGCGGCCCGGTGGTGGACGAGGCGGCGCGCAAGCAGCTCGAGCAGCTCGACGCCAACTGCCGCGAGTTCGGCATCACCCTCTACGGGCGCGGCAGCCCGCGCCAGGGGGTGGTCCACGTCATCGGCCCCGAGTTGGGCCTCACCCGGCCAGGCATGACCATCGTCTGCGGCGACAGCCACACCGCGACCCACGGCGCCTTCGGCGCGCTGGCCTTCGGCATCGGCACCAGCGAGGTGGAGCACGTCCTCGCCACCCAGTGCCTGCTCCAGAACCGTCCCCGCACCTACGAGGTCCGGGTGGAGGGCCGGCTCTCCCCCGGGGTCACCGCCAAGGACGTCATCCTGGCGCTGATCGCCCGCATCGGCGTCGGCGGCGGGACCGGCCACGTGTTCGAGTACACCGGCCCGGCCATCCGCGCCCTCGACATGGAGGGGCGGATGACGGTGTGCAACATGTCCATCGAGGGCGGCGCCCGCGCCGGGATGATCGCCCCCGACGACGCCACCTTCCAGTACCTGGCGGGCCGCGAGTTCTCCCCCAAGGGCGCCGCCTGGGACCGCGCCCTGGCGCTCTGGAAGCAGCTCCCCTCCGACCCGGGCGCGACCTTCGACCGCTCGGTGACGCTCGACGCCGGCGCGCTCGCCCCCATGATCACCTTCGGGACCAACCCGGGGATGGGCATGGCCATCGACGGCCGCATCCCCGAGCCGGCCGGCCTCTCCGACCCCGCGCAGCGGGCGGCCCTGGAGAAGGCGCTGGCCTACATGGGGCTGCAGCCGGGCCGGCCGCTCCTCGGCCAGAGGGTGGACGTGGTCTTCATCGGCAGCTGCACCAACGCCCGCATCACCGACCTGCGGGCGGCGGCCTCGATCCTGAAGGGGCGCAAGGTGGCGAAGGGGATGCGGGTCCTGGTGGTTCCGGGGTCGCAGGCGGTCAAGGCCCAGGCCGAGGCCGAGGGACTCCACCTGGTCTTCGAGCAGTCGGGAGCCGAGTGGCGCAACCCCGGCTGCTCCATGTGCATCGCCATGAACGGGGACGAGATCCAGGCGGGCCAGTACGCGGTCTCGACCAGCAACCGCAACTTCGAGGGGCGGCAGGGGAAGGGCGGGCGCACGCTGCTCGCCTCGCCGCTCACCGCGGCCGCCGCCGCGGTGGCCGGCCAGGTGGCCGACCCGCGCCCCATGCTCGGCAAGTAGAGGGAGACGGAGATGGCCAAGTTCACCGCCCTGACCTCGCGCACCGTCGTCGTTCCGGCGAACGACATCGACACCGACCAGATCATCCCGGCCCGCTTCCTCAAGACCACCGACAAGGCCGGCCTGGGCGAGAGCCTGTTCGCCGACTGGCGCTACGGCGCCGACGGCAAGCCACGGTCCGACTTCCCGCTCAACCAGCCGCGGGCCAAGGGCGCCGCCATCCTGGTGGCCGGCGACAACTTCGGCTGCGGCAGCTCACGCGAGCACGCCCCCTGGGCCCTCACCGGCTTCGGCTTCCGGGCGGTGGTGAGCACCTCCTTCGCCGACATCTTCCGCAACAACGCCCTCAAGAACGGGCTCCTGCCGGTGGCGGTCGATGCGGCCTCGCACCGGGCGCTGCTCGAGCAGCTCGGGCGCTCCCCGGAGGCGGAGCTGACGGTGGACCTCGCCAGCCAGTCCCTGCGGCTGCCCGACGGCCGCGCGGTCGCCTTCCCCATCGACGGCTTCTCCAAGACCTGCCTGCTCGAGGGCATCGACGAGCTCGGCTACATCCAGAAGTTCTCCGACCGCATCGCCGAGCACGAGCGGCGAAGCGAGGTGGGGGCGCCATGATCCAGATCTACGACACCACCCTTCGCGACGGCACGCAGCGCGAGGGCATCTCGCTCTCCTGCGACGACAAGCTGCGCATCGCCCGCCGGCTCGACGAGCTGGGGGTGACCTTCATCGAGGGGGGGTGGCCCGGCTCCAACCCCAAGGACGCCGAGTTCTTCGACCGGGCTCGAAAGATGAAGTGGCAGCGCGCCCTCATCGCCGCCTTCGGCTCCACCTGCCGCGTCGGCGGCGGGCCCGAGGACGACGCCAACATCAAGGCCCTGCTGGACTCCGGCGCGCCGGTGTGCACCGTGGTCGGCAAGACCTGGACGCTGCACGTCACCGACGTGCTGCGCACCACCCTCGAGGACAACCTCCGCATCGTCGAGCAGAGCCTGGCCTTCCTGCGCAAGCAGGGCCGGCGGGTCATCTACGACGCCGAGCACTTCTTCGACGGCTACCGGGCCGACCCGGCCTACGCGCTGGAGACGCTCAAGGCGGCGGTGCGCGGCGGCGCCGAGACGGTGGTGCTGTGCGACACCAACGGAGGCTCGCTGCCGTGGCAGATCGCCGAGGTGGTGCGGACGGTGAAGGCGGAGGTGAAGCACCCGCTCGGCATCCACGCGCACAACGACAGCGAGAGCGCGGTGACGAACTCCCTGGCCGCGGTCATGGAGGGCGCCATCCAGGTCCAGGGCACCGTCAACGGCTACGGCGAGCGCTGCGGCAACGCCAACCTCTGCTCCATCATGCCCACCCTCGAGCTCAAGATGGGCAAGCGGTGCCTCCCCGAGGGCCACCTGCAGACGCTCTACGAGGTGTCCCATTTCGTCGCCGAGGTGGCCAACCTCTCCCCGGACGAGCACCTGCCCTACGTGGGCAAGTCGGCCTTCGCCCACAAGGGCGGGATCCACGTCGCCGCCATGCGGCGCAACGTCGCCTCCTACCAGCACATCGTCCCGGAGCTGGTCGGGAACCAGCAGCGGGTGGTGGTGAGCGAGCTGTCCGGCCGCGGCAACCTGCTCTCCAAGGCCGAGGAGTACGGCCTCAGCGTGGCCGGCGGCGGTGACGTCGGCGGCGTCCTCAACGAGATCAAGGCGCTCGAGGCCAAGGGGTTCTCCTTCGAGGCCGCCGAGGCTTCCGTCGCCCTCATGATGAAGCGGCAGGAGCCCGGGTACCGGCCGCCCTTCGAGCTGGTGGACTTTCTGGTCAACGTCGAGCACCGCACCGGGCGCGGCATCTTCTCGGAGGCCATGGTCAAGGTTCGGGTGGACGGCGAGCTCCTGCACACCGCCGCCGAGGGCGACGGCCCGGTCAACGCCCTCGACGCGGCGCTCCGCAAGGCGCTGCTGCCGCATTTCCCCGGGGTCTCCGAGCTCCACCTGGCCGACTACAAGGTGCGGATCCTCGACGGCAGCGAGGGCACCGCGGCGACCACCCGGGTCCTC
>Ga0079037_100000274_pt1 | contig 21858 bp, 18 predicted proteins | sample Mud3Dept4metaG_FD_71479 | JGI IMG/M metagenome (GOLD analysis project Ga0079037, IMG submission 71479) | Freshwater wetland microbial communities from Ohio, USA, analyzing the effect of biotic and abiotic controls - Mud 3 Core 4 Depth 4 metaG | ecosystem: Environmental > Aquatic > Freshwater >... | reverse complement strand
GCGCCAAAATCTTTATCTGTAGCATCAATTTTACTGACCTGATCTGTAAGATTCCTTCTCTTTACTGAACCATAACCTATATTAATTTCTTCCTCACCGGCAGAATTGTTGTTTTTAATAATAGGTTGCTGGACAAATTTGTCGAGATTAAAATTGATAGTTGTTCTTCCGTCTATCATTTCCTCATTGATTCCAGTCGAATATATGAAAACCCCAATCTTTGATGCTGATGGCTTGACCCTTACTTTATAAAATCCATATTTATTGGTGTTTTTTTCAGTAATCTTACCATCAATCATTATAATGGCACCAGAAATCGGAGTATTGTAAACATCAACCACCTTACCGCTGATTACAATTTTCTTAGCCGTTTTCTGGCCCGATAAATTATTTCCTGCAATTATTAATGTCAACAGGATCAGAACAACTTTCATTCGCATCTTCTTATGATTATAATAACCTGCAATTTAACCTGAAATTGGAATTAAAACAATTAAAAATTGTTAAATGATTTTCCCTATTAATGTTGCTGACGTGCATTTTTCAACCAGTACCTGAACATAATCGCCTTTCTTTTTGTCCTCTTTAGGGAACACTACCACCTTATTCTGCGATGTACGACCAGATAAATAGTCTGCAGATCTTTTTGAGAAGCCCTCAACAAGGACCTCAAAAATCCTGCCAATATCATTCTTTTTTGATTTTGCAGAGAGCCTGTTCTGTAACGAAATTATATCATTCAGTCGTGCGGTTTTAATCTGCTCAGGAACATCATCTTTAAGCTTTCTTGCAGCTTTGGTACCAGGTCTTTCACTGTACTTGAACATATAGGCAAAATCAAATCCGGCCCATTCCATCAATGATAAAGATGCCTGATGATCTTCCTCTGTTTCTGTGCAGAAACCTGATATCATGTCGGTTGAAAGTGCACAGTCAGGAATTATTTTACGGATTGCATTAACCCGGTCCATATACCATTCTCTTGTATATTCGCGATTCATAAGCTTAAGTATCCGGCTGCTGCCGCTCTGGGCAGGAAGGTGAATATGCTTACAGATATTATTGTATCGTGAAATGGTTTTCAGTAAATCATCAGAAATATCTTTCGGATGAGATGTTGAGAAACGTACTCTCAGAAGAGGATTGATCTGTGCAACTTTTTCCAGAAGTTGATGAAAAACAATTTCATTTTCACCGGAGCCCCACTTATATGAATCGACATTCTGACCAAGCAGGGTCACTTCTCTGTAACCTGAATCAAAAAGTTTTCTGGCTTCCTTTAACACTGATTCATGATTACGGCTCCTTTCCGCTCCCCTGACATACGGAACCACGCAATAGGCACACATATTGTTACACCCCCTCATTATAGAGACAAATGATGAAACTCCATCAGCATCCATCCTGACAGGGGAAATGTCAGCATATGTTTCTTCGCGTGAAAGAAGGACGTTAACTGCTTTATGACCTGACTCAGCTTCAGCAACAAGAAGAGGGAGCTCACGATAGGCGTCCGGTCCGGCAACAATATCCACAAGCTGATCGGTCTCGATCACTTTTTCTTTCAGACGTTCAGCCATACATCCTATTAAACCAACAATCAGATTTTTCTTATTCTTTTTAAGATGCCTGATAGCCCTGAGTCTTCCCCAGATGCGTTGTTCAGCATTTTCGCGTATGGAACAGGTATTGATCAGAATAATATCTGCCTCACGAATATCTTTGCTAGCTTCAAATCCCTGGTCCGAAAGGATTGAAGCAACAACCTCACTATCAGCAACATTCATTTGGCAGCCATAAGTTTCTATATATATTTTTTTTATCACTGAGAATTTACAATATTATTGAAGATCCTATATAAAGTTAAAGGCGTCGGGCGACAGGCGAAAAGCTTCAGGTGACAGGAATCGAATTAATGGGCCCGACGCCTGACACCCGAGCCCGACGCCTGACGCCATATTTTACCGCACAAAAATACACAAGTAGAATGATGTATTAAAGAAATATTTAATTTTGCATCCATAATATTTAAAATACATTGTATGTCAGGTCATAGTAAATGGTCCACTATTAAAAGAAAGAAGGGGGCGGCGGATGCCAAAAGAGGAAAGATCTTTACCAAGATCATAAGGGAGATAATTATTGCTGTAAAAGAAGGAGGCGGTGATCCTGATTCAAATTCCAGGCTAAGATTAGCAATCCAGAATGCAAAGGGAGCTAATATGCCCAAGGATAATATTGAAAGAGCTATTAAAAAAGCTGTAGGTGCCGATGCAGTAAACTATATTGAGACTACATTCGAGGGTTATGCCCCGCACGGAATTGCTGTTTTTGCAGAATGCCTTACCGATAACAACAACAGAACCGTCGCTTCAATAAGATCTGCCTTCAACAAATATGGCGGAAATCTGGGGACCAACGGATCACTCAGTTTTTTATTTGACAGGAAAGGGATATTCACAATAAAAAATGAAGGTTTGTCGCTTGAAGAAGTTGAACTTGAGATGATCGATGCAGGTGCCGAGGATTTTGAGGTTGATGAAGATACTATAACAATTACCTGTGCCAAGGAAGATTTTGGGAGTGTAAGCAGAAAATTGCACGAGCTGGGTATTGAACCTGAAGAATCAGGATTAAAAAGGATTCCCAATGATACAAAAAAGCTTGATGTTGAATCAGCTAAAAAAGTGCTGAAGTTTATTGAAACACTCGAGGATGATGATGATATTCAGAATGTTTATCATAACCTTGAAATGACTGACGAACTTGCTAAGGAACTGGAATAGAATTTCGTTAATGCGAATATTTGTTACATTACTTGCCTCTGTTTTTTTGATTGTCTCCTGTAAAAAGGAAACAGTAGATTCTCTCTGGCAAAAATCATTCGGCCGGGGAGATGCTTTTTTCGTGAGATCTTCGCCCGACTCCGGAATAGTAAGCTGCGGAATGTTGAATAACAAACCTTATCTGGTCAGGTTATCAAAAGATAAGAATATTGAAGTTGAATTTACCTCTGCAAGAGACGGCTTATTTAATTCGGTATGGTTCGATGATTCATGTTTTATTGCAGGTGGAAACAGTAACAGGAAGATGCTCCTTGCAAGGATAGATAATGAAGGGTATAAAGTTTGGGATACCACGATCACTGAAGGTTTTCTTATTGATCGGGTCAATATATTATATACAGGTATCGGAAACCTGCTCGCAATAGGGACTGCAAGTGCTGATTCTTCAGATGCAGTTGCGACAGGAATTCTTTTTGTAAGGTTTGACACAACGGGGAACATTATCGGTAATATAGATTTCATCAAGGAAACTGGTTTTATCTCAGCGAATAATGCCGCGATTGACAATAATGGCAATATTTACCTTTCTCTGACAAGGAAAACATCAGGAACGAAAACGAAAGCAAGCGTCGCAAAATACAGCAGCGATTTTCAGAAGCTCTGGGAGACTGAATTATATAACAATTCCAATTTTGGTGCCTCCGGACGAGGAATCATTGTTAATGGCGACGGAGATGTCTTCGTGACTGGAAAAACAGAAGTCTCACGTGATGTCGGTACTCTCGACGAATCATTTCTGGCTTCGCTGACAGGAACAGGAAATATAAGATGGAAACGATACATAGAAAATTCCAACGCCGGAGCCAGCATTATTTTAAACGATGCTGGTGATTTAATGATGCTGAACAGGAATTGTTTTATTGTCAATCTGGCTAATCCTGAAAATGGTTCTGATGCCGGCCAGATAAGAATGTTCAGTGTCTGCGACTCTTACGATACTGATGCCTTTGCAGAAAGCATGGATATTCTCTCCAACAATGATCTGCTTGCAGCCGGTTCAAAAGGCGATAATTTTTACATTGCGGTTAAACCTGCAGAATAATAAAATTTATACGGCACCTGTTAACTAATTCGGGAGGTGCTTATTAATTTTGCAGTCGAAATATTATCTTTGCGGTATGATCCGAAAATTATTTTTATTTTTTGTTTTTCTTATTCTCACCATTGATTTTTGCAAATCGCAGGCATTCATTAAAACCGCTGATCTTCTCCGCCGTTCAGGTAATTATTCCGGGAAACTGGATATTTACCAGGATAAAGCTGTTGATACTCTCCTGAGCAGGTATATTATTGCAAATAAGAAACTTAAAACAATAGAAGGAGTCCAGGGAATGCAGGGTTTCAGGATCCAGATTTACTACAGCTCAGTAAGAACTGCAAGAGAGGAATCAGCAAAGGCACAAATGGATTTCATCAGTAAATTCCCCGATATCATTTCTTATGCTCAGTACCAGGAACCAGGTTATTTTATGGTCAGGGCAGGCAACTACAGAACGAGAATAGAGGGTTATAAAGATCTTCTCCTTGTACGGAAAGAGTTTCCAAACGCTTATTGGGTCCCAACAGTAATTAATTTCCCGGAGCTGAATAAAAAATAATTATGAGCGAAAGCATCAAACATGAATGCGGCATTGCAATGTTAAGATTGCGCAAGCCGGTAGAATATTATATTGACAAATATGGTATATGGGATTATGGCCTGCAGAAAATGTACCTGATGATGGAAAAGCAGCACAACAGGGGACAGGATGGTGCCGGTATAGCAGGGATTAAATTGAATATTCCACCCGGGAACAGATATATTTTCAGGCAACGATCAAACAAGACAAATCCGATAAAGGAAATCTTCGGACTTATTTATGAGAATATTGATAAAATAAACCGGACAAAAACTGAAGAATCAGATAATACCGCATTTATAAAAAACAAACTTCCTTTTGCGTGCGATATTTATCTCGGACACCTGAGATACGGAACTTATGGGAATTATAATATTGATTATGTGCATCCTGTAAGCAGGGAAAACAACTGGAAGTCGAAGAATCTTGTTATGGCCGGAAATTTTAACCTGACCAATGTGGGTGAAGTTTTCAGCGACCTGATTGACCTTGGCCAAAATCCGGTCGATTTTTCAGACACTGTCACTATCCTTGAGAATATTGGACACAGACTCGATGAAGAAAACGAAAGACTTTTCAGACAGTACAAGGAACAGGGATATTCCAAAAAAGATATTTCACCACTTATTGAAAAGAATCTTAATCTGGCGGCAATTCTTACAAAAGCCAGCCGCAACTGGGATGGCGGTTATACAATGGCAGGAATGGTCGGACACGGTGATGCATTTGTCATGAGAGATCCGGCAGGAATAAGACCGGCATTCTATTATATTGATGATGAGGTAGTTGTGGTAGCATCTGAAAGACCTGTTATTCAGACTGTTTTTAACATAAGGACTGATAGTGTTTCGGAACTTCCCCCTGCCCATGCTATTATCATCAAAGCATCAGGCGAAACATCTGTTGTAAGACTGAGAGAAGATGCTGAAATAAGAAAATGCTCCTTTGAACGGATTTATTTTTCCAGAGGAACGGATAAAACAATATACCGTGAGAGGAAAAAACTCGGAGAATTGCTCACTGATCCTGTGATGAAAGCAGTAAATTATGATATTGACCATACTGTATTTTCGTACATACCTAATACCGCTGAAAGTGCATTTTACGGACTGATAAAAGGAGTTGAAGATTACCTCAATCAATCTAAGATAGAAACGATCATCAAGGGAGGGAAATTCCTTACACGTGAAGAGCTTACTGCGATAATCAGCCATAGGCCAAGAGTAGAGAAAATTGCAGTAAAAGATGCAAAGCTAAGGACATTCATTACAGAAGATAAAAGCAGGGATGACCTGGTAGAACATGTTTATGATATAACTTATGGCGTTATTAAAAGAGATGTCGATAACCTTGTGGTTATTGACGATTCTATTGTAAGAGGTACAACCCTGAAAAAAAGTATTATTAAAATACTTGACAGACTCGGACCAAAAAAAATAGTGATTGTCTCATCATCTCCTCAGTTGAGATACCCGGATTGTTATGGTATTGATATGGCAAAACTGGGAGATTTTATAGCATTCAGAGCTGCAATTGAACTGTTAAAAGAAAGCGGAATGGAGTCGTCGATCAGAAAAATCTATGAGGATACCAAAGCTGAATTGCATAAACCTGTCGAAGAGATGAAGAACCTGGTCAGGGAAATTTATAAACCATTCTGTCCTGATGAGATCTCAAAGAAAATCTCTGAAATGCTTAAAACTGAAGAGATTAAAGCAGAAGTGGAAATAGTCTATCAATCAATTGAAGGATTGCACCAGGCCTGTCCTGACCATACAGGTGACTGGTATTTTACCGGAAATTACCCTACTCCGGGTGGAAATAAAGTGGCAAACCAGTCATTTATAAATTATTTCGAAGGAAGAAATGTAAGAGCCTACTGAGGCCGGTGTGAAAACCATGTGATTAAAAAATCTTTTTTATACGATGACAGATGCCTGTTTATCTTTTCCACATAGATATCCCTTAAGGTTATCATAATGCCTGTCTCTTCAACATTCCCGAAATGATGGTTAATAAAGGTTCCGAAAGTACGCATTGTCGGAGAGAGATTCATATAGGCATTTATAAGCGGTGGAATATTCTCTCCAAGCTTTCTTACTTCTGCTGAAAGGATCTTATAATTATCCTTATAACGCCATCCTCTGAACAATTTTTTCATCTCTTCCTCATGCAGATCTATCATAGCAGGTTCAATGGGAGTGACAAGATTATCCGGATCGTTAAAATGCTTTTTAAGAAAATAAAGAATCATGTTCCTTGCATTCTGATTGAAATGAGGATACATGGTAACTTTCCCGAAAAGGTATTTAAGATGATGGTTATCAAGAATCAGCGCTCCAAGCCCGTCCCAAAGGTTGTCAAGTGCATAAAGGCTTTTTCTCCCCATGGTACGGGACTGGTAATCGGGATGGACAAATGATCGTCCCAGTTCCATCATGTGGGGATAATACTTCGTCAGGAATTTGTCGGAAAAATAGAAATAAGTTGATGATGCAAGCCTGGTAATATCACAATTGATGCAGCCTTTAGGGGGAAAATAAAATCGGTAACCACCGATAATTTCTTTATTTTCAGGATCCCAGACAATCAGCTGTTTCTGTGGATCCTCTCTGGCTGTATCAAAATTGTCAATATCAAGTGCATGCCCTGTTCCACCTCCGGCATGACGGAATGTAATCTCCCGTACCCTGCCCACTTCATGCATAAGTACCGGGGAATCGTTGTTATCAAATATGTAAACCTCGTTATTACCATTGTTGGTCTGACGGAGAAGCCTCTCTTTTGTTAGTTCTGCCATTATCTGGTCTATTGGCAGCTGAGCAACAATGGGTTCCATTCACAAAGGATTAGAATAATCTGTTCGGATGTTTTATAAAAAAATCATACGAAAGTAAATATTTTTTTAATTCCTTCATTATTGAGCGACAAATGATTCGAGTCCGTATGTTATTGATTTTACCCAGTCGGCCCATTCCAGATGTGATTTTGTATTGTCGAATGTCTTCCATGGTATGGTTTTCCCAAAAACGATTTTAATCTCTTTTCCTTTCTGCCGGAACATTTCATCAGGCAGGTAAAGCATCTCAAAGTTTGATTTAATACCAACAAATGTCCTGAAGTTTGCCAGGTTGTAAAAAAAATCAGAATTTCTTCCTGAAATGAAAACGGGGACAATATCCCTCTTATATTGTATTGCTTTGGAAACGAAGCTTTTATGCCACTGAAGATCTCTGATGACTCCTTTCTTCTTTCGTGAACATAGTCCGGCGGGGAAGTAGAGTATCTGGCTTTCAGAAGCATAGGTTTCCTCGAGCAACCTGACCGCATCCTTCGCCTGGGCTCCGTGCTTATTCACAGGTAAAAATATTCCGGATAGATTTTCAATATTCATCAATATATCGTTGACAGGGAATTTTAAATTGATATAATATTTTGACAATTCATAAATAAAAACCAGCCCGTCAAGACCACCCAGAGGATGATTTGAAGCAAAAATAAACCTTCCGGCTGAGGGAATATTTTCGCTGTTGTAAACTGTATAATTAATTTTGAAAAAATCGAGCGCTGCACCAATTAATTCTGCATCCCTTAAATGTCCATGTTTCATCAGAAATTCGTTCAGCTCGTCCTGATGGACAATTCTTTTCAGGTAGTTTATCACGAACGATGGAATAACTTTTGCCAGCGATGGATTTTTGAAATATAATATCTCTCTGACATTAAGTTGAACAGAGCTTTTTTTTTCTGAAGATTCCTCCATTCTGGTCTGGTATTATCTGGAAAAGTGAAAACAAATTTATTAAAATTTAATTGCTGCAGGAAATATCGCTGCCGAGCTTATAAATAAGGCTTATGGAAAGTTTTCAACAAAGAATGAAAAAAAGTGGGGCAAAGTGGGGGAAAGTGGATAATTTTTATTTACTTTAGCGTTTTGATAAACAAAAAGGGTTATGGCCACATTTATTGGCGATTATACGTGCAAGGTTGATGTCAAGGGGAGGATTATTCTTCCCATGGCATTTAAAAAGCAGATGCCTGCTGATGCACGTGACCATTTTGTGGTACGAAAAGACATTTTCGAAAACTGTCTGGTTCTATATTCCATCGAAGACTGGAACAGACAGCTGGAGAAGATCAGGAAAAGAATCAATCCTTATAACCGTGAGCACAATAAATTCCTGAGAAATTTTTTCAAAGGAACAGCCGAACTTTCACTCGACAATAATAACAGGATGCTTGTGCCAAAAAGATTACTCGATCTGATCGGTGCAGAAAGGAATGTGGTTCTTGCCGGACAGGACGGAAGGATAGAAATATGGGCAGCAGACATTTATGAAAAAATAGATATGCCTGCCGAAGACTTTGCAAATCTGGCTGAAAAACTGATGGGTGGAACTATTAATGAGCCTGACGAAGAATGATCTATCATATACCTGCATTACTGAATGAGAGTATTGAAGGATTGAATATCAGACCTGACGGGATTTATGTCGATGTTACCTTCGGAGGAGGAGGACATTCAATGGAAATTCTGAAACGACTTAAAACCGGAAAACTTATTGCTTTTGATCAGGATGAAGATGCAAAACTGAATGCCCCGGATGACGATAAGTTTATCTTCCTTGAACAGAACTTCAGGTTCCTCAAAAATAATCTCCTGTTTAATGGTATTAAGTCAGTTGATGGGATAATCGCTGATCTTGGAGTTTCGTTCCACCAGTTTGATGAACCCGAACGCGGATTCACCTTCCGGCAGGACGTGCCACTGGATATGAGAATGAACCGAAAAAGTAATCTGACTGCCGCTGCTCTTATTAAAACTATTGATGAACCAATGCTGGCTGATATATTGTACAATTACGGGGAACTGACAAATTCAAGAAAAATTGCTAGTGAAATTATCTCTGCCAGAACATTAAAACCTATCCAGACAACAGGTGATCTGATTTCAGTCATCAATAAGAATGCACCGCACAGACAGGAGCATAAATTCTATGCAAAAGTTTTCCAGGCACTGCGCATTGCAGTAAATCATGAAATTGATTTTCTGAAAGAGATGCTGCTGCAGTCTCTTGATATGCTTAATAAGGGAGGAAGACTGGCAGTCATAACCTATCATTCCCTTGAAGACAGGGTGGTAAAGAATTTTATTCGGACCGGCAACTTTGAAGGAACCAGAAAAAAAGATTTTTATGGTAATACAGAAACACCGTTCAGGGTTTTGACCAAAAAGGGAATTACCCCGGGACCAGAAGAGATTGAAAAAAACAACAGGTCACGAAGTGCAAGATTAAGAATTGCTGAAAGAATCTGAGAGATGTCAGAGAAAAGTGGAAATACTAAGGCAAAGGCAAATAAGGCTAAAACAGGGAGCTTTATTAAAGAGCTTCTTAGCGGGAGTATGGTCACAGAAAAAATCATTCTTAAGAATATCGGATATCTTTTGCTTCTTACCCTTCTGGCTGCAATTTATATTGGTAATAGGTTCCATGCTGAAAAAGTAACACGCGAAACAACCAGGCTGCAGCGTGAAGTTAAAGAGTTGAGAGCTGAATCGCTTTCCACGTCAGCCGATCTGATGTATGTAAGCAGGCAATCGGAAGTTTATCGGCTGGTAAAGGAAAAAGGACTTAACCTGGAAGAGCTTAAAACCCCACCTTACAAATTGCTTGTAGATAAAAAATAAAGTAATGGCGATACGTGATGAAATAGTATGGCGCAGCGGTATTGTATACTTTATAATAGCCCTGATTGCTGTTGCGATCCTTGTTCGCATACTTTTTCTTCAGATTGTACAGCACGGTAAATGGACAGCAATGAGCGAAAAATATGTCTATAAGACTGCAGAAATGCCTGCCAATAGAGGAGATATACTGGCAAATGACGGACGATTACTTGCAAGTTCAGTTCCTTACTATACCATCTATATGGATACAAGAAGCACCGGGATGTCAGCCTCAACATGGTCAGATGGTATAAACGGATTATCCGCCGGCCTGGCTAAGTTGCTGGGCGAAAGATCTGCTGCCGGATGGAAAGCTGTGATTAATGAAGCAAGACGCAGAGGTGACCGTTACTTTCTAATAAAACGCAAGGTTGATTATGAGACATTAAAGAAACTTAAGGAGCTCCCGATTTTCAGGGAGGGACAATACAAAGGGGGAATGGTAGCCCAGGCAGAAAACAGGAGGATCCTTCCAAATAGTGAACTGGCTGCACGAACCATCGGATATCTTAATCTGGGTAATGAAGGAACAGAAGTTGGAATTGAAGGTTCTTTCAATAAAGATCTTGCTGGGAAAAACGGAGTTGTTGTTAAGCAGAGGCTCACCGGTGGCGACTGGATTACCATTTCCGATGCCAGCAGTGTCGAATCAAGAGACGGCAATGATGTTGTCACTACAATAGATATTGATCTTCAGGATGTTGCATCGACAGCACTTTTGAACCAGTTAAAAAAACACAACGCTAACCATGGCTGTGCCATTGTAATGGAAGTAGCCACAGGCGACATAAGGGCAATAGCAAATCTTGAACAGAGTAATAACGGAAGCTATCATGAAACATATAATTATGCTATTGCCGAGAGTACAGAACCCGGTTCCACTTTTAAACTGCCTGTGCTGATGGCAGCACTTGAAGATGGAGTAATTGATACAGGAGATATCGTCGATACAGGTACCGGCAGTATGAGGTTTTATAATAAGATCATAAGGGATACCAGGGAAGAAGGATACGGAAAACTTACTATAAAGGAAATCTTTGAGAAATCATCCAATGTTGGAACATCGAAACTTATAAATGAACATTATAAAAATAATCCTAAGGATTTTGTAAACAGGCTCTATGCAATGAAGCTTAATGAGAAGCTTGATATCCAGCTCAAAGGTGAGGGAGAGCCACTGATACGATATCCCGGCGATAAGCTTTGGTCAGGACTCTCTCTGCCGATGATGTCGCATGGTTATGAAGTTCAGCTTACTCCTTTACAGATCCTGACATTTTATAATGCTGTTGCAAATAACGGAAGAATGGTAAAGCCAAGATTTGTCACAGCAATAATGCGTAATGGAAATATTATTAAGCGGTATGAGCCGGATGTAATAATTAATTCCATCGCATCACGCAATACAATAAGAAAAGCAAAGAAAATGATGGAAGGAGTTGTCGAACACGGGACAGCTACAAATCTCAGAAATGCAAATTATAAGATTGCAGGGAAAACAGGTACTGCACAGATTGCCATAGGTAAATCAGGATACCGGTCAGGAGTCAGAATATCGTACCAGGCTTCATTCGTAGGGTATTTTCCTGCAGAGAATCCTCTTTATTCGTGTATTGTTGTTGTAAATGCTCCTTCAAATGGGGTGTATTACGGCAACCTGGTTGCCGGTTCGGTATTCAGAGAAATATCTGACAAGATATATGCGACAAATTTTTTCAGAGATTATAAAAATTCTGGAAATATTAATACTGCAACTTCAGCACCTGAAGCAGGTAATGGCTTCAGGGAAGATATCAATGATGTTTTGAAAGAGCTTGATATAAGATATCGGAGAACTGCAAAAAACGATTGGGTGAAAACCAGCGAAAGTGGAGATACAGTCAGGCTCGTTGGAGTGAATATTACCAGAGGTCTGGTTCCTGATGTAAGGGGAATGAGCCTGAGAGATGCAATCTACCTGCTTGAAAATTCCGGCTACAGGGTCAGATTTAATGGGAGAGGAAAAGTCCTGAGGCAATCCCCTGAACATGGTGCAAGATATTTTGAAGGTCAGATAGTATCACTTGAAATGAATATGTGATATGATGGAGCTGAATAAAATATTAGCTGGGATTGATGTTATTTCCTTTTCAGGAGACAAAAAAAAGCATATTGAAAAGATAACATTTGATTCACGCAATGTTTCAGAAGGTTCTCTTTTTGTTGCAGTGAGGGGATCTCAAACCGACGGACACGATTACATTAGCAATGCAGTCGGATCAGGTGCTTCGGCAATAATCTGTGAAATACTTCCTGATCGTCCTGACAGGAAAGTATGCTGGATTAAGGTTGCAGATTCAGCCAGGGCGCTGGGAAAGGCTTCATCAAACTTTTTTGGTAATCCATCGACATTATTAAAACTTGTTGGTGTTACGGGAACCAATGGTAAAACAACCATTGCCACGCTCCTCTATAAAATGTTTACCGGTCTTGGTTATAAGTGTGGTCTCTTTTCAACAGTCTGCAATTATATTAAAGATAAAGAGCTGCCTGCAACACATACAACTCCCGATCCGGTGCAGCTTAATTCGGTTTTATATCAGATGGTTGAAGCAGGATGTGATTATGCATTTATGGAAGTAAGCTCTCATTCAGCTGATCAGCAACGTATTGCAGGGCTTGAATTTGCGGGAGGCATATTTACTAACCTTACTCACGATCACCTGGATTATCATAAAACATTCAAGAATTACCTGGCGGCAAAGAAAAGCTATTTTGACTCGCTGAATGAGAGTGCATTTGCTCTTGTAAACGCAGATGATAAAAATGGAAAGGTAATGCTTCAGAACTGCAAGGCACATCCTTATACTTTTTCACTAAGAGGAATGGCTGATTTTCGCTGTACAATAATTGAGCAGAATTTTGAAGGAATGGGATTAAGGATAATGGGTGAAGAGATATGGACAAGATTCATCGGCGATTTCAATGCTTCAAACCTTCTTGCTGTTTATGCTGCATCAGAACTGCTGGGAGCAGACAGGAAAGAGATACTGACAGTTCTGAGTGACCTTACACCAGTTGCAGGCCGGCTTGAAGTAATCAGGTCTTCAGGGATAACAGGAATAGTGGATTATGCGCACACTCCTGATGCTCTACTGAATGTAATCGGTACAATAAATAAGATAAGGGAAAGCAATATTCAGCTGATAACTGTTGTCGGTGCCGGTGGAGACCGAGATAAAACAAAAAGACCGAAAATGGCATCCATTTCGGCAGAAGGAAGTACCAAATTAATTCTTACGTCAGATAATCCCCGGACCGAAGATCCTGAAAAAATCCTGGATGACATGGAATCAGGAATTACTCCGGACCAGAAGAGTAAAACACTCAGGATATGTGACCGTCGTGAAGCAATCAGAACAGCAGTAATGCTTGCTGCACCGGGAGATGTGATTCTTGTGGCAGGGAAAGGCCACGAACCTTACCAGGAGATTATGGGTGTTAAATATCATTTTGATGACAGGGAAGAACTTAAAAAGGCATTGTTACAGAAATAATATTTAAGAGAATGCTGTACTATTTGTTTGAATATCTTGACAAACTTAATGTTCCGGGAGCAGGAGTTTTTAGCTACATCTCATTCAGATCGGCTGCAGCAGTAATAACATCTCTTTTCATCTCGATGATGATAGGGAAAAGAATAATATTATTTCTTCAAAATAAACAGGTCGGTGAAGTTGTCAGGGATCTTGGTCTGGATGGACAGTATCAGAAAAGAGGTACCCCTTCAATGGGCGGAATAATAATTCTTGCATCGATTGTGATTCCGGTACTGCTTTTCGCCAAACTCGACAATATTTATGTTCTTCTGATGTTGCTGACAACCATCTGGCTTGGATTGATCGGATTCATCGATGACTATATTAAAATATTCAAAAAGAACAAAGAAGGATTAGCAGGACGTTTTAAAATAATCGGACAGATTATTCTCGGACTGATTATCGGACTGACACTCTTTTCAAGCGATGAAGTAATTACCATGGAGAAAGTAAATATTTCAGATCTTTCAACACGTGAGAGAATAGAAATGCTTGATCCTGACTCTCCTGTTTTTGATCAGAATGAGATTTCAATGGAAAAGAAATCGACAAAAACTACAATCCCATTCGTCAAAAATAATGAGTTTGATTATTCCTGGCTTGTATCCTTTATTAATGAAGATCACAGGCAACTGTGGACATTGTTAGTTTTTGTTCTTATTGTCATTTTCATTATTACGGCAGTATCCAATGGTGCTAATCTTACTGACGGGCTTGACGGTCTTGCGACAGGAACATCAGCAATTATAGGGGCAGCGCTGGGTATTCTGGCTTATGTGTCGAGTAATATTATTTATGCTGATTACCTCAATATTATGTTTATTCCTCACTCTGAGGAGCTTGTGATCTACGCAAGTGCATTTATCGGAGCTACTATCGGATTCCTCTGGTACAATTCATATCCGGCACAGGTTTTTATGGGCGATACCGGCTCCATTGCACTCGGCGGAATAATTGCTGTTTTTGCAATAGTCATAAGAAAAGAGTTACTGATTCCCATTCTGTGCGGGATATTTCTTGTAGAAAACCTTTCAGTAGTGATTCAGGTAGCCTGGTTTAAAAGAACAAAGAGAAAATATGGGGCAGGCCGCCGGATTTTCCTGATGGCACCACTTCATCATCATTATCAGAAAAAAGGCTATCCCGAGCCGAAAATAGTAACGCGTTTCTGGATAATAGCAATAATATTAGCAGTGATCAGCATAGTGACGCTTAAGATCAGGTAGTTAAATGAAGAAGAAAATTGTAATACTCGGAGCAGGGGAAAGTGGTGCAGGATCAGCAGTTCTTGCACAGAAACAGGGTTTTGATGTTTTTGTATCCGATTTGGGCCAGATAAAGGAAAAATACAAGGAGATACTTAAGAATTATGATATCAGCTGGGAGGAAAACAATCACACTGAAAAGAAAATATTCAAAGCAGACGAGATCATTAAAAGTCCGGGTATTAAAGATGATACTCCGATAATTGTTAAACTCCGTGAGAAGAAAATACCTGTGATTTCGGAAATTGAATTTGCAGGAAGATATGCAAAGGGGATAAAGATTTGTGTTACAGGCAGTAATGGAAAAACAACGGTAACAAACCTTATTTACCATATTCTGAAAAAGGCTGGAAAGAACTCAGCAATGACCGGCAATGTCGGAAGCAGTTTTGCCATGGCTGTGGCAGAAGGTTCATATAATTACTATGTGATAGAGCTTAGCAGTTTTCAACTTGATGGAATGTTCGACTTCAGGGCAGAAATTGCCATCATGATGAATATCACTCCCGATCATCTTGACAGGTATGGATACAATTTCCAGAATTATATTGATTCAAAATTTCGGATTACACGTAATCAGACCAAGTCAGACTTCTTTATTTACTGGGCGGATGATCCGGTCATTAAAGCTGAATTGGCCAAAGGGCAATACGGAATGACGCTGCTTCCTTTCTCCGATACCTCAAAGGAGAATATGACAGCATATATAGATAACAAGAAATTAATAATTGATTACCAACATAAAACTAACCTTATGACCATTCACGAATTGGCGCTTAAAGGCCGACACAACATTTACAATTCAATGGCAGCAGCTGTTGCAGGTAAGGTTCTAAACATCCGTAAAGATGTTATAAGAGAGAGTCTCGCTGATTTTCAGGGAGTTGAGCACCGGCTCGAACCGGTAATCAAAGTCAGCGGTATCAGTTTTATCAATGATTCAAAAGCAACAAATGTCAATTCGACATGGTACGCTCTTGAATGCATGGAAACAGACGTAGTCTGGATTGTCGGTGGAATAGATAAGGGTAACGATTATTCAGAACTCTTTCCTGTAGTTAAGCAAAAGGTAAAAGCTGTAGTCTGTCTTGGGAAAGATAACAAGAAAATCGTTGAAGCATTTAAGGATAAAGTATCCACAATTATCGAAGCCGCTTCAATGGAAGAAGCTGTCAGATCCTCATACTATCTGGCAAAGAAAGGCGAAACAGTGTTATTATCACCCGCGTGCGCCAGTTTTGATCTGTTCAACAATTATGAAGACAGGGGTCGCCAGTTTAAGGCTGCTGTCAGAAACCTTTAATAATCACTATAATGCAGCAGGGCTGGCTTACAAAAACATTTAAAGGAGACAGGGCTATCTGGGGTCTTGTGGCCCTTTTTATGGTCTATTCCCTGCTGGCGGTTTACAGCTCTTCTGCAAGTGTTGCGTTTAAAAGTTATGGAGGGAATACAACCTATTTTCTTAGAAGTCAGTTTTTTATGCTTATTTTAAGTCTTGGCATAATCGTCGTTGTTCACTATCTGCCATACAGGATTTATTCATCACTGGCAGGAATATTCTTAATTATTTCTGCAGGACTGCTCATACTGACATTTCTTTTTGGTGCAAGGATTAATGAAGCTACCCGATGGCTGATTATTCCTGGTACCGGTTTCCGTATCCAAACCTCCGATATTGCCAAGGTGGCACTGGTGCTTTACCTTGCCAGAACCCTTGCAAAATACCAGAATGAGCTTAATGATTTTTTACTGGTAACAAAGTATTTTATGATCCCGATTGCCATTATCTGTGCATTGATAATGCCTGAAAACCTGTCCACTGCAATGATGATATTCGGGATAAGCATGATTATTATGTTTATTGGAAGAGTGCCTCTCAAATTTCTTGTGGCATATATCGGGATGGCAGTTGTGGGCGTAATTCTTTTTGCTATGCTGTTATCGGTTGTCACTAAGGATAACAGGGTAGAGGTGTGGAAGAACAGGATTGAGCATTATTTTTCAGGAGAGACTGACGAAGATAGTGACTTCCAGTCTAACCAGGCTAAAATTGCTATTTCAACCGGAGGACTTTTCGGCAAGGCACCCGGCAGAAGTACCCAGCGAAATATGCTCCCGCAATCAAACTCCGATTTCATTTTCGCAATTATCATTGAGGAATATGGATTATTCCTCGGTGCAATCCCTCTTATTTTAGCGTATATGATATTACTATTCCGGGGGATAACAATAGCAAAGAAATGTGAGACTGCATTTCCGGCTTTCCTTGTTTTGAGTCTGATCGTAATGATTGTTACACAGGCTATTATTAATATGATGGTTGCTGTGGGATTATTCCCGGTAACCGGACAGACACTTCCCATGGTTAGCTGGGGAAGAACATCTGTACTCGTAATGAGCTTTTCGATAGGAGCAATTTTAAGTGTAAGCAGGGTAGTTAATGCAAGGATAAAGAAAGAAGAACTGCCTGAAGAAGAAATTTCAGATGAGGGAGAAAAAATTTATGAACCGGCAAAAACATAAGAGAATTATTATCAGCGGAGGAGGTACAGGAGGACATGTATTCCCTGCTATATCTGTTGCCAATGCTTTAAGGAGGATTGACCAGGAGATAGAGATCCTTTTTGTTGGTGCTGAAGGAAGAATGGAAATGGAGAAAGTTCCTTCGGCAGGTTATAAAATAGTGGGATTACCTGTGTCCGGTTTTAAGAGAAGCTTTTCTCCGGAAAATATTTCTGTCCTTTACAAGCTTATCAAGAGTTTGTTCCTGGCAAAAAAAATCATTGAGGAATTTCGTCCTGATGTGGTCGTGGGTGTTGGCGGTTATGCCAGTGGCCCGGTTCTCAAACAGGCCGGCAGGATGGGAATCCCAACCCTTATACAGGAACAAAACAGTTATGCAGGGGTAACCAATAAATTACTGGCTAAAAAAGCTTCAGTAATCTGTGTCGCTTATGATGATATGGATAAATATTTTCCGGCTGAGAAAATAATTAAAACAGGAAATCCGGTGCGTCAGAATTTTGACCACCTTGAAAATATGCGTAATGAAGCGCTTAAATTTTTCAGGCTTAAAAATGATATTCCGGTAATCCTGGTTCTCGGCGGATCACTTGGTGCCGGAACAATTAATAAAAGTTTATCTGAGAATATTCAGAAAATGGTCGATTCGGGTTACCAGTGGTTGTGGCAGACAGGGAAGCAGTACTACGAAAATATAAAAGCACAGGTATCTTCATTTTCAGGCGAAAATATTTCAGTACAGAGTTTTATTAACAGAATGGATTATGCCTTTTCTGCTGCTGATATAATTATTTCAAGAGCGGGAGCAGGAACTATTTCGGAATTATGTCTGGTCGGGAAACCCGTAATTCTGGTCCCTTCACCAAATGTTGCCGAAGATCACCAGACAAAAAACGCACTCGCTGTTTCCTATAAAAATGCAGCTTTGATAGTTCATGATGATGAAGCGTTGAAGCATCTTACTGATGTGGCAATTAAGCTTGTCTCAGACAAGGAGGAAAGAGCATTTCTTTCAGCAAATATTTTACAAATGGCTGACAGGGATGCGGATGTCAGGATCGCTAAAGAAATTCTTAAGCTGGCTGGCGGATGATTGATTTAAAGAATATAGAAGGTATCTATTTTGTCGGAATCGGAGGCATCGGCATGAGCGCTCTTGCTCTCTATTTTGCCAAAAGCGGATATATTATAGCCGGCTATGACAGGGCATCAACCGGAATAACCGGGTCACTCAAAGGAGCAGGTTGTAATATTTCAAATGACGATGATATCGAAACCATTCCTCCATTTTTCAGGGATATATCAAACAGGACCAAAGTAAAAATTGTGTATACTCCGGCAATACCTGCTGAAAACAGGATCCTGTCCTACTTCAGGGTGAATGAATACAGAATCTTCAAAAGATCAGAAGTGCTGGGGGAGATCTCATCAATGACTGATACTATTGCAATTGCAGGGACACATGGGAAAACAACTGTCTCTACCATGACGGCCCATTTGCTTAAGCAGTCACACATCGATTGCTCGGCATTCCTTGGCGGGATTTCCAAAAACTATGGTTCAAACCTTATCCTGGGAAATGGTCAGTATACCGTAATTGAAGCGGACGAGTTTGACAGATCGTTCCACCGGCTCAGCCCGGTAATAGCTGTTATTACTGCCGTTGATGCAGACCATTTAGAGGTTTATGGAGACTACAAAACAATGATTGCAGCATACAATGAGTTCTGCAGAAATATCAGGACAGGAGGTATTTTAATTTACAATTACAATATTAGAAAACATATAATATGCCCTGGTGGCATCACCTGCTTTACTTATGGAGATGATAAGAATGCTGATTTCAGGTACTCCAGTATCGAACATACCGGTGATTTTTACAGGTTTGACCTTACAACACCTGATGCCAGCATAAAAGATCTTCATTTTGCATTCCCGGGGATTATCAATATCGAAAATCTGACTGCAGCTATGGCAGTAGCATTAAAATGCGGTATAACGGAAAATGAAATCAGGAAAGCCATCATCCTTTTCCGCGGTGTTAAAAGACGATTTGATATAAGGATAAATGTTCCGGGACTGGCTTATATTGATGATTATGCTCACCACCCTGAAGAAATAAGAGCTTTCATTGTTTCAGTAAAAGAATATTTCAGAGGCAGGAAAATTACGGCAATATTTCAACCGCATCTCTTTACCCGCACCCGGGATCATGCAGAAGGATTTGCACAGATTCTTGACCAGCTTGATGAGGTCATTCTTCTTCCTGTCTACCCTGCGAGGGAAAAGCCGATTCAGGGAGTGTCATCTGAAATGATTTTTAACAGGATGAAGCTTGAAAACAAAAGACTTCTGAATATGAATGATATTCCGGGGAAGCTGGATCCTGACAGGATTGATGTGCTTGTTACAATCGGCGCCGGAGATATAGATACTCTAGTTGATCCGATAGAAAAGAAACTTGCAAAGGAGGTAAGGAAATGATCAGGCTGATGAAAATACTGCTGATAGTTCCTGTTTTATATCTGGTTGTAATGCCAGCCTGGTTCGCATCTTCCTGTAAATCAAAGCCTTGCAGTGGAATTGCAATAAACATTATAGATTCTGCTGAATATCATTTTGTTACCAGACGGCAGTTATTGAATCTTGTTAACGGAAATAACGGGAAGATTCTTGGGAAGCCTGTTAAAAGCGTATCAGTTTTCGATATCGAAGACAGGATCAATAATCTGCGAGAGCTGAAAGTTGCTGAGGTCTATATGGCCATCAATGGAATATTGCATGTATATGTCGATCAGCGGAATCCTGTGATGAGGGTAATTCCTGAAGAAGGTGGTGATTATTTTATTGATGAAGAAGGATTTGTTTTCAGAAGAAGAAATCTTTATACACCCCGGTTGCATATTATTGAAGGTAATATAAATGTAACTCCTGCGATGATCGATACTGTGAGCATACTGGATACAAGTATCAGGAATACCATTCTTAAGGATGTTTATCATTTTGTCAGATATATTAATGACGACAGCTTCTGGTCGGCACAAATCGATCAGATATTTGTTGATGGCAGGGATGAAATTGATCTTATTCCAAGGGTTGGTAACAACCTTATCCATCTGGGAACAATGGATAATTATAAGGGTAAGCTTAGAAACCTGGCAGCATTCTATGATAAAGTTCTGCCTGAAGTGGGCTGGAACAAATATTCACTAATAAATCTTGAATTTAAAGATCAGATAGTCTGCAAAAAGAGATAGTATAAACCATATTTAAATCAATATGAACAAAAAAGAACAGTACCTGGCAGCAATCGACATCGGCACCACAAAGATTGTGGCAATTGTCGGTAAAAAGAATGAGAATGACAAAATTGAAATTCTCGGATTAAGCAAGGCTCTTTCAAAAGGAGTTAAACGAGGCGTTGTAATGAATATTGAAGAGACAGTGTCTGCAATCCAGACAACTGTCGAAGATGTGCAAAAAAGATCCGGAATCATGTTCTCGGAAGTATTTGTGGGTATCGCTGGTCAGCATATTAAGAGTATGAAGAACCGCGGTTACATAATACGCGATAACTATGAAGATGAAATAAAAAAAGAAGAAGTTTTCAAGCTTATTGAAGATATGCATAAGATACATATCGATATAGGAGAGGAAATCATTCATGTCATTCCTCAGAATTTTATTGTCGATAACGAGACAGGTGTAAAAAGTCCTATCGGGATGTGCGGAAAACGACTTGAAGCCAATTTTCATATCGTAATCGGGCAGGTAGCTGCTGCAAAAAATATCGAAAAATGTATCAGAAAAGCCAATCTGTCAGTAAAAGATATGATACTTGAACCACTTGCCTCATCCGACGCAGTTCTTACTGAAGATGAAAAGGAAGCCGGGGTTGTTCTTGTTGACATAGGAGGCGGAACCACTGATCTGGCGGTATATTTTGACAACATTATCCGGCATACTGCGGTAATACCTCTTGGAGGAAATGTTGTAACTAAAGATATAAAAGAGGGTTGTGCAATATTGCAGCGTTATGCCGAACAGTTAAAAATTCAATATGGTTCAGCTCTGGGTGATATTGCACCTGAAGATAAAGTTGTCAGTATTCCGGGAATCAGTGGCAGAGAACCAAAAGAAATCTCTTTCAGAAGCCTTGCTTACATAATACAATCAAGAATGGAAGAGATAATTGATTTTGTAAATTTTGAAATACAAAATTCGGGTTATGCCGATAAACTTGCAGCAGGAGTAGTGATCACAGGTGGTGGCGCAATGTTGAAACATCTGTCTCAG
>Ga0079037_100000271_pt1 | contig 21948 bp, 18 predicted proteins | sample Mud3Dept4metaG_FD_71479 | JGI IMG/M metagenome (GOLD analysis project Ga0079037, IMG submission 71479) | Freshwater wetland microbial communities from Ohio, USA, analyzing the effect of biotic and abiotic controls - Mud 3 Core 4 Depth 4 metaG | ecosystem: Environmental > Aquatic > Freshwater >... | reverse complement strand
TGAAATCCGACTTTCTGATTGTTATTCCTGTTCTGATCCTTACCCCGGTATCCGAGCATCATTATTGCAATAATAAGTATGCATAATCTTATGATCTTCACTTTATTTTTCATTATATTTAATTTATCCTCTGTTGCGGTTGAAACCTTAATCTATTGATATATTGAATTTTAGCATCTTAATGTCTTTGCAACATTTATTTTTGCTTCTAAGACACAAAAGCAAAAAATTTCACAAAGAAATCATCATTATTTTATTTATCAAAAGCCATTAAATTAACTAAAATAATTATGATCGCAATAAAACCGTCAGTTCTGAAATTCCGGAAGAATTTGTTTCAGATAAACATATTTCATAAATTTAAAGTATTAATACATAAACCATAGTATCAGAATATCATCCTATCTTTTCATGAAAAAACGGATAGCTTTTATTTGTCTTGTGAGTACATTGTTTACAATTGTCAGTGCTCAGAGCATAGGTTTAAAGGCAGGAATATCTGTTTCAAACGGCAGTACTAATTGGCCAACCCATTATAATCCGGGGCTATTTGCCGGAATTTCCGGAGATATACCAGTTTCAGAATCCGTTTTTCTCAGTTCAGGATTGCTTTTTATAAAGAAGGGAACAAAGAGAGACTGGTCGGGCACTCAGGTAAGAATTCCTGTCTGGTACCTTGAAATTCCTGTGAATACTGTATATAAGTTTGATTTTGGAACATGGAAATTATTTGCAAATGCAGGTATTTATACTGGTGTCGGGCTTTCAGCAAAAATCAAAAATGGAGACGAAACAGAAAAGGTAGAATTTGGTCATAACACCGGGCAATATAAGAAAATGGATTATGGAATGAATCTCGGAGGTGGTGCAGAAATTGATAATGTCCAGGTCGGACTAAATTATGGTTTTGGTTTCATTAACATATCACGTTTCACTGCAGAAACGATCAGAAACAGGGTTTTTACTGTTTCAGCAGTATATTCGTTATAAGATTTGTAAGTAACGGGCACCCGGCAACAAACAACCGGCAACCAGGGTCAATTACACAATTTCGTTTAATTTTACAGGTCGGTTTTCCTTATATGATTTATTTGCTGCCTGGGCAATTGCGACTGACATTAATCCGTCTTTCCCGGAAACCGGAAGTTTTTTATTATTTACTACAGCATCACAAAAGATTTTCATTTCAGCTGCATATGCTTCAATATACCTGTCCATGAAGAAGTTAAGCGGAAGGGAGCCATGTACTCCGTCGCTGGCAAAATAACGGTGGTTTTCAGGGAAATTGTTATCGGTGCATATCATTCCTTTGGATCCGAAAATTTCAACACGCTGGTCGTACCCATAGACAGCTTTACGGCTGTTATCGATAACACCGATAGCACCGTTTGCAAACGAAAGTGTGATAACTGCAGTATCAATATCACCTGCTTTGCCTATTGCCGGATCAACCAACACTGCTGCTTTGGCATATACCTCTGTCACTTCACTTCCGGTAATATACCTGGCCATATCAAAATCGTGTATGGTCATATCCATGAACATTCCTCCTGATGCTGCAATATATCCTGCAGGAGGCGGAGCCGGGTCGCGTGAAGTAATCTTAAGTATATAGGGATCACCTATCTTTCCATCAACAACCAGCTGTTTGATTTTCAGAAAATTAGGATCAAAACGACGATTGAATCCAATCATCATCTTAACACCTGCCTTTTCAACCGCTTTGATTGCACCTTTAATGACTTCAAGAGAAAGGTCAACCGGTTTTTCACAGAATATATGTTTCCCGGCTTTTGCTGCATCGACAATGTATTTTGCATGGGTATCTGTCGGTGAACAGATTGCAATGGCATCAACTTCCGGATGTTTTAATAAATCCTTATAGTTGCTGTAGACTGTGGCTATTCCGAATGCTTTTGCCACTTCTTTTGCACTCTTCAGATTAATATCAGCAATAGCAACTACTTCGGCTTGCGGAACATTCTGAACCAGCGATGCAATATGTACTTTACCGATTCGTCCGGTACCAATTACTCCAATTTTTAATTTTTTCATTTTTCTGGTTATTTATTTTCTGTTAAAGATTATAAGCCAAGTGATTTTATGAATTCCCGGTTACGTTGTGCACAAACCTTCGGATTTCCCATTCCCGGAAGCACATCCTGTTCAACAACAATCCATCCGGAGTACTTTTGAGCTTTAAGTTCTTTGACAATAGCCTTAAAATCAACGGATCCCTTTCCAAGTTCGCAAAATACACCACTGGCTACCGATTTGAAATAGTCCCATCCTTCTTTTCTGGATTTTGCTGCCACGTCAGGATGGCAATCTTTAAAATGAATATGCCATATACGATCTTTGTGCTTTTTTAAAGCTTCCAGAGGATTACCTCCCCCAAACATGTAATGACCCATATCCAGAACAAGACCGACAAGTGCAGGATCTGTAAGGGAAAGCAGCTTTTCAATCTCTTCCGGTGTTTCAACGTAACCGGCACAATGGTGATGAAATACAGTACGCAATCCTGTTTTGGTCTTCACTTCGCGTGCTACCAAATCAGCTCCTTCAGCGAATATTCTCCATTCGTTCCTGTTAAGTCCCATTGAAGGAGTCACTCTTCCTGCATTTGAAGTGCGTTCTTTTATACTTCCATTTTCATCGGCAAGAACGATAAATGCATCAGGATAGCCCGCATCAGCCATAAGTCTGGCTGTTTTAACAGCAATTTCAGCACCGGCTTTGTGCTTTGTTCCATCCTTGAGAAAGACAGGGACAAAAGCACCAACCATCGACAATGAACGCTTGCCGAGCTCTCTACGGAGCTCGGACGGAACTACCGGCATAAAGCCCCAGTCACCAAGTTCCGTACCCTCATAACCTGTCTCCCGGATCTCGTTCAGAACCTGAACGTAACCGGCAGCTTTGCCTTCAAGGTCAAATTCAAGGACACCCCAGGAACAGGGAGCATTAGCAATTTTTATCATTTTAATAAGTGTTAAGAATACATTTATAAAAGTCTGAATTAAAATTTCCTGGTCCATTCATCATGCCAGCGTTCAATGACCACCTTTGTCTGGGTATAGAATTCTACAGCATGGAATGACTGCCCGTGAAGATCACCAAAGAAGCTTTCTTTCCACCCGCTGAACGGGAAAAATGCCATCGGAGCAGCGATGCCTATGTTTATTCCTATATTCCCTGCCTGTATATCGTGCCTGAATTTCCTGGCGGCAGCACCGCTGGTTGTAAATATGCTGGCAGCATTACCATAACGGTTCTGGTTGGTCAGTTTTATTGCTTCTTCAAGTGAATCCACATTATTAATGATAATTACAGGCCCGAATATTTCAGTCTTGTAAATTTCACTGTCACTATCTGCATTTGCAAGTATCGTCGGACCAACGAAGTTTCCATTTTCACATCCCGGAATTTTAATACCTCTTCCGTCGAGCAATATTTTTGCACCGTCATCAACTCCCTTTTGTATCAGTTTTTCAATCCTCTCTTTACTCTCTTTCGTAATTACCGGCCCGATCTCAACTCCCTGAGTCATCCCGTTTCCTGTTATTTTTGCTTTTGAAGCCTGAACAATTTTTTCTGTGAATATTTCACCGGCTTTCCCTACAGTGAGGATAACGGAAGCTGCAAGGCATCTTTGTCCTGCACACCCGTAAGCACTGTCGGTTATTATTTTTATTGTATTATCTATTTCAGCATCAGGCATTATGACAACCGGATTTTTTGCCCCGCCCAGTGCCTGAACACGTTTCCCGTGGGCAGTGCCTGTCTGATATAAATATTTTGCCGTAGAAGTGGAACCCACAAAGCTGATCGCCCTTATATAAGGATGTTCGAGGATTGCATCGACAGTTGCCTTACCGCCGTGAACCATATTCAGAACACCTTCTGGCAGGTCCAGTTCCTCGAATAATTCAAAGATTTTTGTCATACTAAGCGGCACCTTTCCTGACGGCTTGATAATATATGTGTTTCCACAGGCAAGTGCATAAGGCATGAACCAGAATGCAATCATGACCGGGAAGTTAAATGGTGAAACACTTGCACCGACTCCTATCGGCTGACGTATATAAAATTCATCAATACCTGTTGCAATGTCTTCCGAAAAATCGCTTTGAAGAAGCCTGGGTATTCCGCAGGCTACTTCCAGATTCTCTATAGCCCGAACTAATTCAGCTTTCGACTCTGCGAAAGTCTTGCCGTTTTCACCTGTACAGATCTCAGCTATTTCATCCGAGTTCTTTTCCAGTATCTGTTTCATCTTAAAGAGATACTGTATGCGTTGCGAAGCAGGAGTGTTGCGCCATGCCCACCAGGCATTGTGAGCGCTCCCGGCAGCATCAGCAATGTCCTCTTTCGAACCTGCCGGAACTTGTGCAAGAATCTGTCCGGTTGCCGGATTCAAGACATCTCTTAATCCAGATCCCTTGCTTTCACACCATTTTCCGTTGATATAGTTTTTTAGAATTCTTGTCATAATATTATATGTATTATTTTATTAAAAATACCTCTGTTTCTTTTTATTTTCAATATAGTCTTTGTAAGCTTTCTTAACCGTATCTATTTCAGAGACCTCAGCAACAGCTACATCCCACCAGGCATAGCCGGGAACGCCTTTATACAGGTCTGTTTCAATGGTGATAACTGTCGTTACAGTTTGCTTTTTAGCTTCTGACAGAGCTTTTTTTAAAGATTTAATATCAGTCGCCTCAATCACATGCGCTCCCAGACTTTGGGCATTTTGTGCAAAATTTACAGGGAGCGTATCTCCTGTAAGCATCCCGGTTTTTTTGTCGCGGTAACGGTATTTTGTCCCGAAGCGCTGCGATCCTATTGACTGTGATAATGCTCCGATGCTGCCGAATCCATTGTTATTCAATAAAATAATTGTGAATTTGATTCTTTCCTGGATAGCAGTAACTATCTCGTTATTCATCATCAGGTAATTTCCATCTCCTACCATAACATAAATTTCACGGTCGGGACAGGCCATTTTTGCACCAATTCCTGCAGCGCATTCATACCCCATAGTTGAATAACCGTACTCAAGATGGAAGCCTTTCGGATCAGTCGTACGCCAGAGTTTATGAAGATCACCAGGTAAACTTCCTGCAGCGCAAAGCACAACATCCTGAGGTCCTGAATGCTCGTTAACAGCACCGACAACTTCTGCCTGTGAAACAGGAAGCGCTCCGGAAACTCTGCAAATTTCATTTATTTGTTTGTCCCAGGATTTATTTGCATGCGCCGCACGTTTGATGTAATTATCATTGACTCTGAAGCCTGCCAATAATTCAGAGAGTTCTTCAAGACAAGCTCTGGCATCAGCAGTGACTGGTAACGCAGAATGTTTATATGAATCAAACTCTGCAACATTGATATTAATGAATTTCACATCGGGATTCTGAAATGCGGTTTTTGATGCAGTGGTAAAATCGCTGTAACGGGTTCCGATGCCGATAATAATATCAGCTTCTGCAGTGAATTCATTTGCTCCGGGAGTCCCTGTAGCACCAACTGCTCCCAGGTTTGAACTGTGATTATATGGTAGTGCACCTTTCCCGGCGAAAGTCTCAGCAACGGGAATTCCTGTCTGTTTTACAAATTTCTTCAATATTTCCGTTGCCTCACTGTATATAACTCCCCCACCGGCTATAATCAGAGGTTTTTTCGAATTCCTGATAAGGTCAGCAGCGCTTTTTAAAGCACCTGTATCGGGTCTGGACCTGGGTATTCTCCATATTCTTTTCCGGAATAATGTCTCCGGAAAGTCAAATGCTTCAGCCTGTGTATCCTGAGGTAAGGCAAGAGTAACAGCACCTGTATCAGCTGGTGAAGTGAGGACTCTCATGACCTCTGGCAGTGAGGTTATTAACTGTTCGGGCCTGTTGATCCTGTCCCAGTATTTTGATACGGGCTTAAAACAGTCATTCACTGAAATATCCTGAGAATAAGGTAATTCCAGTTGCTGAAGAACCGGTGCCACATTGCGATTTGCAAAAATATCTCCCGGCATAATCAGCACAGGTAACCTGTTTATGGTTGCACAGGCTGCACCAGTTATCATATTGGTTGCGCCGGGACCAATAGATGAGATACATGCAAAAGCACCCAGACGGTTCTTCATCTTGGCATAGGCAGTTGCAATATGCACTGAAGCCTGTTCATTCCTGGTCAGAATGTACCGGAAATCGGGATTCTCCAATAGACCCTCACCCACACCGGCAACATTGCCGTGGCCCAATATTCCAAGGCACCCGGCAAAAAAATGATTTTCGGTACCGTCACGTTCAACATACTGGTTTTTCAGGAACCTGACGATAGCCTGCCCGACTGTCAGCCGAATTGTTTTCATTAAAGTAAACTCCTTATTAATAATTACTTATAATTCATTTCAATCGTTACAACCGGAATCCTGGGATCCATTCCTTTCCAGGTTCCATATATCCATTTATGATCAGGATCATCCGTACTGGCAAGACTCTGGTCACTTCCTGCAAGAAAGTTAAGATAATAAACATTATATCCATGTCCTGCAATAACAGGGTGGTATCCTTTTGGTACAAGAACCACATCGTTATTATGTGCTTCAGCAATCTCATCCAGGCTTCGATCGTCGTTATAAACCTTCTGAATTGCAAATCCCTGAGGTTTATCGATTTTATAGAAATAAATCTCTTCGAGGCTGGCTTCGCGCAATGTGCCCGTTATAGGATCCGTTCTTCTTGTATCATGCTTATGGGCAGGAAATGAGCTCCAGTTACCTGACGGGGTGTATACTTCGACGCATACCAACCGGCTGCATTCCGAACCAGGTGGTAATATACTGTTTATCTGACGACTGGCATTATCCCCTCCCCTGAATTCAATGCCCTTTTTCACAACATCCTCTGGCGTTATTAATCGTGCAGGAAATTTTTTTTCTGCGATACACCAGCCGCAAGCTATATCAAGAAAATCTCCGGCAGGGGAAATTTCAAATTCAGTTTCAGGAGGAAGATATAATGCATGAGGCAGTCCGCTGAACACATTTCTTCTTCCGTTTGATGTCTTCCAGGTTCCTGCCGATGTTTTTGCAATGAAATTTCCCCCCATTGATACAAACAGGTATTCAGATCCTTCCGTCTTTCCTGTCCATTTTTGTCCTGGTTTTATTGTTCTTACCTTAAAATTCAGGAGATTCCAGCCTGCTTCATCTGCTGTAATTGTCTGGTAAATATCTTTATCCAAAGATGAAATTGCCAGCAACGGACATTTTTTGGCTCTGTTCATGAATCATTATTTAGGGAGCATCATATCCCGTATTATTGCAATCAGCTCAGTCGTAGCCTGAATAAACTGTCTTAAAGTTCTTACTGTGGCTCCGAATCCATCAAACTCCTCCGCTTGCATTCCCTTTTCATCGTACGCACGCCGGAAATCCACAAACTTCTTCTCAAGTTCAGCAATGATTTTCGGATCAACAGGCGTGTCCATCCTGTTCTCAACTGTCACATCTGATGCATTATACCTTTTCTGCCACATACATGGTGGAGAGATAACAACATTACCGCCGATGAATTCCGACCAGTGCCTGTGATTTCTGAAGGCAGCACTCAGCAATCTCAGCCGGTATCCCCGTTCACAGTAGATCCTGTAAGCTTTCTTCATTACAGCCACACCTGCCCAGTCCAGAATTTCAGGATTTGCAATGATATTTTCCTTTTCTGCCACTACTTTCAGCCAGTCATCGAGCCTTCCGACCATGAGTGTACAGACAGGACCCATCGTGCTGATATCTTTTCCTTCCTTCTCGCGCCGTGTCAATCCACGCTCAACAGCTTCGGCCACAACGACAGCCTGAGGAAGGGTAAAGCTTACTGTCGCATTAATGCTTATGCCACGGTACGTTGCCTCTTCAATTGCCACTATTCCGGCATTTGTGACCGGAATTTTAACGATCATGTTTGGTGCAAGGTTACTGAAATGCTCAGCCTGTGCGACTATTCTTTTTGCATCTCGGTAAAGTCTCGGATCTGTCTGTATGGACAACCGGCCATTCTTGCCTTTTTCCCTGTCAAATACAGGTTCAAGAAGTGCTGCAGCCTTAATTGACATTTCCTCGATAAGCTTCCAGGCAATTTCATCTTCCGTTGCGATTGGATTCTCTCTTATGATCTGCGGGATCCTTTCTTTCCATATATCCCATTCCTGTTTCAGGACCGTGCAGACTATCACAGGATTGCAGGTTGCGCCCACGGCCCCATGACCGATCGAGTATGTTAACTCCTCAATGGAGCAGGAATCATTCCAGAGCAGTGTCGGAGTTGTCTGCGTCATTTCGTGAAGAGTGCTTTTATAAGCTTTAATTTGCATTGATTATTGTTTTACGATGTTTATGTTTTGATTATAAGTTTTCAAATATTTACCAGAAGAAATAATAGAGTGATGCCAGAATTCCAAAAATTCCGATAGCTGCAATATTGAATGTCATTGACGTATTGAATAATCCTTTACGGATAATAATAGCCTTGGCATCCATCTTCTTTAATTTATTATTCAGGATCAATATGAGACCGACCAGTATAACCATAAAAACCAGTACATAAACAGCATCAAGCGCCAGGTTTCTTAAGGGATATACGAAAAATGCAGCAACAATTCCAACAAGCATGGCAACAGCAACAAGTTTAATTCCTAATCCGACTAATTTTTCCCCGGATGGTTTGTCCAGGATATTTTCAGTTCTATGCTTTTTATCCAGAAGGCTCATTCCAACAAATAAAAAAGATAAAATAATGAATACGTAGCCAATTCGAAGGACAAAAGGCATTTCCGGGAATAGAATTTTCATTACAAGACCAAGTGGTATTGTCAATATCGCTGTCCATAGGGCTGCCTTAGAGGATGCCTGTCGCCAGAAGAGTCCGCAGAAGAAAATGAGAAATTCACCCGGGTAAATAAATCCTGTATATTCCTGGACATATTGAAATGCCTGGTCCAGAGTTGTCAGCTGAGGTGCCATCATTGTCGCTATCGACAGGAAAATAAAACCTGCCATAGTGCCGGTCCTTACCATTTGCTTTTCTGTCGCATTTTTTTTAATAAAGCTCTTATAAATATCCATGGTAAAAACTGTTGAAGCACTATTGACGAGGGAGCTGATGGAAGAGACTGCTGCTGCTGCTATTGCTGCAAATGAAATCCCTCTGATCCCGGCAGGTATAATGTTTTTTATTAACCAGGGATAAGCTTCATCCGATTTCCCCAGTTTTGCTCCCAGGGCAAATACTGCTATACCGGGTATGATTACCAATAGAGGAATCAGCAATTTCAGATATCCCGCAAAAGCTACTCCAAGCTGAGCTTCTTTCAGGTTCTTCCCGGCAAGTCCTTTCTGGATAATAAACTGATTGAATCCCCAAAAGCTTAAATTAGTAAGCCACATAGATCCTAAAATTACTCCTAATCCCGGAAGATCTGAAAAGGCATCCTTTAGCCCTCCTTTTCCGTCCGGAGCAAAAAGAGTATTTTTTTCAATGATCATGTGTAATTTCTGAGGTACTCTTTCCAAAAGTTCAGCAAAACCGGCAATTACCCCATTGCCATCACCAAGGGCATTAAGTGCGAAAGCTGTTGTTATCAGACCTCCCAGTATTAGCACGGCTACATTTATAACATCCGTCCAGGCAACAGCTTTTATCCCGCCCCACAGGGAATACAAAGCTGAAAAAGATGAAAACCCTATGATCCCGTAAATCATTGGAACTCCGATAATTCGTTCCATAGCCAGGGCTCCCAGGTATATGACCGTAGTCATATTAACAAAAGTATAGACCAATATCCAGAACATTGCAAAACAAGTGCTGACTTTTTTATCGTATCGCTGTGAAAGATACTGGGGCATTGTAAAGAATCCCTTTTCAATGAAAACCGGAAGAAAAAACTTGGCAACAATAATAAGTGAAGCAGCTGCAATCCATTCATAAGCGGCTATAGCTAATCCAATTGCATAACCAGAACCTGACATTGCAATAAAATGTTCCGCTGATATATTAGCGGCAAGCAGTGTTGATCCTATTGCCCACCAGGGTAACGAACGGCTTGCTAAAAAATAGTCCTGCGAAGTTCTCTGTATCCCTTTCTTTTTACGGGATACCCACAATCCAGTGATGACAATAATTGAGGCATATGCAAAGAAAACTATCCAATCTATCAGTGTGAATTCTCTCATTAAGAAATAATTATTTAGATATGGGGGTTATTTATGGTATGAATTTCTGTGTTAAGAATACTGGATTAAAAATAATATTTTTTTCATTACTTAAAATTTACCAGAAATTTATTTAAATAATTTAAATTATTATTTTCAGGTGTTCCTGCCCGGTGGCAGGTGTAAGTTTTAATATTCATTAACATTAACATTTGAATTCTATTAATATATTTAACCTGTAATTTGAAAGTTTGATTAACTAAAAGATTATCATCATGAATACCATTAACCGCCGGAGTTTCCTGAAAACATCTGTCATGGGAGGATTGGCAGTCTCTTTTACCAGACCTTTAAATTCTTTAACCTCGTTTGATCAGCACGAACAATTTTCTGCAAGCGTTGCTATTACATCGGGTGACAACAGGGCTGATCTTGTGTTCAGAGCTTTGCAGCCATATTCCAGACAGATTAAAAGGGCAATAGGGAACCGTCGTGTAATCCTCAAACCAAATAATGTATCTATTAAAGTACCGTTATGTGCAACCCATGTCGATACCATGGAAGGTGTTCTGGAATTCCTTAAATCAATAAGGAAGCTGGATAATGTAATCATAGCAGAATCAGCAGCCAATGGCCCTACTTTTGATGGATTTAATAATTACGGATATTTCCGGCTGGCAGAAAAATATCCTGTTAAAATGGTTGACCTTGATCAGGAAGGATCAGAAATATTGTATGTATTTGATGAAAGAGACTTTAAACCTCATCCTGTGAGGGTTTCCCGGATAATGCTCAGTCCCGATTCATATATAATTTCATTAGCCAAAATGAAGACTCACGACCTGGCAGTTGTAACTCTTTCCCTGAAGAATATTGTTTTCGGATCACCAATTAAAGATATCGGATTTGCCTTTGGTAAAGACAGGAAGGAAGGAACAAAGAATGATAAATCAATCATACACGGAGGCGGGTCCAGAGGGATTAATTATAATTTATATGATCTTGCACCACGTCTTCATCCGCACCTTGCTGTTATTGACGGATTTGAAGGAATGGAAGGAAATGGTCCGACCAATGGAACTCCGGTCGACCATAGAGTCTGCGTGGTCAGTACTGACTGGCTTGCGGCAGATCGTGTGGCAGTTGAACTTATGGGTGTTGATTTTGCAAAAGTCGGTTATCTTAATTATTGTGCCCAGACAGGGCTGGGTATTGCTGATTTAAACAAGATTGAAATTATTGGCGAAAACATAAGCAAACATATAAAGCCGTACAAGCTTCATGAGAATATTGAAAAACAGTTGCTTTGGATGAAATCGAATATATAAGGGAGGATCCGGATTAATATATCAGCTCCTGTCAGGCTATACAGCCTGAAATCAACGAATTACCTGTTCAGGCATGTCCAGTCCATTTCCAGTGATCCACCTGATAATATCACATTGTCTTTCGATCTGAGCCCCGACAGTGCATGAGTCAATCCTTTGTACTCCTGGCTTCCTGGCTGCGTTACGGGCGGCCTCAGATGATTTCATTAGTATCGTTACAGTCGCCGGCATCTCGGGTTTGAACGGTTTGAAACAGCCGGTACGAAGTTTATTAACCGCTTCTGTTATTTTGTCCGCAGTAAGTTGTCTGGCCGTCTGAGCATCTAAACCTGAAGACTTATCGTAACTTTCCGCATGCTTCACTACCACTGATACAATCCCCGGGAATTGCTGATCAGCTTCCCTGCAGGCAGCCTCGTCTCCCTGTACCAGGATAAGCGGAATATTCCAGTAACCTGCATAGCAGGTCTCTATACCAATCTCCCCTATGCTCTGCCCGTTGATTATGAAGTCTGCCCATTGACCAGACCATGTATGTGGAAGGAAAGCTCCTTCGGTACCTGCCTTTGCATGATGTGCCATCAGCATAATACCGTCAACAGACTCGTCCAGACCCGGCAACCAGCGTCTTTTCTTATCCTGGAATCCAACGCTCTTTACGAGATATGTGATGCGGGAGTCAGAGAGCATCTTGTCTATCTGAATGTTATTACCACCATGGTGAGCATCGCAGATTATTAGTTCATCGACATCGGCGTTGAGCGCAGCACGGCAGGCTGAGTTTACATCTGCGATCAACAGATCGCGTCCTTCATCGGCTATCTCTTTCCTTACTCCCTCTTCCCAATACCATACGTGCTCCTTTGTAAAGAGCCCGCTGGTTCCTTCCATGTCCCAAATCATAAAAATCTTCAGAGAGTTATTAGCTTTAGCCGAAGAAGTACTTTGCTGCGCTGAAGCAGCAGGCTGAAATAGCAAAAAAGTTCCGATTAGAAACAAATATAAAATCAAATTCAGAAAACTCCTTTCAGATAAGCTCGGGACAGCTCTATTTTTCATTGATCCTATTTCTAAGTAAGTTATTAAAGTATTGCACAAATTAACATATCGAAAATAATGTAAATATAGAACAAAACGATATGCCAGTTATGTTAATGTAATAATTGTCGGGATATAAATAATATGATCAGAAATTAATCATTAATATCCAGCATGAGAATATCAAAAAGATTATAATTATTCCGTCATCTAATCGCTTTAGATCCTTTACTTGACAATATCACTATTATGCCGACTGCAAACAGCCCTTTCATTGATGCGGGAATTGCCAGGTACGAAAAAGAAGGGAATATAATCCTGGAAATAGCCGGGGAATATATTAACGGATCATCTCCTGATATCGGAGCTGTTGAGAAGACCGGCCGCAGATAAAATTCTTTAGTAAATGTTTGTCATAAGTCCTTTATTTATGTAACTTTCAACACATAATTAACCCATACTCAAAACATTGTAAAACAAAAATTCTGACACATGAATACTGTTAAAAGTTACATAAACTACCCGATCTCGATCGTGATTCTATCAAATTTTGTTTCACTGATTATATATGGTTCAGGATTATTAATCATTTCACGGTTAGGACTTATTTTTTCAGCTATTTACCTGATTTATATTTTAGCATTGGAATACAGACTAATAAGATACCATTGTGTTAACTGTTATTATTGGGGTAAGACTTGCGGATTTGGAAAAGGAAGACTCAGTTCATTGATTTTTAAACAAGGTGATTCTTCAAACTTTTGTATGGCAGGCATGTCCTGGAAAGATATGATACCTGATATTTTAGTATCATTGATACCATTAGTTATTGGTATTATTCTATTGATCCTGAAATACGATCCTCTTATATTATCTGCATTGCTGTTATTGGTTATCTCATCGACAACCGGAAATAGTCTTATCCGTGGAAAACTGACTTGCAGGTATTGTAAACAGAAAGAATCAGGTTGTCCGGCATATGAATTATTTAATAAGAAGTGATTAAATCCAGCCAATATACATCCCAAATACCCTTTTGCAGACACATCTGAAATTCACTCTAATACTTTGAATCCTCGTCTGCTGATTACCCCGATTAAAATAATTATGTAGATTAGCGAATTATTACATTTTACAATGAACCGTCAGGAGAGAATTAACTGCTATATTGTTAACTTCTTAAGAATTTTTTTAATATACATTTATGGTTTATTTGTCCTTTTAACAGCCAGATTTGTTTTTACCCTTAAATACGGAGAGAAGGATGAAATCATTTCACGCATTCCTGACCTTTTGCAGGCATTTTTTATGGGATTTCGGGTTGATACAATGACCCTTACCTATGTTTTAACGATACCTCTGTTATTTGCTCTCATCATTTTTTTTATTCCTGATTCAAAATTGTCAGTATATCAGCGCTTTACCAGGAAATTGACTTTGTATTACAGCCTGTCTGTGATGATTATCCTGTTCTTTCTGCTCATCGCCGATTTTTATTATTACATGTTCTTCAATGATCACCTTAATATCCTGGCTTTTGAGATTTTCCGTGACGATACCAAAGCCGTTCTCGTATCAATGTGGAAAGATTACCCTGTTATTTATATTATTTTTTCCCTGGTATTCTTTGGTATTATCTCATTTTTTGTACTGAAGCGAATAGTACAAATTAAAGTACGGTCATTTCAGATGTTGCAAAAGCAGGAAATGCCGGGGAAAAAAAGTTATATTATTGAATATGTAGTTTCAGGATTAATTGTATTATCTACACTTATTATATTTTTCACCGGAATGCGCAGTTCCTGGGGGACATTTCCCCTGCGGATCGAAAATACAGCAGTCTCGGATATCTCTTTTATAAATAAGGTTGGACTGAACGGAATATACTGCTTTCAGAATGCTTTTGTAGAGAGGTTGAAACAGACAGTAAATACAGATCTCTCTGAGACACTGAACAAATACGGATTTACACAAATTGAAGATGCCCTGACTGTATATCTGAACAAAGAACCGGAGAACTTTAAAATCGCAGGTAATAACCTGCTCAAAGAGACAACTCCCGGGAATAGTTTCCTGGAAAAAAATCCTCCAAACGTTGTATTAGTTCTTATGGAAGGATTGAGTGGCCATTTGATGGAGTATCATACTAAGGAGCTTAATTTATTAGGTCAGCTTGAAAACGAACTGCCATATTGTTATCATTTTGTAAATTTTGTCTCTGAAAGAAGCTCGACGATTAATACCCTGGAAACTTTAATTGTTTCAAGTCCTGAAAATCCAATTTCCCAGTCTTCATATCGTGAAAAAAAATTATTCAGCAGCGTTGCACTGCCCTTTCTGAATGCAGGATATGAGACAGCATTTTTTACCGGAGCGCATCTTTCCTGGCGCAATGTGGGAAATTATTTTACCAATCAGTATTTTCAGATCGTTGAAGGTAATACTGCACTTAAAAAGCATTACCCCGATGCCGGTGAGAGCGAATGGGGTACCTTTGATGAGTACCTGTTTAAACGTATGTTCGACCAGATGGATCAATCGAACGGTAAGCCTCAATTCATTTGCGCCATGACTACTACAAATCATACACCTTACGATTTGCCTGCACATTATAAACCGTACAGACTTCTGTTAAATGATGAGATTAAGTCCAGACTCAAGACAACCATTGAGAAAGCAAAACTTAATCTGGTTTCATTTCAGTATGCCAATGACTGCCTTGGTAAATTCATAGAAATGGTAAGGAAGTCTTCCTTTGGAGAAAATACAATTATTGCTATTACCGGAGACCACGGTATATCTCAGTTTTTCAATACTCCTGATGAAATTTTGTATAAAAATTATACAGTTCCCCTAATCATTTATATTCCAGACAAATACAAAGTTCAATCTGAAACAGATCAGGAGCGGTTTGGCTCACACAAGGATATTTTTCCAACCCTCTTCAATGCAGCTTTATCAAATGCGAACTACCTTAAAACAGGGAACAATCTTTTGTCTCCACCTTCTGATTCTGCATATTTTTTCGGAGTACATAATTATGACTTCGGCATTTCCCGTGGGGGTTGTGTTCTGGTAAAAGAAAATATGTATTATAAATGGTCCGATTCATCATATAAGTATCTTGTACCGGCTACCAGGATCGATCAGGGACTTTCGATCCTTAATAAGAAAATAAGAGCATATGCTGCTTCGATGAGTTACTTCATAAAAGAAGAATTAAAACACTAAAAAGAATTATTGCAGCATACCCGCCAGAAATACTAATAATAAATTCTGCTCATTTGAATTATTCCTGCGAATCTGAACATTAATCGCACAGGCTGGTTGCGTAAAGCGTTCCGTCGTAATCAAGACAGGTGATTCTGCCGTCATTATCACGTATCTTTATTGCCACACGATATGATTCACCTGATTGAAACTGCAGCATGACAAACTTGTCCTCAATCCTGTAAGTTCCCCTCTGGGCATTAGGGTTTCCTGAATAAGCGATACCGGCATCTCCGCTAAAGCTGCTTTCACGACCATACTGGAAATTACCTCTTCCGTCAAAGCTTATTTTGTTTGTGGTTGAATAACTGCTTCCACCACCTGATGATCCCGAATAGCTGCAAAGCGTCCCCTGAAGCTGCCATGTTGAGCCTCCTCCTCCTGACTGCTGGTTCATCTCCTGCTGATTACCGCCCTGCTGATTAAGCCATTGCTGATTCGAAGCAGCAGCCGTACTCTTGGTGAAAGGAAGCCGGGTGCCATCAGGGAATGTTATGGTTAATGTACCCTGGTTAAGGGTGTAAGGATAATCGATCCATCCATAATCTCCCATTGCTTGTATAACTCCTTCTTTCAGCTGGTACTGTGTTGTTTCACCGTTGAAGGAGAGCTGATTGGCTGATAAAAACTCCAGGACAAGTTGTCCCTGCTGGTTCTGGAACACCCATCTTCCTGACAGAGACGAACCCTGCTGACCCTGCCCCGCACCACCTGACGGTCTTGACATACTTTGCGGCAGCTGACCCTGTGATGGTGCAGCGGCTGCACTACGGGTGAAAACGACTTCCATCCCGCCAGGAAATTCAAGGGTAAGCTGATTTCCATCAAGCATATAAGGATAAGGTGTTGTTGTAGTACCTTCATTGATCATCAGGACATTACCCTGTGCCTTGTATGGAAATGTCTGACTATTGATCACGATGGTGCTGGCATTTATCTGCATAGCCATCTCTCCGCTCGCAGATGTATATTTCCATGACCCAAGCAATCCGCCCTGACCAAAGATGATAGTCGGCATAGCCAATATCACCAACAGTGTTAAAAGTTTCATTCCTGATTTCATCGCACTACCATTTTAATTAATATTCTCTTTTTGGCCTTTCATCTAATTATAACAAAGTTACCAAACGTTAAAATCAAAGTCAATCTTTTTATAAGAAATCTATTGAAACTTCTATATTATAGCTACCTTTAGTAGATATATTATAAAAGCTGCAGACAAGGTAAAAGGTGTTTCAAAGTTGCCCAAAAAGTAGACGGAGACATGAGCATAAATTTTATAACTAACGAACAATTATATAAGCAAGCCATAGATCCTGTTGCCGGTGCAACATCCTTTGTGTGGATAGGTACAGCCGATATAAAAGATTTACATGTGCACCACAAAGGAACCGTTCATTCTTTTTTAGCTGTTCTTGACAGTTTAGCAAAAAAGAGAGTCTCCATTCGCCTTTTACATGCAAAAGAACCCGGAGTTAACTTTAGAAAAAGTTTTGACAAATACCCTTTGTTATGGAAGAATATGGAGAGGCAGCTATGCCCAAGAGTTCATTTCAAGCACATTATTATCGATGGTAAATTTGCTTATTCTGGTTCTGCAAATCTTACCGGAGCAGGATTAGGTATGAAAAGTACAAATACCCGCAATTTTGAATCAGGTTTCGTTACAACAGATCCCGGAATTGTCAGGGCCATTATGGAACAGTTTGATGAAGTATGGATGGGAAAATACTGCAAAAGCTGTAAGCGAAAAGACTTTTGTGGTGATCCCATTCTATAATTGTACATTACTACTGATGCGTTTGATTTCAACATAAATCGTACCGCGAAGTGGCACAATTTGAATAACCGTGGGTGTAAACCCACGGTCTACTATAAACTGAATGTCACAGCCCTGATGGGGCTGAATATTAGACGGTTACATTTAATTCACTTACAGCTCCCTGTGGCATGAACTGTATTATATATGGCAAATTTGAGAGAAAAAAGTAAATGCCCCGGTTCGGAGAAAAATTATGGTCACATATGAATAAATACCTCAAGAATCCATATTTGAAAGAACAAATCTTACCTGTGGAAGTTGTATTTCATCCGTCATGGTGGTACAAACATACGGGCATTACATTTGATCAGGATTTTTTTTATGACCCGTTAAAACGAGTTGAATCCGAAAATAAAATGGAGAAAGAACTCTATAATAGATTCGGAATGTTTGGACTCGGCAGGGACAGGAATAAAAATCTGCCGGTAATCGGAGCAGTTCATAATGCAGCAGGATATCTAATTTCAGAGATGCTTGGTTGCAAGGTAAATTATATTGAAGATTCAGCCCCTCAGGTTTTTCCGGCTAATCATGAGGAATTAAAAATATATATCGATGACATTTTCAAAACACCTGTATTTAAAAAATTAAACCATCTGTCAGATAAATTAAAGAGCAAATACGGTTATCTGTGCGGTGATATAAACTGGGGAGGTATTCTTAATAGTGCACTCGATTTACAAACAGAAAAAGTCTTTATTGACTTCTTTGAAAAACCTGAAGAGACCAGGAATTACTTCAAAAACATTTCCAGGATTATAGAAAAATTCACAAACTATATCAGAAAAGATACCGGAACCACTTCTGTTTCAGTAAACCGGATCGTTCACCATTTTGATAAACCGGTATTTCTTCATTCCGAGTGTTCACATACCATGATTTCAGCTGAAGATTATGAAAACTTCCTGCTTCCTTTCGACATAGACTGGAGCAGGAAATTCCGCCCTTTTGGAGTTCATTATTGTGGTCCCGATCCGCACAGAATGGCTGCAAGTTTTGCTAAAATTCCTCATCTCGATTTCCTTGACGTCGGATGGGGAGGAGATTTGAAAATCCTCAGGAAACATCTCCCTGGTACTTTCCTGAATATCAGGTTAAGTCCCGTGGAAATTATTAATCAGACAAATGAAGAAATAAGAAGTACAATAACCAGATTGGTGAATGAATCGGGTAATCCCTACCTGACCGGAGTGTGCTGCATCAATATGGATGATAATGTAGAAGATGAAAAAGTTCTGGAAATCTTCAGGACAGTCAAAGAGTTAAGAAAATGAACTTCTGGCCTTCAGCTAAGTCCGAAAATCCTCATGTCATCCTCAACAGTTGTAATAGTCTGTACGCCAAACTTTTCATTTACGTACTTTAAAATTTCGGGAGTCATGAAACCCGGTAAGGTCGGACCTATATGAGTATTCTTAATGCCCAGGTACAGCAGTGCAAGATGTACCAGTATTGCCTTCTGCTCATACCAGGCAATATTGAAAACTATTGGCAATTTATTAATATCGTCAAGGTTCAGGACTTCTTTAAGTTTAAGAGCTACAAAAGCCCAGGAGTAAGAATCATTGCATTGTCCAGCATCCAGAACTCTTGGTATTCCGTTAATATCTCCCAGGTTCAATTTATTGTACCGGTATTTCGCGCATCCTGAAGTGAGAATTACTGTGTCTTTTGGAAGCTGTTTTGCAAATTCAGTATAGTATTCCCTGGTTTTCTGACGTGCATCGCAACCAGACATCACTACAAGCTTTTTAATAGCTCCGGAGTTCACGGCTTCCAGGATTTTATCTGCAAGTGATAAGACCTGGTTATGTGCGAAGCCGATTGTTATTTCACCCTTTTCAATTTCTGTCGGGGGTTGACATTTCTTTGCTAATTCAATGATTTCTGAAAAATCTTTCTGCCCGTTAGCTAATTTTCTGTCAATAAATTTCCATTCCGGCATTCCTGTAGCACCTGTTGTGAAAACTCTGTCATTATAAGTAGTTGTCTTTCGTGGTGGCACCAGGCAGTTTGTTGTGAAAAGGATCGGACCATTGAAAGTTTCAAATTCGTCCAGCTGTCTGTGCCATGCATTGCCATAGTTTCCAACAAGGTGCTTATATTTTTTAAATAAAGGATATGCGTGCGATGGCAGCATTTCAGAGTGAGTATAAATGTCAACTCCCTTCCCTTCAGTCTGAATAAGCAGTTGTTCCAGATCTTTTAAATCATGTCCGCTGATAAGAATTCCAGGATTTTTGCCGGTACCAATATTAACTTTTGAGATTTCAGGATTCCCGAATGTCGAGGTATTTGCTTTATCAAGCAATGCCATTACTTTTACTCCATGTTCTCCTGTCCGCATAATCCAGTCAAGCATGTTGTTTAAGTCCATTGGTCTGGTAATCATTACCAGAGTTTTCTCCATGAAGTCATAAATGCCGGATTCTTCAAAACCCAGATTAAAGGCGTGTTCTGTATAAGCAGCTATTCCTTTAATACCGAATAAAGCGTATCTTTTTAATGCAAGGATATTTTCATTAACGTCAAATAATGAAGTGCCTACATGTTTTGCCTTTTCATAAAATTCAGAATCGGTTGATCCTTGCCATTCAATAGCATCATGTTTATCGTCAATTTTCACTTTACTCTTCAGGATGTTCCGGTAACTGATACACTCCCTTATTGCCTGCATGATTGCCCTGTCATTAAAATTGGCATTTGTGATAGTCATAAACAGGCAATTTGTAATGTGTTTGCTTTCAGCATTAGTATCAATTCCTTTCTTCCGGGCTTCAATTGTTGCAAACGCAAGACCCTGACATGTAAAAATTAATAAATCCTGAATATTGGCAGTATCCTCTTTTTTGCCGCAAACTCCATTTATTGTACAACCTGTATTCCTGGCTGTTTCCTGACATTGGTTGCAAAACATACCCATAATATTTCATTTATAAAGTTAGGTCACAAATATACTTATTTCTGTCCTTTTTCATTCCTGACTCGTTCGAATATCAGGAAAGACAAATTTTAAAGACTGAATTATCCGGATTTACGGTTAACGATTCTGGTTGATGAATATTTGACAGAGTTAATATACAGTATCTGCTCACTGAATAAATGAGGTGAGACCAAATATTGCCATCAAAATTATTACTGACCAGTATCAATTTAAATGAAGGCAATAACCAGACTTTAATTATAATGCCTTGTGCCAATGAAATCCCGGTACATTGATCTATAAAACCAAATGTATTTTACTTTGGGCGTACAACAGATTGCTCTTCCAGATATTTTTTCTGCTCATCTGTAAGAAGATCCATTAACTTCTTCCTGTGTGCATCCCTCATATTCTTCATTTTGGTCGCAGTCTCTTCCCTGAATTTCTGGACTTCATTCCTGTATCCCTGTTTTAGTATGGCGATCTCCTTTTTCTGCTTATCAGTCAGATCGGGTATTGATTCTAGTCTTTTTAATTCAGGTGCCATAGGTCCGAATCCCGGACGATTGAAAGGTCTGTCATCTCTGAATCCTGGTCCCGGGCGCATAGCTCTTCCGGGGTGCATACCCATCCTTGGACAAGGTAGACAATGTTTGGCATGACACATTGGACAATGCATTCTCCTCATCTTCATTTGATTCATCCTCATATTCGTTTTCAATGAATCACAAGGGATACCCATATATTTCATATGCATCATCCGGTCATCCAGCATGCCCATTTTGTCAGAATCCTTTATCATGCCTTTCTGGGCATTAATTATCAGACTGCCTGCCATAAACAGAAAAAGAAACAGCATCATTATTCTTCCTGAACTTTTCATTTTAATAGTTTTTTTGTTAATTATACAGACAACCTCTCCGGGTGTCATTTATTCAATAGACATTAAAAGCAATAAAATTATTCCTTTTTTAAGGAAAAAATATAAAGATCGGTGTCACGTCCGATAAATTATTGTTCTTGATTTCCTTTAAGCTAGCCTGCAGTGAAAGCAAGATTGAATGAGTATCAGGGGTATCAGGAAGATATGATGGCAACATAAAGCTATATACTCCGGAAAATTTTATACCGGCATATCAGGCAGATCAAATCCGTTATGATAAGTATGTCTGATCAACTCATCAGCAAATTCTTTTGCCGGAATAGTATCGGTTTTGTTAAGCCTCAGTTTGTCAGTATCAGTTACATTGGTAAAATTCATATTCGGACCATCCCAGTAAAGAACTTTATTCAGAGACTGAAGACGAACTGCCAGAACCCCCATTACAACCATTTCGTTGAATGGACCGGCATCTTT